>WNGD01006011.1_pt1 | contig 17497 bp, 18 predicted proteins | sample 5400671 | NCBI WGS metagenome assembly WNGD01 (sample SAMN13153369, study PRJNA577476) | soil metagenome | isolation source: 40 cm soil or saprolite under grassland replicate 2 | place: USA:California | collected 2016-06-15
GCCGGAGGTCTTGTCCCGCGCGCAGGCCTATGGGGCGGGCCTGACCCGTTATCGTGCGCGCGATTTTGCCGGCGCGGCCGAGAAATTCGCGCGTGTCGCGGACGAAGATCCGCCCTCGGCGCTATTCCTCGAACGGGCGCGGCAGCTTGCGCAACAGCCGCCCGGCCCGGACTGGGAACCGGTCAGTGCGCAGGAGGAGAAATAGCGCGAAGGGGCTGGAATTCAGTCCGCTTTCGCGCCCGACAGCTTGACCACTTTCGCCCACTTCTCGGTTTCATCCGCGAACAGCTTGGCAAAGTCGGCGGGCGAGCCGGGCAGCGGCGTACCGCCCAGCTCGGCAATCCGCGCCTTCATCTTGGGGTCGGCAAAGGCGGCGTTGAGTTCCTGATTGAGCCTCTCGACGATGACGGCGGGCGTGCCGGCGGGCGCGGCGATGCCGTACCACGCGCTCGCCTCATAGCCCGGCAGGAAATCGGCCACGGTCGGAAGCTCCGGCATGGCCTGCGAACGCGTCGCCGATGTGACCGCGAGCGCGCGCAGCTTGCCGGCGCGTATCAGTTCGAGCGAGGGCGGCAGATTGTCGAAGGTCACGTGCACCGTGCCGGTCATGAGGTCGGCGTAGCCGCCCGCCCCGAGGCCGCGATAGGGTACGTGCACAATGTCGATTGCGGCCATCGCCTTGAACAATTCGCCCGACATGTGAATCGTCGTGCCGACGCCCGAGGATGCAAACAAGACCTTTCCGGGATTGGCCTTCGCGTAAGCGATGAATTCGGGGACCGTCTTGACTGGCAGCGTTGGACTGACCTCCATCACGTTGGGCACCCGCATGAACGACGCCACCGGGGCGAGGTCGCGCAACACGTCGAAGCTCAGCTTGTTGTAAAGCGATGCGTTGATGGCGTTCGCCACGTTGAGCTGGATGAGCGTGTATCCGTCAGCGGGCGCGCGCACCACCTGCTCGGTGGCGAGATTGCTGGAGGCGCCGACCCGGTTCTCGACGACGAACTGTTGCCCGAGCCGCTCGGACAGCCACTGAGCCATCAGGCGCGTGGCGAGATCGCCGCCGCCGCCGGGCGCAAAGCCGACGACAAAGCGCACCGGCCGCGACGGATAGCTTTGCGCCCAAGCGATCCGCGGCACGGCCGGCAGCGCGGCAGCGCCCACGGCGAGATGCAAGAATTTGCGGCGGGGAATTTTCATGACGTTACCCTCCGAGATGTCCGGCAATGCGGGTCCGTTCGCAGCGGCAATCGACACGCTCATCGAATTTTATCGAAGTCGCCGTGACGACCGAGGCCGTCCTTGAAGCGGCTCGCACCTGCTACGCCGTCCGCGATGAGCGCTTCGCGCCCGTTGTACCATTCCTGAATCAACGCCTCGCGCACGCCGAGCCCGTGGCTCTTGATGGCGGAGCGTCGATCGGCACGCACGCAGACTTGCGGGAAGCGTGCGATCTCCCGTGCCAGCTCCTCCGCCTTCGCCCGGGCGCCCCCCTTGGGGGTGACATATTCGCACAAGCCGATGTTCAAGCACTCCTCCGCCGGCACTTTCCGCCCCGTCAGGATGATCTCCAGCGCGCGACCTTGACCGACGATTCGAGGCAACCGCACGGTTCCGCCGTCGATCAGCGGCACACCCCAACGGCGGCAATAGACGCCGAAGTAAGACCCTTGCGCCATCACCCGGAAATCGCACCATAGCCCCAGCTCCATCCCGCCGGCGACGGCCGGGCCCTCGATGGCCGCGATGACCGGCTTGTCCAGCTCGAGCCGCGAGGGCCCCAGCGGTCCGCGCGGAATTTCCCCGCCATTGCCGCGCGGTCGCGCGGTCGAGATGTCGAGCTCGCCCAGCGGATAATCGGCATCGAGCGTGCTGACGTATTTGAGATCCCAGCCCGCACAAAACGCGCCACCCGCGCCATAGAGGACGGCAACGCAGGCATCCTTATCGGCATCGAATTCGAGAAAGGCGGCGGACAGCGCATCCGCGCTTTTGGGGTCCATGGCGTTGCGGGCTTCGGGCCGGTCATGAATCAAGGTCCATACCGGCCCATCTTTCTCAATTCTGACTGCCATCTGGGATATCCTCCTCGCGACGAACCAATGGACAAGAGATTGGCTGCCGACCATAGCAAGGAGGCTACGCGGTCGTCTGCTCCACAACGTGTGAGAGGTCGCATCGCATGAAGCTTTACACCTATTGGCGGTCACAAGCCTCATTTCGCGTGCGGATCGCGCTGCGTCTGAAAGGGCTGGTCGCGGAAACGGTCGGGCTGGATTTGCTCAAGGGCGACCAATTCGACCCAACCTATCGGGCGCTCAATCCGGAGATGGTCGTGCCGACGTTGCTCGACGGCGACGGCCCACCGCTGGTGCAATCGCTTGCGATCCTCGAATACCTCGAGGAGAAACATCCGCAACCGCCCCTGCTGCCCGCGGATTTGCGCGCGCGGGCGCATGTGCGCGCCCTCGCGCAGATGCTGGCTATGGACGCGCATCCCTTCATCGTCCCGCGCGTGCGAAAATATCTCGAACAGGAGCTGCATCTCGATGAGAGAGCGCGAATGAAGTGGCTCAGGCACTGGCTTGATCTAGGCAGCCGCGCGATCGAGGACGTGCTGGCGCGCGACCCGCGCACCGGGCGCTTCTGCTGCGGCGACCGGCCGACCATTGCCGATATCTGCCTGGTCGCGCATCTCACCAGCGCCAAGATGCTGTGCGACAGCGAGCCCGCGCCATATCCGACCGCGCGGCGTATCCTCGACGCCTGCATGCAGATCGATGCATTCGCCTTGGAGCATCCGCTGCGGCAGTCGGGGGCGCAAACGGCGGCGCCCATCTAAGAATTAGGTAACCCCCGTCGCGATCACAGCGGGTAGTGTCCTGATCGACGTTTGTGAACGCTACTTCCCCTCTCACTCTCAGGAGGCGCAACAAGCGCAGCAGAATGCCGAGCAGCGCGGAGTTAGTACAAATTCAAATATTGGGCCCGGTAAATCGGGTCGCTCGACGGGATCGGCGCAGCCGTTCCATTCGCAGGATATGGGGGAGCTGCAAATGTCATGACCGCTAGGATGATCACCGCCAACGCAAGGACCACCACGAACCTAATTGCAAGACTATCATGTGCCATGTCTGCCTCCTGGCACCAGAGCGCACCACGAACTCTAGAAGGGGAAATCGCGAGAGATGTGTGAGCTACTTCACTCTCGCAAGAAATAGGTGCAGCCCACCTTCCCGCTCGGAGCGCTACAGCGCCATGGCTGCTTGTTTTTCGTCATGACGCGCACGGGCAAGATTCAACGCGGTATTCGCCGCGCGCTTATGGTGCAAGGCGAGGCCACGACGGCAGAGTTGTTGCGGTGGTGCTACCCGCGCGGCCCTGGTCGCGATCGGTACGAACGCAAAAACCGTTACCGCGCGATTCGGGGCGCCGCCGACAAGGCCGCTGGTCGAACCGTGCGCATGCGCACGATTTGCCGACCGGTTGGGTTGAGCCGTGAGCTAGCTCACATAGCGCGGCGCGCTGATCTGCTAGGCTTGCAGTGTCAGGGTGGTAGCAACTACGGAGAACAGATATGAGATCGCGCTTCTTGGCGTCGCGACCTTAGCGTTGTTTGGCGCTAATCAATCCCTTGCCGCCCCGGCGAGTGGGTCATCGATTGCTGCTGGATTAAATGACATCCGCAATTTCGAAAACGTTCGGGCCTTCTGCTACAATAAAAATACTGGTCAGTTTGCCCATTGGGGCCAGTGTCGCGTGGTGTGCAACTACTACGGCCCAGGCGGCCAGTGCCGCAAGGTCACCTGGTAAACAGAGTGCCGCAGCTAAACGCCGCACGCAGGCCGAATTTGTCGGCCGTTTTCGCGGTGTGTCCGACATGAGCGCGCCGCCCGGTCGTGTTGTTCGAGGCGTGCAACGAGCACTGCTTACCAATGCGGGACGCGAGCCGCGTTGATGTTGCCTTACGTGCCGCGATCAGCAAGCGGGTAACGTCCTAGGACGTGCCCTCACAAGATCGGGAATATTGGGCATCGCTGGCTGGTGTCCGCTTTGCCCGCGAAAGCGGACAAATAAGCAGACATCTCGGCATGTCCGCTTTGTGCCAAAAGCTGCCGTGGCCTCCGCTTGCTCGCGAAAGTGATGTAGCGTTACCGTAGTGCAGCCAGCGGACGTGCCGCTGCTGCATGCGGGCGCCCCTTGAACTCTTCTGAAATGACAAGGGGAGAGTGTCATGAATCGGCGTTATGCAATCAAGCTCGGGTGTCCCATGGTCGTATCTGCCTCCGTACTGTTCGGAACGCCGTCGCTGGCCGATCCGCGGATGGCGGATCTCGTGCAAGCTGGCAAAGTTCGAGTCGCGCTGTTCCTCCCACTCTACACAAGCGATCCGAGAACTGGTGAGCTACGGGGGAGTGGGCCGGGGATTGTAGCTATCGAAGTCGCTCGCGGACTTGCAGCGCACATCGGCATTGAGGCCTTGCTAGTCGGACATCCGACTCCTCCTAAGGTTCTGGAGTGCCTCAAAGCCGGCGACTGCGACGTGGCAGTTATGGGAATCGAATCATCCCGGGCCGCAGAGGTAAGCTTCTCGCCTCCATTTGTGCAATTGGACTATACCTTTCTGGTGCCGGCGGACTCCTCAATCCGCAGCATCGCTGACGCGGATCGACCCGGGATTCGCATCGCGGTTGTGCGAAATCATGCTTCGACCTTGGCTCTGAGCCGCGTACTGAAGCATGCCAAACTGGTGTACGCTGACACCCCAGACCCTACGTTTGACCTGCTACGCACCAAGCAGGCAGACGTAATGGCATCACCCCGCATAGCCCTCGTAGCATATTCTACCAAACTGCCCGGTTCACGGGTGCTGGACGACCGCTACGGGGCAAACCTCGTAGGACTGGCAGTTCCGAAGGGCCAAGCCGGACGACTCGCCTACATCAGCGAGTTTATAGAGGAGGCCAAGTCATCAGGGCTGATTCAGAGGGCTATCGAGCGCGCCGGCTTGCCTGGAATCGAGGCGGCGCCTCCGGGGAAAGCAATTGAATGAATTCGAGAAGACCGGCTCTGACGAGGAGATACCTCTCAAGCCTTAGCGTTCGCGCGCGACGGGAACTCTTGTCAGCAGAAACACTCCCGTTAGGAGCGGGGAGACGTTGGTGCAAACACTCCCCGCGTCTGCTGTGGGTCAAACTCGACCGAGTTGGCCAAGGGGACACGTCCACTTATGTCTGCTGTCCCTCCGATAGCGACCGACTCGGTGTCTCGCGACGAACTGACGCGCTGTGCCAGGCGCGGTCATGACCCTTACGCTGCACCGTGTGATTGATGTACCCTAATCGCCCAGCATTTCTCGGGAGACAGAAGGCAATGAAGCTTCCCCGCCGAAGTTTTCTGCATCTGGCCGCGGGCGCTGCCGCGCTCCCGGTCGTATCGCGGCATGCAAGGGCACAAGATTATCCGACGCGGCCGATGACGATGGTCGTGCCCTACTCAGCAGGTGGCCCGACCGACACGATTGCGCGCATCATGGCAGAGCGGATGCGGACATCGCTCGGGCAGATCATCATCGTTGAGAATACGACGGGCGCCGCCGGCACGATCGGCGTCGGTCGGGTGGCGCGGGCGACCCCCGACGGCTACACGATTTCTATCGGCCATTGGGGCACGCACGTGGTCAATGGGGCGATCTACGAGCTGCAGTACCATGTGTTCAACGACTTTGAACCGGTATCGCTGATCGCCACCAATCCGCAGCTCATCGTGGCGCGTAAAACCGTACCGGCAAAGGACTTGAAAGAACTGATCGCTTGGCTGAAGGCGAACGTCGCCACCGCGACGCAGGGGACCGCCGGCCATGGCAGCGGCTCTCACGTCAGCGGCGTCTACTTCCAGAGCATTACGGGCACAAAATTCCAGTTCGTGCCTTACCGCGGCGCCGGCCCCGCGATGCAGGACCTTGTCGCCGGCCAGATCGACATGATGATCGACCAGGCCGCCAATTCCATCCCGCAAGTGCGCGCGGGCACGATCAAGGCCTATGCCGTGACGGACAAGACCCGCCTGGCGGCAGCGCCCGACATTCCGACCGTGGACGAGGCAGGCGTGCCGGGGCTGCACATTTCGATCTGGCATGCGCTCTGGATGCCAAAGGGCACGCCGAAGGAAATCATTGCCAAACTCAATGACGCCGTTGTCGACGCCTTAGCCGATGCCGGCGTGCGCAAGCGGCTCGCCGATCTCGGCCAGGAGATTCCACCTCGGGAGGATCAGAATCCGCAGACGCTCGCGGCCCATCACAAGGCTGAGATCGAGAAGTGGTGGCCGATCCTCAAGGCCGCAAACATCAAGGGGGAATAAGTGGGCTCTGCCAGTAGATTGATTGCTGTTTGGCGCATCGGGTCAAATTACGACGATCTGCGAGCGCCGCGATGCAAACGGGTAGCAGTTTGGTAGCAAACGGCGCGTTTTCCCTTTAGTTTCAAGGCACATCCGCGCAACAAGAAAGTAAGCCTTAGCCGGTCAACTACGGCCACGCGGGTGCATGGGTGCCGAGCGGAACGGTTGGCCGCACCCAGTGCGGCGGCGTTTCCGTCATGACGGCGGCGTGGCGCACGGCCGTCAGGCGGCCGAATCTGGACGGCGTGTCTTCCAAGCGGTCTCTCACGTCATCGAAGGCGGGGTCGGGACAAGTGAGATTATCGACGCGTCCGAGCTGGCGAAACCAGTAGCCGGTCTGCGCGAGCGAGGCTCGAACGTGCCAGCTGCCGCCGCGCTCGGCGCGTCGCGCCAGCGCCGTCATGGCGCCGAACGCCATCAGGTAACCCGTGGCGTGGTCGAGCACTTGTGCCGGCAGCGGTCTCGGCTCGCTCGCACCGGAAGCCTCCGCTTCGGCGGCATTGAAGCCGCTCGCCGTCTGTACCAGCGAGTCGAACCCGCGTCGGCCCGCCCACGGGCCTTCGTGGCCGTAGGCGCAGAGCGAGACGTAGACGATGCCTGGCCGGATGCGTGCGACATCTTGCGGGCCGAAACCGAACGCCGCGACGGCGCCTGGTCGGTAGCCTTGCACAAAGACGTCTGCTTCCCGCAGCAGCGAGGCGACGGTCGCGCGCCCGCCGGCCTGACGCAAATCGATGTACGTCGACAATTTCCCCCGGCCGGTGTCGATGACGAGCGGCTCCATCGATGGCAGATGGGATGCCGTGATCAGCAGCACATCGGCTCCATGTACGGCGAGCGTGCGGCCGCAGACCGGACCGGCAATGATGCGTGTCAGGTCGAGGACCTTGACGCCCGCAAGGGGGCGATCGGCCGCGGCCATGGGCTGCGCCGGCGCATCGCCGATCTGATCGATGGTGAAGAGCGGAAGGCGAGCGATCGCACGGCCCTGGGGGTGCTCATCCCACTCCGCGAACGACCGGCATGCGGTCGCCACGAGGCCGGCGTCGGCGGCGGCGGTCTCGAGCGCCTCACCGCGCCATTTATCGAGCGCGCGCTGGACTGCCATTCGATCATGGCTGCAGCCGAGCAGGGCAAGCACCCCGTCGCGATGATGGGGCAAATTGGTATGGAGTCGCACCCAACGGCCGTCGCCGCAGCGATAGAGTCCCGCGATCGGGTCATGATACTCGGACGGCGGCCTGCCATCGAGGCGCAAGTAGCGTTCGCTGCGGAATTCGATCGCGGCGCTGCGAATGTCGACGCTGACCCTCTGGCGACGCCCCGTGCGCAGCCGCCAGAGGTCGCTTGCGGCCAGCGCCGCGGCTGCGATGGTCGCTTGCGCCGCGGCGTCGACCGCGAATGAGGACGGCAGCACGGGCGCAGTACCGGTGAGCTCGATTGCGCCCGGAGTTGCATCCGGATGGCCGGCTGCGCGCAGCAGTCCGGCAAGCATATTCTTTGGATTTGGTGCGCTCATTCAACTGCGCCGATGACGGGCCAAGGACATCGGATCGATAGGTCGCATGGTCGGAACATGGATGCCCCCGAAATGCGCTCTAGACGGTCGGCTCGTTGCGCAGGAACGCGGCGATGGTCGCGTCCGCCTCAAGCTTCGCCAAATCCTCCGCCGAGGGCAATTGCGGCTTGTCGCGGGTGGCGTTCACCATGCAGAGGAAGCCGAGCGGCTCGCCCCTGGTGGCGCGGAACTGATGCCAGGTCATTGCCGGCACCCTCACGAGATCGCGGGTCTCGATCGGCCTGACCTCGTCGCCGACGAGGCAATGGCCGCGCCCGCGCAAGATCAGCACCGCGTGCATGTGTCGGTGCCGTTCCAGGCTGGAGAAACCGCCAGGCGCCACCTCGAAATAGCGCAGCTCGCCATGAAGCTCCGGATCGGAGAACAGTACCTGCCGCGTGATCGACTTGAACAAGGCGCGATCGTCTTCCTTGTACGGAAGCTCCTCCACGCCTTCCCAGCGGTAATCCTTCGCCTTGCGGTGGATCGGTCGCTCGCGGGTGGCCATGACCTTACCCATACGCGTACCGGTGGACTTCGGCCACGAAGGCCGATGTCGCTGCGCGCAGATTTTCGCGTGCCTCGAGCAGCGCGCCGCCGATCAGCAACATGACGTCGGCCCCATAGAAATCAAGCATCTCGCGCACGCGATCGGTGCTCATGCCGCCGGCCGGCACCGGGACGGTGGGGCGTAACCCCTCGCGCCGGTCCAAGGCCGCGCGCGCGAGCGCACGGCACGTATCTGGGGAGTAGCCGAAGCGTCCGCCATAGTTCGGGAACACCACCGCGTCGGCCCCCAGCACGCGGAACAGCGTGCCCAACAGCAGCGCGGGAGCAATCCGCGCCGCCCCGGCCATGGTGGGATGGGCGACGAAGGCGATGGTGGGGTTCTCGCGCACGAGCCGATGGAAGTTCGAGAAACCCATAATCATCGGCGCGACCATGACGGTGTCGACACCGATGTCCTTAGCGAGCGCGATCTGGGAGCGCATGGTGTCGAGATCGCCCGAGAGGCTCGGCACGTAGCGCGTCGCCCGGCCGCGTAGCTGCTCGATGCTTCGCAACGCGGCCGCGACCGCTTCGAGGCGCGCCGCGAACGGGGAATAGGCTTGGTCGGCGAGCCCATGGTCGTCCTTGATGTAATCGACGCCGCCTTGCGCAAAATCCTGGGCGAGCTCTGCGAGCCTTGCCGCCGGCAAGCCCTGCGGCTTGAGCGGCGAGCAGGTCAAAGCTCGCGCCGGCGCGCCGACCCGACGCCGCAACTCATTGAGCCCGTGGCGAGGACCGCCGAAGAGGTCGACCAGGTCCTTTGGAAGCGCGACGTCGGTGAGCACCACGTCCTCGTGCAGGGACGTGTTGCCGAACAGCATGTTGATGAGCTGCCCGGGATCGCGCCCGACGGTCTCCGCCGCGAGCGAGATGCGGACCTCGAACAGGCTCTCGTCCCGTTCGGCAATGGCCTCGACGCGGCCGACGATCTCGGAACGCACGAAATCGTCCTCGATCGCCGAGACCGGCATCTCGACACTTTGCTCGACCGCAATGGCGCGCGCGCGCTCCTCGATCGAGCGCGCATCGCTGTGGACGAGGTAGACGGCTTGCAGACGTGGGTGCACGGACGGCTCTGACCGACGAACGGCTCCTGCGCGACCATAGAGCGCGTTCGGCAAAACTGCGAGTGGGCTTTGCGGGCGCGCTCGGCGACTCACCACCGCTCGCTGACCGGCGCGCCGCCGAGCACTTCGACGATGCGCGCGCGCGTCGCGGCTGTGGTGTCGTCGGGCAGCGCATCGGCGGCAAAGAAGCCGTGCGCGATGATCTCGCCATTCGGGACCGGCGCCGCCAATTGGCGAAATGCGCGCACGACGAAGAGCGCGACGTGATCGCGCCGGGAGGCGCGATTGTTGAAGAAAATTCCATGCAGCCGCGGCGGCGCCGTCATCTCGATGTTGCCCTCCTCGCGCAACTCCCGCGCCACCGCCTGGGCGAGCGTCTCGCCGGCCTCGACCCCGCCGCCCGGCAGATGCCAACCGCTCACATAGCTGTGCTTGACCAGAAAGATCCGCCCGTCCGCGTCGATCACCAGGGCGCGCACGCCGAGCGTCATGGCGCGCGCGAAGCGCCAATACACGTGCAGCACGCGCCGCAGCGCGGGCTCGAGCGCGCGCCGTGTCCCGTTGAGACTGAGGCGTTTCATGCTGCTCTCGCCGCCCTCCATCGCAAGTGAGCCAATCGCGTCCGGCTTGTCAAAAGCGCGAGTTTACTGTTTAGAAGAGTTCTAATATACGCCATCTTTGCAGTGCGAGGGCTCCCGTGAAACGTTTTGCCGACCTCAGCGAACAGGAAATCATCGCGCTTGCCATTACCAACGAGGACGAGGACAGCCGCATCTATCGCGGCTTTGCCGAAGGGCTGCGCGAGAAATATCCAGCCTCAGCCAAGGTCTTCGACGAGATGGCGGAGGAGGAGGTGCGCCACCGCACCATGCTGTTCGACCTCTACCGGTCGAAATTCGGCGAATACCTGCCGCTGATCCGCCGCCAGGACGTCAAGGGCTTCATTCAGAAGAAGCCGCTCTGGCTCATGCACCCGCTCAACCTCGACGAGGTGCGCAAGTTCGCCGAGAACATGGAATACGAGGCGGCGCGATTCTATCGGCGCGCCACCGAGACGACGCGCGATGCTTCGGTGCGTCAGCTCTTGCTCGAGCTCGCCGAGGCCGAGGTCGAGCACGAGAGCTTGGCCCACAAGCTCGGCCAGCAGATCCTAACGCCGAGCGCGCGCGCCAAGGAGGACGAAACCGCGCGGCGCATGTTCCTGCTGCAATACGTGCAGCCGGGCCTTGCCGGACTGATGGACGGCTCGGTCTCGACGCTGGCGCCACTGTTTGCCGCCGCCTTCGCCACCCACAACACGTGGGAGACGTTTCTCGTCGGACTTGCCGCATCGGTGGGCGCCGGCATTTCCATGGGCTTTGCCGAGGCGCTCTCCGACGACGGCTCGCTCACGGGACGGGGAGCGCCGCTGGTGCGCGGCGCGGTCTGCGGGGTGATGACCGCAATCGGCGGGCTTGGCCACACGCTGCCCTATCTCATCCCCAATTTCTGGACGGCGACAGCCGTCGCGATCGCCGTGGTTGCGGTCGAACTCACGGCCATCTCTTACATCCGCCATCGTTTCATGGATACGCCGTTCCTCGCGGCGACGTTTCAAGTCGTCGTCGGCGGCGTGCTGGTGTTTGTCGCGGGGATTTTGATCGGGAGTTCGTGACCCTCGTTGTCACGTGACGGAGATTTGGCCATTGAGAGCGCGGCGGCTTCGCGGCGGATTGCTCGAAGCTCCTAGCGACAGTCGCAATCACGGCGTCCTATGATGCGCGCATGTTCGTCCTCGCGCATCTGTCGGACCCCCATCTCGGACCGCTGCCGACGCCCCGATTGGCCGAGCTCGTTGGCAAACGTGCGACCGGCTTTCTCAACTGGCGGCGCAAGCGCCGGCTCATTCATCGCGGCGACGTGCTCGCGCGCATCGTGGCGGATCTCAAAGCGCAGGCGGCGGACCACATCGCCGTGACCGGCGATCTCGTCAACATCTCGCTCACGGGCGAATACGCGCCGGCGCGCGCCTGGCTCGCGTCGCTCGGGCCGCCGCGCGACGTCACCTTGGTGCCGGGCAATCACGACGCCTATGTGCGTGCCGCCGCGCATTATCCGCATGCGCGGGGATGATGCCGGAGAGACCACGTTTCCGTTCGTGCGCCGGCGCGGCCCGCTCGCGCTGATCGGATTGTCGACAGCGGCGCCGACGGCGCCCTTCCTCGCGACCGGACGCCTCGGCCGCGCGCAGATCGCCCGACTCGCCGAGGCGCTCGACCGCGGCACCCGCGAGCAACTCTTTCGCGTGGTGCTGATCCATCATCCCCCGGTCAGCAAACCGGCGCGCTATCTCAAACGGCTCCTCGATGGCGCCGACTTTCGCGCCGCGCTCGCGCGCCACGGCGCCGAGCTCGTCATCCACGGCCACGACCACGCGCACGCGCTCATCGAGCTCGAAGGTCCGCAGCGCCGCATCCCGGTTGTCGGCGCGCCATCGGCCTCGCAAGCGCCGCGTGGCGAGCACGATTGCGCCGGCTACAATCTCTATCGCATCGAAGGCCACGACGGCCAATGGCGCTGCGAAGCGATCTGGCGCTCCCTTGCGCGCGACGGCGAAGCGATCGTCGAGACCAAACGGATCGTGCTTAGCGATTAAGGCTTCGGCCCGAAGATCAACGCGGCGGCGATCAGGGCCGCGACGCCCACGAGCACGCCGAACACGAAGGCCTTGAGGGCGCGGCGGCGGCGCTGGCGGCGCTCGGAGCGCATCTCGTGCTTGAGATCGCGCGCGCCCGGCAGCAGGCCGTCGGCCAGCGCGCGCTCGCGCTCGATCAGGCGCTGCGCCAGATATTTGGTCACCGCGTGGACGATCTCGGGGACGTTGACCGATTCGGCGAGCACCTTGCGGCCGTAGCGCGTCTCCTGCAGGAAGCGGTACACCCGCTTGTCGCGGCCCATGCTCACATGGGCGATGGCATCGATCCACAGCCGCGGCGTCTCGCCCCGGCTGATGCCGCGATCGAACAGATCGACCTCTTTGGGGACTTCCTCGAACAGCGGGTCGAGCGCCTCGTTCAAGAGCTCGAGCCGGGCGACCTCGGCGTCGTGCAGGTCGACGACGACGCCGCTGCGCTCGGCCTGATCGACGCGCGCCCTGCGCAGCGCGTCCTTGAGCCGCTGCGGCGGCTCGTTCGGCCGCTCGGCGTCGGCGTCTTTGCGTTTACGACCCCACATGACCGCAACCTAGCAATCGAGGCCGGCAAGGCAAGGGCGCCGGGGCACGGTTGGAGGGATTATTCGGTCGATCGGCCTTGAGCCCACGTGGGCGTGGGCTCATTAACGCGCAGCCATAGGCCTTGGGGGCGCCTCTTTGTTTACAGTCCCGCCCGTTTCACGTTCACCCGGCGGTGATCGGCGTATTCTTTGCCGTCGATGGGCGCAATGTGCGGCGGATCTCTATCGAGATAGGGTCTCCCGATCCCGAATTCCTTGCCGTGGGCGTCGATCCAGTTCCACAACATTTCGGTTGAAATCCATCGCTCGGAACGCGTCTCGCCCTTGGTGCTCACGACATCGGCTGCAAGCCCGTGGCCATAGCCGCCGCGCAGGCTCCCGCCATGGTAGGAGCGATTGGTCGCGGCCTTGTTGCCGCTCGCGATCGATTGCCGGTAGTCATCGCGGAAGCCGCTTGTCATGCCGGGAGCAAGCCCGGCGTCGTCCAGCGCGCGAAAGAGACGATACAGCCTCCCTTTGAAACCTCGATCCATGCCTCCAATGACGTATTCCATCATCGACATGCCAGCTTTTTGCGCGGCCTGCGGATCCTTCCACGTGAAGTCCTCATCCACGAGCTTGGTAACAGTTTTCGTGACGGTCCGGCTCTTGCCCTTGTTCTTGACTGTCACCTTGATCCGGTCCTTCACCTTGATGGTATCGACCTTGCGCGCGCGTTCGTACACCGACCAGAGATATCGGTCGACGCAGTCTTCAGCCGCGAGGCACTCGTCCGAAGCTCCGAGCGAGCTGACATTTGTCTCTGGCTTGGCGAGCGCAACTTCTACAACTGGATCAGCGAGGGCGTCGCTTGCGTCCGGGTCAGGACGCGCGGCGCTTAAGTCTGGGCCAGCGAGCGCGGCATCTGAGTGAGCGAGCGCAGCTCCTATATCCAAGCGAGCAAGCTCAGCTCCTACATCCAGGCGAGCAAGCGCTGTTTTGACCTCTCGGTCAGGATTCGCGGGGCCAGCATAAAGCAGGGCTGCCAAGCTGCCCCATAAGACGCAGTGAGACCCGCGTACGAGCCCCATGTTTGCCCCCAGCTTCTCGTGCCCGTTTCATTTATAATCAAAGAGGAAGGGGCGGCTGTGACTCTTCAGCCACACATTGAGAAAATTAGACTACAGAAAACTCCTCCCGCACGACTGCCTAGACGCAGCGCCCGCCGTCGACCTCCAGCACATTGCCGGTGAGGAAAGAGGCCTCGTCGGAGGCAAGAAACAGCGTTGCGTTGGCAACGTCGTCGATAGTCGCGAACCGGCCGAGCGGCACGGTCGCCTTGAACTGCGCGCGCAGCTCGGGCGAATCCCCGCCCATGAAGGTCGGCAACAGCGGCGTCTCCGCCATCACCGGCGCGACCGCGCAGACGCGAATGCCATCAGGCGCAAGCTCCGCCGCCATCGACTTGGAAACGAGATTCACCGCGCCCTTGGAGGCGTTGTACCAGGTCAGTCCCGGCCGCGGCCTAATTCCGGCGGTCGAGCCGATATTGATGATCACTCCGGATTTTTTCTCGCGCATGAGCGGCACCACCGCGTGCGCGAACAGAAAGATCGATTGCAGCGCACCGCGATCGCTTTGTTGCTGATCGACGTCGCAGCCGCGCGCGCGGCCTCCCCATCGATGTCGATGACGGCAACGCGCGCGCCTTCGCGCGCGAAGGTGGCGGCAATACCCTTGCCGAAGCCGGATGCAGCACCGGTGACGAGCGCAACCTTGTTGTCGAGACGCATGCGACTCTCCCTCTCGCGGCACTCCCTGCTGTCGTCCCGCTGATCAGCCGGATTTGACTCCGTAAGCTCGCGCCCAGCCCAGGCCGTCTTCGGTTCTTGCGCGCGGGCGGTATTCGCAACCGACCCATTTGCCGTAGCCGAGACGGTCGAGCGCGGCAAAGATCTCGGGATAGTTCACCTCGCCCTCGTCGGGCTCGCGCCGCGACGGCACGGCCGCGATCTGCACATGGCCGACGAGCGGCAGATGTTTCTCGAATCGCCGGATGAGATCGCCGCCAACGATCTGGGCGTGATAGAAGTCGAACTGGATGCGCACGTTCGGCCGCTCCACCTTGGCGATGATGTCGGCCGCCTGCTCGGCGCGGGTGAGGAAATAGTCCGGCCGGTCGCGCGGATTGATCGGCTCGATCAACAGCGTGATGTTCTTCTCCTGCGCGGCATCGGCGATCGCCGCGAGATTCCTGATGAAGGTCATCTCCGCCGCCGGCCGCTGCTCCGGCGGCACCTTGCCGGCGAGGCAGTGGATCTGACAGCCGCCGATGGCGGTGACGTAGTCGAGCGCCTGCTTGAACAGCGTAGCGAATTCGCGCTCGCGGCCGGGGACGGCGGCGACGCCGAACTCGCCTGCGGCCGACTGACCGGCCGCGGTGTTGATGCCGAGCATGGTCAAGCCGTGGCGGTCGAGCTCGGCCTTCACGGCGGACGGCGCGTGGTCGTAGGGCAATTGCAGCTCGACCGCCCGAAAGCCGGCCGCAGCCGCGGCCGCGAACCGCTCGATCAGCGGGCGCTCGGTGAAGAGATAGGCCAGATTGGCGGCGAAGCGAGGCATGAGGGATGAACCGTGCGCGGCGATGCTTATAGCAGCCCGCGCGGGTAATCGACACGCTTCGCGCTTGGGATTCGGTGCGCGGTTCGAGCGATTTCAGTGCCGCAAACTCGGTGCACTCCCTCCTCCCGCTTCCAGGAAGAGGTGGAGCTTGCGGCGCGCACTGTGGCAGTATCCACCGTCGCTTTTGCCGACCCACCAAGCATCGCATGCTCGCCAACGACAGCTTCCACATCGCGGTCCTGCCCGGCGACGGCATCGGGCCGGAGGTCATGGCGCCCGCGCTCGCGGTCCTCGACAAGGTCGCGGCGGCGACGCCGGGGCTGAAATTCCGCTTCACCGAGGCGCCGGCGGGCGCCGGCCATTATCGCGACACCGGCAAGTCGATGCCGCCATCCACGATCAAGCTGTGCGAGGAGGCCGACGCCATCCTGCTCGGCGCCTGTGGATTGCCGCACATCCGCTATCCCGACAATACCGAGATCATGCCGCAGGTCGAGCTGCGCTTCATCTTCGATCTCTACGCCGGCGTGCGCCCGTGCCGGCTGATCCCGAACGTGCCGAGTCCGATTGTGGGGGCGTCCGAGCGCGGCATCGATCTCATCGTGATCCGCGAATCGACCGAGGGCCTGTTCGCCTCCATGGGCAAAGGCGTGGTGACCGAGACCGAAGCGCGCGAGACGCTGGTGATCACCCGCAAGACCTCGCAGCGGCTGTTCGATTTCTCGTTTCGCTTAGCGCGCCGCCGGAGGGCGCGCGGAGGACGCGGCCTCATCACCTGCGTCGACAAGGCGAACGCCTTCAAGGCCTACGCCTTCTTCCGCGGCATGTTCGACGAATGCGCCGCGCGCTATCCCGACGTCGACACCGATCGCCTCTACGTCGACGCATGTTCGGCCATGCTGGTGCGCCGGCCGTGGGACTTCGACGTGATGGTGATGGAGAACATGTTCGGCGACATCATCTCCGATTTGACCGCCGGCCTGATCGGCGGCATGGGCATGGCGCCCTCGGCCGACATCGGCGACACGCACGCGGTGTTCCAGCCCTGCCACGGCACCGCGCCCGACATCATGGGCAAGGGGCTGGCCAATCCGACCGCCATGATTCTCTCCGCCGCGCTGATGCTCGACTGGCTCGCCGACCGTCACGGCCATGGCGGGGCCGCGCAAGCCGCCCGCGCCATCGAGACCGCCGTCGACCGCGCCTTTGCCGCGGGGCTCAAGCCTTGCGAATTCGACGGCGGCGACGGCACCGCCGCGATCGCCACCGCCGTGCTGCGCGCGCTCGATAACTCCGTTCCGGCTTAAGTCGGGCTCCGCCCACCATCTTGTGGGATACTTCCCACGACCCGACATATTTCGTCTGGTGCGGCCCACAAACCGCAGCGCCGCACAGAGAATATCGGCCTTTTCTATCGTTGGGATATTTCCCATTTGCCTTCCCACCTGTGAAGTGGGACCTTTTGTGGTTGACGGACCTCGGCGCGCTTGGTTCGCTGTGGGCCGGTTCCTGCGCCCATCCCAAGCCGCCCCCCAAGCGCGGCACGCGCAGGTCGGAGCGAAACGTCGAGGCGTTAAGCCCATGAACGCGCAGGACCTGCTGCAGGAAATCGCCGACTATTGCCGGCACAGCGGACTTGCGGAGTCGACCTTCGGCCGGCGCGCCGTCAACGACGGCAAGCTCACCGCGCGGCTGCGCAACGGCGGCCGCATCACCACCGAGACGCTCGACCGCATCCGCGGCTTCATGGAGACCAACCGGACCGCGGTTGCGCGTCCCGCCGTCATCGAGCGCGCGCGCGAGCCGCGCCCTGCCGTCACCCCGCCCGCACCGGCGCCGACGCCTGCCGGCCAACGCGATCCACAGCGCAACTTCCGCTTCTTCGACAACCGGCAGAAGTACCTGCTGTTCGTCAATACCTGCAGCGAAAAATGGGTGGTCGCGAGCCGCGTGGCGCTCGAGCTGGCCAATGTGCATCCGCGCCCGCCGGCGCTGCGCGTGTTCGACGCCGGCGTCGGCGACGGCACCGTGCTGCTGCGGGTGATGCGCGCGATGCACGACCGCTTTCCGCACACGCCCTTCTACGTGGTGGGCAAGGAGATCA
>WNGD01006571.1_pt1 | contig 17476 bp, 18 predicted proteins | sample 5400671 | NCBI WGS metagenome assembly WNGD01 (sample SAMN13153369, study PRJNA577476) | soil metagenome | isolation source: 40 cm soil or saprolite under grassland replicate 2 | place: USA:California | collected 2016-06-15
CCCCGCACGGTCTCCAGCCACGTGCTGATCGAGGGGAACACGCTGACCCGCAACAACCGGCCGAACCCGGTCTCGCCGGCCAGCGGCGAGGACCTCGGGCTGGTGCCGACTGGCAGCGGGATCCTCGACATCGCCGGCGACGACGTGACCATGCGCGACAACGTCATCACCGGCAACAACACTGTCGGGATCGCCATCCTCACCTCGCCCTTCGCCGGCCAGGACCCGCGCGTGGAGCCGTTCCCCGACCGGACGCAGGTGGTCGGCAACGTGATCCTGCGCAACGGCCTGGCCCCCGACCCGCTGCGCAGCCCCAACCAGGGCGCCGACATCCTCTACGACGGCTCCGGCACCGGGAACTGCTTCGCCCGCAACCGCTTCGGCACCGACCTGCCCCCGGGCATCACGTCCCTGTTCCCCTGCGGGTAGCGACCGGGCCCCGCAACGGGCCCCGCAAGGGGTGATGAACGCGTGGTTCGGCCGGGTCTCTACGTGACTCGGCGTATTGACCACCATCAGTGGTTCGTAGTCCGATGCCTAGGCGGCGGACTGTAAGTGGAGTATCGGCTGAAAGGTGGGAGTATGCGATTTCGTCTTGCCGGCGTCGCCGCCGGCATCAGCCTTCTCGCAGCGAGCGCGTTCAGTGCCGCGGCGCCTGTGGTGGCGCAGGCGGCCACGGCACCGCACCCGTTCGCCAAGCTGCTGAGCGGGCACAGCTATGTCAAACCCCCGACGACGGCCCAGTGCCAGGCGGCCCTCGGCATCTCCTGCTACGCGCCGTTCCAGTACCAGAACGCCTACGACCTCAACGCGCTCTACAGCCGGGGGCTGACCGGGAAGGGCCGCACGATCGTGATCGTGGACTCCTTCGGCTCGCCGACGATCCGCCACGACCTCGCCAAGTTCGACCGCGACTTCGGCCTGCCCACGCCGCCGAGCTTCAAGATCATCCAGCCCGCCGGCCCGGTGCCGGCGTTCGACCCGGCCAACAGTGACATGGTCGGCTGGGCCGAGGAGACCAGCCTGGACGTGGAGTGGTCCCACGCGGTCGCGCCGGGCGCCAACATCCTGCTGGTCGAGACCCCGGTGGCCGAGACCGAGGGCGTTCAGGGCTTCCCTGAGATCGTCAGCGCCGAGAACTTCGTGATCGACCACAACCTCGGCGACGTGATCTCGCAGAGCTTCGGCGCCACCGAGGAGACCTTCCCGACCGCCCAGTCGCTGCTCAACCTGCGCGGCGCCTTCAAGAACGCCGCCGCCCACGACGTCACCGTGCTCGGCAGCTCCGGCGACTCCGGCGCCACCGACTTCAAGGTGAACGGCGACCTCTACACCCACCGGGTGAACTCGTGGCCGTCCAGCGACCCGCTGGTCACCTCCCTCGGCGGCACCCAGCTCCACCTCGACGCCAACGGCAACCGGATCGCTCCTGACAACGTCTGGAACGACACCGTGCTGTTCAACGGCGCGGCGGCTGGCGGCGGCGGCCCGTCGCACGTCTTCTCCCGCCCCGCCTTCCAGAACAGCGTCGCCGGGGTCGTGGGCGCCGCTCGCGGCACCCCCGACATCAGCATGAGCGCAGCGGTCGACGGCGGCGCCTTGGTCTTCCTGGGCTTCCAGGGCACCGGCTCCCCGCCCGGCTACTTCGTCTTCGGTGGCACCAGCGAGTCGTCGCCGCTGTTCGCCGGTGTGGTCGCCATCGCCGACCAGGCCGCCGGCCACCGCCTCGGCTGGCTCAACGGCACCCTCTACCGCATCGGCAGCGGCGCCCCCGGCACCCCCGACATCACCCTCGGCGACAACACCGTCTTCTTCACCCAGAACGGCCAGACCTTCACCGTCCCCGGCTTCCCCGCCAAGAAGGGCTACGACATGTCCAGCGGCCTCGGCACCGTCGACGCCGCCAAACTGGTCCATGACCTGACCGGCTGACCACCCCACCGTTCCGAGCGCGAGCAACGGGCCTCGGCAGCCTTCGCCGGGGCCCGTTGGCGTTGCTGAATGCCGGATCAGTGGAGCTGGGTCTGGGCTTCGTCGACGTTGATCTCGCCGCGGGCGAGTTTCTGGAGGACGTCGAGGCGGTCGCCGCGGGAGGGGTCGGGGGTGGTGTGGCGGCCGGGGTCGAGGCTGAGTTTGGTGAGGAGGGCGTCGAAGCGGAGGCGGGCGGTGGGGTAGCTGACGCCGAGGTAGCTCTGGAGGTCCTTCATGTTGCCGCGGGAGCTGAGGAAGACCCGCAGGAGGGCGCGGTCGTCGGCGTTGAGGGCGCAGAACTCGCAGGCGCTGAACAGGCCGGACAGCTCGGTGCCGCAGGTCTGGCAGCTGAGGCGGGTGAGCGCGAGCGTCTCGCCGCAGACGGGGCAGTCGTGCGGCGGGCGGCGCTCCGGGTTGTCGTGATGGTTCACGTGGTGATTGTGGCGCATGTCGTGCATGGTGTGGGGCCTGTCAGTCGGTGGTGACGGTGAGGTTGCCGAGGCTTGCCTGGACGTCGAGGGTGGCGTCGCCGGCGCCGATCACCGTCTCGAAGCTGCCGCCCGGCACCCAGCCCTTGATGGTTCGCACGCCGGCGCGGTCGCTGGGCATGGTCAGCTTGCCGAAGTCGGAGCGGCCGCGGATCCGCACGCTGGAGCCGCGCCGCAGGTGGATGCGGGCGGAGCCGGCGTCGCAGCGGATCCGGGAGGTCCCCTGGGTCAGCAGGGTGTCGAGTTTGACCGAGCCGGCGGAGACCATCAGGTCGATCGGGCCGCGGGCGTCATTGATCTTGGCCGAGCCGGCGGCGATGGAGATGTCGAGCGGCCCGTGGACCCGGTCGACGCGGAGCGAACCGGCGCTGACCTCGGCGCCCAGTGGCAGGTCGGGCCGCATCCGCACGGTCACCTGGCTGTGCTTCCAGGGGTGGCCGCCGCCCTTCCTCGGGCCGCCGGCCCAGGCGAACAGCCCCTCCCACGGCGGCGCGCCGAGGCCGGGGCGGGGTGGCGGCGATGGTGGCGGTGGCGGCGCCGGCCGGCCCGCCGGGGTCGGGCGCCAGTTGCGGCCGCCATGGGCGAAGACGAAGCCGGGGAGGTCCACGCCCTCCCACTCGTTGGCGATGATCAGGGTGTCGCCCTCACGCCGGGCGATGTAGGCGCCTTCGGCGACCGCCTCGCGGACGGTCGGGTCGCCGATGATCCTGATGGTGTTGAAGGTGCCGTTCACCTGGACCCGGCTGATACCACCGGCAAGGCCCTGTTCCTCGGCGCGCTCCTCGTCCGCGTCGTCTTCGTCAGGGTCCTCGTCCGGTGCCGCCTCGTCCAGGAGGGCGGCCGCCTCTTCCGGGCTGAGCCGTCCGTCGGCCACGTCCTGCAGGATCTGTCGCTCACGGTCGATGGTGTTCATATGAAGATTGGAAACCCAACTATCGAGGAATGTCAAGGTTGAGTTTCCACTACTGTATGGGCTCTCCTGCGGGTAGGCTGACCAAACTGAGGAGCCGGAGCAGGAGGTGCGGCGATCGACACGCCAACCAACCCGAAGCTGGCCGAGGCTGTCGGCGCCTTCAACCGGTGCGCCGGCCGGGAGCCGGACGGGGTCTGGTTCGCGCCCGGCCGGGTGAACCTGATCGGCGAGCACACCGACTACTCCGACGGCTTCGTGCTGCCGCTGGCGATCGACCGGGGCGTGCTGGCGGTCGCCGCCCGCCGCGACGACGGGCGGCTGCGCTGCTGGTCCTCGCAGCAGCCCGGCGACGATCTCGACACCGCGGCGAGCGCGGTCGGGCCGGGAACGGTCGAGGGCTGGGCCGCCTACCCGGGCGGGGTGGTCTGGGCGCTGCGCCAGGCGGGCGCGGCGATCGGAGGGGTGGATCTGCTGGTCGACGGCGACGTGCCGGCGGGCGCCGGGCTGTCGTCCAGCGCGGCGCTGGAGTGCGCCACCGCCGTCGCCCTCGCCGACCTGTACCGCGACACCGCGCCGCCGGCGGAGCTCGCCGACCCGAAGGAGCTGGCGCGGCTCGCCCGCCGGGCTGAGAACGAGGTCGCGGGCATGCCCTGCGGGGTGATGGACCAGATGGTGTCGATGCTCGGCCAGGCGGGGCACGCGCTGTTCCTCGACACCAGGACCTTGGAGACCGAGCAGATCCCCCTCGACCTGGGCGGGGCGGCCCTCCGGCTGCTGGTGATCGACACCCGGGCAGTCCACCGCCACGTCTCCAGCGGCTACGCCGAGCGGCGCGCCGCCGTCGAGGCGGCCACCCGCACTCTCGGCGTGGCGGCTCTGCGCGACGCCACGCCCGAACAGGTCGAAGCGGCGGCCGGCGCGCTCGGCGACCCGGGCGTGCGCCGCGCCCGCCACGTCGTCAGCGAGAACGCCCGGGTGCTCGCCGCGGTCGAGGCCCTGCGGGAGGGCGACTTCGAGCGGCTCGGGCCGCTGCTGGTCGCCTCGCACGCCTCGATGCGCGACGACTTCGAGATCTCCTGCCCCGAGCTGGACACCGCCGTCGAGGCGGCGATGGAGGCCGGCGCGGTCGGCGCCCGCATGACCGGCGGCGGGTTCGGCGGCAGCGCCATCGCCCTGGTCCCCCTCGACCGCGAAGCCGCCGCCGATCCTCCCGGTCCGCCCCGGGGACGGCGCCCGCCGCCTGAGCTGAGCGCCTCCCGAGATCCGGGAAATTCCTGCGAGCCGGGAACCAGGCGGGAGCGGGGAGCGTCCAACCCTCAATCAGCAACCACCCGATCGTGCGAGGATCGGGTCAGTCCGGCATCAACTCGTGAGCGTTCAGGATCAGGAGTGGTGGGCGATGCGGAAACGGATCACCTATTGGGTCGTCGCGGCGGTTGTCACCGGTGCGCTCGTCGTCGCCGGCATGCAGCTCGCGAACCGGGCCAGCGGGCATCCGCCGGCGCGCCTCCCGGCGCTCAGCGCCGCTGCCCAGGCCCCGGCGGCGGTGGGACCTGGGCAAGGGGCACAGAGCGCGCAGGCGGCCCCCGCGCAGGTCCCGGGGATCGCCTCGCGGGCCTTCCCCGCCTACACCATCCAGGTGCGCGGCACGTTGCCGACGCTGCCCAGCTCGGCCCACGCCTGGACGCTGGCGCCCGGCAGCAGCAGCGAACAGGCCGCCCAGGTCGCCGCGCTGGCCGGCAAGCTCGGCCTGCGCGGCAAGCCGGTGGCGAGCAATTTCGGCTGGACGGTGACCGACGGCACCCGCCAGCTCATGGTGGGGAGCCTCGGCGGCATGCCCTGGACGTTCAGCAGCCAGCGGACGGTCGTCTGCGGCGGCCCCGGCCCGGCCTCCGGCGGCACCTACAACGGCCCGATGTGCCCGGTCAGGGGGGACGGGGGCGTGGCGGCCGAGGCCGGTGCCACCAGTCCTCAGATGGTCTGCGGCGCCCGCAGCCCCAACTGCCCGACGCCGCAGCAGGGTGTTGTGCCACCGGCGAAGGCCGTCGCGCTGCCGAGCCTCCAGAGCGCCGAGCAGACCGCCTTCGGCCTGCTGAAGCAGCTCGGCGTGGAGCCGGACACCGCGGGCGTGCAGCCGCTGCGGCTCGCCGACCGCTGGCAGATCAGTGTGCCGGCGCTGCTCGGCGGGCTCCCGACCTCGGGGTTCATGTGGTCGGCTGGCGTTGGCGCGCAGAACCGGATCGTGTCGGCCAGCGGCTTCCTGGTCACCCCGAAGCAGGGCGACAACTATCCGCTGATCACCGTCCAGCAGGCCCTCGACCGGCTCCGGAACGTGCGCCAGCGGGTGAAGGGCCCAATCGTCATGCCCGCCGAGCCGGTGCCCTGCCCGCCGCCGAAGGCAGGAGCCCAGCAGGCAGCCTGCCCTGAGAATGGGGGCAAGCCCCTGCCCCGGCTGGTCCGCACGGTCACCGGCGTCCGCCTCGGCCTGGTCTTCGCCTCCCAGGTCCTCAAGCCCGGAGAGACCGCCGCCTCCGCCTCGGCCGCCGATCGTACCGCCTACCTGGTGCCCGCCTTTCTGTTCCGCCTCGAAGGCGGCGGCTGGACCGACGAGGTGCCGGTGGTCGCGGTGCAGGACCGCCTCCTGACCCAGCCGCCACCGGCGACGATGCAGCCGCTCCAGTCCGGCGCTGCCACCGGCGGCGCCGGCGCTACCCCCTAGTTCCGTGGATGAGCACCGGGGTGCCCACCGGGACCAGGGGATAGAGGGCTTCCACATCGGGCATGTGCATGCGAATGCAGCCGTGGGAGGCGTAGTGCCCGATCGAGTAGTCTGACGGCGTCCCGTGGATGCGGATGGCCGGCGCGTTCAGGTTGAGGGCGCGGGTCCCCAGCGGGTTGCGGGGACCCGGGCCGATCACCAGCGGCTCACCCGCGCCCCAGCCATTCGGCGCCGGGTTGTGCCAGGTCGGGAACATCACCTTGGACATCACCTTCCAGCTGCCGCGCGGGGTGGTGAAGCCCGGCTTGGCGGTGGCGACCGGGTAGGTGCGCAGCACCTTGAAGCCGTTCCACAGGGTCAGCCGGTTGGTGGACAGGTCGACGCCGACGGTCCTGCCGAGCTGGTGGTCGCTCACCGTGGGCGCCGCCCGCGTGACGCGGAGCTGGACGGTCTGCGGGCCTGAGCCGCTGGAGACCACCGGTGTGGGCGTGGTGCATGACCACCCGGCCGCCTTCCAGCACGATGCCGGCGTTGACCGGGGCCACGCCCAGCTGGCGGGCGATGCTGTGCACGTAGGCGGCGACGCGCTGGTTGTCGGCGTGGTAGGGGAGGGGCACCCGCAGATTCACCGACTGGCCGCTGACCCGGTGCCAGGTGCTCGCGACCCAGGAGAGCCGCGGCCCGGTCAGGGCCGCATCGACGGCCTGCGCCACGTCGGCGCGCTGCCCGAGCGCGACCGGGGTCACGGTCCAGTGGCGCCGCTGGCCATTGACCGTGCCGCAGACCATGATCGTGCGGTGCAGGACCTGGTCGGTGTGCGCGCTGAGCGCCCGGATCGCCTGCTCGCGGTTCATGCCGCCGAGGTCGACGCCGTCCACCCGCACCCCGTGCAGGACGCGGTCGTTGGTGCCGCTGACCCGCGCGGTCGCGGCCATCGCCCCGACGCCGACCAGCAGGACGGCGAGCCCGACGACGAGCGCCACCCGCTGCCAGCCCTTGAGGCCGGTAAGCCGGAGGCGTGCCGCCAGCGGCTTGACGCGTTGCCAGGCGGCATGCCAGAGGCGCACCACAGCCTGGCTGACGCGCTGCGCGAGTGCCTTCATCTGGGAATCCCCCGATCCGGTTTGCCTTCTCAGCACAAAGTGACCACAAGACGCATGCACGCCAAGACGGAGTGTCGCGCCGCGTGTGCAGAAGGTGTCGGTTCGGCACTGCGCGACCTGTAGCCCGCTTGCAACAGCGCTGTTTCAGGCGGGCGGGGACGGCCTGGTGAGGTTGTCGAGCAGCCGCCGCAGCAGCGCCGTGAGCTGGCGGGTCTCGTCTTCCGAGAAGCCGGCCAGGAGCTGGCTGTCGACCCGGCCGAACACGGGGCCGAGACGGGGGAGCAGCGCCTGCCCCGCCTCGGTCACCTCGATGATGACGGAGCGGCGGTCGTCCGGGTGCCGGTGGCGCCGGACGAGCCCTTTGCGCTCCAGGCGGTCGAGCAGCCTGGTCATGCCCGCGGTGTCGGTCCCGAGTGCCGCGGCGAGCTGGTTCGGGCTGGTCGCCTGTCGTGCGGCCCGCAGCAGGAGGGCCGCCTGCTGGGCGGTGAGGCCCAAGGGGGCGACCTGCTTCTCCAGCGCGGTGCGCAGTTCGCGCTCGACCTGGTGGAGCAGCGAGCCACTGCTGAGTGCGAGCTGGCGAGTGCCCGCACCTTGCCTGGGGTGCGGGTGGTGCGGGTGCTGGGCCGCGTGGGCGTCCATGCGGCCATGATAGCTGACTTCAAAGTTATTGTCTTGACAATAATTGCTACAGCAGTCATTGTCTGGCAGCGGATGAGGGCAGGTGGCCGAGGCAGAAGGAGGACCGCCCATGGGAAACGATCGTTCGGGAACGACAGCGACCCCACTGCGTGTCGTGATCGTCGGCGGCGGGATCGGGGGGCTCTGCCTGGCGCAGGGGCTCACGCAGGCGGGCATCAGCGTCGCGCTCTACGAACGCGACGCGTCGGCGGACTTCCGGGGCCAGGGGTATCGCATCCACATCAACCCGTACGGTAGCCACGCCCTGCTGCGCTGCCTCCCGGAGCACCTGTTCGACCTCTACGTCGCCACCTCCAACAAGGCCGCGAACACCGTGATGGCGGTCTTCGACGAGCAGCTGCGGCAGCGCTTCGCACGGCCGCTGCCGGCCGGCCCTCCCGACGCCGCACGGGTGATCAGCGCGGGGGTGAACCGGCGCACGCTGCGCGAGATCCTGCTCGCCGGCCTGGAGGACGTCGTCCGCTTCGGCAAGACCTTCGAACGGTTCGACCAGCTCCATGGCGGCCAGGTCCGCGCGCACTTCACCGACGGGACCACGGCCACCGGCGACCTGCTGGTGGCAGCCGACGGGGCCAGCTCCGCGATCCGCGAGCTGGTCGTGCCGGACGCGGGGCTCGACGATCTCGGCAGCGCCATCTACGGCAGGACGCCGATCACGCCCGAGATCACCGAGTGGATTCCCGAGGTCTTCGTCGAGGGCTTCCCCCGCGTCGTCGGCCCAGACGGGATCTCCATGGGCATCGGGGCCTACCGGAAGCGGCAGCAGTTCGCTGAGGCCACCGCGACGTTCGCCCCGGACCTGCACCTCACCGAGACGCAGGACTTCCTGATGTGGACGCTGAGCGGATGGTCCACCCAGGCACAGCTCCCGCTCAGCGACGAACAACTCCGCGCCGCCGACGGCCCCGCCCTGCACCAGGTGGCGAGCGCCATCGTGCGGGACTGGCATCCGATCCTGCGGCGGCTGGTCGCCGAGGCCGACGTCCCTGCCACCTTCCCGGTCGCCATCCGCTGCTCACGACCCGTCGCGCGATGGAACACACCGAACGTGACACTGCTCGGCGACGCCATCCACACCATGACCCCCGGTCGAGGCGAGGGCGCCAACACCGCTCTCAGGGACGCCGCACTGCTCTGCGGCGAACTCGTCGGCAGCGCCACCAACGGGGTGCCGCTCGCCCAGGCAACGGACCAGTACGAGACGGCGATGCTCCGCTACGGCTTCGAGGCCGTCGCCAACTCCCGCAACCCCTATTTCGCCACCGCGATGAAGGCAGCCGGCATACCACCTACCGGTGGGGCACCTGACGGTCAGGTGCGCAGAGAAGCTCAACGGTGACTATAGTTATTCATTTCGTTGGGAACGCAAAACTACAGCTCTGATTGAGTTATGATGCCAGCATGCCGCAAGACGCTCCAGGCCTTCGCCGCAAGCTGAACTCGGTCGCGATACGCCAGGCCGGGTACTTCACCGCGGAACAGGCGCGCGAGGTGGGGTACTCCTATCAGGCTCAGAAATATCATGTCGACAGGCGCAATTGGACGCGGGTGGATCGCGGCATCTTCCGCATCCCGGACTGGCCCGCACGCGGAGACGATGTCTACGTCCTCTGGCGGCTGTGGAGCCGAGACCGCGCGGTGGTGTCCCACGAGTCCGCGCTGGCGCTGTACGAACTGGGGGACGTGAACCCGCTTCGGGTGCATCTGACCGTCCCATCCGGGTTCCACTCAACGCATCCGGCGGTGGTCCTGCACCCGGGGGTACTTCCCTCTGAGGACGTGGAAGAGCGGGAAGGCTATCGCCTCACCACCCCGGAACGAACCCTGCTCGATGCGGCCGATGGTGACACGTCTCAAGAGCAACTCGACGTCGCGATGGCCGATGCCATCGATCGTGGCCTGGTACATCCCCGACGGCTGCGTGAGCGCTCCGACGAGTTCGGCGACAGGGCCGCCCTCCGGATCGAGCGGGCGCTTGGTAAGGTGGCTCGTTGACATCCGGCAGGTTCACACCCCGCGATTACCAGACCCCATCCGCGCTCCGCGACGGCATCGAAGCCAGGCTCGCGACGGAAGCGACACGCCGCGGTATCGATGTGAATCGCCTGCGCCGGCAGGTTGGATTCGAGCGGTTGCTGGTCCGCTTGTCCGCCGATGCCACTGGACGCTGGATCCTGAAGGGCGGCCTCGCTCTGGAACTTCGTCTGCCGGATCTGGCGCGGACCACGCGTGATCTCGATTTGGCTGTCCTGGACGCGAACGATAGCCGGCAGGTGCACGCCCTACTCATGGACGCACTCGGCAGTGACGTTCAGGGGGACTTTTTCGCTTTCGCCGTCTCTCCGCCCAGACCGCTACAGGCCGATCGTGCCGGCAGGTCGGGTTGGCGTTTCCCGATCGAGGCCCGGCTCGCGGCGAGAACCTTTGTGGCGGTCCGCTTGGAGGTGGTAGCGAGAGCCGAGGAGATCAGAGGCGGCACTGAACCGCTCACTTTCGCCTCCAGTCTGGCGTTCGCCAGCTACCCGCCTTCCGTCACTGTCGAGGCGGTCGACCTCGCTCAACATGCGGCGGAGAAGTTCCACGCCCTGACGCGCACCTACGGTGAGCGACCAAACACTCGAGTCAAGGACCTGGTCGACCTCGTGCTACTCATCGAGAACGAGATGCTCGATCCAGCACGGCTACGTGAGCGCCTCGCAATAGTGTTCAGCGCCCGCGGCACCCACCAGATGCCTGACGACCTTCCCGCTCCTCCGGCGGCCTGGGAGAGGGACTACGCCGCCTTGGTCGCCGACCTCGATATCGAGGCCCGCACGGTGAACGCCGCCCTGGACCGCGTGCGCCCAGTGTGGCGTGCGTACGTGATCTAGCCTCAATGCTGGGCCGTCAAGGCGAAGGGCCCGGCTGACGCCTGGAAGCGCCCGGCTACCGCGCGACGTGGAGGGTGTCGCCGTCGGCGCCGAGGACCAGGTCGCGGTCGCGGTCGGGGACGTGGTCGAGGGGGACGGGGGAGAGGGCCTCGAAGAACGTCGCGCCCTCGGCGGAGTGGAGTTCGTGTTCGATGCCCCGGGTGATCACGCAGGCGTCGCCGGCTTCGAGCTTGCGGGTCTCGGTGCCGATGGTCACCTCCACCGAGCCGTCGGTGATCACCATCAGCTGCTCGCTGGCCTCGTGGGTGTGGCGGGCGACGTCAGTTCCCGGGGCGTAGGTCACCCGGCAGAGGAGGACCCGTTCGCCGCCGGCGGCGTGGAGGTGGACGCCGGGGTAGATCTGCCAGGGGTCGACGCCGTTCCAGGAGAGGAAGGGGCTACGAGCCATCGGCGAGGAACCCCCTCCCGCCGTCGCTGGAGACGGTTCGCACGGAGGCGTCCTCGTCGAAGATCACCCGTTTGCCGTCGCGGCGGGGTTCGGCGCGGGCGTCGAGGGCGCGCAGGACCCGTTCGGGGGTGGCGGGGGCCTCGGTGACCCAGACGCCGACGGCGTCGTGGATGGCGGCCATGATCGCCGGCGGCTGGGCGTTGTTGGCCATCTCGCCGATCGCCTTGGCGCCGAAGGGGCCGTCGGTGGAGGCGTGCTCCAGGATGACGTCGTCGAATTCGGGGAGGTCGGCCATGGCGGGAGCGAGGTAGCCGCCGAACTGGCCACCGCGGTGCGCCACCGACGGGTAGTAGGGGTAGGCCTGTTCCAGCAGGCCGAGGCCGAGGCCCATCATCGCCCCGCCCTCGATCTGGCCTTCGACCAGCATCGGGTTGATGGCGCGGCCGACGTCGTAGACCTGGACGAGGCGGAGCACCGTGACCGCGCCGGTCTCGTCGTCGACCTCGACGTCGGCGACGCAGGCGGCATAGGAGATCGCTGAGTGGGGCTCCAGCTCGACCCGGCCGGTGTCGTCGTCGACCGGGGCGAACGGCTTGAGCTGGGTGCCGGAGGCGCTGAGCAGCTCGCCGTACTGGTAGGTGGCGGCGCCGGCGACTTCGGGCACCGAGATCCTGCGGTCGGGCGCGCCCTTCAGCTGGACCTCGCCCTCCACGATCTCCAGGTCGTCAGGGGCGACCTCCAGCAGGTCCCCGGCGAGGTCGAGGATGCGGCCCCTGACCTTCTCGGCGGCGAAGCGGACGGCGTTGCCGGCGATGAAGGTGGCGCGGGAGGCGAAGGTGCCGGTGCAGACCGGCGAGGAGTCGGTGTTGGAGTTGTCGATCGTCACCCACTCATAGGGGACGCCGAGGGCCTCGGCGACGATCTGGGCCTGGACGGTCTTCTCGCCGCCGCCGATCTCGGAGGTGCCGGTGAAGACGTCCACGCGCCCGTCGGGCTTGACCTTGATCCAGGCCTGGCTCGGGTCGCCGTTCTGGTTCATGCCGGTGGGGTACTCGATGGTCGCGACCCCCCGGCCGCGGTGCTTGGCCATCTCACGCACCTCCCGACTGCTGGGCGGCCAGATGCTCGGGGAGCAGCTCGCCGTCGCGGCGCCCGGCGGTCATGCGGCGGAACGGCTCGGCCAGCTCGACGCCGACCCGCTGGGCGGCGGCCTGCACCACCGGGACCGTCGAGGGGTCTTTGAGGGCGACCCAGTTGGCGGTGGTGTCGCCGACGCGGTTGGCGTTCTTGAGGCGCAGCTCCCACGGGTCCATACCGAGCACGCTGGCGATGCGGCTCAGGTGCAGCTCGACCGCGAACGACACCGAGGTGACCCCGAAGCCGCGCATCGCGGTGGTCGGCACCCGGTTGGTGTAGACCACGAACCCGTCGAAGTGCAGGTTGGGGATGGTGTAGGCGCCGGTGTGGTGGAAGGCGTGCTTGGTGACGCCGTAGGAGGAGAAGCGGGTGTAGGCGCCGGCGTCGTGCAGGGTGAGCATCTTCCGGCCGAGGATCCAGCCGTCGGCGGTGACCGCGTCGGCCAGCTCCATGTGCCAGGGCGCGCGGGTGGAGGAGCAGAGGAACTCCTCCTCGCGGGTCCAGCGCCATTTCACCGGGCGGCTGGACTTCAGCGCCAGCAGCGCCGCGATCGTCTCGGCGGCGGTGTCGACCTTGCCGCCGAAGCCGCCGCCGACGGTGCCGCCGACGAACTTGAGCTTGTTCAGCGGCAACTTGAGGTGGGCGGCGACCACGCCCATGGAGAAGTACATCGCCTGGGTGCAGCTGTAGATCACCAGCCGCCCGCTCGGCTCCGGCACCGCCGCGGCGACCTGGGTCTCCATCGGCACGTGCTCGATCGCCTGGGGCCGGTAGACGCCCTCCACGATCACGTCGGCGGCGTCGAAGGCGGCCTCCACGTCGCCTTTGCGGACCCGGCGCCGGTTGTGCGGGCCGAAGTGCGGGAACACCGGCCCCCACGGGTGGATCGTGGGAGCGTCGGGGTCGAAGGCCTCGCGGATGTCGAAGAGGGCCGGGCGCTCCTCGTACTCGACCTCGATCGCGGCGACCGCCTCCAGGGCGGCCTCCTCGCTGGTCGCGGCGACCACGGCTATCGGCTGGCCCTGGTAGCGGACCTCGCCCGCGGCGAGCAGCGGCTCGTCGGCGGGGACGCCGAGGCCCTCCAGGTGCCCGTAGACGTTGAGCGGCACGTCGGCGTGGGTGACGACCGCAGCGACGCCGGGCATGCGCTCGGCCCGGCTGGTGTCGAGGCGGCGGACGGCGGCGTGGTGGACGGGTGCGCGCAGCGCCTTGGCCCACAGCATCCCCGGGACGCGGACGTCGTCGACGTAGAGGGTCTTGCCGGTGACGTGGCCCTGGCCGTCGTAGCGGGGCAGGCGCGCACCGACCGCCTTCATGCCCGCACCTCCTCGGTGTCCGATGCCGGCAGTGCCGGCTGGCCGGCGGCCCCGTCGCTCCGGGAGGCAGTCTGGACCGCCTCGACGATCTTCACGTAGCCGGTGCAGCGGCAGTAGTGGCCGCCGAGCGCCTCGATGACCTCCTCGCGCTCGACCGCGCGGCCGGCGTTCGCGAGGAGGGCGTGGGCCGCGACGATCATCCCCGGCGTGCAGAAGCCGCACTGCACCCCGCCCAGCTCGTGGAAGGCGCGTTGCAGCGGCGACAGCCCGCCGGCCGGCGTGAGCCCCTCCACCGTGGTCACCTCGTGGCCCTCCACCATGGCGACGGCGAGCAGGCAGGAGCGGCGCGGCTCGCCGTCCACCAGCACGGTGCAGGTGCCGCAGCCTCCCTGCTGGCAGCCGGCTTTGGGGCTGGTGACGTCCAGCTCGTCCCGCAGGACGTGCAGCAGCGGGGTGAGCGGTGCCGAGGCGATCTCGTGGTCGACGCCGTTGACGGTGAGCTTCATCGGCCGCCCCTTCGTCGGGTCCGTCGGTTGAGAGTCAGCTGCTCCGGGTCCGGGTGGCGAGCGCCCTGGCGACCAGCACCGGCAGCATCCGGCGGCGGTACCAGGCGGAGGCGAGGGCGTCGTCGGCGAACTCGACGTCACCGACGGCGTCGTCGGGGTCGCCGCTCGCCTCGGCGGCGCGGAGGCGCACCCCGGCGCCGCCCGCGCCGGTGACGGCGATGCGGAGTCCCGCCGAGGTCTCGGCGGCGGAGACGGCGAGGACGGTGTAGTGGTGGGCGTGGGCGCGGTGCAGCGAGGCGTAGCCGGCCCAGCGCGGCTCCTCGAACTCGACCTCCAGGAGCAGCCGGGTTCGGCTGGAGGCGGAGCTGAGGAAGTCCTCGACCGGCCCGGTCCGCTCGCCGCCCGCGCCGGCCGAGCGGATCTGGGCGGCCAGGGCGATCAGCGGGGCGCGCAGGTCGCCGCGCTGGACGTCGTCGGCGGGCGGCGCGCAGAGGTTGCCGCCGAGGGTGCCCTGCCCGCGGATCTCCTGGTCGCCGACCTCGCGGGCGGCGGCGGCGAGCGGGTCGGGCACCCCCGCCTCCAGGACAGCGAGCGGGCAGGCGGCGCCGATACGGACGACCCCGGCCGTGCGGGTGATGCCGTCCATCCCGGCGCGGCCGAGCAGGATCGCCCGGGCCGGGCGCAGCCGCCCGGCGTTGAGCTCCGGGACGGCGATGGTGCCGCCCGCGATCACGGTGACGCCGCTCCCGTCCCCGAACGCCGCGACCGCCTCAGCCGGAGAGGCGGGGAGCGCGACCTGGACGTCCCGAAGTGTCGTCATGCGCTGAGTTGTCGCAGGGTGGTGCGCCCTTGTCAATCGTTGGTTCATATACGTGAATTGATGTCTCATTGACAAAAGGTCCGCTTCGCAGCAAGTTAGTCCGGGGCCGTGAGCGACCCTCTCCGGGGGGCATTTCACAGCAGGTGACCAGCGACAACCGATCCAGCACGGTAGTGAGCACTGTCGGATTTGTGTCCTTGTGACGTGTCGAGGTGGACGCGTCGTCAACGAGAGGAGAGCCGATGGGGGTCACCGTGAAGAGCGACGTACTCCTCGAACTGGTCGAACCCGGGGCCGAAGCGGAGCAGCTCGGCACCGGGTTCCTGTTCACCGAGGGGCCCATCTGGAACCCCGAGGAGCAGGTGCTCTACTTCAGCGACATGCCCGGCGACGTGCGCCGCCGCTGGAGCGAACAAGACGGCGTCGGCGAGGTGATGCGGCCCTCCAACAAGGGCAACGGCATGACCTACGACGCGGAGCTGCGCCTGGTGGTCTGCGAGCACGTCACCTCCAGCGTGACTCGCTTCCCGCGCGGCTCGGTCGCCGGCGATCACGAGACGCTCGCGTCGCACTACCAGGGCAAGGAGCTGAACAGCCCCAACGACGTCTGCGTCCGCTCCGACGGGTCGATCTGGTTCAGCGACCCGACCTATGGCCGCATGCCGGTGTTCGGGCTGGAGCGGGAGCAGGACCTCGACTTCCAGGGCTTCTACCGGATCCCGCCGGGCGGCGGCGCGCCGGAGCTGGTCAAGGGCGACTTCCTGCAGCCGAACGGGCTCTGCTTCTCGCCCGACGAGTCGCTGCTGTACGTCAACGACTCCGACCGCGCCCACATCCGCGCCTTCGACGTCGCCACCGACGGGTCGGTGTCGAACGACCGCGTCTTCGCCGAGGGGATCGGCAAGGCGATCCTGGAGGAGGGCCTGGCCGACGGGATGAAGTGCGACCAGCGCGGCGACGTCTGGGTGACCGGCCCCGGCGGGATCTGGGTGTTCAGCCCCGAGGGCGAGCATCTCGGCGTGGTCGAGATCCCCGAGGTGGTCGGCAACCTCCACTGGGGCGGCCCGGACTGGAGCGACCTGTTCGTCTGCGCCTCCACCTCGCTGTACCGGGTGCGGACGAGGACCCGCGGCAGGCACGAACCGTTCATGGGCTGAGGCGAAGGCACGACGACCTGCGGAGACCCACGGAGACCTGCGGACGAGCACGAGGAGGAGCCCCAATGCCGGACGCCATCGACCCCAAGCGCGCCGCCCTGATCATCCAGGACCTCCAGAACGACGTCATCCATGAGCGCGGGGCCTTCGCCGACTCCGGCTCCCCGGCGCACGCCAGGAGCCAGAACGTGGTCGGGAACGTCCAGGGCCTCGCCGACGCCTGCCGCCGGGTCGGCACCCCGGTGATCCACGTCTGGTACATCGTGGACCCGGGTGCCGCCGGGCTGAAGCAGAACGCGCCGCTGTACCGCGCCGTCAAGGACACCGGCGGGCTGGTGCGGGGCAGCTGGGGGGCAGCGCCGGTCGACGGCCTGGAGGCGCGGGAGGGCGACTTCGTCGTCGAGAAGCTGCGCATGAACGCCTTCTACGACACCCGCCTCGATGCGCTGCTGCGCGGCTTCGGCACCGAGACGCTGATCATCTGTGGCGCGTGGACCAACATGTCGATCGAGCACACCGCCCGCCACGCCGCCGACGCCGGCTACGAGGTGGTGGTCTGCTCCGACGGCACCTCCACCATCAGCGAGGAGTGGCACCACGCCGGCCTCAACTACGCCTTGACCAACGTCGGCACCGTCGCCACCTGCGCCGAGGTGGCCAAGGCGCTCGGCGCCTGAGGCGGAGGGACCCTGCCGTGACCGCTGCCTCCGCCACCGAGGTCGAGGGCGTCGCCGTCCGGCGCCGCGCCGTGCGGCCGGTCGTGCTGGCGAGCGCGCTGCTGGCCGCGTTCGCGCTGGTCTGGATCCTGTTCCTCTCCAGCCAGTCGGCGGTCAGGCAGCCCGCCCAGTTCATCGCCGCGCTGCTGGACGGCCTCACCCTCGCCGGGCTGTACTTCCTGGTCGCCAGCGGGTTCACGCTGGTGTTCGGGCTGATGCGGGTGGTCAACCTGGCCCACGGCAGCTTCTTCCTGCTCGGCGGCTACATCGCCCTGCAGCTGCAGCGCGAATGGGTGGGGCAGGGGGGAGGCTTCGGGCTCACCAGCGCCGACGTGGACCTCTTCGGCGGGTGGCTGCTGCCGCTGGTGGTCGCCACCGTGCTCGTCGCGGGGATCGGGCTGATCGTGCAGCAACTGCTGCTGCGCTGGAACCAGGGCGACGAGCTGCGGCAGGTGCTGATCACCATCGCCCTGTCGATCATCGCCGCCGACCAGATGCTGGCCCACTTCGGCGGGATCGCCGAGGACGTCGCCTGGCCGCGCCAGCTCGACCACAGCGTCACCATCCCGCTGACCCACCTGCGCTACTCGACCACCCGGCTGTTCATCCTGGC
>WNGD01002979.1_pt1 | contig 17474 bp, 12 predicted proteins | sample 5400671 | NCBI WGS metagenome assembly WNGD01 (sample SAMN13153369, study PRJNA577476) | soil metagenome | isolation source: 40 cm soil or saprolite under grassland replicate 2 | place: USA:California | collected 2016-06-15
GATTGGGGCGCTGAGGGTTGGAAAGCTCCCGAGGAGGGACTCGAACCCCCGACCCGCCGGTTAACAGCCGGCTGCTCTACCAACTGAGCTACTCGGGAATACGTGCGGCCGAAATATCGCGCGCCGGGACCCGCACTTCAACCAGCACCATGCCCGCGAGGATCAGCCCGCCCCCGGCCCACTGCATGAGGGCGAGGGTCTCGCCCAGCACGAGCCAGGACGTCACGGCGGCGAACAACGGCTCGCAGCAGAAGATCAAGGCCGCGCGCGCCGTGGACATGTGGCGCTGAGCCTCGGCCTGGAGCACGAAGGAGACGGTGCTCGCGAACACGACGGTCCACGCGAGCGCAGCGACGAAGGGGGGCGTCCAAACAATTCGTGGACGCTCGAACAACAGGGCGGCGACCGCCGCGAGCACGGCGGTGCTCGCGATCTGCATCCACACGAGACGCCGGGCATCGTTGTGGCGGGAGAGCTCGGTGACGGCCACGATCTGGCCGCCGAAGCAGAGCGCGCAGATGAGCGTGAGGAGGTCGCCGCGGTTCAGCCCTCCGGCGTCCGGGGCGGTGAGGAAGTACATCCCAAGCCCCGCCACCGCGAGCGCCGCGGCGGTGAACCACCCCGGCCGCTGGCCCAGCACGACGAAGCCGATCACCGGGGCGAGCACGGACGAGATGGCCACGATGAACGCCGAGCGGGAAGGAGTGGTGATCACGAGCCCCAGGGTCACGCTGATGAAGCCGACCGCCACGAGCGCGCCGAGCAGCAGGCCGCCCGCGAGCTCCCGGCCGCGGGGCGGCGGGGTAAAGCGGGTCCCCGGGGCGAGCAGCAGTGCGGCCAGCCCGAAGCGAATGGCGAGGAACGCGAACGGCGTCGCGGAGGCGAGCGCGCTCTTCACCGCCACGAAGCTCGTGCCCCACATCGCCGTCGCAACGAGCAGCGTCAGGTCCGCCTGGCGCCGCGTCACGCGAGGTCCTTCAGGTATCGCCCCGTGGGTGAGTCCGCGACCCGCGCGACGTCCTCCGGCGTGCCCTGCGCTACCACGCGCCCGCCTGCGTCGCCGGCCCCCGGCCCCAGCTCGATGATCCAGTCGGCGCGCTTGATGACGTCCAAGTGGTGCTCGATCACCAGCACCGTGTGCCCCGCGTCCACCAGCCGGTCGAGCACTCGGCACAGCGTGCGCACGTCGTCCAGGTGGAGGCCGGTCGTGGGCTCGTCGAGCATGTAGAGCTTGCGGCCGGCGCGCGGCTTCGCGCGCGCAGCTCCCCCGAGGGCCAGCTCCCGGGCGATCTTCAGGCGCTGCGCCTCGCCGCCCGACAGCGTGGTCGCCGGCTGGCCCAGCCGCAGGTAGCCGAGCCCGACTTGCTGCAGGTGCCACAGCGCGCGCGCCAGCCGCGGCTGGCGGTGGAACCGCTCGAGCGCCTGGTCCACCGTCCACTCGAGCACGTCGTGGATCGAGCAGCCCTGGAGCTTCACCTCGAGCACCTCTTTCTTGAACCGCTTTCCTGCGCACACCTCGCACGGCACGAACACGTTGGCCAGGAACACCATCTCGACCAGCACGTGCCCGGCGCCCTCGCACGCCTCGCACCGCCCCCCCGCCACGTTGAACGAGAACGTACTGGGCGTGTAGCCGCGCGCCCGGGCGAGCGGCTCGGCGGCGAACAGCGCGCGCAGCTCGTCGAACCCCTTGATGTACGTGATCGGATTGGACCGCGGCGTGCGGCCGATCGGCGCCTGATCGACGAGTACCACGTCCTTGAGCGTCTCCCATCCCTCGAGCGCGCGCACCTCGCCGACCGGCTCGCCCAGGTGCTGCTTCGCGCTGTGGGCGCCCGTGAACCGGGCTTCGAGCTGGTGGAACAGCACGTCGTGCACCAGCGTGGACTTCCCCGAGCCCGATACCCCCGTGACGGCGGTGAACGTGCCGAGCGGGATGCGCGCATCGACGCCGTGCAGGTTGTGCAGCCGAGCGCCCTTCACGGTGAGCCACCGCTTCGCGGGGCGGCGCGCCGACGGCACGCCGATGCGCTTTTCGCCTGAGAGGTACTGCCCGGTGAGGGTCCCCGCGTCGCACGCCCCGACCGCGGGCCCCTGGTACACGACCTGTCCGCCCGCCTCGCCGCTCCCCGGCCCCAGCTCGACCATCCAGTCGGCGGCGCGCATCGCCGCCGGATCGTGCTCCACCACGACGACGGTGTTGCCGGCGTCGGCGAGCCGGCGCAGCAGCCGCAGCAGCCGCTCCGTGTCGGCGGGGTGGAGCCCGATGGTGGGCTCGTCCAGCACGTACAGCGTATCCACCAGGTGCGAGCCGAGCGCGTTGGAGAGGGCGATGCGCTGGGCTTCGCCGCCCGACAGGGTGCGTGTGAGCCGGTCGAGCGTGAGATAGCCCAGGCCGACGTCGTTCACGAACGACAGCCGGGCGTCGAGCTCCGCCAGGATGTGCACGGCGACGGCGCGCTGGAAGCCCGACAGCTCGAGCCCGGCGATCCAGTCGCGGATCGCGCCGGCCGTCAGGCCGGCGACCTGAGCGATATCGTTCCCCGCGATCCGCACGGCGAGCGCCTCCGGCTTGAGCCGCGCGCCACGGCAGGCGGGGCAGGTCTTGGCGAGCTGGTACTGGCGCAGGAAGACCCGGATGTACTGCTTGTAGCGCTTCGCCTCGAGCCGCTGCAGGAACGGGAACATCCCGAGGAAGCGCCCGCTCGCGCCGTGCAGCAGGAAGTGCTGGTCGCGCTCCGGGATATCTCGCCAGGGCGCATCGAGCGGGATGCCCCGCGCGCGCGCCACCTCGCGCAGCAGGCGGCGGCGTCCTTCGTAGCGCGGCTTGGTCCAGGGGTCGAGCGCTCCGCCCACCAGGCTTCGCCCGGGATCGGGCACGATGAGCGCCGCGTCGTACTCGAGCACCGCACCGAAGCCGTTGCATGCGGGGCACGCGCCCCGCGGATTGTTGAAGGAGAAGAGAATCGGCGTGAGCGCGGGCGCCGCCGTGCCGCAGTGCGAGCAGGTCGGGTGGGCGGAGAAGCGACGGCGGTCGCCGTTCTCGAGCGCCACGGCCACGCCTTCGCCCTCGCTGAACGCGGTCGCCACGGCGTCGGCCAGGCGGCCCCGGTTCGGCTCGGAGGCCGAGAGCCGGTCCACCACCACCAGCACCTCTCCCGCCTCCCGCACCCGCCGCTCGGCGTCGACCTCGTCGAGTCGGACCACCGCACCGTCCAGCTGCGCGCGCACGAACCCCGCCGCGCGCAGCTGGGCCGCAACCTCCACATCCGGTCGATGCGCGCTCGCCGGCAGCGGGAAGGCGATCAGGACTGGTAGGGGCGCAGCATGCTGCGCCCCTACGTCGACCAACTCATCTACGACTTCTTGCACCGTATCCGCCTTCACCACGTGCCCGCACTTGACGCAGTACTGCGTCCCCACCCGGGCCCACAGCAGCCGCAGGAAATCGTAGATCTCCGTGGCCGTGCCGACCGTGGAGCGGCTGCTCGTCGTGGGATTCTTCTGCTCGATCGCGACGGCTGGCGAGATGCCGTCGATCCCGTCCACCAGCGGCTTCGGCATCCGCTCGAGGAACTGTTTCGCGTAGGTCGAGAGCGATTCGATGTAACGCCGCTGGCCCTCCGCGTAGAGCGTGTCGAAGGCGAGCGTGCTCTTTCCCGACCCCGACGGGCCGGTGACGACCGTGAGGGCGCGCCGCGGCAGCGCGACGGTGATCCCCTTGAGATTGTGCTGGCGCGCGTTGCGGATGATGACGCGGTCGGGGACGTGAGGCATAACCCTATAACATACCAACAGGGAGAAGGGAGAGGGGAGAGGTTTGTCCCGAACCGCGGCCGGCCGCCGCACCGCGAAGTACCTCTCCCTTCTCCCCTCTCCCCATCAACCACGCGGAAAGCTAGCTTCGGCCCAACATGGCCCTAGCGCTGACCCCGCGACTGCTCCGCCGCGGCCTGGAGCTGTTCGCCCTCATTTCCCTCGCCGGCGTCGGCGGCTTGCTGTTCTACGGCAACAATCTCCAGGCCTTCCTCGGCGCGCTGTTCAGTATCCACTGGGGCTGGCTCGTCACGGGCTTGGGGCTCGCCTCCATGGACTGGGTCGGCGGCGGGACGCGGCTGTGGGTGGTAGCGCGCCAGGTGCACCCGGGGGTGCGCCTGCGCGACATGATCATCGCCGGCGGCATGAGCGCGTGGGCCGCCTACTTGACCCCGTTCCAGACCGGCGCCGGCCCCACGATGATGTGGGCCATGCGCCGCGCCGGCGTGCGGCTGCCCGAGGCGATGACGTCCACGTTCATGACCTTCGTCGCGACGGTCGCCTTCTTCGCGCTCGCCGGTCCGCTCGCGATCTACCTCGGCGCCGGCAAGTCGCTGGCGCGGCACAACGTGGTGCTCGGGATCACGTATTACGGCTTGTTCCGCACCAGCCTCACCATCTTCGGGATTCTCGGAGTCCTGATGCTCGCCGCCATGATGTTCCCGGCGTGGCTGCGGGACGGCGTGCACTGGCTCGCCAGCCGGCTCGAGCGCAGGAGCCGCCGCATCGCGGCGCGGATCGAGCAGCTGCGCGGCGGAATTGACCGGGCCCACGAGTGCTTGGTGGCGTTCGGCAACCCGCGGGGCTGGCTGGCGCTGCTGTGGGCGGTGCTGTTGTCGGGCCCGTCCCACGCCAACAAGCTGCTCGCGGGCTACGTGGCGCTGCGGGCGCTCGGCATCCCTGCCAACTTCGTCGATATTCTCCTCCTCCAGACCTTCATCACTTTCCTCCTCTACTTCGCACCGACGCCGGGCGCCTCGGGGCTCGCGGAGCTGCTCTCGGCGGCGGTCATGTCGATCTATGTGCCACGGGAGATCACGCCGACCTACATCCTCATCTGGCGGTTCATCAACAGCTACGCCACGGTGATCGTCGGGTCGCTCTTGTTCTGGCGTTGGCTGCGGCGGGGACTCATCGGGAAGGAAGAGGCTGTCGGCGTCGCGTAAGCCGTGTTTCCTTGCGCGGTTACGCTGCCGGTCGTAACTTGCGGCGCTGGCTTTCCGGTTGAGGAGTCGCCCTAGATGTCGCTGCTCGAACTCGGTGACAAGCAGTTCACCATCCCGGTGGGCGAGATAGCGCTCGGCAGCGACCCGAGTTGCGCCATCTCCCTCACCGGCTCGGGCATTCTCCCCCGGCACGCGGTACTGCAGGGACAGGCCGACGGCCAGGTCGTCATCCGCAAAGCCTCGCCCGCGGCCGATGTGCTGATCAACGGCGTGCGGCTGGGAGCCGAACCCACCCCCCTCCTACACGGGGACAAGATCGAGGTCGGGGGACAAGAGCTGACGTTCGTTGACGAGCGCCGCTCGGGGAGTACCCAGTACGTCGAGGCACTCAACCTTCCGCAGGGAGCCCAGGGAGGGGGAGGGAGAGGGACGACCGCGAAGCCGGTCGGGACCACCGGGGGGCGGGTGGTGAGTCTCACCGACGGCCGCGAGTACGTCATCACGGGGCCGTCGTTGGTGTTCGGGCGCGAAGCGGGAAGCGACGTGGTCGTCCCAGGCAAAGACGTGTCTCGCCGGCACGCCGAAATCGTGCAGACGCCGAGGGGCTACCTGTTGGTGGACTCGAGCACCAACGGCACATTCGTGACCGAGGAGCGGGTGCAGGGACAGCGGCTGTTAGCGCGTGCGGACGTGATCCGCATCGGGGAGGAGCAGTTCCGCTTCTATGCGGACGCGGCGCCAGCTGTGGCGAGTCCCCCTCCTTCCCCCCCTTCCCCCCCTCCGCCGGGGCCGGCCGCTAGCGCGCCGCTGGCCGAGCCCCCGCCGGCGGGCGCGCCGCCGCCCGCGCCCGGTGCCAGCGAGCGCCTCAAGCACACCGTCCACGGCCTGGAGGCCGCGTCTGCCCGCCAGTCCCCGGGCGGGGCGCTCGCCAGCTTCCTCGTCCGCAGCGGCGCCCTCAAGGGCCAGCGGCTCCAGGTGAAGACGCCGGTCGCAAATATCGGACGCGCCGACTACAACGACCTCGTGATCCCCGACCCGTCGGTTTCGACCAACCACGCGAAACTGCAGCGTCGCGAGGGCGTCTGGGTCCTCGTGGATCTCGAGTCGACCAACGGTACGTTCGTGGACGGGGAGCCGGTGAAAGCGGACGCACCGCTCGCGCCCGGGGCGAGCGTGCGGTTCGGCGACGTCCAACTGGTCTTCGAGCCCACGGATGACGCCGTCAGTGTGGTGCAGGGGGGCGGCACGCAGGTGATCGCGGGAGTCAGGACGCCCACGATGGGCACGCCTCCAGCGCCCAAGCCCGCCCCCGCTCCCGCCCCCACGGCACGGCCGCAGCCGCCCCTCGCTCCGCCCAAGCCCGCGGCCAAGCCCGGGCCGAAGCCCGCGCCGAAGGCGGCGCCCAAGCGGCCTGCCGCCCAGCAGCCGCCCCCGAAGAAAGGGAAGGGGTGCGGGGCGAGCGCCGCGGTCCTCGTCGTGGGTGGCGCGGGGCTCGTCGCGCTGCTTCACCGGCTGCTGGCGTAACGAAGCCCCGTGCACATCACCTGCGCCGGCCGCACCGATGTCGGGATCATCCGCTCGGGGAACGAGGACAATTATCTCATGGCGGCGGACCGCGGCATTTTCGTGGTCGCGGACGGGATGGGCGGGCACGCAGCGGGGGAGGTGGCGAGCGAGATGGCGGTGCGCTTCGTGGCGCGCGAGCTCGGGTCGCTGAAGGGGCTCTCCGACGACCAGGTGGCCGACCGCATGCGCACCGCGATCCGGGCGGCGAACGGGGCCATCTTCCAGCGCACCCTGACCGAGCACGACAAGCGCGGCATGGGAACCACGGTCACCGCGCTGGTGCTGTACGACACCCGCTTTCTGATCGGGCAGGTGGGCGACAGCCGCGCCTACCTCTATCGCGACGGCGCACTGATCCAGCTCACCAAGGACCACTCCTACGTCCAGGAGCAGGTGGACGCGGGCTACCTGACTCCCGAGCAGGCCCGGTCGCATCCGTACAGCAACGTGATCACGCGCTGCGTGGGCGCGAACAGCGACGTGATCCCGGACATCTACTTGGGCACCGTGAAACCGCAGGATCTGTTCCTGCTCGCGTCGGACGGGCTGACGGGGATGCTCGAGGATTCGCAGCTGGCGGAGCTTCTCGCGGGGAACCGCATGCCGCAACAGCAGGTGGACGACCTGATCACCGAGGCGAACCGCCACGGCGGGCTCGACAACATCACGGCGATCATCATCCGGGTCGACTCCGTGGACGCGCCGCTGGCCGATACTACCCAGACGACCCAGCCGGGCAGCCGGCCGCGGTAGGCAAAGCGTCAGCCGCGCGCCCGCGCGCCGAGCAGCGGCCGCTCCTCTTGCACCCGCGCCGCCACCTCCGCGCGCGGCGCCATCACCAGCGCCACGATCGCGGTCGCGGAAATCGCCGCGGGGCGCACGACGAACACGCGCAGCCGGCGTGCCGAGCGGTACAGCTCCGCGGCGACCCGCGGCAGTCCCAGATGCGCCTCCCCTGCGGCGCCCGCGAGGTGGGTCACCGCGCCGTCGCGCTTCACCAGCGGGAGATCGAGCGCCAGCATGTCCGGCTTGGCGGGGAAGTCGAGGAACAGCTCGCCCGGCTCGAGGCCTACGTCTCGGGCGAGCCGGTCCTCCACCCGCTCGAGCAGGTCGGGATCATCGCAGGACCACGCCGGCGTGTCGGCGGGCAGGTCGGCAGCCGGGAGGTCGAGCGCGCGCTTCGCCAGCCGCCGCTCGCGCAGCCGCTGCGCCAGGCCCGTCGTGTCCTGCCGCATCAGCTCGTGGATCAGCCCGTCGTCGGTGGCGATGGCCACGGCGTCGGGCGTGAGCCGGCCCGCCGCGATCGCGTGCCGCACCAGCCGCTTGAACATCACCGTCGCGCTGCGCACCGCGTGGTGCCAGTAGACATTGCGGTACATCTGGTACTTGGCGAACAGCAGCGACTCGAGGGCCGCCAGCCCCTTCTCGTGCAGCGCCACGGTCGGGCGGCCGTCCGGTCCCGCGGCGACCGTGAGGGTGGTGACCAGCCGGTCCACGTCGATCACCCCGTAGGGCACACCGCACATCCAGGCGTCGCGCGACAGGTAATCGAGCTTGTCCACGTCGAGCGACCCCGCGACCAACCCGCCCAGCGGCTCATGCGCCTTCCCCTGGATGAGGGGCAGCAGCCGCCCGGCGGGGGTGCCGAGCTCCGCCAACCGCTTGGCGAGGTCGCCGCTCGTGAGCTGCCGCCCCGCCAGCACTTCGTGACGCGGGAGGCCCGCCTCTTCGAGCGCGTGGGAGAAGGGATAGTGACCGATGTCGTGCAGCAGCGCCGCGAGCTTGAGGCGCACCCGGTCGGCGGGATCGAGTCGTGCGTCCCCTGCCTCCTCGAGCTGCGAGAGCACCCGCCGGGCCAGATGATACGCGCCGAGCGCGTGCTCGAACCGGCTGTGTGTGGCACCGGGATAGACCAGGAAGGCGTGCCCCAGCTGGCGCACGTAGCGCAACCGCTGCACCGCGGGGGTGTCGACCACCGCGAGCGCTTCGGGGTCGAGCCGGATGTTGTTCCACAGCGGGTCGCGGACGACCTCGAAACGGGTCAACGCGCGGGGCCTGCGTCCCGGACCGCGGCGTGCACCTGATCCTGGAACTGCTCGAAATTCTGGCGGAACAGCTGCGCGAGCCGCACGGCTTGGGCGTCGTATGCAGCCGGGTCGCGCCACGTGCCACGTGGGAGCAGCACGTTGTCCGGGACGCCCGGCACCTGCAACGGGACTTCCAGCCCGAACACCGGCTCGGGTGCCGTGGGGATGCGGTCGAGCCTGCCGGCGAGCGCGGCCCGCACCATGGCCCGGGTGAGTCCGAGGCGGATTCGCTGGCCGCCTCCCACACCGTACGGCCCGCCGCTCCACCCCGTATTCACGAGCCAGCATTGCACGCCGTGCGTCGCGATCTTCTCACCGAGCAGCGAGGCGTAGACGTTGGCGTTGAGCGGCAGGAACGGGGCGCCGAAGCAGGTCGAGAAGGTCGCCTTCGGCTCGGTCACCCCCCGCTCGGTGCCGGCGACCTTGGCCGTGTACCCGGACAGGAAGTGGTACATCGCCTGCGCCGGGTTGAGTCGCGCGATCGGGGGCATGACGCCGTACGCGTCGCACGTGAGGAACACGATGTGCGAGGGGTGCCCGGCCACGCCCCCCGCCACGTGGTTCGGGATGTAGTGAATCGGATACGACGCCCGGGTGTTCTCGGTGATGGCCGCGGACTCGAGGTCGATCTCGCGCGTCTCGGGGTCCACGACCACGTTCTCGAGCACCGTCCCGAACATCCGCGTGGCGCGGTAGATCTCCGGTTCCGAGTCGGGTGAGAGCCGGATCACCTTCGCGTAGCAGCCGCCCTCGAAATTGAACACGCCATCGTCTGACCAGCCGTGCTCGTCGTCGCCGATGAGTGCCCGCTCCGGGTCGGCGGAGAGCGTGGTCTTGCCCGTCCCGGAGAGCCCGAAGAACAGGGCCACGTCGCCCGTCTCGCCCAGGTTGGCGGAACAATGCATCGACAGCACGCCGCGCTTCGGCAACAGGTAATTGAGGATCGTGAAGACCGACTTTTTCATCTCGCCGGCGTAGCGGGTGCCGCCGATCAGGATGGTCCGCTGCCCGAAGTGGACGACGATGAACGTCCCGGAGCGGGTTCCGTGCACCGCCGGGTCGGCATGGAACTCGGGCGCGTGCAGCACGAGCCAGGAGGACGAGAACGCGGCGAGATCCGAAGCGGTGGGGCGCAGGAACATGTTGTAGACGAACAGCGCCTGCCACGCGTTCGGAGTGACGAACCGGAGCGCCAGGCGATGGTTCGGGTCCGCTCCCGCGAACAGGTCGCGCACGAACAGCTCTTCGCCGTTCAGGTGCTCCAGCACGGCTGCGCGCAGCCGCTCGAACTGCTCCGGCGGGAGCGGCTGGTTCACCCGGCCCCACGCGATGTCGCCCTCCGACGACGGCTCCTGCACGAAGAATTTGTCGTTCGGGCTGCGGCCCGTGTGCGGCGTCGTCACGGCGCAGAACGCGCCGCCCTCCACGATGACGCCCTCGCCGCGCCGCACCGCGTGCTCGTAGAGCTCCGCGGGCACGGGGTTCCAATGCACGGCGCGCCGGGGCGCGAGCCCGGCGGCTCCGAGCGCGCTGGCCCGTCTCCCCTCCATCGGGCGGGTCGCGTGCGCGGTCATGTGCGGGGCTGGCGCCCTCCCCGCCCCCCCCGCCCCCCCCGTCCCCCCCGCCCTCCGTGCTCCTGCGCGTCCACCGCGGCGATCACGGCCATGTTGACGATGTCGTTGACCTCGGAGCCCCGTTGCAGCACGTGAACCGGCGCGGCCATGCCCACGAGGATCGGGCCGATCGCCTGCGCGCCCCCCAGCCGGTCGAGCAGCTTGTAGCTGATGTTGGCCGCGTCGAGGTTGGGGAAGATGAGCACGTTCGCGGGGCCGCGCAGCTTCGAGAACGGGTAGGTCTTGGTCAGGATCCGCTCGACCACGGCCGTGTCGGCCTGCATCTCACCGTCCACCTGGAGCGCGGGCTCCCGCTCCTGCAGCAGCGCCACGGCCTGGCGCACCTTCTCCGCCGACGCGTGGCGCACCGAGCCGAAGTTCGAGAACGACAACAGCGCCACGCGCGGCTCGATCCCCAGGCGCCCCACGAACTGCGCCGTCGCCGAGGCGATCTCGGCGAGCGTGTCCGCGTCGGGGTCGATGTTCACGGTGCAGTCGGCGAAGAACAGCGTCTGCTGCGGCAGCACGAGCATGTAGATGCCGCTCACATGGCGCCGACCCTCCTCGGCGCCGACCACCTCGAGCGCCGGACGGATCGCGTCGGGATAATACATGTCTTCCCCCGCCACGACGGCGTCGGCCTGGCCGGACCGGAGCATCATGAGGGCGTGGTACATCGGCTCCAGCACGCGGTTGCGCGCCTCGCGCAGCGTGACGCCTCTGCGGCGCCGCCGCTCCCACAGCTGCTGCGCGAACGTGTCGAGATGCGGGCTGGCGCGCGGGTTGGCGAGCGTGATTTCCTCGAGCGTCACGCCGGCGTCGTCGGCCTGGCGGCGGATCCCGTCCGGATCGCCCAGCAGGATCGGCTCCGCGATGCCCTCGTCGGCGAGGATCCGGGCGGCCTTGAGGATCCGCGGGTCCTCGCCCTCGGGGAACACCACGCGCTGCGCCGCCTGCTGCGCCCGGGTCGAGAGCCCGCGCATCACCTCGCGCGCCCGGCCCAGCCGCGCGTCGAGCTCCGCCCGGTACTCGTCCACGTCGATCACCCGGCCGGCCACCCCCGAGCCCACCGCCGCCCACGCCACCGCCGGTGCCACCCACAACAGCACCCGCGGGTCGAACGGCTTGGGGATCAGGTACTCCGGCCCGAACCGCAGCCGGTCGAGGCCGTAGGCCCGCGTCACCGAGTCGGGGACCTCCTCCTTCGCGAGCGCAGCGAGCGCGCGCGTCGCCGCCATCTCCATGTCCTCGTTGATCTTCTTCGCGCGCACGTCGAGCGCTCCGCGAAAGATGAACGGGAAGCCGAGGACGTTGTTCACCTGGTTCGCGTAGTCGGAGCGCCCCGTGGCGATGATCGCGTCGCTCCGCGCCTGGCCCGCCTCCTCGGGCATGATTTCCGGCGTCGGGTTCGCGAGCGCGAACACGATGGGCCGCGGCGCCATCCCCTTGAGCATATCGCCCGTCACGATCCCCGCGACCGAGAGCCCCACGAACACGTCCGCGTCCTTCAGGGCGTCCGCGAGCGTCCGCGCCTTGGTGCGCGTCGCGAAGCGGCTCTTGTAGCGGTCCAGGTCGTCGCGCCCGACGTGGATCACGCCCCGGTGATCGCACATCACGATCTGCTCCCGCTTCACCCCCAGGCGGACGTAGTGCTCCGCCGTGGCGATCGCCGCGGCGCCGGCGCCCGCGAACACGACCTTGATCCCGCCGATGTCCTTCTGCACCAGCTCGAGCGCGTTGAGCAGCGCCGCCCCTGAGATGATCGCCGTGCCGTGCTGGTCGTCGTGGAACACCGGGATCGCCAGGGTCTCGCGCAGCGTTTCCTCGATGTAGAAGCAGTCGGGGGAGCGGATGTCTTCGAGGTTGATGCCGCCCACCGTGGGCTCGAGCAGCTGGCAGAAGCGGATCACGTCGTCCGGGTCTTCCGAGCCGACTTCCAGGTCGAAGACGTCCAGGTCGGCGAACGCCTTGAACAGGATCCCCTTGCCCTCCATCACCGGCTTGCTCGCGAGCGGGCCGATGTTCCCCAGCCCCAGCACGGCGGTGCCGTTCGTCACGACCGCCACCAGGTTGCCCTTCGCCGTGTAGGTGTAGACCTCCTCCCCGTGCGCCGCGATCTCGCGGCACGGCTCCGCCACCCCCGGGGTGTAGGCGAGGGACAGGTCGCGCTGGTTCTTGAAGGGCTTGGTCGGCGAGACCTGGATCTTCCCCGGGCGACCCTGCGAGTGGTAGTCGAGGGCCTCCTGGCGGCGGCTGGACATCGAGGACACAAGTCCTTTTTTGTGAAGGAGTTATGCTATGGGCGGGCGGCGAACGTGTCAAGGCGGCGCTGGAAGTATCGTCGCCGGCGTGTGATACAGCCTCTCCACCGTGCGGCGGTCCTGCTCGCTCGGCCCCTCGACCAGGGGCGGGGAATGCATGATGTCGCCGGGGGCGGGGCTGTGCAGGAACAGTCCCAGTGAGTGCCCGACCTCGTGGATGGCCGTGCGCCGCATGCAGGCTTGCACCTGGCCCGGCGTGTACACCGCGGCGGTGAGCACGCTCAATTTGATCCGGAACGGGCCCGTAAAGGTGCTCGTGCTGTCGATCGCGGGCGGATCCGTCTCTCCGTTGCAAGCGCCTTGCGAACCAGCCGTGTCCGGGGGAGCATCGGGGGGTACGCTGTCGGTCCAGACGACGATGACGTCCGCCGTCACGGAGTCGCTCACGAGCGTGCCCGTAAACTCGTCGTACAAGAACAAGCCGGCCCACGTGGCTACGGCCCGCTGAACGAGCGAGGGCAGATTGCCCTGCGGCACTGCGTAGTAGCGCACCGGCAGGCGGGTGCTCGGCCAGTGGAAGGTGATGATGGTGTCCGGGGGGATCGTGTCGGCGAAGTTGTACGTGCCGCCCCGAGAGGGCGGGGTCGGCTCGCTGCAGGCCAGCGCCCCGAGGCAGAGCAGGACGAAGCCACGCCTCACGGCGTCACCCGGAGGGCGAGGGCCAGCCGGTGCACCGGCTGTGAGGACGTGAACCCGCGGTTGCGCAACGCCGGCGTGATGAAGGCGTGCACGTCGTAGCGTGCCTCGATCCCGAGGTTCCGGCGCCGCGCGAACGCGAGCGGCGGCACGTAGCTCACGGTAGCGCTCCCCAGAGGAAAAACGCCCCCCGAGCCGTCGCGGAAGATTCCCGTGCTCTCGCCCGGGAAGTACTTGAGCCCTCCCACTGCGAGCCGACCCGCCAGGCCCGCCGCGAGCGCGCGCCGGACTCCGATCACCACGGCCAGCGTCGTGAGGCTGCCGAGGCCGACGGTGGGCCCGCCCTGGTCGTGCCGCTCGAGCGTGCTCCACGAGACATCGATGGTTCCCTCGGCAGTCCAGCCGTGCTCGATCGCGGTCGCCGCGGTGACGGCGAGGGAGGGCGCGAGCGTCGGGCGCACGTCGATGGCCGTGACGATTGAGTCGCGCACCATGGTCGAGGTGTAGCGCGCGCCGAGGGAGAGCTGGACCGACGCTTGAGCCGAAAGGCGACGGAACGACGGAATGACGGAAAGGAGTAGCGCGAGCCAGATGCCGGCGGCGCTCACCACGTTCCGTCGTTCCGTCCTTCCGTCGCAGTCCAGTCTGCGCATGCCGGGGCATACTACGCGCGGCGGCGTTGCGGGGCAACCGCCGCTCAGCGAATCCGGATGACGTCGAGCTGCGCTCCGACGGCGACGGGAAAGAGTGTGGTGAAACTGCGCCGGAACAGCAGCGTGAACGCGGGGTCGCTCGGGCCCTGCAGCGCCCGCAGGTAGACGCCCGAACCCGAACGCAGTGTCCCGCTGAGACTGACTGCGCTGCCGGCGCTCCGCGCCGGTACGAGCGGATAGGGGAGCGGGAAGTCCACCGGATCTTGGGCGTTGAGCGACGCGTACGTGGACCGAAAATGCCACGACGTGTACTGCAGCTCGGACGGTGCGGTAAACCCCGGCAGGTCGGACACCCAGTTGGCGAGCGCCCAGCGCGTGAGGGTGGTGTCGAAGGCGTGCCCCGTTTGCGCGACGACGTTCGCCGCGCCGTTGAGGGGCGTCTGGTCGAGTTTTCCCGGCAAGGAGCTCCCATACTGGTCCACGAGATACCGCACGAACAACCAACTGGCGCCGACCTCCGCCAGAGTGCCTTGATCGAACTCGATCAGCAGGGGCGAAGAGCCGGTGGCGCTGAGGTACCGATAGGCGTCCACGACATCGCCGATGGCGTACTGCGAGAACGTCGCCGTGTCCCCGGGGAGGTAGCTGCGGCCCGCCAACTCTTCGGCGTACTTCGACAAGCCTTCGTCGAGCCACCCCTCCTCCGGCTGTCCCGCGCGCACCAGCACATGTTGTACGTAGTTGATCATATGCTGGAACTCGTGTGTGAACGTACCCGGTAGGACGGCCTTCACCTCGGCCCGGCTGTGGGAGCAGCTCAACGTCCCGCTGGAGTCGGCGACGATCGAGTAGAAGATCTCGCTGTGATTGGAAATGGACGAGGGGGCGGTGACCTCCAAGTCCGGCGAGAAGAAGAACCCGGCGATGAAGCCCTTGGACAGGCACGTCGTCCGAGACACGAGCTTGTTCACGACTCCCGTCATGAGGACGATGACGACGGAGTTCGTGTCGATGTCCGACACGCCGCCGAACGTCGCGGTATCGAGCGGATAGAGCCGCGAGTCGAACACCTGCTTGAGCGTGTCGAGATCGAAGGAGTTGAGGCCTCGCTTGGGCGCCAGGGTGTCGACGTAAATCGCGACGTGCATCCCCACCGTCGCGGTCCGCGCGGTCACCACCTTGAACGACGTGCAGGCGAGCGTGGCACACACCGTGAACTTCCGCAGGCTTCCCAGGATCGGAGGGCCGGCGGGCTGCGCCGTCACCGCCGTCGGGGACGGCACGGCCGCCGACTGCGCTAGGTTCGCCGCGCCGATCGAACCGCTGCGGGCCAGGTGGCGCAGGAACCCGTCGAACTGGACCGCCGCCAGCCGCGGCGAGGAGGTCGTGATCACCCCTTGCGCCACTGCAGCAGCGGCTGCCAGGGTGGTCGTCCGCAGCAGAAAGGGCGAAGACTGTCCAAACGTCTCGGCCGCGGACTGCGGCACGAGCAGATACTCGGCGGAGTCCGCGGTCGAGAGATTGGCCGCGAACGTCACGCACCCCGAGTCGGCTGCCGGGTAGATCACCGTGTCGGCCCCGATGGAGAGCGTCACCTGGGAAGCCAGCGCGGAGCTGCACGCGGGCAGCGCGGGCTCGGCGGTGCTGCTGCAGCCCGCCGCCGCGAGGAGTGACCACATCAGGAATTGCACCGCCGTGCGACGCTTCATGCCCGCCTCCGCGCTGGTTCCAGCCCGTCTTTGGCTCAGGCTCCGATGTTCACCCGCAGCTGCACGCTGCGCGTCCGCCCATCCGGAGGGCCAGCGGTGGCTCAGGCGGACGCACGCACCAGCTTCCGCACCACCAGCGCCCCCACGAGCACCAGCCCGTACATGCACACGATCAGCGGGCCGGTCGGTAGGTCGCCCTCGAGCGAGATCCACAGACCGAGAATCGAGGCCAACGCACCGGAGCCCCAAGAGATGTAGGCGAGCCGGCGCAGGTCGCGCGTGAAGAGGAAGGCGACCGCCGCCGGCACGACCAGAAAGCTGAAGACCATCAACACCCCCGCCACCGGCACCGCGAGAGTGATGACAACGCCGAACGAGAGATAGAACAGGAAGTCCCACCACTTGATCTTCCACCCCTGCCGCTCCGCCTCCTCGGGGTGAAACGAGATGGTGAGGAAGCGGTGGCGCAGCGCGTAGTGGAACACACCCAGCGCGGCATACGCGAGGGCGAGCTTCAAGATCGTGGGCTTGAACGTGACCCAGAGGATGCTGCCGGTGAGCGTCTTCTCGATCGCCTCCCCGCCGCCCGGCACCCTGTTCGCCACGAGCACGGCGGCGGCCGAGGCCATGACATACACAATGCCGATGAATGCCTCCTGCGGCACCCTCCGCCCCTCGCGATGCGACGTTCGCGTGAGGGCGAAGAGCAGGGCGCCTAGCGCGGTGGCCACGAGCGCGAACACGTAGGCCCAGGTCGAGTCGGCCTCCACGTGGATGAGCAGCGCCGTCAGGCTGCCGAGCGCTGCCATCTGTGCGAGCGAGAGATCGACGAAGATCACCTCCCGCGCTATCACGTGCAGTCCCAGGTACGACAGCATGGCGACGAGCACCATGCAGGCCACGAACGGCGGGATCATCAACTGCAGACCGCTCATCACACCCTCCAGGCGTCAATTAGCCGCGCCGCCGAAGGCGCGGCCGAGCTCCGAGATCCACAGGTTCATGAGATCGAAGTAGCTGTTTACGCCGGGAGCGCCGTTCGTGTTGGACGGCACGATCACCGCCTTCGCCCCGGTCCGCTGCGCCACTTCCAGTACCTGGCTGCGGTCGTAGTAGTTCGTGGAGAAGAGCACTTGGATGTGCTGCTCCCGCATCTCGTTGATCACCTCCAACACGTGGCCCGGCGTGGGCGGAATGCCGGGCTTGGGCTCGATGTAATCGACGCAGGGGAGCCCGTACTCCCGCGAGAAGTAGTCCCACTCCTTGTGGTAGCACGCCACCGCCTTGCCGCGGAATGGCAGCGCCTGCTTGAGCCAGCCGCCCAGCCGCGTGACCAGGGGCGCGCCCTGATACGCCTTGGACTTGAGGAAGTCGAGCAGCTTGCCCTGCCGATCGAGGTCGGCGAGCGTCGGCCCGCCGAGCAGCTTCACCAGCTCGTCGCCGAACAGGGCGCGGTACATCCGGTCCTCGAAGTCCTTCTCCCGCGCCGCGAAGTACTCGGCGTTCTCGGGCGACACCCGCTTCAGCCCGGTGAGCACGTTGCGCGCGATCTGCACCGCGTTCAGCGGGCCGGTCCAGATGTGCGGGTTGCCGTACACGTGGATGTCGCCCTGGGCGCGCGAGAAGCTGGTGGGGACGTCGAGCAGGTCGATCCCGGCGTACGCGGCGACGTAGCCAGGTCCGCCCTCCGTCACCTTGGGGTTCGAGGCCTTGTCGAGCAACGCCGGCACCCACAGCTCGAGGTCGAGTCCCGTCGTCACGAACAGGTCGGCCTGGGACAGCGTCGGCACGAAACTCGGCTTGGGCTGGACGTAGTGGGGGTTCTCGTCGCCGTTGGCGATCGAGGACACCGTGCCGCGGTCGCCCACGATCTCGCGCGCGATCGCGGCGTAGGTCGTGAGCGAAGT
>WNGD01003407.1_pt1 | contig 17472 bp, 17 predicted proteins | sample 5400671 | NCBI WGS metagenome assembly WNGD01 (sample SAMN13153369, study PRJNA577476) | soil metagenome | isolation source: 40 cm soil or saprolite under grassland replicate 2 | place: USA:California | collected 2016-06-15
ACGCAGCCTATCCGGCTTTTTCAACCCCCGCGCCGAACCATCCTCGCCACGGCCATTTTGATGGCTGAATACCTCGTCGCGCTCACCATCAGCAAGGACCCGAGAATCAGCAACAGGATCGGCCAGCGCGACCTCTGCTTGAAGATGTCTTCTTGCATCCTCACCAGACCGATCGCCAGAAACAACATCCCGACGACAAAATAGTTCTTCATTTGCTTCCGGATACTTCCATACACAAATACCAGCGCGGCTCCCGGCAGGAGCATTTCAAAGACGCGCGCCTCCCTCTTCTTCGCGAGATCGTTCAGTTGGCCTTCCCATCTCTCCGTCGCCGTCAGCCCTAGAAAAAACAAGGAAGTCAGCACGTGTCCAGGTATCGCAAATCGGAACGCTTTGCCTACAGCGCGAATTTGCGACACTGAGAACCGTTCGCAAATGACCTCCAGCAGCAGATAGATCCCCGCATTGACAATAAAAAGATACTCGATCTGCCCACGTGTCCAGGGCAACTTCGTCGCCAGCCAATCCTGGTACGGCTTATGAGCGCTTGCCAGCCCGCTAAGCGCGGCGAATGTGAAAACCACTGCGATCGGGTAGAAGTACCTCGAGTCGTTCGGCAAATGACGCCGCTCCACTGTCAACGCCATCGCGAAAAACAGCAGCGCGCCCGGGATCAGTCGGAAATAGAATTTTCCTGGGTCGGTGTCTAGCCACTCCAACAGCCCCATTCGCATCAGTGTGACCACCCATAACCACGCCGTCATTACCGCGAAAACGAGCGAAAACACCGACGAATTCGTAAACCGCCTCAGCCACACGTACGCTGGCAGCGACAGAATCACCGCCCACCAGATCTGCGCATTCGTAGTTTGTTTGAACGTCTTTGAGATACGCCCCAGCAACTCCCAATCCGGGTTCGCCGCAGCCTTCGTGAATAGCTGATACGCCCCAAACGCCACGAGCAACGCAATCGGAAGCAACAGGCAAAACGCCAGCAGGTAGGCGATTCCAACCCGCAACTGTCCCGATTTCCAAAGCCGCAGTCCGCGGTCCGCCATCAATGCCGCGACTCCAGCCACCACGATGACCCCGAGCGTTCCCGAAAGATCCACAAACTGGAACAGGAACAACAACGCAGCTCCCACCGTGAGGATCCAGGCACCGAGATACAAACTCACTTGCGGCAACGACAGCCTTCGCGCATTCAAGATCCACGCGTCTTCTCGCTCCACTAGCCGTCCGTAGTCTTTGCGCAACGCTTCGTACTCATGTTCCGAAACGATTTCCTCCTCCCGCCAGCCCTCCAGCTCGCGCAGGTGTTGCTCGATCATCCCGGACATGAGGTTCGAATACGCGGTAGGCACCGCATGCACTTTTTCTCCCGCTAGGAATCGTTCCAGGTCATCCGCCATTTCTCGCGCCGACGCGTAGCGGTTCTCCGGTTTCTTTTCCAGTGCTTTCAGGCAGACGTCCTGGAAATCCCCAGGTATTTCTGGATTCCGACGCCGCGGCAGCGTAGGATCCTGTTGGCGGATCCGCCGCACCTGCTCGCCGAACGTTTCCCCGTGAAACGGCGGGCTTCCGGTCAATAGCTCGTACAGTATCGTGCCCAGCGAAAAAATATCGCTTCGCCGATCGAATCGCGACCCCGGCACGGTGTGTTCCGGTGAAAAGTAATCCGGCGTGCCCATGATCTCGCCGGGCCGTGTCAGTCGCTTGCTGTCGCTCTCCAGATGCTGTGCCAGCCCGAAATCCAGGATCTTTGGTTCCAGGTCCGCGCTGACCAAAATGTTCGTCGGCTTCAGGTCGCGATGTACGATCTGGTGCTCGTGTAGAAAATCCACAGCCAGCGCAACCTTGCGCATCAGCTCCGCTTTTTGCGTCAGCGTCAAGGCTCGCCCCGCTTCCACGAGCGATGTTCCCTCCACCAATTCCATCACGAAGTGAGGAAGTTCGTCCGGCGGGCCCAGGCTGAAGATATGCACGATGTTCGGATGGCTGATCTGCGCCAGTGCGCGCGCTTCGTGCATAAAGCGCGCCTTGACGGATTCTTCCGTGCGGTAGCGTCCTCCGAGTATTTTGATCGCGACTTTTCGGTTCAATCGCTCGTCAGATCCTAGCAGAACCCGTCCCATTCCCCCGGTGCCAATCTCCCCGAGAATCTTGTGCCCGGACAGCCTCTCGGGCAGTTCTTCCCCTCCTTCGGATTCCGGAGCAGAACTCTCGGAAAATGGCGGTCCATCCATCTCATTCAGCGATTCCAGCAACGGCCGAAGCTCGTTTTCCAGTCCGGGACGAATCTTGCAGAACGTATCAATGTCCACCGTCTCTTCGCGCGACACGCGATCCAAGTACGCCGCCAGCGCTTCGGCTACCGCACGCTCCCGCTCCGAGGATTCTTCCCCGCGGGGCGGCGGATTCCGAGGATTTCTTGGGAATTCTTCGGCGTTCATCGTCATTGCGCCGCCGCTTCCAGCTCGCGGAAGCGTTTCAGCGCGCGGTGCAACGTAAGGGCCACGCTCTCACGCGTTTTCTCGACGCGTTCGGAAATCTCTTTTGTCGTCAGTCCCTCGAACTTTGCCAACAGGATCATTTCCCGGTATTCCGCCGGGAGGGCATCCAGTTTTTTGAGCAGGATCTGCAAGTTTTCTGCCCGGGCAAACACGCGGCTCGGCGTTTCTCTATCCACCGGTTCCGGCCCCGCCGGGTTACTCTCCGACCGGAACCTCAACGTCTCTTCCGCGTGCCGCTTCCCACGGTTCTGGTAACGGGCCGCATCCACGACCACGTGGTCCGCAATCCGCGATAGCCACGCCATAAAGCTTCCCGGAGACTGATAAGTGAAATTGCTTATATCCTGAGCCGCCGCCAGGAACACCTCCTGCAAGATGTCATCCGCCTCAACTGCACCACGCAGCTCCGGGCTCATCTTGTAGTGCACTAGCACCGCCAACCTCCTCTGGTACTTCCGGAAGATTAGGCTGAACGCCTCCGTCTCACCCTTCTTGAACCGTTCTACCAAGCCAAATGTGGATGTAGCGGAGTCCATACTCGTCCCAGTCCCAGGATGCGCATTGCGAATCTTCGTACTCTATCCACATCACCGATACATAGGCAAGGGACCATTAAGGTTGGTAAGGTTGGAATCCAGCTCACGCGTCTTCTGCTTTCACGGCTCCTCACCAGACGGCATGGGTCCCTCCCATAAAGCAGACGCTAGCCTCCGACTCCACGCTCCCTCGCTCTCTCTCGTGCCCCAAAGAAAACGGGGCAGAAAGAAAGGTAAAGGAAAATGTCCTATCTATATGTTAAGTGGAATAGCCTCGGACTGAGGTGCCCGCCGACGTTTCCGACATTAGAGCATGGTTCGTCTTGCGCTGGCCACTCCTGTAGCGAAGACCTGCGACGCCGGAGGCGGCGCGCTTAGGTCGTAGCGGAGGGAGTGGCCAGGGACGGATTATTGGACGAATCTCGTCCGAGCGGGTAGCCTTGCGAATGCCGTCTGGAACATTTGCATTACTTCCGAGTTGCTCGTCATCCGTCCCACAATCGGCGGCAAACTCCAAATGGAGCTTCCAACTTAGTCCCAAGCGGCTGCGACGGCAACGCGCTACAGTCAGCAATGAAACCGGTAGCCAACTTGGACGATCCGCACTGCGTTCATTGGTCAAGGGCTCCTGCGAACTTTTCAGGAGTTGCATCAAACTGTTCTTTGTGGTCGCGCGAACAGAAGTAGTAGATCTTGCCTTTATAGGCAGATTTCGGAGCGGTTGACTTATCAACATCCATCTTACACACCGGACAGAGAGGATGCGCCTCAGTCGAGGCCAGTTCTTTCAAGTAAATGCTATTTGAATCTGGGTTCTTCCAGCCTTGACCTTGGTATTCCAACTGGTAGGCAGTTTTACTCGTGACTTCACGGCCGAAATAGCGCTCGACCACTCGAAGCGCGAGATCGATGCCGCAAGAAAGTCCGCCCGACGAGGCGAGATTGCTGTCCTCGACGAACCTAGCACCACGCTTGAATTGGACATCCGGAAACTGCATGACAAAGCTTCGGTAAGAATTGTGATGCGTGGTGGCTGCTCTGCCTGATAACAAGCCAGTGCGGGCCAGCACAAACGCTCCAGTGCAAACCGACATGGTTACGTCTGTGTTTTTTGTCGCCTTGCGAATCCAATCCATCATGGCTTCGCTGCTTCCGTCCTGGGCCGGAATCACGATCACCTTGGGCGCAGGAGCAGTATCGAAGGTGTATTCAGGTATGATTTTCATCCCGCCGCTAGCATGAATCGGGCTAGTCGTCTCCGCAACGGTGTAAAGCTGGAACGGGTTGCCCGCGCGGCTAGGAACGTTCACATTTTCGAACACCTCCCATGGTCCACAGAAATCGATGATCACCGCCCCTTCTGAAACCAGAAATGCCACCGGGATACTGCCATGGGCGGGAGGCGCCAGGGGGTTGGAAACTGGTTTAGTTTTCTCTGTGGCACTCTTCGCCTGGAGTCCGCTCGTCTCTGCAAACAACTTGCCTGCCACCAGGGATGGAGTTCCAGCTGCCAAACCGAGTGCCGCCGATCTCTTTAGCAATTCTCTTCGATTCATAATGTCCTTTCACTCCTTTTTATGACGTCTTCTGTCTTAATCTGAGTAATCATTCCGGGGCTTTCGTCATCTCCGTGAACCGGTGCCGGTAGTCGTTCGGAGGAACATGCAGAACCCGAAAAAACGACCGGCGCAAACTCTGAATCGAGCCAAAACCACAGTCGTTTGCAACCTTTTCGAGTTTGTCGTGCGATTCCTCCAATCGGCGCCGGGCTGCTTCAACGCGCAGGCACTCCACGAACCGTGCCGGGGTTGTACCAGTGTCCTTCAGGAACACGCGCGCAAAGTTACGCGGACTCATACCGGCCTTTGCGGCAAGCTTTTCTACCGGTAGGTCCTGGCGCAGATTGTCGTGGGTCCAAGAACGAATCTCTTCGATTTGTTTCCGGTCGGAGGCCTGCAGAGACAACGCAGTACTGAACTGCGATTGACCTCCAGCTCTGCGCAAGTACAACACCATCTCTCGTGCGACCTTCAAGGCCATCGGTGCCCCAAGGTCGTCTTCGACCAGAGCCAACGCGAGGTCCATGCCGGCTGTGATCCCTGCAGTGGTGTACGTGTTTCCATCGCGGATGTAGATGGGGCCAGGATCGACAGTTATGTTCTTAAATTTGTTTGCCAGCTCCGTCGCCCATTTCCAATGTGTCGCCGCACGTTTGCCGTCCAAAAGCCCGGCCGAAGCAAGTAGGAAGGCGCCAGTACAGATGGAGCCAATGCGGCGCACTCGCTGAGCGGCTTTTTGCAGCCAGAGAAGTAATTCCTCGTCATGGGCAGCCGTTTCCATGCCGCTTCCGCCAGCCACGAGCAGAGTATCGATTGGTCCGCGGAGAGTGCGGAAAGTCTTGGTTCCAGTTAAGACTAATCCGCAGTTTGTCGCTACAGATCTGCGGCGGGTGGTACTTGCCAGCAGCACGTTATAAGGTGCCTTCCGTCCCGGGCACTCTTGGACGAAGAGCTCCGCTGCACGGACAAAGATTTGAAATGGGCCGGCCACATCGAGGATCTGACTGCTTGGCGCCGCAAGAAAGACGATGGTTCTTGAACGATTCTTCGCCGGAAGCAGCTTTCTTGAGCTTCTCATGGCACGATGCTAATGCCTGAAGCCGATGGCAGCAATGACAAAAAGGTGTCATTTTCTGCCATTTGGAACGTAGTAGTGAACCGCTCCTCAGTCAGCTGCCGCGGTTCTGGACGAGTTGTCCGTCATCCGCCCACAATCTCGGCACCCCCAAAGTAGGTTTGAACTCCAACCCGCGGGCATCGTGACTCAGCTATGAGATTTCGTTCCATTTGATGTAAAGTCGCTTCCACTACCGGTATTTGTTTACCGCCTAATTGTGGGAGCCGGACAAGGATTTAACATGCGAGTCGCGGCACAGTTGCTGCCGCACTTCGCTGCATAAAGGATAGAGATAAATGTCTTTCGGAGCCAAGCCGTGAGCTCGGTGTTCGCTATCCATCCTTCCACGTCCTTGCGTTTGCCCGATGTGAATCCAGTTCGCCGCTCGATAGCAGGTGCCACGGAAGCGGCGCACGTCCACCAAAGTCTCTAGCAGAAGCGGCCGGTAGCCATAGCGGAGTTCCCAGTCACCGGGAAGTTGCCGGGCACACTGCCCCAGAATCTTGCTGGCTAGTCCGCGCACTCGCACCCAAGGCAGAATTAAAAAGCGGCTGTTCCCGAACGAATTCGGTATGTTAACGCGAATCTGTTTGGATATCTGCACGGAATGGGAAATGGCCAACGCTTTCCGGTCGGCGCTCTACGAAATCAATTCACCCAGGACCGAACTGCGTGAAAGAGAACGGCTCCAAGGAGAGCAGCACCGGGAATCGTCAGCACCCAAGCAAGTACGATACGGCGAGTCACTCCCCAGCGCACCGCAGTCAAGCGCCGCGAGGCGCCGACGCCGACGATGGCACCGGTGATTGTGTGCGTCGTGCTTGCAGGAATACCAAAATGCGCAGTCGCAACTAGCGTCAAGGCACCGGCTGTTTCCGCGGCGAATCCCCCAAAAGGTGTCAGCTTGGTGATGCGCTGTCCCATAGTCCTGATGATTCGCCAACCTCCCGCCATCGTACCGCCACCCATCGCCAAGTGGCAGCAAAGGATGACCCAATAGGGGACGTCGTACGTCTTCATCAAGCCACCCGCGAAAAGGGCCGTCGCGATAATGCCCATTCCTTTTTGCGCATCATTCGTCCCGTGACCGAGGCTATAAGCCGCGGCGGAAAGAAGTTGGAGCCGCCGAAACCATCGGTCCACCCGTAGCGGCCGTTGCTTGCGGACGATCCAACTCGTGGCCACGGTCACAATCATCCCGATCAACATCCCAATGATTGGCGATAGAAAGATGAACGCCACCGGCTTCGTCCAGCCGCCCGGAATTAACGCCACAAAACCGGCTTTCGCGACCGCCGCGCCGCCGTACCCGCCCATCAGCGCATGCGATGAACTCGTAGGAAGTCCCAGGGTCAGTGTGATCAGGTTCCAACCGATGGCTCCCAACAGTCCAGCCAGCAGAACCTTCTGGTCGACCATCTCGATGTGCACCATACCCTTGCCAATCGTCTTCGCCACCGCCGTGCCGAACACGAATGCCGCAATGAAGTTCCAAAACGCCGCCCACACAACCGCACGGAACGGCGTCAGCACTCGCGTAGACACCACTGTCGCGATGGAGTTCGCAGCGTCATGCCAGCCGTTCGAAAATTCGAACGCAAGGCTAAGTATGATTACAGCTATAAGCAGATCAAATGGATTCACGTGGTCAGGCGCTCTTCAGCACTACGCCTTCTACCACATTGGCGACATCTTCGCACTTATCGACGGCTGTCTCGATAACTTCAAAAATCTCTTTCCACTTGATGATCTGAACCGGATCGGTTTCTTCATCGAAGAGCTGAGCGATCAGTGTGCGGCAGAGACGATCACTTTCATTCTCAAGACGATTGATTTCAATAGAGTGTCTGAGAGCCTCATCCCGATTCTCGATTGCGTGTACCAATGCAGTCACTTCGGTACAAGCCTCCTGAAGAATCTTGGCGAGGTCGGCCGTCCCGTTTCGCACCGCGTCCACTCGGTAGAGAACGAAACGGCTCGCGGCTGCGTCAATTAAATCAATGACGTCGTCGAGGGTAGAGCACAGTTCGTGGATGTCCTCGCGATCGATGGGCGTGATAAAAGTCTGGTTGAGCTTCGTGATGATGGTGTGCGCGATCTCATCACCTGCGTGCTCGATGGCTTTAATGCTCTGTACCTGCTCGTTCACCGCAGTATAACGCGAAAGCATGTCGCAAAGCGCCCGAGCGCCCTTCTGAATATTCTCCGCTTGCCTCGCGAAGAGCTGGAAATAATCGTCGTCGCGCGGTAAAAAACGCTGCAGAAGTCCTGGCATCGTCTTTGATCCTAGGATGAAAAGGTCCAATCGTGTTGGTGCGATCACCATAGCAGAGACACGCAAGCTCAGGCAACAATGCCAGCTGCCACTGGATAAAGAACGAAGCCTTTGTCTCGATCTATATAGCTGATCTCTGCTCAAACCCAGTTCTTGCTGGCCAACAACCGCTGTCCAGTAGGCAGGTCCATCGATATCCCCGGTCGTAGGGCGGCCGTAGCTTCCAGTAAAGTCCCGAGAATCGCTCATGGGGAATGCCGCAAACGAGCGCCATACCTTTCATATCCTCCAGCGTTTGCTCGAGGCAAAGAACGTTTCCGTAATCGAAGACGACTGCCCGAACCGAACGCTTTTGCAAAAGACCTTGTATGGCGCTACGTTTGGCAGTATCATGCATAAATCGGATAATACACGTATATACGTGCATATCCAAGTGTATTCGTGCAAAATGGACAGAATGAAACCAGAAGCGGAAGCAGGCCAAATCGCCCTAAAGGAAGAGCGCCACCAGTACATCCTGGAGCTGCTTGGCAGTGAGGGCCGAGTCCTCGCCGCGGACCTTAGCAGTCGATACAAGGTCTCTGAAGACACGATTCGTCGAGATCTGCGCGAATTGGCGAGTTCGGGAAAGATCCAGCGGGTACACGGCGGCGCCCTGCCTCGCCGTGCCGAGGCCGTTCCTTTCGTGTCTCGCCAACAAATCGACATGGAGAGCAAGATCGGAATTGCTCGAGCGGCGGCTGACATGATCCGCGACGGTCAGGTGGTGCTGATTGATGGAGGTACCACTAATCTAAGAATTGCTTCCTACCTTTCAAGAGAGCGTTCGGCGACGATTGTTACCAACAGCCCACCGCTTGCGCTGGCGTTGGCGGATCATCCGAAGTTGAGCGTGCTGATGCTCGGAGGAAATTTTCTTAAAGAGGCGCGGGTCACGACAGGCATCGAGACCATTCGTCGAGTCGAATCCATTCGCGCTGATCTATGTTTTCTCGGAATGTGCAGTTTGCACCCGGAGGTCGGAATAACCGTCGGCGACCGAGAAGAAGCTTACGTGAAGCAAGCGATGATAGGAGCTTCAACGGAAGTGGTTGGCCTGATTTCACTTGGGAAAATGGGGACATCTCTGCCTTACCTGGTCGGTCCTGCTTCCCGACTGACACGTTTGATCACCGATGCATCGGACGAAGATGTCCTGAATCCCTACCGCTCCCAAGGCATAGATGTCACAAGTACGTAAACCGAAGCGGTTGGCCGCTCGATCGTTCCGCTTGTTCCTGGCATCTTCGGACAATGCGCGCCCTAGCAGGAAGTCTTCTCTTTCGTTGAAGTCCTTCATGCGCTCGATTGCATTCCGTCTTCACTCGAGGAAATTCGTCATGTATGAATTCCGCTGCGCAAAGGAACACGCAATAGCTCGAACCTTTCATAAGGCCTTCCAACTGGTAGAGACGTGTTTGCTGCTGGGACTGATGGTCGCGGTCTCGCTTGAAGCACAACAGAGTTCTCCGTCTGCGCCAGCGTGGACCGGTGTCGTACGCACGGCTGCCGGTGAACCTGTGGCCGGAGCGAAGGTAACGGTATACACGGCGGCCGCTAAAGAGAAAATGACAGCAGTGACGGGAAGCGACGGAAGGTTCGCGATTGCGGACATTCGACCCGGGCCACATACCGTGAGCGTGCAACTGCCCGGGCGAGGTCCGACAGCGTCAACTGGAGTGGATATTACTGGCATAGCAGTTATGCTGACGGTATCCGATCAAAACGTGCTGTCGATTGGAGCCAACCCGCAAACTCCTGCAGCAGGAGTCTCGAATGGAAACCCGAGCACAACTTCGAACCCGGCTAGCGGAACAGGCGGGGAGAAAGTCTCGAGCCAAAAAGTAAATGAGTTGCCGTTGAATGGACGCGACTTCAGCGCGTTGTTGTTGTTAGCAGCGGGCACTATGACCGACGTGAACGGGCAGACGAATTTCACCCAGCAGTTTGCCATCAACGGACAGCGCGGCGTTGAGGCCGTGTTCGCGATGGACGGTGCGGATGTGAGCGATCCGGAGATGGGCGGGAGCACGTTCACGAATTTCGACGTGGACGCGATTCAGGAATTACAGTCAAGCTCGGGCTGGATGCCGGCGGACATCGGGCGCGGTGCGGCGGGCTTTACCAATATCGTGACACGATCCGGGAAAAACGGTTTTCACGGATCATTCTTCGAGTTCTTAAGGAACTCCGCTCTCGATGCGCGGAATTATTTCGATCACCCATCGATTGCGGAGCCGGGCAGAATTCCTCCATTCCGTAGAAATGAGTTCGGATTTACGAATGGCGGGCCGGTCGTGTTGCCGCATCGGTATGACGGCCGAGACCGCACGTTCTATTTTGTGCAGTATCAGGGATTCAGGCAGGTGCTGGGAACGACCCAGGTTTTGGCTGTACCAACCGCAGCCGAGCGAGCCGGTCAGGACATCGTGAAGTACCCGGACGGCAGCACGGACACGCTGCAGGTACCGGTGAATCCGGCAATTGCTGCGGTGCTGGCCCGCTATCCACTCCCCAACAACCCAACCGGCGCGTATGGTGCGCGAACCTATGCTGCGCCTTCAAACGTGAACACGGACACGGATCAGTTTTCTATCCGCATCGATCAGAAAGTTGGCGCAAAAGGACAATTGTTTGGTCGATTCAATTACGACAATCTGACGGGACCGACAACAAATCCGGATCAAACGCTGCTCGATCCGAGCTTTGGCGTGCAGTACGTGGATCGGCAGCGGAACGGGGTCATCACTTACACGCGCACCGCGTCACCGCGCTTTCTCTGGTCGACATCGTTGAGTCTTACACGGACGACGCCTTCGTTTGTGACCCCGAACCACACCGATCCGGCCCTCAAGTTCAACGATGGTCTGTATGAGGCGTACAACAGCGCGGCGGGCTCCGTGATATCAGCGTTCGGGAATTTGTTCCAGTTACAATTGAATTTTGCCTGGACGACAGCGCGGCACGCGGTGAAGTGGGGTACAGAAGCACGCCTCAATCGCGACACGACATACTTTGGCATCAGCCCGAACGGGGAATACGATTTTGGCGGCGGAACGGTTTATTCGCCCGTTTTCATCCCTTCTGCGAGTGGACGGCACGACGTTCAGCCTGGCCAGTCTCTGCCGGACACTTTGAGCAGTCTGTTGCTAGGTTTTCCGTACGCATACACGATCGCGGTGGCTCCGCCTTACGCATCGAATGGCGCGCACATTGGGCCCGCGGCGATCAACCGGAATGACGTGAACGCTTACATCGAGGACACGTGGAAAATCAATCCGGAATGGACGCTCGAATATGGGCTGCGATATGAGTTCTATACGCCGATTTCGGAGCGGGCGCACCGAACGTCGAGCTTTCTGAATTCGTTCCCACCTGCGGGCGTTGGGCAGGAATACTTGATCAATCCGCAGCCTACTTATCAAACCGATTGGAACGGTTGGGGGCCGCGTGTTCACGTGGACTGGAACGCGCCCCACGCGGTGCATGTGCACATGGGCGGGGCGATCACAGTGATTCCGCCTAATATCTGGCAGGACAATCTTCTGACAGGGTCAACGCCTTACGTTGTTTATCCGCGCGTCAATGCAGCGCAAAACGGGGAGATTTCCTACGGATTCCAAATCACACCGGACGAGTTGCCACAGGTCTACAACACAGCGGGTGTGAACGTGCTGGCCAGTGGCAATCCGAAAAACGTCCCGGCGAACACGGTGATGGACGTAAATCGATACCAGCAGGATTTGGCGGCGCTGGCGCCGAGTCATCAGCTCTCGCTACTGAGTCTGGCCGGGATCGACCGGCGCTTCGGCAATGGCTACTTGCAGACTTGGACATTGGGGCTGGAACGGGTTTTCGGCGGCCTCACGGCCGATGTCGCGTATGTTGGAACATCGGCATTTCGACTTCCGAGAATGTCATATCCAAACGCGTATCCCGGAGCGGGGTCGGAATTTGCGCGGTTTACAGACTTCGACGGTAGCGGCGTGGTGACAGGTGGTTTCGGATTCGAGTCTGTGATGACAGCGACATCGCACTCGTCGTACAACGCCTTGCAGACCTCATTGTCGGGAAATGTTGGGCACGGCGGACCGTCATTGCAAGCCGGCTACACCTGGGGCAAATCGCTGGATGATGTCAGCGGCATTATCGGAGGAACAGGATCCACCGGCGCCGTGACGTTGTTTAGTCCGCAAAACCCGTTCGATACACGAGCGGAAAGAGGGCCGTCAAGCTTTGACGTGACGCACGCCTTCACGTTGAGCGCGGCCCAAGATTTGCATTTTGAGCATTTGGGAATTCAGTCGGATCGAACCCACCTGTTGACGAAGGGCTGGGCATTGCTGAGCATCTCGTCGATCACGAGTGGTTCGCCGTTTACGGTTTATTCGGGTATCCAGCAGACGGGCGCGGGAACGATTGGCGCGGACCGGCCGGACCAGATTGGGTTACCGGACCTATCGAGCGCCGGCAGTTCAACCCGACCGCGCGACGATTATTTTGGGCGGGGCGCGAACAACGCAAGCTTCTTTGCCATTCCGATCGGGATCGCAGGTGGAACTGGACCAAACTCCGGGCGCTTTGGAACGCTCGGCCGTAATACCTTTCGCGGCCCGGCATATTACGATTTCGATTTTGCGCTCGTCAAGACGACTCCGATTGGCCACCGAGAAAGCGGTTTGGAGCGAGCGGATCTGCAATTCCGCGCAGAGTTATTTAATCTGTTTAACATCGTCAACATGGGACTACCTGCGAACATCATCGAGGGCACAGGGTTTGGCATGATCAGCAAGACCGCCGGAACTTCACGGCAAATTCAGTTTTCTTTAAAGCTCATCTATTGAGGCGCGTCCTGCAGCGACACAGGGTTGGTGGGGAGGACAGAAACATGCGTTTCAGGAAGATTCTGCGTTCGCCAACGTCGACGAATCACAGCTTGAACGCACGATCTCCTCTTGTAAACGACGAGCGCAGTTTTGCAGTCCGCGGCAGAAGCAGTGGGTCGTGTAACGTCGGAGTATGACGTTTGGCCGGAGAGGATTCAACAGCTAATCTCCACCTAGAGTTTCCGGTCACACAGTAACAATGAAGCACTCCTTTGACAGGGTTTCTTAACAGCCAGAGCCTGTATCTTCTGTGCATCTAGGTCATGGTAACCCGACCGTGAAAATTGCGGCGCGGACTTGACTTCGAAGCATCCGCTCGACAACTCCCAGATCACGGGCAACCGGGAAGTGATTGCGGGCCAGAAGCCGGCTTGTGGGAAATTGCGAGGCAACAAATATTCCGCCACCGGTCGCAATCGGGATAGTCGGGATAGGGGGAACGGTCACCCGTCCTCCCCTCCCCCCACCGTACATGCGGGTCCGCATACGGCGGTTCGGCGGGTTGAGCTAGATGTGAATAGCCGGGCTTTCGATACTGCGCGTCGCCAGAGAACGATTCGGTCCCTTCGTAGATGTCCCTTGGAGCTTCACTCCTGCTGACGTCCGGAAGGCCAACAAGGTTGGCTTTTCTGCCGCTGGTCGCTCCTGAGATCGCGCGACTTACTCGCCACTCCCTTCCGTTCGGGCCTTCCTCCGCTCTTCTGGAGTAATACGCCCTTTGCTGACTTCTGCGACATGATCAAGGTGAATCGCTTCACCCTCAGTCACAAGTCGTGACATGCCGCAGACCTCCCGAGGTAAGTTCGACCGCCTTCGACGCGCAACCGCCGGATTTGCCACCAGTGAGCTTGATGGATATGGGCTTCGCGATCATTGGCCCGCTCGCCCGCCACCGTAGGCCTCCTATCCGGTTCTTGTTCATCGGCTCGCGTCTTTGCTCCGCGCTTCTTTCGTGCCCCGCCTCGGGGCGAGTGTTATTCACCCTTGCGCTTCGCTATCACTTCACGTCCATCACGTTGTGAAGAGGACTTTCACCTCCAAGCTGTCAAACATGCTCGGCACACCGAAAAAAGGCCGGAATCCTGGATTCCGGCCTTGTGGATCACGAAATGGTTGCGGGGGTCAGATTTGAACTGACGACCTTCGGGTTATGCGATCTGACTCAGCTTTCGCTGAGAGTCGGACTGTACCTTCATCCCGAGGAACGGGATGCTCGCCATCCAGTCTCTACGCCTTCCTCGATCTTCCGAGGCTTGGTTCGGTATTGCCCTAGCCGTACAGCGGGCCTTAGGTTCCACCGACTTCGACGAGTGATCTTCCCGTACATTGCTGTGCGGACGCCCATTTTGCCGAAGCGGGATTTGACCTACCGATCCCGCTCAGCGGGTTATGAGCTCGACGAGCAGACTATAAGTCCCATTGATTCGGTTGCCCTTACACCAATGAGACACCCGAAAGACCCGCAAAAAGGCCCAGTTTTGGACCCCAGTTGGACCCTGGACCTTGGGGTGAACCCCTAAGGTGAATCCGCACGCGGCGTCGCTCATGTTAGATCTTTGAGGATTCGTTCCACATCACGCCGTCCGTGAAGAATGGCAGCGACTTGCAATGGTCTCGTCTGAGGCCGATAGACGATCAAATAAGAGTAGACGGGGAAAAATTTCACATCTTCGCCGGTCAAATCCTTCCGACTGTGACCGGCACCAGGGGTTCCGGCGAGAAAAAACTATTTTTTCGCGGATGGCGGATTCAACGCGGTCCGCAATTGCGAGGCTGGCCTGGTTTTTGATGTAACGCCAGATTTCAACAAGATCGAGAGCGGCCTGCGGCGCAAGAACGTAGCGCACGCTCATTTAGGTTTGGCTTTTCAGCTTGGTCAGGTGAGCATCCAATTGATCTTCGGGTATTCCTTCGTCGCGGTCGAGCTGATCGATGCCGCGCCTGATCTTTGCGTTGATTGTCTCCCGGTTCTCCAAGAGCCAGCGATCTTGTTCTTCCTGGGTCTCCAGTAAACAGAGCAAGACCTCTTCGACGCTGGCAGAACCGGTCGCTTGAAGCTGTTTTTGGAGTCTGGCCTCAAGGGCCGCATCGTGGATTTCGATATTCACGTCTTGAGCCTCCAGAAGGGAATCGAACTCTCTTTTTCATCGTATCTGAGGGGACGATGCGGTATTAGTTGCGAGATTGTCGCGCCTGCATTGCCCAGGACGAGTACAAGCAAGGCAACACTGAATGCAATCAGGAAACTGCGTGAATGGAAACTCTTGCTAGCCTGCTAGCCCCCGCAAGGCCTCCCGGACTCGTATAGGCCCCCTCCGAGCCGTTCAATGGATATCGATTGGTCGTTCTGCTACCCTGTTCGATCCTTATGATTTGAATGTGGTCATCACTCTGAATCACCTCGATGGTTGAATCGATTTTGTTGCCGGAGGCCGTTTTTCGTCCTTGAAGCGAGTATTTGCCGGAGTATTTCGCCTTGTCCGCCGCCATGCCAGGAGTGCCAGAGCATGCCACCAAAAAACCAATGCAGAAAACACACACTACAAGATTGGAGATTTGTTTTGTCATCCGCCTCCTCTTTTCCTCCGCCTAAATCATAGCGAGCGCACCATACCAGTATAACGGTCGTTATCAGTTATCAGGCCTTTGCACTCAACGAGGGACGTTGGATTCTGGCCGGTTCGCGGCGCAACCGAAAGTTCAGAACTCCTGACATACCCCTTGGGAACATATCCAGAAATCACGCGAACACTGAAGCGGGCGATGCCATCTCCTTTTGCATTGTAGCTGTATCCTCAGGCTTAAGCAGCTGTATGTGACGGCGGAAGGTATTCGCAGAGCTCACATCCCAGCCGCTTCTAGCTTGCGTTTTTTGCACCCAGGGTGCGAACCAAAACCTGTCCGCTTTTTCAATCGCCCATCTGAATGCCGCTCGCATCCCCCCGCGACTCCAGCGAGAAATCGCCGTGCGCGACTTGCATCCCAGCCGCTTCTAGCTTGGATATTCCGGAGTCATTGGCACAAGTTCGATGCCGCTACATAAAAGGAAGAAAGGGGCACCTATTCACGACGAGAGCGGGACGCCTTCTGGACTCGCGCAATGTCCTGGATGTGTTGCAGCAAGCGGGGAGACAAGGCGGATACCACGCGTTCCCCCGCTTTCGTTTTGCGGTACTCCGCAAGGCGGGGGTGCCGGACGACCTCATCACGCAAGGCGGGGGTGCCGGACGACCTCATCAAACTGTGGCTAGGCCATTCGCAAAACTTGATCGACCTCTACGCGGCTCAACTGCGGTACGACGAGACTTATCGGAGGGAATGGTGCGAGAAAGCTGGGCTGGGATTTGAATTGGGCGAATTGGGCTATAAATCGGAAGCACCAATTCGCCCGGCGCTTGTTGCGTAAAACGATCCTGAAACAGGAGTTAGAAATGGTTGCGGGGTCAGCTTTGAACTGACGACCTTCGGGTTATGAGCCGGATAAAATACTAGCCCGTCTTTGCTTCTCAATGACTTACGTATGTGTTGATCGACCTACTTCACGGCTGTTCTTTGGTGGTTTGTTCCCAATTTGTTCTCGATTTGTTCCCAGTTGGGTGAGGTGACCCCTTGAAATGAGACAGCCAGGATGGGCACAGCTTCCGCTTTCTTGCATGGCGGACGGTTACTCGCGTTACCGGTTCCAGTATTCCACTTTACCGATTACCGCGTTCGGGACCTGAGACCTCTTCCGCTATCGAACCGGCACTAATGCTTTGAGTCCCCGGAAGATGCTGCGCCAAGAAAATGTACTGTGACCGGAGGGGTGGAAGTTGTATTTGGGTAGAGATTCTGCGTGTCTGTGAACGCGCTTCCGGACACCGGACGGTAGGTGTTTTTTTGCAGCCAAAACCCTCCCCGAAGACGAGCTAAAATCGGTTCGATGGGCCAAGTGTGGAGTTTCATGGTCGTTCTAACACGAATCCATTCCCCGGGTTTTAATTCCATCATGCTTCCCTCATGCTCATGCGAACCATACAGGATGATGTAACCAAGAGCAGGTACATTCGGCTGCTCGCTTTCTCCTGTGACGACCAGCGCAAGGCTGAAATAGCTGAATGGTACGGACTCATCGGATGGCTGAAGGTCGGACAAATGAGGATAGACCGGCACTTCAATGGGAACGCGTCCGGTATTGACAATCCTAAACTCGGCCTCGAATGGCTCCGACGCACGTATCTCTGTCGGAGTGACTTGTAACAAGTAAACGCCAAGTGCACGCGGGTCGCGTTGGTCTGGTGCACCATCTCCGACGCTGGCACCGCCGATACCGCCTCCTACGCAGTTCCCATCTTTGCAGTCCGGTGACGGCACTGGAGGATGGCGGAGTTCAGTGCGTTGTTGGACGGAAGTGATGTCGATGTATTTGATTTCTTGCGCCCTCAAGAGACATGGCAGGGCGAACAGAAGGAGCAGAAATCCTCTTCGAAAAGGCATGACCAATTACCGCCGTTTCCATTTCCAAATGTAAGTTTATCTCAATAAAGCGCTCAAAGTGCCTGGTTTGT
>WNGD01002984.1_pt1 | contig 17463 bp, 17 predicted proteins | sample 5400671 | NCBI WGS metagenome assembly WNGD01 (sample SAMN13153369, study PRJNA577476) | soil metagenome | isolation source: 40 cm soil or saprolite under grassland replicate 2 | place: USA:California | collected 2016-06-15
CGTCTTCTCGAAGGCCGCCTTGCCGGCCAGCTGCACGTCCCAGGCGATGCGGCCGCCCGCCGCCTCGATCACCGCGACGGCCGCGTCGATCACCTCGGGACCGATGCCGTCGCCGGGGATGAGCGTGGCGGGCCGCGGCGCTCCCGAACGCTTCCGCGCCGTCACGGGATGCCGAGCACCTTGTGGAGCTGCGGGAGGACGCGCACGTCGGGATGGATGCGGCTCGCGAGCGCGTGCAGGCGCTCGAGCGTGGCGGCGCCGACGGTGAGGCGCGGCGTGGTGGGCTCGGTGAGCGGGGTCAGGAAGAGCGGCGCCCCCGGCGCCGCCTCGGCGACCAGCCGCGCCCCGCGCTCCACCTCCTCGGGCGCCGTCCCCTCGTCGACCGGCATCTTCACGTACACCTCGCGGCCTTCGGCGACGGCCATGCGCAAGCAGGCCTCGTGCTCGTCCCAGCGCGCGCGCTCGCCGGTGTTGCTCGGACACTTGACGTCGAAGCTCACGATCGCCACCCGGGGGAGCACGCGCGCGAGGCGCCCGGGCAGGATGCCCGCCGTCTCGAGCAGGACGGGGAGCGTGCCCGCGCGCAGCGCGAGCCAGGCGGCCAGGAAATCCGCCTGCGCCAGCGGCTCGCCACCGGTGACCGCGAGCGCGTGCAGCGGCGGCGCCGTCGCGGCGAGCGCCGTCACCTCGGCGTCGAGCGCGTCGGGCGAGAAGGGGTTCGCCCGGCGGCGCATGCCGTCGGGACCGAGGATGCGGCACTCGGCGACCGGGACCAGGCTCTCCGGCTCGTCGCAGTAGCGGCAGCGGAGCGGGCAGCCCCCGAGGCGCACGAAGAGGTGCCGGCGACCGGCGTGCGCGCCCTCCCCCTGGAAGGAGACGAAGAGCTCGGAGACGTTGCCGGCCTCGGCCCCCATGCGCCGGCCCCCTTAGCACGCGGCGCGCAGCGCCACCACCAGATCGGCGACGTTGGTGCCCGTGGGCCCCGTGCGGAGGAGATCCCCGGTCGCGTCGAGCAGCGGGAGGCTGTCGGTCGCGGCGAGCGCGGCCGCGGGGTCGAGGCCGCGCGCCCGCGCGCGCGCCACGGTTCCCCCGTCGACGCACGCCCCGGCCGCATCGGTCGGCCCGTCGATGCCGTCGGTGCCCGCGGCGAGGAGGGCGCACGGCGCGCCTTCGAGCTCCACGGCCGCGGCGAGCGCGAGTTGCTGTGCGCGACCGCCGCGCCCGCCCGGGCGGACACGCACCGTCGTCTCGCCCCCCGCGACCAGGGCGAACGGAGCCCCGCGCGCGGCGCTGAGGCGCGCGGCCAGCACGCGCCCGGCCTCCGCGGCGTCCCCACCAAGCGGCTCGGGAACGACCTCTGCAACGTAGCCACGCGCGCGGGCTGCGGCCGCCGCGGCGGCCACCGCATCGCGGTTCCCGCCGATGACGACGGTCGCCGCACGCGCGAGCGCCGGGTCGCCGGGCTTCACGGTCTCCGGCACGGCGCCGGCCGAGCCGCGCTCGATGCGGGCGCGCACCGCCGCGGGCACGTCCTCCGGCTCGAGGTAGCGCGCCAGGACCGCCGCGGCGTCGCGGAACGTGCCCGGGTCGGCGACGGTGGGGCCGGAGGCGATGGTCGCCGGGTCGTCGCCCACCACGTCCGAGAGGACGAGGGTCCAGAGACCGGCGGCGCGCACCGCGTAGCGCGCGAGGCCGCCGCCCTTCACGCGCGAGCAGTGCTTGCGCACGAGGTTCAGGGCGCCGATGTCGGCGCCGCTCGCGAGAAGCCGCGCGCCGAGGGCCTGCTTGTCGGCCAGCGTGAGCCCCGCCGCCGGCGCCACCAGGAGCGACGAGGCGCCGCCGGAGAGGACGACGAGCACGAGCGTCCCGGCGTCGGCCATCGCCAGCGCCGCGAGCAGGCGTGCGGTTGCCGCCTCGCCCGCGCCGTCGGGCACTGGATGCGCACCGGTCGCCACCTCGATGCCGCCGGGGCAGGCTCCGGCGCCCCCGTGCGGGACGATCACGAGCCCGCCCGCCGACGCATCGCTCACGACCTCCGCGGCGGCGCGGGCCATGGCGAGCGCCGCCTTGCCGCCGCCCACCACGAGCACTCGCCCGGCATGCTCGGCGAGCACCTCGCCGTTTCGGCCGTGGAGCCGGAGCGCCGTGGCGGCGCGCCCGAGGCTCCGCGCGACGAGCCGGCCCGGCTCCACGGCTGCCAGCGCCGCCGCGTGGCAGGCGAGGGCATCGGCGCGCAGTGTCTCCCGGCTCACCGGCGCGCCTCTGGACGGGTGCGGCGGGCGCCCCCTATAAGGAGCCCCGCATGGCGACCACGGAGTCCGAGCCCCGGGCGGGGATCGAGGGCTTTCCCGCGCTCTGGCAGCGCGTGGTGACGGCGCCTCACGGCTTCTTTGCCGACATGCCGCAGACGGGCGGCCTCGGCGGGCCGACCCTCTTCCTCGCCCTGTGCGCCGCGATCAACGCCGCCGGCAGACTCCTCTTCGCCGCCGGCGTGCGCGGCATGATCGCGAGCTTCGTCGGTCAGATGGTCGCCGCCTTCGTCCTCGCGGCGCTCCTCGTCCTGGTCGCGCAGAATCTGTTCGAGGGCCGCGGCGGCTACGAGCCGACCTTCCGGGTGGTGGCGTACGCCTGGGCGCCCCTCGTGGTCGGCTGGCTGCCCCTGGTCGGCAGCCTCGCCCTCGTCTATTCTGCCTACCTGATGCTGCGCGGCCTCGAGCGCGTCCAGGCCCAGGACACCACCCGCGCCGCCCTCACCCTGGTGATCTCCCTGGCGATCCTCTGGATCCTCGCCCGCGCCGGCCGCCCAATCGGCCTCTAGCCGAGCGGGGCGCGGCCGGACGCGCCCCCAGGGACCCGGCGGGGGGACGGGGCCGCCGTCGCAGCGCCTCTGCGCCGGTACGGCAGCCCGAACGTGGAGGTCTGCGCGGCCGGCGCACCGGAGACGGCGGCCCAGTCCCCCCGCCGCGCCCAGCGCGCCCGGCGGCGCCCCGCTAGCTCCCCTCTTCGTCGGGCTCGCTCGTCGTCAGGCGCCGGTAGGTCCGGTCCTCTTCGAAGCGCTTCATGGTCTTCGCTTCCTTCTCCCGCTCGGCCTGGCAGCTGATGCAGAGCCGGGTGAAGGGCAGCGCCTCGAGGCGCGCCTCGGCGATGTCGGACTCGCAGCTCTCGCACACCCCGTAGCTGCCGTCGTCGATGCGGGCGAGCGCGTCGTCGATCGCCTGCAGCTTGTCGCGGTCGCGGTCGGTCAGGATCACGTTGATCTCGCGGTCGCGCGCGTCGCTCGCGAGGTCGTAGGTGTCCATGCCCTCGTCCTTGGTCTGCTCGCGGCCCTCGTGCAGCTCTTCCTGCACGTTGCGGAGCAGCTGGGCCCGCATCTCCTGCAGGGCCTCGCGGGCCTTCTTCAAGAACGTCTTGCGCATGTTGGTTCCCGCCTCCGAGGGGCGGGGAATCTATGCCCCGGGCAGGGACGTGTCAATCGGAATCTCACGCACCTGGCCGCGAAGGTCGTAGGTATCGGCGCCCGTGACCACCGCCCGGACGATCGTGCCCGGCGCGGCCTCCCCGACCAGCCGGACGACGCCGTCGATCTCGGGGGCCTGCGTCCGCGTCCGGCCGACCAGGGTACGCCCGCGAGCCTCCTCGACCAGCACCTCGACCTCCTGCCCCACCTGCGCCGCCGCCCGACGCGCCGCGACGCGCGCCTGCACGGTCACGACCCGGGCCCGGCGCTCGCGCTTCACGGCCTCCGCGACCTGGTCCGGGAGGGTCGCGGCCGCCGTGCCCTCCTCCCGGGAGTAGGTGAACACGCCCACCCGCTCGAACTCTGCCTCCTCGAGGAAATCACACAGGGCGCGCACGTCGTCCTCCGTCTCGCCCGGGAAGCCCACGATGAACGCGGAGCGCAGCGCGACGCCAGGGACGGCGGCGCGGACACGCGCCAGCAGCCGGCGGATGGCCGCCCCGCTCCGCTCGCGGCGCATGGCGCGCAGCATGCGGTCGGAGATGTGCTGGAGGGGCATGTCGAGATACTTGCAGACGGCGGGCTCGGTCGCCATCACCTCGAGCAGTTCGTCCGTGACCGAGGCCGGATAGGCGTAGAGGAGCCGCAGCCAGCGCACGGCGGGGACGCGCACGGCGAGCCCGCGGAGCAGCACGGCGAGCGAGGCGCCGTCGCGCCGGTCGCGCCCGTAGGCGGTCAGGTCCTGCGCGACGAGGTTCAACTCGAGCGCGCCGTCGGCGGCGAGCGCCGCCGCCTCCTCGAGCACGTCATCCATCGGCCGGCTCTCGTGCCGGCCGCGGATCTTGGGGATGATGCAGAAGCTGCAGGTGTGATCGCAGCCCTCGGAGACCTTGAGATAGGCGGTCCACCAGGCGCCCGCGCGCACCCGCTGGGCGAGCTCGCGGCGGGGGAGCACGTGCTGCGCGCCCCGGTAGACGACGGGGCCGTCCGACACCGGCGCCTCCACCGCGTCGGCGATGTGCAGCAGGTCGCCGGTGCCGACGAACACGTCGACCTCGGGGAGCGCCGTCCCGAGCTCGTCGGCGTAGCGCTGCGCGAGGCAGCCGGTGACGACCAGGCGCCGCCCCGCGCGGGCGGCCTTCACGCGCGCCAGGTCGAGGATGGCGTCGATCGACTCCTCCTTGGCGGGCTGGATGAAGCTGCACGTGTTCACCACCAGCACGTCGGCCGCCTCGGGGTCGAGGACGAGCTCGTGCCCGCGGCGGGCGAGCACGCCGAGCATCACCTCGCTGTCGACCCGGTTCTTGGGACAGCCGAGGGTAAGGAGGTGGACGCGGCGGGGCTCAGTCACGGAAGTTCGCGAACTGCATGGCGATGCCGAGGTCGCGCTCGCGCAGAAGCTTGACGATCGCCTGCAGCTCGTCCTTCTTCTTGCCCGTGACGCGCACCTGGTCGCTCTGGATGGCGACCTGCACCCTGAGCTTCGTGTCCTTCACCAGCCGGACGATCTCGCGCGCCTTGTCGGTGGCGATGCCCTGCTGGAGGTCGATCTTCTGCTTGGCGGTGCCCACCGGCCCCGGCTCTGGCGCGCCGAACTGGAGCGCCCGCAGCGGCACCTGCCGCTTCGCCATCTTCTCGCGCAGGATGTCGGCGAGCGCGCGCAGCTTGAAATCGTCGGCCGCGCGCAGGTGGATGGCCGTGTCCTCGCGCCGCACCTCGCTCGGCTGGTTCTTGAAGTCGAAGCGCTGGGCGATCTCGCGCAGCGTCTGCTGGATGGCGTTGTCGACCTCCTGGAGATCGACGCGGCAGACGACGTCGAAGGACGGCATTTCGGGGGCCCGTCAATAGGCGGGCGGACGCACCACGTCAACCCCGGGCGGGGGCGTGAAGCGGAAGAGCGCGGCGTCGAGCGGGACGTTGCGCCGCTCGTTGGCGAAGACGATGCGCGTCGTCGTGCCGACCGGATCGGTGATGCGCGCCTCCTCGACCGTGGCGTCGGCCTTGCGCACCAGGAGCGTGAGCGTGCCGATGCCGGCGTCCTTGCGCGGCAGCAGGCGGAGCACCCAGCGCGCGGGCTCGTCGCGCTCGAGGCTCGCCTGGAAGTCGCGCTCGACCCGCCCGAGGCCGGCGAGGAAGCTGACCGGGGTCTGCGCCTGGAACGCCTGAGCGAGCGGCGCCTTGATCACCTGCTTGTCCGCGGGCTGGTAGATCCAGAGCGTCTCGCCGTCGCCGACGATGAGCTGCGGGTCGGGCGCCGCGTAGTCCCAGCGCATGCGGTTCGGCTTCTCGAAGGCGAGCGTGCCGCGTGACTCGAGCGGCGAGGCGAGCGTGGGGGACTCGACCGACTGGCGGAACTCAGCGGTGAGCGTGCGGGTGGTCTCGTAGCGGCTCTGGAGGCGGGCGAGCGCCTGCTTGAGCGCGTCGTCCGCTGCCGGGGCCGGGGCGGCCGCGAGCGCAAGCCCGAGGAGGAGCGGCAGGGAAGCTCGCATGCTGAGTCACCCAGCTTCACCGTTTCGCGCGCCGCCCGCAAGCGCGCGGCAGTTCCGGCCCGCCCTGGACACCGGCTGACCTGACCCGGCCAGCCTCTTCCTGCGTGGGCGGCAGAGCTACGAGCAGCCGGTCGTGACCACGAACTGCCCGGTGGGGCTCGTGTATGGCGAGGCCGGCATCTGCATCTGCCCGCCGCCGATCACGAGGCCGCACGTTCCGACGTAGAAGGCCGGGAGCGTACAGCCGCACGTCTGAGGGGAGCACACTGAGCCACTTTGGCCCCTGGCATGTGCCTCCTGGCGCTCCCACCGACACACTTTGCCCCGCACGCCTTGACCGTCCGGCCCGGCACGCACCTTGCGTCATGCACCCGCCGGGAGGATGTCGATGGGGCTCAAGGCCATGCATGTCAGTCATTCCACGGTGCTCATCGGGCGCCGGTATCTCGAGCACGGGTTTCTCGATGTGGCGATGCGACTCTTCGTCCGCAACGCCGCCCAGGTCGAGAAGCGCGATTGGTCCCTGTTGGTCGAGCGCCTGATGGACCGTCATCGGATCGTGGACGCCGTGCGCGTGTGCGAGATCGGCGGTGTACCCGTGCCGTGCGCGCAGCTGCTTGCGCTTGGCGACGGATCCCTGCGGCGGAAGGACTTCGAGGCGGCAATCCACCTCTACGAGCTCGGGAACGCCGATCGAGAGCGCTGGGCGCGGGTGGTCGACCTGCTGTCTGCCCGGCCCGACCAGGAGCGCCGCGCCATCGCGCTGACAGAGCGCTATCTGGTCGGCGAGGCGCCGAAGGTCGAGCTGCGGCTGGCAGCGGCCAACTAGCGTGACCGACCCGAGACCGTGTCTCGGGTCGGAAACGGAAGCGAGCGTGTGGCGTTCGGTGGATCGTGCGAACGCCGTGCCGCGGCCCTGTCCACCGGGCGGCACTCTCGCTGTCCGTCCCCGACCCGAGACAAGGTCTCGGGTCGGTCTCCTAGCCTACTCCTCGATCCGCCGCGCGATCACCTCGCGTCCCTTCGCCCCCGGCGACGAGACCACGCCCTCGCGCTCCATGCGCTCGATCATGCGCGCGGCGCGGTTGTAGCCGACGCGCAGGCGGCGCTGGAGCCAGGAGATCGACGCCTGGCGGTGCTCGGTGACGAGCCGCACCGCCAGGTCGTACATCTCGTCGGTCAGGTCCTCGCCGTCCTTGCCCTCGCCCTCCTCGTCGTCGCCGCCCTCGAGCAGCGCCATCTCGTAGCGCGGCTCCTCCTGGCGCTTGATGAAGTCGACCACGTGGTGGACGTCGCCGTCGGAGACGAAGGCGCCGTGCAGGCGCTGCACGCGCGCCGTGCCGGGCGGCAGGAAGAGCATGTCGCCCTCGCCGAGCAGGCGCTCGGCGCCGATCGCGTCCAGGATGGTGCGCGAGTCGGTGCGCGAGGTCACCTGGAAGGAGATGCGGGCCGGGAAGTTGGCCTTGATGAGGCCGGTGATGACGTCCACCGAGGGGCGCTGGGTGGCGAGGATCAGGTGGATGCCGGCGGCGCGCGCCTTCTGCGCGAGGCGGGTGATCGACTCCTCGATCTCGCGCCCGACCATCATCATCAGGTCCGCCAGCTCGTCGATGATGATGATGATGCGCGGCAGGTGGTGGTGCGCCAGGCCCTCGGGGGACGCGGGCGCCTCCTCCTCGCCCGCGCTCTCGCGCAGCAGCCGGTTGTAGCTGTCGATGTTGCGCACGCCCTTCTCGTGCAGCAGCCGGTAGCGCAGGTCCATCTCGCGCTCGATGTTGCTGAGCGCCGCGGCCGCCTTCTTGGGGTCGGTCACCACCGGCACGAGGAGGTGGGGGACGTTCTCGTAGATCGACAGCTCGAGCATCTTCGGATCGATCATGATGAAGCGGACGTCGCGCGGGGAGCTCTTGTAGAGGATGCTCATGACCATGGCGTTCATCGACACCGACTTGCCGGTGCCGGTGGCGCCCGCGACCAGGAGATGCGGCATGCGCGCCAGGTCGGCGACCACCACGTTCCCGGTCGTGTCCTTGCCGAGCGCGAGGGCGAGCTTCGATTCGGCGTGCTCGTACTCGACGCTCTCGAGGAGCTCGCGGATGAAGACCTTCTCGCGACGCGGGTTGGAGACCTCGATGCCGACCACGGGCTTGCCGGGGATGGGGGCCAGCACGCGCACCGAGAGCGCGCGCAGCGCCATCGAGAGGTCGTCGGCCAGGGTCACGATGCGGTTCACCTTGACGCCCGGCGCCGGCTCGAACTCGAAGGTCGTGATCACCGGCCCCGGACGCACCGCGACCACCTTGCCGATCACCTGGAAGTCGGCGAGCTTGGTCTCGAGGATGCGCGAGTTCGCATGCAGCGCGCTCTCGTCGAGCGGCTGCGTCGTGCGCACGGGCGGGTCGAGGAGGTTGAGCGCCGGCAGACGGTAGGTGTCCTCGGTGAACAGCTCCTCCTGCAGCTCGGAGCGCCTGGCGCGCCGGGGCGCCTCGGGCCGGCGCTCGGGCTCGCGGATGATGGGGGGTGGGTCATCGGCGCGGGCCTCGGGCGGCGGCTCGAGGGCGTCGTCGAGGAGGACGGGTAGCTTCGGCCGCCGCGGCGCCGCCGCCGGCTCCTCGGCGGCCCCCGGGCGGCGCCCGAGACGCGCCGCGCCCGCGCGCGCCGCGGCCGCGAGCCAGCGGGCGGCCCGGCCCGACGCCTCGACCGCCGACACCCCGGTCGCGAGCACGAGCGCGACCACCAGCACGACGGCGAGGAGGAGGAACGCGCCCGGCCCGCCCAGGAGGTCACCGAGCGCGACGCCGGCGAAGCCCCCGAGCCAGCCGCCGCCCCGCCCGCTCTCGCCGATGAGCAGGCCCGCGAGCGCCGCCATGCTCGCCACCAGGAGCGCCGCGCCCACCAGCCTGAGCCCGCCGAAGCCCTCGGCCCCGCGCCGCAGGAGCGCGACCGTGAAGTAGCCGAGGTAGAGCGGGAGGAGATACGCCGCGACGCCGAGGGCGCCTCTCGCGGTTCCGGCGAGGGCGTGCCCGACCGGTCCACCCAGGTTCGCGTGCGGCGCGTCGGGCGAGAACGAGAGGAAGCTGAGCGCCAGGAAGACCGCGACCGCGCCGGCCGAGATCGCCTCGGCCTCCCGGATGAGATGGGCGCCGGGGACCGCCGGCTGCCGCCTGGCCGCCATCACGAGCGCCCGCAGAGCACGGTCACCCCCACCACCCCTCCACCACACCCGTCTACTACATCATCGGATCGAAGCCAAAACGCACCCGCCGCGAAGCGCCCGGCGAATCCTCCCGAACGGGGCTCAGCCGAGACGGACGGCGCCGAGAACGATGAGCACGCCCAGCACCGCCGAGAGCGCGACGCGGTACCAGCCGAACGGCGCGAGCCCGTGGCGGGTGAGGAACGACACCAGCCAGCGCACGGCGAGCACGGCGGAGACGGTCGCGACGGCGAGGCCGAGCACCACGGGCCCGGCGCCGAGCTGCTGGAACATCGACGGCCCGCCGTGCCGCAGGTTGCCGACCAGATCGTGCAGGCAGGCGGCTCCCAGCGTCGGCAGCCCGAGGAGGAACGAGAACTCCGCCGCCGCGACGGCGTCGAGGCCGAGCAGCATCCCGCCCGCGATCGTCACCATCGACCGCGACGTCCCGGGCCAGAGCGCGAGCGTCTGGAAGAGCCCGATACCGAGCGCCGTACGCCAGGACATCGCGGTCAGGTCCTCGTCGCCGCGACGGTCCCGGCGACCGAGCCAGATCATCCACACACCACCAGCCGCCAGCGCCGCGAGCACCGGCCAGGCACTGAAGAGCGCCGCCTTGATCACCTTGTTCAGCAGGAGGCCCACCAAGGCGGCGGGGACGAAGGCCAGCGCCACGTTCCAGGCGAGCCGGTTGCCGCCGGCGTCGCGCCCGAGCAGGCCGCGCGCCATCTGCACGACGCGTCCCCAGTAGAGCCAGAGCACCGCCAGGATCGCGCCGCCCTGCACGACGATCAGGTAGGTGTCGAGCGCGTCCTTCGCGTCCGGTCGATCGAGGTGCAGCAGCGCTGAGGCGAGGATCAGATGCCCCGTCGAGCTCACCGGGAGGTACTCCGTGATGCCCTCCACCAGCCCCAGCACGACCGCCTGCCACCAGGTGAGCACTACATCTCCATCACGACGGGGAGGATCACCGGCCGGCGCTCGAAGCGTTTGAAGTAGCGGCGGAGCGCGCGCCGGACCTCCTCTTTCACCTCCGCGGGGTCGGTGCGGGACTCGGGGTTCAAGGCGGCGAGGGCCTCCATCACCGCGCCGCGGGCGGCGTCCAGCACCTCCGGACTCGCCTCCTCGCCCACCACGCCGCGCGACACCAGGTCCGGGCCCGCCACGATCTCGCCCGATCTCTGATGGATGACGAGCACGGCGAGCACGAGGCCGTCCTCGGAGAGGTGGCGGCGGTCGCGCAGGACGACACCCTCGACGTCGCCGATGCCCTTGCCGTCCACGAAGACCCGCCCGGCCGTGACGCGCTCGGCGCGCCGGGCGCCCGCGTCGCCGAGCTCGAGCACGTCCCCGTCCTCGAGGAGATGGCAGCGCTCGGCCGGGATGCCGACCTCCATCGCCAGGCGCTGGTGGCGCACCAGGTGGCGGTATTCGCCGTGCACCGGCACGAAGTGCCGCGGGCGGACGAGGTTCAGCACGAGCTTCAGCTCCTCCTGCGAGGCGTGTCCCGAGACGTGCACGCGCGCCACCCGGTCGTAGTAGACGACCGCGCCGCGCCGGTAGAGGTGGTTCACCAGGTTCGAGATGGCGCGCTCGTTGCCCGGGATGATGCGCGAGGAGAGGACGACCGCGTCACCCGGCTCCACCGTGACGAGCTTGTGGCCGTCCATCGCGATGCGGACGAGCGCCGAGGCGGCCTCGGCCTGGCTCCCGGCGGTGATGAGCGTGACCTCGTCGCGCGGGAGGTCACGCGCCTGGGCGAGCTCGATCAGCGTCCCGTCGGGGACCCGGAGGAGCGCGAGATCGCGCGCCACGCCCGCGTGCGCCACCAGGCTCCGCCCGACCAGCGCCACCTTCCGTCCGAAGCGGGCCGCCAGGTCGATCACCTGCTGCATGCGGTGGATGTGCGAGGAGAAGGTGGTGACCAGCACGCGCCCCGCCGCCTGGCGGAAGATCGCCTCCAACTCCGCGCCCACGCTCCGCTCCGAGGGCGTGATCCCGGGACGCTCGACGTTGGTCGAGTCGGAGAAGAGGAGGGCCACGCCCTCGGCCCCCAGCTCGGCGAGCCGCCCGATGTCCGGGAGCCGCCCGTCGAGCGGCGTCTGGTCGAGCTTGAAGTCGCCGGTGTGGACGACGGTGCCGATCGGGGTGCGGATCGCGAGCCCGACCGAGTCGGGGATCGAGTGCGTCATCGCGAAGGGCTCGACCGCGAACGGCCCGACCCGGCACGGTTCCGCGCCGTAGGGGGCGAGCGAGCCGGAGAGGCCGTGCTCGCGCAGCCGCTCGCGCACGAAGCCGAGCGTGAGCGGCGTGCCGTAGACCGGCAGCGCGCGCTCAGCGAGCACGTAGGGCAGCGCGCCGATGTGGTCCTCGTGACCGTGGGTCAGGAAGATGGCCCGGAAGCGTTCGCCCAGGCCGCGGAGGTAGGTCACATCCGGGATCGCCACGTCGATGCCCGGCATCTCCGCGTCGGGAAACATGACGCCGCAGTCGATGGCGATCGCGGTGTCGCCGTGCTCGAGGACGAGGAGGTTCAAACCGATCTCCCCGAGCCCGCCGAGCGGGATCACGCGCAGCGGCGCGCCGGCGCCGTTGCCGCTCATAGCGCGGCCACGGTCGGAGCCGTGCGGGCGCGGGCGCCGAGCTGCGCCACCATGAAGGCCCGCACGCGCTCGACGAGCGCGTCCCGCTCCAAGCCCGCAACCGGGATGGGGGCGCCGACGATGACCTCGATCTCGCCCGAGGCCGGCTGCCAGGAGCCGCGCGGCAGGAGCTCGGCGCTCCCGCGCACGGCGATCGGCACGATCGGGAAGCCCGTCTCGAGCGCGAGCATGAAGCCGCCCTTCTTGAAGGGCAGGAGCGGGCCCTCGAGCGGGCCGCGCGTGCCCTCGGGGAAGATCATCACCGACACGCCCCCTTCCATCTTCTCGCGGGCGGCGCGCAGGCTCGCGATCGCCTGCATGTGATTGCTGCGGTCGATGATGACGTGCCCGGTGTGCTTGAGGGCCCAGCCGAAGACCGGCACGCGGGTGAGCTCGACCTTGGCCACCCAACGCAGCTGGAAGTCGAAGAGCGCCGTGATCACCGCCAGGATGTCGAACTGGCTCCGGTGGTTGGACATGAAGACGTAGGCCGCCGACGGGTCGAGCGGGGCGAGCCGCGTGGTCCGCACGCGGAGCGCGTAGATGAGGAGGTTGAGACGCACCCAGAGCTGGCAGATACGATAGGCGGCGTGCTGGTCGAAGAGCGCGACCGCGACCACCACGGGCGCGAGGACGGCCGTGTGGATCGCGACCAGGACCAGCTTCAGGGCGGAGAGAAGGACCAAGGCGGTGCTTCCCACCTCGCCGCCCCGCACCTCACCCCGTGAAATGGCTGGCACGACGTTATCTCAGAGATTACCGGGGCGCCCCCGCGGAAGTCAATTCAAGGTACGGGAGGGCAACAATCACGGCCGCGCCGTTGACTTCGTCGCGCGGGGGCGCCTATCGTCGGCGAACCACGGAGGGCGGGCCATGTCGGTGAACAAGGCGCTGTTGATTGGCAATCTCGGGAAGGATCCGGAGGTGCGTTTCACGCCGAGCGGCCGCGCGGTGGCGCGTTTCCCGCTCGCAACCAGCGAGGTGTGGAACGACGCCGAGGGCCAGCGCCAGGAACGCACCGAGTGGCATAACGTGGTGGTGTGGGGCAAGCAGGCGGAGACCTGCGGCCAGTACCTGGCCAAGGGCCGGCAGGTCTACGTCGAGGGCGCAATCCGCACCCGCCAGTACGACGACAAGGAAGGCAACCGCCGCTACATCACCGAGGTCGTCGCGCAGCGCGTGCAGTTCCTGGGCGGCGGCGGGCGCGGCGCCGAGGCGCCACGCGGCGCGGCTGCCGCCGAGGAGCCGCCGGCCGGCCCCCCGGCCGCAGCGGAAGACGACGACATTCCGTTCTGAGCGGGCGCCGTAGGGCCTGGCTCCCTCACGGGCCGCGTCATCAGCCGGCGGATTGCATCGATCACCACCGCCCCTCCTCCGCCATGCTCGCCCAGCGGCCGCGGCCGATCACCACGTGGTCGAGCACGCGGATGCCGACCAGCTCGCCCGCCTGACGCAGGCGCTGGGTGATGGCCGAATCCTCGGCCGACGGCGTCGGGTCACCGCTCGGGTGGTTGTGGACGAGGATGAGCGCCGCGGCGGCCGCGCGGATCGCCGGCGCGAAGACCTCGCGCGGGTGGACGAGCGCGGCGGTGAGCGAGCCCTCGGAGACGCGCACCTCGCCCTGCACGCGGTTCTTGCCGTCGAGCAGGAGGACGTAGAAGACCTCGCGCTCGAGCTGGGGGAGGCGGCCGCTGAAGTGCGCGTAGACGGCGGCCGCATCGCGAACCGGGTTGCCCGCCGCGAGCGGCTCGGCGGCCGCACGCCGGCCGAGCTCGAGCGCGGCGCGCATCAGCGCCAGCCGGCGCGGCCAGAGGCGGCCGAGCGGCGCGCACGCGCGGCGGTCGAGCCGGTCGAGACGGGCGAGGCCGCCCGCCGCGCCGAGCACGCGCTCGGCCAGCTCGAGCCCGGCGCTCGTGCCGGCGCCCGCGTCGAGCACGAGCCCGAGGAGCTCGACGTCGCTCAGCACCGCGCCGCCCGCCAGCAGGAGCCGATCCCGCGCCCCGGCGCGCTCGGGTAGCTGGTCCGCGCAGCTCTCCACGCCGCTCCGCTACCAGTCGCGTCGCCCCACGGCGATACCTTGCCGCGGTACGTGCCGGGGCCACGCCCTCACGCGCGCAGCAGCATCACCTTCAGGTACTCGCCCTCCGGATGCGCGAGCAGGACCGGGTGATCGGGCGGATGCCCCCACTCCGCCACCACCTCGGCCACGCGCCCGGCGTCCGCCGCGGCCGCCGCCACGACCTCGCGGAACCCTGCCCGCGCGAGGTGCTGCGAGCACGACGAGCTGAGGAGCCAGCCGCCCGGCGCCAGGCGCCGCAGCGCCTGGAGGTTCACGTCCTTGTAGCCGCGGAGCCCGGGCGCGAGATCGCGCCGCCGGCGCACGAAGGGCGGCGGGTCGAGGACGATCAGGTCGTAGGCCTCGGAGCCCTCGCGCAGAAACTCGAAGACGTCGGCGACGACGAAGCGGCCTCGGGCGGTGGGGAGGCCGTTCGCGGCCCACGCCTCCTCGGCGAGCGCGAGCGCCGGGCGCGAGGTGTCGACCGAGACCACCTCCGCGGCGCCGCCGAGCGCGGCCGTGATCCCGATCCCCCCCGTGTATGCGAACGCGTTCAGCACGCGGCGGCCGGCGGCGAGCGCGCGCACGCGCGCGCGGCTCTCGCGCTGGTCCAGGAAGAAGCCGGTCTTCTGCCCGTGCAGGACGTCGACCAGGAAGCGCGCGCCGTCCTCCGCGATCGCAACGCGCGCCGGCGGCTCCTCGCCGGCAAGGACACCGCGCGCGCCCGCGAGCCCTTCCTCCGTCCGCACGGCGCCCTCGCTGCGCTCGAAGATGCCGCGCGGCGCGAGCCGCTCGCCGAGGCCCTCCACCGCCGCCGGCACGAGCCGTGCCGCGCCCGCGGTCAGGAACTGGCAGACGAGGAAGTCGCCGTAGCGATCGACGACCACGCCCGGGAGGCGATCGCCCTCCCCGTTGAGCACGCGATAGGCGTCGAGGTCCGCGGGAAGCGTTGCCCGCCGGAGCGCCAGCGCCTCGTCCAGCCGGCGCCGGACCAGCGCCGCGTCGATCGCCTCCTGCTCGTGCGTGAGCACGCGGACCGCGATCGGGGTTTGCGGGTTGCAGTAGCCGGCGGCGAGGTAACGCCCGCCGGCGGCGTGGACCGCGACCGGCTCGCCCGGCTCCGCGCCCTCGAGGCCCGAGGCGATCGCGCCCGAGAAGATCCACGGATGGCCGCCGCGCACCGGGCCCTCGCGCCGCGGCTTGAGCGTGAGGCGCCGCACCTAGGAGCGCTCGCCGCGGCGGACGAACGTGCCCGAGCGGCCGCCCGTCTTGCGCACCAGGCGGATCGCGCCGAGCGTCATCTCGCGATCGACCGCCTTGCACATGTCGTAGAGCGTCAAGCCGGCGACCGCGACCGCGGTGAGCGCCTCCATCTCGACCCCGGTGCGGGCCGCGACCGCGACCCGGCTCTCGATGAGGACGCGGCCGCCCTCCGGATCGGGCACAAGCTCCACGTCGACATGCGCGAGCGGCAGCGGGTGGCAGAGCGGCACCAGGTCGGCCGTCCGCTTGGCGGCCATGATGCCTGCGAGGCGCGCCACGGCGAGCGCGTCGCCCTTCGGCAGCGCGCCGGCCGCGATCTGGGCGAGCGTCGCGGCCCGCATGCGCACCTCGCCGCGCGCCACCGCCTCGCGCCGGGTGACCGGCTTCGGCGACACGTCGACCATGCGGGCGCGGCCGCGCCGGTCCACGTGGCTCAGTCGCCGCGCGTGCGCCATCGCGTGCGCGGCTATAGCAGCCTTCCCTGGGCTCGCGCCACACTCTAAGATCGCCCGCATGACCATCCAGCGACGACAGCTCGGACGCCTCGGTCCCACCGTCTCCGCCATCGGCCTCGGCTGCATGGGGATGTCGGAGTTCTACGGCGCGCACGACGACCGCGAGTCGATCGCCACCATCCACCGCGCGCTCGACCTCGGCGTCGCCTTCCTCGACACCGCCGACATGTACGGCCCCTACACCAACGAGGAGCTGGTCGGGCGCGCCATCCGCGGCCGGCGCGAGCAAGTCGTCGTCGCCACCAAGTTCGGCATCGTGCGCGGCGACGACCCGCGGGTACGCGCCATCAACGGGCGGCCGGAGTACGTGCGCGCGGCGTGCGACGGGAGCTTGAAGCGCCTCGGCCTCGAGACGATCGACCTCTACTACCAGCATCGTGTGGATCCCAACACGCCGATCGAGGACACGGTGGGCGCGATGGCCGACCTGGTGCGCGCGGGGAAGGTGCGCTGGCTCGGCCTCTCGGAGGCGGGGCCCGAGACGCTTCGGCGCGCGTGCGCGGTGCACCCCATCACCGCGCTGCAGACCGAGTACTCGCTCTGGAGCCGCGACCCGGAGGACCGGGTCCTCGCGACGTGTCGCGAGCTGGGGATCGGCTTCGTCGCCTACAGCCCGCTCGGGCGCGGCTTCCTGACCGGGCAGATCAAGCGCTTCGAGGACTTCGCGCCCGATGACTACCGCCGCCTCTCGCCCCGCTTCCAGGGCGAGAACTTCCAGAAGAACCTCGACCTGGTGCGCCACCTCGAGGCGCTCGCGGCGCGCAAGGGCTGCAAGCCCTCGCAGCTCACGCTCGCCTGGGTGCTCGCCCAGGGCAAGGACATCGTCCCCATCCCGGGGACGAAGCGACGGACGTACCTCGAGGAGAACGTGGGCGCGCTCGCCGTCACGCTCACGCCCCAGGATCTCGCGGCGATCGACGCCGTCATGCCGCCGGGCGCCGCCGCCGGGCTCCGCTATCCCGAGGCGATGCTGCGCGCGGTCGCACCCTAGCTAGCCGGTTGCCCCCGCTCCACCGAGTCCTTATATTCCCGCCGCTTCGCCATGTCCGACGCGAACACGCATCGCGTGCTGATCCTCGGTTCCGGCCCCGCCGGGCTGACCGCCGCGCTCTACGCCGCGCGCGCCAACTTGAGCCCCACGGTCGTCGAGGGCTCGCAGCCGGGCGGCCAGCTCACCATCACGACGGACGTCGAGAACTATCCCGGCTTCCCCGACGGCATCCTCGGCCCCGAGATGATGGAGATCTTCAAGAAGCAGGCGACGCGCTTCGGCACGCGCTACCTCTACGGCGACGTGACCGCCGCCGGCCTCTCGGCGCGCCCCTTCCGCCTCACGGTGGACGGCCGGGAGCACCGCGCCGAGACGCTCGTCATCGCCACTGGCGCCACGGCGAAGCTCCTCGGCCTCCCCTCCGAGAAGAACCTCATGGGCTACGGCGTCTCGGCGTGCGCCACCTGCGACGGCTTCTTCTTCAAGGAGAAGGACGTGGTGGTGGTGGGCGGCGGCGACACGGCCATGGAGGAGGCGAACTTCTTGACCAAGTACGCCACGCGCGTGCGCGTGCTCCACCGCCGCGACCAGCTGCGCGCCTCCAAGATCATGCAGGACCGCGCCCGGCGGAACCCGAAGATCGAGTTCGTGTGGAACGTGGTGGTGCGCGAGATCCTGGGCGACCCGCAGAACGGCGGGATCACGGGCGTGGTGGTCGAGGATACCCGGACCCACGAGCGCCGCATGCTCGAGACCCAGGGCCTCTTCGTCGCCATCGGCCACGAGCCCAACACGAAGCTCTTCGCGGGCCAGCTCGAGATGGACGAGCGCGGCTACATCGTGACCCGGCCGCG
>WNGD01008068.1_pt1 | contig 17452 bp, 10 predicted proteins | sample 5400671 | NCBI WGS metagenome assembly WNGD01 (sample SAMN13153369, study PRJNA577476) | soil metagenome | isolation source: 40 cm soil or saprolite under grassland replicate 2 | place: USA:California | collected 2016-06-15
TATTTTCGCTACGGCAAGCGTCTGCTGGACCTCGCTTTGACTCTTCCGGTAATGGTGTTGCTTTCACCCGCCCTGGCCCTGATCGCCCTGCTGGTCCGTCTGAATCTCGGTTCTCCGGTTCTATTCCGCCAGTTGCGTCCCGGCCTGAATGGAGAGTCATTTAGCCTTTACAAATTCCGCACAATGACCGGCGCCCGCGATGCACAGGGCAGTTCGCTCCCTGATGCCGATCGTCTCACATCGTTTGGCCGTTTTCTGCGTGGCACGAGCCTGGACGAGTTGCCGGAGCTGCTGAACGTGCTTAAAGGTGAAATGAGTCTGGTGGGCCCCAGACCCTTACTGATGCAATACCTGCAACGTTATACGCCGGAGCAGATGCGTCGCCACGACGCGAAGCCCGGTATTACCGGCTGGGCTCAGGTGAACGGTCGTAACGCCCTGACCTGGGAGCAGAAGTTCGCGCTCGACGTGTGGTACGTAGACAAGCAGTCGTTGCGGTTGGATCTCAAGATCATAGCCATCACGGTGTGGAAGACTGTGAGGCGGGAAGGAATCAACCAACCAGGACAAGCGACCGCCGAAGAGTTCAAGGGCACGATCACCCGGGCGGCATCGTGATGCGTCGGGGTAGTTTGCCTTGCACAGGGCTTGATGCTGGGCATTGGCAGTAGCGTGATACGCGGCTGGTCCGTGGGCGGCAGTGGGTGCGCGGGCGGTCCTCATTCACGACCTGGAAGCTCATATCAGTCCTTACGGGTCTGAAGGTCTATGAAAGAATCAACTGCGCACATTGGGGCGAGCACCGGGCGGGCAGAAGCAAGGCGCGTCACCGGCGATGCCGCACTCCATCGTCAGGTCGCGCCGTTTCGCATACCGATGTCTTCACCGGACATTACCCAGGCGGAAGTCGACGCCGTCAATGCCGTCTTGCGCACACCGCATCTGAGCATCGGCCCGTGCGTTGATGAATTCGAGCGGCGCGTCGCTGACTATGCGGGCGCGCGTCATGCCGTCGCCGTCTCCAGCGGCACCGCCGGGTTGCATCTCGCCGTCATTGCGGCCGGCGTCACCGACGGTGACGAAGTGATCACCACGCCGTTCAGCTTCGTCGCTTCGGCGAACGTCGCCCTGTACGAGAGGGCGCGGCCGGTGTTCGTGGACGTCGACCCGAAGTCGCTGAACATCGACGCGAATCGTATCGAATCGGCTATCACGCCTCGCACAAAGGCGATCCTGCCCGTTCACGCTTTCGGACAGCCGGCCGATATGGGCGCCATTCTCGATATCGCTCGCCGGCACAAGCTGATCGTGATCGAAGATGCGTGCGAGGCAATCGGCGCGGAGTACAAAGGGCGCAAGGCCGGGGCGCTGGGACACGCGGGCGTATTCGCCTTTTACCCCAACAAGCAGATGACAACCGGAGAAGGAGGGGTGATTGTCACCGGTGATGACAACTGGAACCACTTGTTCCGCAGCCTGCGCAACCAGGGGCGAGATGTGTTTGACGCCTGGTTGAATCACAGCCGCCTTGGCTACAACTACCGCCTGGACGAAATGAGCGCGGCGCTGGGCCTGGCGCAGATCAACCGTATCGAAGCGCTGCTGGCCAAGCGAGAACGAGTCGCGGGCTGGTACGCGGCGCGGCTTCAAAAAATAGAAGGCGTGACCGTGCCGTTCGTGGCGCCAACCACCACCCGCGCCAGCTGGTTTGTGTACGTTGTGCGTCTTGCGCCCCATATACAACGCGACCAGATCGTCAGGCGCTTGGATGAGCGAGGGATCCCTTGCCGCCCTTATTTCCAACCGATTCACCTCCAGCCATTCTACCGGCAACGCTTCGGTTGTATGCCGGGCGATTTCCCCGTCACCGAGCGCGTGGCTGCCTCCACGCTCGCGGTGCCTTTTTTCGGCAACATGTCTGAAGAACAGGTGAATGCGGTCTGCGACGCACTGCGGGAAGTTCTAGACGAGGCAGCCGCAGGCAAAAGTATGAACGAAACCACAGATGAACACAGATAAACAACGACCTGTCCAGCCGCAACCAAAAAGCCGTCTGTTCTTCGCCTCTTCGCGCCTTCGTGGTAAAGCCTGCTTCCAATCCGCCACGAAGACACGAAGACGCGAAGAATCACGAAACGGATCTGTGTTGATCGGTGGTTTCATTTTGTACAGCCCAGAATTCGCGTTGTTGGGGTGCAACCGGCCTCCATGAGGGCGTCATTGAGGCGTCTCGCCACCCGCGACCGCGTTTACCAGACTCTCGTCCACATAGGAAAGGAGCCAATCCAGGGCGGGAGAACGGGCAAGCGTATCGCACAGTTATTTACCGGATGGCCGCCCCCGGCTGAGTTCCCCTCCCGGCTCGGACACCCTGATGGACTGACGTTAACGAGAATATTTCCTGTGGTTGTGCAAACGCGCCCTGTAGAGCTAACGCAGAATCACGTATCTGATGGGAGATCCGCCACCGTGCAAACGCCTCTCTTGAAGTATCGACATCCAATCATAGTCCTCTCTCAGCTTTTCCTGTTCGCGCTGACTTACTATTTCAGCTTCCTTCTGCGCTTCGACTTCAACCTGCACGAACCTTTTACCCATTCCTTCCTCAAGACCCTTCCGGTGGTGGTGTCTGTCAAGCTTCTTGTTTTTTCGTATTTCCGGCTTTTCCGCGGCTGGTGGCGCTACGTTGGGATGAGCGACTTACTGGATATCATTAAGGCGGCGGCGATCAGCGCTCCTCTCGTTTATCTGGGAGTATACCTGGCGCATGGCATGCTCTTTTTTCCCCGCTCCGTCTGCGTGATCGATCTGACACTGACGATCTGTGCAATCGGGGGAATCCGGTTTGCGGTTCGAGCGTATACGGAATCAGCTCGAGTACACCTGGCCGATGCGAACACTCTTATCATCGGAGCGGGCAGCGCCGGCAGCGCAATAATTCGTGAGCTCAGGGGCAATGGGAAGGTGAAATACGACCCGGTTGGGTTCATCGATGACGATCCAACCAAACAGGGGATGAAGCTTCAGGGGGTCAAAGTTTTGGGAACCAGCGAGCATCTGCCCCGAATCATAAAGGAAAATGACGTCGCTCACATTCTTATCGCTATCCCGTCGGCCGCAGGCAAGCAGATACAAAGAATCATCGACAAGTGCCGGGCCTGCAAAGTCGATTTCAAGACACTGCCGGCGTACGGAGATGTCATCAATGGTTCCGTTTCCGTCGGCCACATCCGCAACGTGAGGGTGGAAGATCTTCTCAGACGGGCGCCCGTGCAGATGGATCTCGGGAGGATCCGGGAGAAACTCCAAGGCAAGGTTGTTTTGATCACGGGAGCGGGAGGGTCGATCGGCTCCGAACTGGCGCGCCAGGTAGCAAACGTCGAACCCGGGGAATTGGTGCTTTTCGACCAGTCGGAGAACGACCTGCACAAGATCGACATCGATCTCGCAGAGAACTTCCCAAGGCTGGATTATGCCGCGCTCGTAGGAGACATTCTGGATCGCGACCGTCTGAGTGACGTGATGGCCCAACACCGCCCGCATTTCGTGTTTCATGCGGCAGCCTATAAGCATGTCCCCATGATGGAGAAGAACTGCTTTCAAGCGGTTACCAACAACATCTTTGGAACGTATCACGCTGCCCACCTGGCGAGGGAGTTCGAAGTCCAGGACTTCGTGTTGATCTCGTCCGATAAAGCCGTAAATCCGAGCAACATCATGGGAGTGACCAAGCGGGTCTCGGAGCTCCTGATCCTCGGGCTTCAGCACCAGAGGACACATTTTGTCTCCGTCCGGTTTGGAAATGTGCTCGGAAGCAAGGGGAGCGTCCTGCCTCTGTTCGAAGAACAGATAGCCCGGCGAAGACCTGTCACCGTCACGCATCCGGAGGCCTGCCGGTATTTCATGACCATTCCCGAGGCAGTGCAGCTGGTGCTCCAGGCAGCGACCATGGGTAAAGGCGGCGAGATCTTTGTGCTCGACATGGGTGAACCGATAAAGATAGTCGATGTGGCTCATGACCTGATTCGCTTGTCGGGGCTGGAGCCCGAACGGGATATCCCCATCGTGTACACCGGACTGCGGCCCGGGGAAAAACTGTTTGAGGAGTTGAAACTCGACGAGGAAGGCATCAAGCCAACCGCCCACGAGAAGATTCGGGTTCTTGAGGGCGGCCGCGTCAGCTCCCGTCAGGTCGAGATCTGGATAAAAGAGCTTGAGGCCCGCACGAACGCCAAAGACGTAAACGGGCTGATAAGAAAACTGAGGGAGATAGTGCCGGAGTATTCGCCCAGTCAGGAGATTCTTGCCCTTGCTCAAGAATCCGTCTACGAACCATTGACCATGAGCATGAGCGCGGGTTCTCCTTCGGTCAAATGGACACGAAAACAATCCTCGTAGAAAGGCGTGTGCTTTACCTGGCGCGCCAACGTTTATTGGCTAAGCCCTAGCTCGATAAGCCAGGGCGAATGTGCGATCCGGTGCAAGCAGAATGTGTTGAACCACAAATTATCTGGATTGCTGATAACATGCAACTGGTCAGTGAACATTACGTAACCCTGATTGGTGATGATATCGTAAATCTCGGAGCGGTCGTCCTGGATTTCCACCATCAGCATTGGCCGGATATTCGTCAGTGCCGTAAGCATACCCTGGATCACGGGCAGTTCGTAGCCCTCGACATCGATCTTGACGAAGCTGGGCGACAGCGCGCGCTCTGCTATGAAATCATCGAGCCTGACGACATCGACGTCGACTCTGCCCAAGCCTGCGTCACGGTAATAAGCGGCCGCGCGGCTGATTAGGAAGCCCTCAAAATTCTCCTTAAACGAATTATTCTGGCCAGAGATCGCATCGACGTAAAACGGCAGGGTTGCGTTGGCGCTGCCAACGCCTTTCTCGATCACGGTGACATTCGCCTTGCCGCGCACATTCTTCTTCAGATAAGGCAGGTTGTTCGGACCAGGTTCGAATACATAGACAGATCCCTTATTGGCCAGATTGGCGAAATAGAGCGACACATAACCGATATGACCGCCGATTTCGATAATTGTGTCGGCCGGCCGAATGAGCCGCCGAAACAACTCCATCGTATCCTTCTCCCGGTTCTTGCCATAAAACCAATATCCTTTATGCTTGAATGAGTGAAGGAATACCTTGTCGCCGGTAAAATGATGGGTGATCGTGATGTCGCCGGGATTGAGCCGGGCAAAGAGCGGGAGAATCAGCCGCCTGAGCAGCTTGACATTCGCCAGATTCATAGTCGCTTCATCAGCGTCGAACGGTTATATTTTAGATCGGCTGCCGCAACAAAACCAACGGCGCCTGAAAAAGAAAAAAGTCAGATCTTCTCATCCCATCTCCCAGGCGAACAGAATGTGTGAATCCTTGCGCGCTACGCCCTGTCACTGTGGGAATACCGCCCTGATTGTAACCCGTCAGTTGCCGGGGGTCGAGAAAAAGGCGGCGTCCCGCTCGACGGGACACCGGGTACGAAAATCGAAACAATGCCTTGCAACTGTCGGATTACGCCTGATTCCACAATGCTGTTGACATTCCAGGGTCAGAGACCCTATCCTTCGGAGGATATTGAAATTTGGAGCTTATTCGCGATAGCGCTACCGACTTTCCTCACTCCGAAATTGGGCAAAGCACTCGCAATCATCCCGCGTACCCGGTTAGATTTGAATCGGCCTCCCCGAAAGTGAAACGAAGGAAGCATCAATGAAAGAAAAGTCCACACTTGCCCGACAGGATCCGGTTCTGTATCCCGAACCTCGCGCTATTCCTGGGGAGGTACCGCAGTGGGCAGTAATGCTCCGGTACTTCTATCGTCAGCGCTTCCGGCTCCTTTTTTATCTGCTCCTCTTTCTAGGAATCGGACTCGTTGGGTTCCTCCTGTATCCTAAGACTACGGAAGGGCTCTTGACGCTCACTTTTCCGGGGATCGAGAAGCATGAGTACCCGAGCGGGAGGCAGTTCAGTGTCGAAGACTTTCGTAACCCTCAAATCCTTCTAAGCGCTCTGGGCGACGTCGGAATACCGAGGGAAAAGATCGATCTCAGAAAAATCGCAGGCAAGGTGTACGTCACGTCGATCATTCCTGATGAAGTATTGAACCGGTGGAAAAAGCAGGCAAGAGACGGGGCAATCAAGGAAAGTTATTATCCTTACGAATTTAAAATCGCAATTGAAATCCCGGGGGTTTCCGATGAGCAGTGCATTCGATCGTTCGACGCGCTGGTCAAGAGGTATCAAGAACAGGTGAAGTACGAGCAGCGTACAGCTCTCAGCTTCCTCTCCGGGGGACGAGCCACCTCCTACCACGATCTGGCGCAACGCTATGACTACTGGGACATACCGAATATCTTTGAGCAAATCTATAGCTCGATGTTCAGACAGTTGAACACTCTCATCGGTGAGTCTGTCAAAGCCCGCGATTCGAGGTTGCAACTGAAGTTCCGGGATCTCGAGCGAAACCTCGCCATATGGTATGGGTCCCGGCTTCAGAGTCTCACGGCCGTAACTATCACTGGGGGGTTAGTCAAGGACAAGGACCTCATGATCAAGCGAATCCAATTTCAACTCGACGATCTCGCGATTCAGATTCGGCAAAAGACCGTTGAGGCGGCCGAGGCTACCCGTCTGCTGGAAAAGGTAGATCGCCCGAAGACGCTGCTGGCGGGGCAGCTCTCCAGCAGGGAAGGGGGCATGCCTATGATCGACGCCTCGGCTATGGACCGGCTCATGAAGTCCGATTATGTGGGGCCGGTAGTCGGGAGGATATCCGGACTCCAACAGGAGATCCAGGGGCTGGAAGCTACGAAAGCCCGGCTTCAATCGTACCTCGTGCTTCTCCCGAAATTCTCCAACATCAAAGAAGAACAACTCCCTTCGGGTTATCGAGAACTCGTGGAAACGACCTCAACGGAGCTGCACTCTGTCATTGACGACTATAACAAGGTCTTGGATGAATATCTGACTGACGCTATCTCAAGTCTCGTATTCGTCCGCCAGGCTCCCACAATAACGAGGGCTGGATTCTCATCAGGATCAGCTCTCTTACTGATCCTCGCCTCCAGCTTTTTCTTGGCTTTCGCTGCGACAGGCGTCGAACACGTCTTCCGAATCGCAAAGCAACAGATAAACTAGGTTCGGAGTTCAGCCTTCAGGCTGCAAGGGGTGTAATTAGAAGTGCGAGTCACGTTTCATAACATGCGGTAACGTATTCCGCCCCAGCGGGGCGAAAGGAAATTAGCCGGGGGTGAGCGAAGCGAACCCCCGGGCAGAAGAGGAACAATGATACGCACCCCGGCAGGAGTTGCAGAAGCTCCCCGCGCCTCTGCCGGGGCGGATTCGTTTATTGCAATATTCCGGGGGTTCGCTTCGCTCACCCCCGGCTAAGCTCCCAGCGCCCTTCCAGGGCGCCCCGCCCGATCTGGAAAAATACGTTGGTGTATTTATGAAATCATGTACTTGAGTGACTCGCACTTCTGATTACACCGGGCCGCAAGTTGAAGCTCGAACTCCGGGCAAATGTTTGGAGTTCAGCCTTCAGGCTGCAAGCTAAAGCTCGAACTCCGGACATCGATGAAATCCTGATAGGAGCGCGCCAGCTGCGGTAGAATCTGGGCCGCCGGCTGTGAGAGATTCTTTCGATTCACGAGCGCAGGCGTTCCCTCGGATCAAATGACCACGAAACGCGTTGTCGTCGGGATCTCAGGTTCGAGTAGCCCCATTTATGGCATTCGCACTCTCGAGGCGCTCCGCTCCGCACACAGGACACGGAAACCCACCTGGTCCTGACCGAGGCTGCCCGCCGGACCATCGAGCTTGAAACCGATTGGAAAGTGGAGGCGGTACTGGAGCTCGCGCATGTCGCTTACGACAACCGGGACCTTGCAGCCAGCATCTCGAGCGGTTCCTTCCAGACCGATGGGATGATCGTCACCCCGTGCAGCATGCATTCCCTGGGCGAGATCGCCAACGCCATTTCCACCAGCCTCCTGACGCGCGCCGCCGACGTCCATCTGAAAGAAAGGCGCCGGCTTATCTTAATGGTGCGCGAGACTCCCCTGCACCTGGGGCACCTGCGCAACATGGTTCGGGCCGCGGAGATGGGGGCGATCATTCTTCCCCCTGTGCCGGCTTTCTATCATCATCCCAAAAGCATTGACGACCTCATCAACCATAGCGTGGGCAAGGCTCTCGATCTGCTCTCGATTCCCCATGATCTCTTCCAACGCTGGCAGGGCAAGTGACACTCCCACGTGGCAGTTCAAATTCGCGGCGCGTTCTTCGCGTCTTCGCGGTTAATTCGGGCCCATTCTCACCGCCAAGCCGCTAAGTGCACGAAGGGAATCGCGCATGCGCGAAAAACTGAAGGCAAGCGACTACCGGTTCATCCTCCTCTGCCTGGGGATCTGCGCAGCCAGTCTGTTCATTGGAATCCGCTATTTTTACCGGGCGTTTCCGGAAGCGTCGATCGACTTCCGGGTGACCCGTGATTCCTCTTTGCCTCTCGCCGAAACATTTCTGAGCTCGCAGGGATTCTCGACCCCGGGCTACCGGCATGCCGCGATGTTTCGATACGACGATGAGGCGAAAGTCTTCCTGGAACGCGAGCTGGGACTGGAAAAGGCCAACGCCCTTATGGGACGCGACTTGCGCCTCTGGCGCTGGGCGCACCGCTGGTTCAAGCCGCTTCAGAAAGAGGAATTTCGCGTCGAGGTGACGACACGCGGTGAAATCGCCTCGTTCCTTCATTCCCTGCCGGAAGATGCCGGGGGAGAGGATCTGACCGCCGCACAGGCCCGGGGAGTCGCCGAATCCTTCCTGGCCCTCCAGATGGGCCGAGACCTCGATTCCCTCGAGTTCGTGGACAGCCAGTCCCAGAAGATGCCCCGGCGCACCGACCACGTCTTCACCTGGAAAGTGGCAGGAATGGAGTATCAGAGCGCCACGTACCGAATTTCAGTTGCTGTAAACGGCGATCGCGTGGATGGCTACTCGGAATTTTTGAAGATCCCGGAAGAGTGGACCCGCGGCTACGCCCGCCTCCGCTCGCTCAACGAGAGCACGGCGCAGGTGGATTTGCTTTTCTTCGTCTTTCTCGGGATCGCCATGCTCGTGACTCTCAGCCGGCGCGTTCGCGCAAAGGACGTGCGCTGGAAGACAGCCCTGGCCCTGGGTAGCATGTCCTTTGTCCTGCAGTTCCTGGCGTCTCTGAACCTTTTTCCGCTGTCCGAATACCGCTTCGATACCACGGGCTCTTACGGCAGTTTCGTGGGAAGAACCCTATTTTCCGCCGTCCTGAGCGGCATGACCCTGGGGGGCATCATTCTGTTGCTGACCGCCTGTTCGGAGCCCCTGTACCGGCAGGCGTATCCTCAACATCTTGCGATCTCGCGGATGTTCCGCTGGAATGCGATACGAACGCGCAGGTTCTTCATCGGATCCCTGGCAGGGATTACGTTGACCTTCTTTTTCTTTGCCTACGAGATTGGCTTCTATCTTGCCGCCAAAAGGCTCGGGGCCTGGTCCCCCGCGGAGCTGCCTTACACGGACCTGCTGAACACACGGTTCCCCTGGATCTTCGTTCTTCTGGGAGGTTTCTTCCCTGCCGTTTCGGAAGAATGGATGTTCCGCGCATTTTCCATTCCTTACTTGCGTGGGCTGCTGCGCTACCGCTGGCCGGCGATTTTTCTTTCTTCTTTCATCTGGGGATTTGGTCACGCAAACTACCCGAACCAGCCCTTTTTCATCCGAGGCATCGAAGTCGGGATCGTGGGGCTCATCCTGAGCTGGGCCATGCTTCGTTTCGGCATTCTCGCGCCCCTCATCGCACATTACAGCATCGACGCGTTCTACTCCGCTTTCCTCCTTCTCCGCTCGGGCAATACTTACCTGATCGCAACCGGCGCCATCACCGCGGGGATCAATCTCATCCCGGTCCTCTTGGCCATTGCGGCCTACATTGCGACGCGCGAGTTCCGCAGCGACAACGAGGCAACCAACGCGGCAGAGGGTACGATTCCGGCCCAGCCCGAAGCGGCGGCGCGCGCCGAACCCCGGGCGTTCCCTACGTATCTCCCCCTCCGCCGAAAGTCAATGTACGCCGCCTTCGGAATCCTGGCCCTCGGTGTGCTCGCATTGACTGTTCAGCCTCCACGGTTTGGCGATTCTTCCAGATTTCGCATCTCGGCTTCCCAGGCCGAGAAGGCGGCAAATGAGTTTCTCTCCCGCATGGGATTCGAAGCGCAAACCTTCCGGCGGATCACGCAGCCGGCAAATCGGACCGATGCAATCGCCACACAGTACGTCTACAGCAAAGGAGGAATTGCCAGGCTGAATCAGATCTATGAAGAACAGACGCCGGCCTTGGCCTGGCAGACCCGATTTTACAAGCCACTCGAAAAGGAGGAATTCCGCGTCAATGTGGACCCGGCGAAAGAAAAAGCCGCCGCCTTCCGGCACTCCCTGCCCGAAGACGCTCCCGGAGCCGATCTGACGGAGGGGCGGGCGCGGGAAATCGCGGCCGAGTTCTTAAAAGCCCGGGGTTACGACCTCGGATTGTACGAGCTGAAAGAGACAAAATCCGAGAGACTCAAAGGCCGCCGGGACACGGAGTTCGTTTGGGAAGCGCGTTCGGGCACGCCAGGCGCTCTCGAAGAGGCGCGCGTCCGCTTACAGGTAAGTGTCGTCGGCGACAAGATCGGGACATGGACGCACTTCGTAAAAATTCCGGAAGAGTATCGAAGGATGAGACAAAACCAAAACTTTTACAGCATTTCGGTCATAGTGGTTCGTGTGCTTTTCTTCGGGGTGTTGCTGGCCCTGGCCATGGGAAGAATCGTCGGGGCGGTCCGTCTTGATGAGGTGCGGTGGACGCCGGCAATCCGGGTCGCGCTGGCGGCCGGCTTTCTCGAGGTTTTCCATACCCTCAATTCAGCCCGCGCGTATTGGTTTCAATACGACAGCACGAGCGACATGGGAGTCTTTGCTCTCACCATGATAGTGGAAATGATCATGGTGATTGTGGGCATCGCGCTAACTGTGGCATTGGCCACGGTGCTTGTCATCGCCTGCTATCCTGACTCAACAACAGTCTTGCGTGGGGAGTGCCGGCGGCTCTGGGGCCGCGACGCGGTCATAGCAACGATCGCTGTTCTGGGAGCTTACTTGATTCTGCAGGGGATCACCTCTCAGATGCAATACCGCGCCAGCAGCCTGGCGCTGGCGCCGTCGATTTCCCTTCCCGCAAACCTGGAGGCGTATGTGCCAATAGTGTCTGTGATCAGGGACGCCTTGCTCCTCGGCATTTTCTGCAGCGCGATCCTGGCCTTCGGCGTTCATCTGTGGACGCGGGTTGCCACTCGAGGCTGGTTCCGCTTTCTCCTGGCTGCGGGTTTGATTGTCAGCCTGCTTCCTCTTCCGGCCCGGCGCCCGTCGGAAGCGGCTCTGGAGGCAATTCAGAGGGTGCTGTTCGTCCTTCTTGCCGGCTGGCTGGTTCCGAGCTTCTTCAGGAATAACTACCTGGCGTATTTCGTGTCCGGCGCACTTGTCACCCTGATGCGCGGGGCATTTTCTCTCCACGGCCAGGGGAATCCGGCGCTGGAAATCCAGGCGTTGCTTTTGGCAGGGTTTGCCATTGCCATCCTCGTCTTTCTGGCGCGCGGCGCGACCGCGACCGCGACAATGACCAATGACAAATAGACCGAGCTGTCGCCTCACGACATTTGTCATTGCTCATTTGTCATTGGTCATTTGTCATTTTCAAGAAATTGGCGACATCGCCAACACGCTGTGTGGTGAAATCCAGACCCTATGAAGGCTCCCCCTCATCTGATAATCATCGGGCTCTATGTTTTGGCTGCCCTGCTTGTAGACCCCAGGGGGGAGTTTCCCTTAAACGACGACTGGAGCTATTCCCGGGCGGCCTTCGGGTTCGCCCGCACGGGGCGAATTCAGGTCGATGAATGGTCAGCCATGTCTCTGGCCGGACAGGCCCTGTACGGCGGCTTTCTCTGCAAACTCTTCGGAAACAGTTTTCTCGTGCTTCGCCTCTCAACTCTGGTTCTGTCCTGCGCGCTGTCTCTCGTGCTCTTGGAAACATTTCGAAAACTGGGAGCGAGCTCCGGGCTTTACTGGGTAGCGCTCCTGGCCTGGGTCTTCAACCCGATCCAGTTTTGTCTGTCATTCACTTACATGACAGAAATTCCCTTTTTGTTCTTTATCGGATTGGGGATCTTCTTTTTTGTGTCGTACCTCGCTCAAGGCGAGACACGGTTCATTTTGGGGTGCGGCGCGGCGATCGGATACGCTTTTCTCATCCGCCAAACCGCTGCTGTTTATCTTGCGGCCATGCTTGCGACCTTGCTCCTTGCGCGCGATTCCGATGGCTGGAAACAGTCTCTTCGCAAGGCCTGGCTGTGCGCCGCCGCCTCGATCCCTTTTGTCGCGAGTTATGGTGTGTGGCTTCTGTTGCAGGGAGGCCCTACACCTGCCACACGGCGGAAGCTCGACTTGCTGGCAAGGATCTCCTGGGAGCAGATCCTTGGCAATCTCTACGGCGCGGCCTTCTACGTTTCTTTCATGCTCCTCCCGCTTCTGGCTTACCGGCTTCCGCACGCCGCTCGCCGGTGGAGATCCGCAGATCAGAGGCTGCGTTGGTGCGTCCTCGGGGCGTGGCTCTTGTTCTCCGCTTTCGGCCTCTGGTGGTTTCGGGCCCATTACTCCCGCGCGCAGTACTTAATGTCCGAGGCTTATCACGACAGGATGCCGTTCTTACTGAACATCCTTTACGACACCGGACTCGGGCCGCTCACCCTGGACCCAACCTATTATCGAGCGGCGCCGACGCCGGTTTATCCTGCTCTGTGGCGGGCTGTAACCTTGGCCGTCGGAGTGGGGCTGGCAGTGCTCGGAGTGGCAGCCTCGCCCGGCGTTCGCCGGGCCTCCGAGCGGCCTGTCGGGCGATGCGTATCCTTCTTTGCAGCTTTTGCCACGCTCTCACTCACAGCCTTTGAAGTGGCATTCAGTCATCTGGAGGAAGGAGGACTGTTTGACCGTCATGTCCTGGTCGCTGCGCTCCCGGCAATGCTGCTGCTGGTCGCAGCGGAGAGCAAGGAGGGGGCGCGCAAGGTTTCGCGAAGCGCGGCGGCCGCGACGGCAATCATGCTGGCTGCGCTGGCTTACTTCTGTGTCGCCGCCACGCACGATTATCTCCAGTGGAGCCGCCTCCGCTGGGGGCTGGGGGAGGAGCTTCTGACGCGGAATGTTGATCCGCTGCACGTAGCCGGCGGGTTCGAGTTCAACGGCTGGCATAACTACGACGCGTTCCGCAGCCGGGGAAATGTGGGCCAGGTCTATTACTGGTGGTACGACAAACGAGATTACTTGATTGCAATGGCCCCTGAGGATGGGTACGAAATCATCCGCCGCCGCGAGTATTTCTCCTGGGTCCATCGTATCCCCGTCCCGGTTTACGTGTTAAAAAAACGAGAGTAAAGCTACGGTTGGGGAATCCAGAATTCAGAAGCCAGAAGACACGATCGCGTTGAAACCACAGATGAACACTGATGAACACAGAGCGGCCCAGCCGCAACCAAAAACTTGGCGATTCTTTGCGTCTTCGCGTCTTCGTGGTAAAGGCCGGGCCCAATCCACCACGAAGACACGAAGACTTTTCGATCAGTGGAAAAATTCCTTCCAGCTTGCGAAGGATTTTCGGCTTCGTAGTATGGATCTGTGTTCATCCGTGTTCATCTGTGGTTTCATTTTGTGCAGTCTGCTCAGGCGAAAATTACTAGTAGGCGGGTGTGGCGTTTGATCGAAGAATTCTTCTGGATTCTGGATTCCCGGAAGTTAGGAGCTCTGGATGCCCCGTATCGCTTCCACTTTCCTTTGCGCCCTGACAGTCGTCCAGGCTCTCTTAATTCAGAAGCCACTTCGTACCGACGCCGTTACTGGATTCATTGGTTCCGCCACGTGCGCCTGGTGCCACAAGGCGCAGGCTGAAAAACAATCGGCGAGCAGCATGGCGCGAGCCGCATTCCGCCCTCAGCTCCATCCCCTGTTTGATCGGTTCAGGAATCAGGAAGCGCGGACAGCCACCGTGAAGTTCTCCTTCTTGTGGAAGGACGAGCAGTTCCAGTTCGTCGTATCCCAGCGCGACGGCGAGAGCCGCTTTCCCGTGCAATGGGCTTTCGGATCGGGAAGGCATGCAGTAACCTTTGTCTCGAAAATGGGCGGAGGAGCGTACCTTGAAAGCCGCGTCAGCTATTATCCGGAGATCGGGCGGCTGGATTTTACACCGGGAAGGGATAGCACAGAATTTGGAAGCCTGCAGCAGGCTGCCGGGCACATTAACGAGCGCGCGGAATCCTTCCGTTGCATTTCCTGTCATACGACCGGCAGTCGAATGGATCCCGGCGAGCAAGAGATCGTCTTGGGTGAACTGGGCGTGCGCTGCGAGGCGTGCCACGGCCCGGGACTCGCCCATTTCGAGGCTGTAAAACGGGGAGACAGGGATCGGGCGGCGAAAGCGGTTGGAAGTTTCAAGGGGGATTCAGCCGAGGAGGTCCTTCTTCTGTGCGGGAAGTGCCATCGCGAACCCCCTCAAGACTCCTCCCGTGTCGATTGGAAGGACCCGGCCAATACGAGATTTCAGCCTGTGGGGCTGAGCCAGAGCCGATGCTTCAAACAAGGCAGGCTTTCCTGCACCACCTGTCACGATCCGCACACCGATGCCCGCCGAGCGGATCCCCGGTTTTATGCGAGCATCTGCGCCTCGTGCCACAACAGCTCGAAAAATCCTCCCGCCGGGCTCTGTCTGGCCGAGACACCGGGCGGCTGCGTAAGCTGCCATATGCCGCGAGTTCCGGCGATGCGCGCCATCGTCTTCACCAATCACTGGATCGGAGTATACCCATCCGCCGACAAGCTGGTTCCGCGTCAGAGGACGCGATGAAGCTCCGGCGCTGGATCTTTGTCTGCTCGATTTTCCTGCCCGTGCCGGACTTTGATTGTCGAGTCCGCTCCGCGAGGCGGGATGCCTCTTTCGCGGCGAAGCAACTTTCGCGCAGTGAAAGCGGCAGCAAGCTGCCGCACTCCATAGGCGTGACGTATAACGATGTCACCCAGGCCGCCGGCATTCATTTCATCAACGCGGCTTCAGCGGACAAACGTTACATTGTCGAGAGCATGGGCGGAGGCGTTGCCTGGTTTGACTTCGACAACGACGGCCGGCTCGACATCTATCTGGTAAATTCTTACACGGTCGAAGCGGCTCTGGCCCGCCGCCCCAGACCTCACGCTGCGCTCTACCGCAATCGTGGAGATGGGACATTCGAGGACGTGGCGGCTAACGCAGGAGTGGCGGACCCGGGATGGGCGATGGGAGTGGCGGTCGCGGATTATGATAATGACGGCTATGACGACCTGTACGTCACCTGTTTTGGTCCCAATCGGCTTTACCGTAACCGCGGTAATGGGACCTTCGAAGACGTCACCGCCAAAGCAGGCGTCGGAGACCCGCGCTTCTCCACGGGAGCCGCCTGGGCCGATTACGACCGCGATGGCGATCTCGATCTCTTCGTCGCCAACTACGTGGCATTCAAGCTGGACGACCTGCCGGAGTTCGGCAAAGGACCGATGTGCCAGTACCGGGGAGTTCCCGTCCAGTGCGGTCCCCGCGGTCTCCCCGGAGCAGGCGACACGCTCTACCGCAACAACGGCGACGGGACCTTCACAGACGTGTCGGTCGCGGCTAAAGTCGACGACCCGATCGGATACTATGGGCTCGGGGCCATGTGGACGGACCTGGATGACGACGGCTGGCCCGATCTCATCGTCGCCAATGATGCAACGCCCAACTACGCCTATCGCAACAACCATGACGGCACCTTCACCGAGCAAGGACTCATGCTCGGCATGGCGGTAAATGAAAACGGAATCGAGCAGGGGAGCATGGGACTGTCGCTCGGCGACTACGACCGCGACGGGCGCCTCGACCTGGTGGTGACCAATTTCAGCGACGACTACAACACGATTTATCACCGGAACGCCGGCGGTTCCTTCACCGATGTCTCGCGCCAGACCAGGACCGCGGACGCGAGCATTCCCTACGTGGGTTGGGGAACCAAATTTTTCGACTACGACAACGACGGCTGGCTGGACCTGCTCGTGGTCAACGGGCATGTCTATCCCCAGATCGAAGGCGCCTATCCCGGGGGCCATTATCGTCAACGGAAGCTGTTTTACCGCAATCTCAGGAACGGCACGTTCGAGGAAATTGCCGCATCGGCTGGGAAGGCGCTGATGGAGCCCCGCGCATCGCGCGGAGCCGCTTTCGGCGATTTCGACGAGGACGGAGACATCGACGTCGTGGTCAACGACCTCGACGGCCCGCCCATGCTCTTGCGGAACGACGGAGGCTCCAGGGCCGGGCACTGGATAAGTCTGAAGCTCGTGGGAACAAGATCGAACCGGAACGCCGTTGGCTCCCGAGTCCGCGTCGTTACGGGCAAGTTTGTTCAGATCGACGAGGTCCGCAGCGGAGACAGCTACCTGTCGCACTCGGACTGGCGCCTGCACTTCGGCCTCGGGTCCGCCACCGTGGTGGATGAAATTGTCATTCGGTGGCCCAGTGGAAAGACGGAGATACTAAGAAACGTCGCGGCTGACAGGGTGCTGAATGTTCGGGAGAGGTGACTTTCGAGGAATCCAAGGAATCCAAGGAATCCAAGGAATTCAGAAACCGGATGCCACGATCGCGTTGAGGTACCTCTCCAGAAGATAACTTACTTCCCCCAGCCTTTTGGATAGCGCCCCCACATTGGCGTAACCCAAATCCCGGGTGAGAATGAGATAGTAGCGACTTTCTTCGAGGGAGCCTTGTGCTATGTTCAAAACTCGAGCTTTGTCTCTCTTACCGCGTTTCTTGAATCCCTCGGCGATGTTGGCTGGAATCGATACTGCTGCTCGACGCATCTGGCTGACCAGTCCGTAGGTCTCATGCTTCGGAAACGATGTTGTAACTTTATAGATGCCCAGAACGAATTCATGGGATCTCTTCCACACCAATAAATCTTCAAAACTCCTTGCCATTGGTCTCATGCGCACTCTCCTGTGGGGCTCGAATTAACAAACGAACGTGCACGCTCTATGGCCAACAAAATCTTCAAAAAAAATCACCTGTGCATTCCTCGGATTCCTTGGATTCCTCGAATTCCTCATATTCAGGGTTTGGGGATTCGCTCCCTGTCCTGTTGCAACCGCTCCGCCTTGAGCCGCTGGCTTTCCGTGAACTCTCGTGCGGCCTCTTCGCGACGGCCGAGCTGCAGGTAGACCCGCGCTAGCTGGTAGCGCTTCTCGCCGTCCTCGGGATCCTTTGCAACCGCTGCTTCGAGTGGTTTCACAGCCTCGGCGGCCTTCCCCTGTTTGACCAGGATCT
>WNGD01003277.1_pt1 | contig 17448 bp, 22 predicted proteins | sample 5400671 | NCBI WGS metagenome assembly WNGD01 (sample SAMN13153369, study PRJNA577476) | soil metagenome | isolation source: 40 cm soil or saprolite under grassland replicate 2 | place: USA:California | collected 2016-06-15
GAGCGAACATCACCGGTGTCGTGACGGCTTGCCCGGTCTTGCGGAACGTCGTCAGAGCGATACACTGCTCTCTCCCGAGGTCAGGAAAGGTTGCTCTCTCGATAACTGTAGACATGGTTCACCTCCTGTGAGATTGGTGTCTGCTCCGTGCCTTCAGGGCAACTTCCGTGTCTAGCTACCCCTCCAGTGTGATATGCTTCCTCACCTGGAAGCGCTTCTCGCCACCTGCCGGACAGAGCAATCTCGTCTTGTTAGAAGTATAAGGCAGGAGCCTCACATAGCCGTCACGAAAGGGAGCTTCTCCATCACACGCTCGTCACAGCAGGAGGCTCCCATGCGAGGACGTGACCGATGCCGATGCGGATCAGCGCTCGCTCTTCATGGATGCGGCTTCCGCTCCGGCCTGCCCCGGCTCGACCGTGGAGTCGAAAAGACCATAGCCGCTTTCGATCAGTTCTTTCAACCGCTCGGTGAAGCGCGCTGCCGGGGCGCCGTCGATCATATCGTGATCAAAACTGATCGTCAGGCTCAATAAAAGTGTACACGTCCACCTCCTCAAACAGGATGAGGCGCTTGCTGCCAAAGCGTATGGCCTGCACGGCTTTGTGCTCATCGACGGCTTTTGCCAGGCAGGCGATGAGGAACGCCCTGAACGAGAGGGACTCTACAGTTTTTGCTTTGTGCTCCCGCAGGAACTCACGAGCCCTGGTCACATCGACTTCGATCAAGCCATGCATCATCGGCTTGTGTTGGGCTGAACGAAACGCGGCCGCAAACCACCGCCGCATCTTCGGACATGGGGCCACCTGGTAATCAGCGTGCTGCTGTTTCATTCTCTCTCCTTTCTGCTACCTTACTTCTGTTGGCTCTTCATCGGCGACTGCTACGGTGCCGTCCCTGCCTCCAGCTGCTTCGCCTCTCTCGAATGTGAGCTGCTCGATCCCAGCCGGTAGAGTTTCCAGCCGACCGCGAGAAACCAGATTGGGAGGAGAAGACCGTAGCCTATGTAGCCAAGGCCTAGCAGAGGCCGAAGGCTCTCACTAATGATGCCTATGGCGCCAGTTGCTATGCCCAGATAGGCGACGCCCTTATGGAAGACGCCCCTCAGCATGACGAGCGAGATGACCAGAATGCCAATTGCAGTCAAGATACCGGGGGCAGACGGTATGTTATTCTGTGCAATAAAACCCTCAGCGGCACTAGCGAAAGCCGCACGCTGTTCATCGGTAGTGGCTGCCACGTATTGATCGCTCAGATACACCAGGGAGGGCGCTCCTTCGCCAGTTGTCGGATAGGCCAGTGTGAGAACCTCGGAGGCGATACCGAGGAGGGAACCCAGGGCAGCGTTGCTCTTGTCCAGGTGCTTGAGCGCCCTGTAGAGAGCCAGGAAGACGACAATAGCCAGGGCGCTGGGTCCCAACCACAGGACTTGTTTGAGTATGTAGAGCGACCTGTTTGAGGCGATGTTTTTGAGCGTGGCAGCCCCGCCCGAGCTCGGCTGCATCGGCTTGATGAAGACAAGCACAATTGATACTATGGTGAGAACGACAAACAGAACTCCTGAAACACCCCCGGCCCGGTAGAGACCTTTCCAGGATGGGTCGGGAGAGGCTGAGGATTCTCCCACTGATCTTCCTACATGCAATGTGTTCATGTCTTTCCTCCTTACAATATGGATGTCCATATGAGCATGAAACGGCTCATGTCGAACCGGCTTCGCTCAGCCTCCATAGACCGGCATCTGCGCCAGGACCTTCGGCTTCACGCGCATCATCGAGATGCCAACGATGAGGAGCCAGCCAATGTAGGCAAGTCTCATGACGTTGTTGACGTACACGTACAAGCCTCCGGTGGTGGTCACCCCAGTAACCACGGCTTCCATGAAGTTGTTCCCCCCGAAGATCGCGGGAACCGCGACGAGGTTGAGGACGGCGATGCCGAAACCCAGCCAGCCAGTCCACCTCGGGAGCGCTAGCGTGGCCAGGATAGCGTAACTCACCGCCGCCAGGAAGAGTGCCGTCAAGATGAAGCCGAAAGCCCGACTGGCGAGGGATGCCTCGGTGAGTGCTCGGACCACGGTGGGGTTTGGCTTAGTGAACGTGTCCAGGGCGGCCCCACCCGCGAGGGCTTCGAAAATCAGGGTGTTGGCCATCGCGACCAGAGCGCTGCCGAAGACCAGCGCTGCCAGCCACTCATAGTCTGGGCGCACCCGCCGGATCAGGTGGCGCAAGCCAGTGACCTACACCAACTCACTCTACTGTGACGAAACTAGATGCTCCCAGGTTGGGAAGAACCGCCACCTCTTGTGCTTCTTGCTCGTGCAGCCTGCCTGGCCGGGAAACTATGCGCTGCCAGGTCGAGAAGGAATGCCAGGACGACCCAGAGCCAGGCCCAACCGGTCACACTTCCAGAGATGTAATAGACGAGGACATAGGCCAGAGTGGTGATCGGCAAGAAGATGATCCCTAGCAGTGGCAGGACCCAGCCTCCATGGAATGCGCGGTTAACTAACGGTGTAGATAGCCAGACGGCTAGCAATGCCAGACGGGCGAAAAGAGCAACTAACCAACTCATGATGGATACCTCCTAACTATTAAGGACTAGATGGGCGATGTTCCGCACGCCTCTCGATACCGGAATCGCCTGTTGAGATCGTACCACACGCACGTCACACCGGCATCACGTTAGTCAGCTCTGGTATCTCACTGGCATCACAACCTGTTGGGGCGTCGATTAACGTCCGGCGGGGCAATGCAGTTCGTCGCCCGCCGGACCCAGACGACCCCCATGTGGAATCGGGCTGCTTCGTTCCTCCCTTGGGACATTACCGAAAATGATCGGCAAAAGTACGCAACTTATGTGCGGTTCCGGTGCCGCTTATAGGGAGTCCGTGGCCGCATGCCAGCACACGCGGCTCGAGCTGTGCGAGAGAGGCAACAGACTCCTTGGCTGCTCGCCAACTCCAGGTCGTATACCACGGCGGTCCAGAGAGTCTCTGCTTGTTTCGCCCAAAACCCCACAGCAGGAAACTCCATAAGGAATTCAAGTGAACGGTCAAAACGGCATCACCCGTGATCAAGACCCGGTCACTGGGCCGGAAGAATGAAACGTGGCCCGGGGTGTGGCCCGGGGTGGGAATGTATTCCCAGTCCGGAAGGCCTGGGACGCCAGTGCCTGGATCAAACGCGCGTGCTGCTTCCTTGAAACTCGACTCTGGGAGCAACGACTCACGCCGCCGCCGCGGCATCACGCGCAGCAACGGCAGCATGACCCAGGTGTCGAGCGGGTTGGCATACTTCTTGACGGTAGAGAGGTAGGTGGAGGAGTCCATGGTGACCAGCGGCAGCTCGTCCGGATGCATGTATACCAAACAGCTCCACCTCCGGGCCAGCTCGGGTGTTGAGCCCGCGTGATCGGGGTGGTCGTGCGTCAGCAGAATCGCAGCTGGACGCGTATTCGCTCCGAACAAGGACTCCGCAGCCTCCTGGATTTCTCGGTCGCACTTCGCCGATCCGGCATCGATCAAGACCCACGAAGAGCCGGAGCGCACGAAGTACACATTGGAGCGCATGATCCCTGTTCCCACCTCCAGGCAGTACACCCCGGGGGCGATTTCCTGTGGCTGGGAGGCCATTGGCACCACTCCTTTCAAGGTCTTGTTGTCTACAGCTGACATTAAATGCCCCCTTTCACTGCGAACCACTTTCGCTCTTTTTGGATGTCCCTGGAGCGACGGCCTTCTCCGGCTCGACCGTGGAGTCGTCCAGGCCATAGCCGCTTTCGATCAAGTCAATCAATTGCTGGGTAAAGCGTGCTGCTGGAGCGCCATCGATCATGTCGTGATCAAAGTTGATTGTCATATTGAGGTATTCACGGATCTCAATGCGCTCGTCAACAACGCCTGGCTTCCTGGCTATGCCGCCAACGACAATGCTCAGCGTATGGAAGGGGATATGAATGCCCCATCCACCCCGGCTTCCAAACATGCCAATCGCATTGAGCTCCACCGTGCCTATATTCTGTGTGAGCAGGTGCGGGCTCTTGCTCGCGAGCCAAAAGAACATCTGCTGCACGAAAGAAGGCAAGAGCGTCACCCAGGTAGCAGCCTTCACTTCTCGACCACTCAGGCGATGAGCCTGGGCCGCGCGGATCTCTTCATGAATAGCGCGCACCGTTTTTCTGTTCGCTCCTCTGACGATATAGGGAAAGGAAAACTTCTGACCCTGCCTGTCTCTTTCCACCTGGATATTGATGTCCACGTCGTCAAACAGGACAAGTTGATGGCGCCAGTTGCGATACGCATGTACGCTCTTGTTCATATCGACGGCGTGTCCCACGCACGCCGCCAGAAAGGCCGTGAAGGACAAGCTCTCTCCAGTCCGCGCCTTGTGCTCCCGTATAAACTGGCGAGCCCTGGTCACATCAATTTCCAGCAGACCACGAATAATGTATTTGTGCCGGGCCACGCGCGCGATCGTGCGCACAATACTCTGCATCCTCGGGAAAGGTTCAATCGTATATCCACGCTTACTCTTTTTCATCTCTATACGCTCCCTCTGCCCATTGGCTCAGACCTTTCCAGAATGAAGTGCCATGTCTGAACATTACATGGCAGGGACAAGACCGAGTTGTTGGAGCATGCCTAGCATGTCATCAATGCCCCACTCTTCCGCGATCTTGCCGCCTTCGATGCGGATAATATCGATGGTCGAGACAGTCACCTGCTTGCCTGTTGGGGGGATGCTCCCAAACGCTCCTTGCTGTGTTCCACGCATCGTCATGCGGACGACCACCTTGTCCCCTTCCGCGATCATGTCCTCAACCGTGACGTGCAGATCAGGGAAACCTGCCAGCATCATGCCGATGGCTTGTCTGGATCCCTCGGGACCGACTGGTAGACTGGCAGCAGCAGCAGAATGATCAATGTGATTGGGGGCGATCAATTCATCCAGGGCAGCCAGATTCTTCTTGTTGAACACTTCCTCGATGAAACGGCGTATCAGGGTCTTGTTGTCTTCGGTTGACATAGAATAAGCTCCTTTCTGCTGCCTTACTTCTGTTGGCTCTTCATCGGAGTGATCTGAAAGACCGGGTGACGGGATGCCTCGCGCTCAAAATCCTCCAGGGGTGAGTCTCTCGTGGCATCGAAGTATGGTCGAATCCAAGCGACTTGCACGAGATACTGTTTGAGCACAGGAGCCGCTTCCTGTGCTGGCAGTTCGGTCGCCGAGATCGCCTCAGAAAGGCGACCACGAGTGAGCGTTGCCGTCCCTGCTGCACGGAGGTTCCTTACCCACTGCACCTCGCCGTAAGGAGCGACAAGCCAGCGTTGACCATCCTGTTTAACGGGGATCACAGGAACTGTATGCAGCTGACCACTCTTACGACCACGTACAGTCAGAAGCGATGTCATCCCCATGGTGACGCCAGCACGCAAAAAAGCCATATTCAGTGAATCCCTCATGCGGGTAGCGAAATTGACCTGATAAGTTTTAGACATGAACGTGTCCTTTCTTTAATGATCTCTTTCGGTTCCATCTCTACAAATTTCTGCAAAGAAACGTCTACTTTTCCCATACAAACGTACAATCAAGGCTTGTATGCTCCATCACAGGTCCCGTCGGAGGTGCGCGTCTCGAATCGGAGGCAATAGTGTTCGACTCTGTATCTGACTGTTTTTTCCCTGCTACGATGAGTGCGTGGCGAGATGCGGTTGAAGTTCCTCGTAATGTTGGTGAATATCCAAGGCCCAACTAGCAGCTCGCTCCAGTTCCCCAGCAATCAGAGGACCCTTCCCCTCCCTCGTGAACTTTACAAAGAAGCTCTCCGGCGCGACTAGAGGCTCGACCCCCATCGTGTGAAGCTGCCCGGCCATATGCTGTGCGGCAGAGTGCTTCCACAGGGACCCGCGAAAACGGGTATCAAAGCAAGCAACTGCCAGGCCGCTTAGCGATTGGTGTGAGACTTTTTCGAGAAGAGACTGCATAGCCGGGGTTGGTCTAAATCCCTGAGTTGGAGATCCCAGCATGAGCAGGTCTACCCCCTGGAACTCGAGAGGATGTGCTGGATCTACGCGGACGGCCTGCGCCTGCCCAAATTCACGCAATGTGCCGGCAATGGCCTGAGCAATCTGCTCGGTGTTCCCGAATTGTGAGTCATAAACAATATATGTGTTCATAAGTTTCTCCTTCCTTTTTTCTGCTTATTTCAATATTCTCTCATCCTGGATGGTAACTCAAAGGTCTCTCAGGCACGTCACAATGCAATGACTTACTCTCTCGATTGGCTCACACTATCGAGGTGCCTGGAAAATGTACATATGGGTATTAAATCAGCAGTCAGTAGTTGAGGTAGGAGTCACTTTTGGGTAGTCAGCATTGCGATGAGTTCTTCAGCATCGGGAAGAAAGCGTCGAGAGGAGAGGACTTGATGAGCAAGACCTAAACGCAGAGCTTCTTTAGCCGGAATAGTTTCGCCGGTCAGCATCAATCGCATAGTGGCGTTCTGTCCGATAAGTGCGGGAAAATAGACCGCAGCAACAGGCGGCAAAACACCCAGGGAGATTTCTGGCAAACCGAAGGTTGCATCTTCTTGGGCAATAACAGTATCACAGAGTGCAGCCAATTCACAGCCGCCGCCGAGCGCATGACCTTTCACCAGAGCTACTGTGGAGATATTATGCGAGCGCAGTTCCTCAAATGCAGCGCAGTTATCGTAGACAGCACGCAGCATCTCTTTTTCGCGCCCGTCGAGATGATCTCGAATATCGACACCTGCGCAGAATGCTCGCTCACCCGCACCTGTAATGACTACTAAACGAGGAGGATGCTTGATTGCATCACGCATGGCCGCTGTTAGCTGATCGAGCATCTCTATCGAGAGGATGTTGAGGGGCGGTCGATCAAGAATCAACCAGAGGATGTCATTATGGAGACGAATACGAACGTTAGACATATCTTATCTCTTGTAAGCTATCAAACATAGGCTATAGCTATGATAGTATTATAACAATTCGAGGAACTCATCAAGATCCATTTGTGACTGTTTGAGGATATGAGATAATGTTGAGCTTTTTACTGGGCGATGTGCTGGAACTGTAATTTTTAGTACCTCGTGGCTTAGATGCTTTTGTAGCCGAATATGGCTACCTCGTTGGCGTACAACAACCCATCCGTCTCGTTGTAAAGCTTTAACGATCAGGACGTAGGACAGGCTTGGCACTTTGCTCACAGTTCAATCTCTTCCACCGCTACATCATCAGTTAAAACCCAATCATCCTCAACAGGCTCGAGATAAAGCTCGATTGCTTCTCGAATGTTTGTCAGAGCATCCTCGGCCGTTTCTCCTTCGCTTATACAGCCTGGCAACGATGGCACATAGACTGTATAGCCTCCTTCGTCGCTTGCTTCAAGAAGCACTTTGATTCGCATTTTTTTACATCCTTAACCTGTAATCTAACAGATATAATGGGCGCAATACATGCGCCCCTACAACACAAGTATACACGATTTACCTGTATATCTAACGGCCAGAGAAATTCCCTTTGCGTTTCTCGGCGTAGGCAGCAAGGCCTTCCTTGGCATCCTCGCTCTGGAAGCAAAGCTGTTGTAGCTCTCGTTCAATTGCCAGGCTCTCGGAGAACGCCACTTCGGCGCCGGATTGGACAGCACGCTTGATGCGCCCCACGGTCTTGGATGCTCTGTTGGGAGGACAGAACTGGCGCGCGTAGGCCATGACTTCTTCCCAGTAGTTCTCCGACTCGTAAATGTAGTTGATGAGACCCAACTCCTGCGCTTCTTCAAAACTAATCAACTTACCTTCGGTCATCATTTCAATGGCCTTATTTTTGGGGAGAGCACGCGCCATGCGCTGGGTGCCGCCGGTGCCAGGCAGCACGCCCAATGTGACTTCTGGTAGACCAACCTTGCCGGAATTACGACGGGCGATACGAATATCACAGGCAAGCGCAATCTCCAGGCCGCCGCCAACAGTATGCCCATTCAGGGCTGCAATAACGAGCTTAGGGGTCTGTTCCAGGCGCGTTAAGGTCTCATTGGCATGGAGGCAAAAATAGTATTTGAAAGTCGGCGTAACTGCATTGAGCATAGCGATATCTGCACCCGCGCAGAAGAACTTTTCACCTGCTCCACGTAACACCAGCACATGGACGTTCTCATCGAAACGCGCCTGTAAAATAGCCTCGTCGAGCTGGCGCATCATTTCATAGCTGTAGGTGTTCGCAGGCAAGTTGGTTATTTCTATAACGGCTATGCCATCGGTCACTGTATAATTTACTAATGTTCGTTCTGATGTCGTGGTCACGTTTGGCCTTCCTTTCGTGCTACATCATAGGCATCGAGTATGTCATCATCTTTGATGCATTCAAAGGGTGTATGACACGCGTTACAATAAAATTGTACTGTTAGCAGTTGTTGACCGAACAGTGAAAAGAATTCGGTGTCGGTCGAGCGGCAAAATGGGCAGGCTACCTGCGCTTTTGCCTTAGTATTTGGTTCTTGTTTGTCTGTATTATATCTCATTGTGATTAACCAACAGGTATCCGCCTTGCAACTTCGTCCCAGGCATTCCACGTAAGCGGCTGGCGAAGTTCCCAGCGTTTCTTCTCAGTATTAAAGGATACCGGAACATCTATTTCCAGGCTGCTTAATGTGGGCATAATTTTTTGTAGGTAGCGACCGCGTAATTCGTCAGGAGTTGCATCAATGATGCCTTCGTGATAGAGCTGCTGCATGTTCGGGTCATCGTTGGGGCCAAACCAGCAGAGCGTCTCATTCCACAGGCGATTAAGAGAGGCTACCAGTGTTAAACGCACGGCTCCTCCGGCTTTGGCAAGACGACGCACCCAACCATCTGCGTGCATTTCATGGATACGCTCTTCCTGTACGATTTTACGAGCACGCTGGCGCAATGGCTCGTAGCTAGAATTTTGTGCTGCTTCAAAGAAGGTGGTGAGAGCAGTATCCAACAAAAAATTGGTGGCAACGAAGTCTGCCCACCCCTGGAAATCATGATCGAGATAGGCAAGGTGGTAATGCAGTGTACGAGTCATAGGTTCTACCTGGCTGGGATCTGACTCGGCCTGGGTAAAGTCTTCGAGGAGTGGATAGAGTGTGCGCGCATGTCCTAGCTCATCTTGTGTCATCGCAGCGGCGGCAACGGCAGCTTCTAAAGCGGGCGCTCCGTTACACCAGTAGGCGTAACGTCGCCCAATAGCTTGCTTGTTGTCTGCCAATGAAGAGAGGACGGCAAAAAGGGCCGCGTTGTCTACATGTGTACTGCCCATATGTTGTACCTTCTCACAATAAATTATGATTCGATCACCGTGACAATACAGTCACGGGGTATAATCACCATCTCAACCCAACTGAACTCGTCATAAATGCTACGTGCATACACCTTTGCCAGTTCTACATCGTCCGCCATTATGTTACCGATCTCATGTAAAGGTTCTTCGTACTTGCGCCGCGCGTATACCTGCCACACTCGTGTCTCATTGAGCGCTTCACGCCGCCTGGGCTGGCTGGTTGCCATACTATTCATGCGGAAACTCCCCAGGTACGCATAATCTCGATGCCCTCCTCAGTCAGACGCGCTTTCGTCCAGACAGGATCCCACACGATCTCAATGCGCACCTCTCGCACGCCTGGTTCTTGCAGCAAGCGCGCGCGAATATCATCCATGATAAAATCCATCGCCGGACACCCCATCGCGGTGAATGTCAGTTTGATATCCACGATACCATCATGTATTGACATCGCGACGATCAAACCCATATCTACAACGCTAATCGGTATTTCTGGGTCCGTCACCTCACGCAAGGCATCCCATAAAGCAGGGCAAGTTGGATCATTTCTCGGATGGGTCTCCAAAGATGGATATGCGGTGGTCATGCTTGTTGCTCCAGCAAGCGTAACATTTCACGCTTGCCTCGCTGCACCATTCCAACAAACTCTTCGTTCATGGGACCACGTACCTTCCATCGCTTTATTACATCGTCCCAGGTGCAGGGGCCATCCTCAAGCAACCAGTGCTTTGCCCTGGCATCAAAATGGGCGGGGAAAGGACAATCGATTACATATTTCTTCTGAGTTTCGTCGTAGTGCGCCGGGACGTGGAGATGCAATTCTTCGCACAACGGTACAGCGCTCGACATCCAGATCTGGCGCAATTCGTCGTTGCTATGGCCTTTAAAGCCATATTCGAGCTGTTCACCATGTTTCTTCAAGTCGTCTGGCAGGCCGCACCACTCGACGCTCAGCAAGAACATCCAGTCGACCGCCTTCTGCAGTGCTTCATGTCCACTTGTATCCTGGTTGAGCTTGCGCATGCCCTGCTCACCGTGGCGCAGGTGAAACGTCTCTTCCTTGTCTACTTTCACAAGAGCACGCTTCCATGGTCCAAAGGTCGTGCTTTGGTAGACATCACTGAGCAGGACATAGCCCATCCGGTCATAGAAAGCATTGGCAACGATCAGTTCCACCCAACTATCAAGGGGAACATCAAAGGCGTAGGGATACTTAAAATCGCGAGGGTCGCGCTCAAAAATCAGTTGCTCTGTATCGACACCCAGGTCGCGCAGCAAGCGGTATGCGATATGCGCATGTCCCAACTCATCCTGGATGATGGAGATGGCAGAGCCAAAGGCATTCAAGGAAGGAGCATGCACAGCAGCATGATAATAGGCAGGTGCGCTAATCAGTTCGGTGTCAGCCGAGACGGTTAGAATGCGCTTCATTCCTTCCAGGTAGACGGGGCTCATGTGCTCGATCGTTTCGATTAGTTGCTGCTTACGGATGCGGCCAAGCAGAGCCTCTTCGCTCTGTAAAGCGGTTGTGGTCATTGTTTGATAGTGCTCCTTATTTTGAGGGACCGTGAAATGAGTTGCTGCTCTATCTCTGTATAATAAATTGTATGTTGGAGGAAGAGTGAATGTCAAGAAAGAGGGCCCCAGTGGGTGTATGAATTATTTGTAGTGGCCGATTATGATTTTTCACGAACAAGGTCGGGACTGTCATCCTGAGCGCAGCGAAGGATCTGATTCGCCGGGCACCGAGATCCTTCGCTGCGCTCAGGATGACAAGACTTTACCGATCTTGAACGTGAAAAATCATTATCGGCCCGCTTATATCCCCATAATCACGTAAATATAGTGGCGAGTTTCGCCTGGTAAGCAGTTCAGCCAGTTAGCACCGCAATTGGTGACGGCATACTGGAGGGTGCCAGAACCGCCATTATAGGCGGCAAGCGCTTTTGCATAATCTCCACCATAATTATGCGCATAATTTGCCATCAGTCGAGCAGCCCCACGCAGCGCTTGTATGGGGTCCCATGGATTGACACCCAGCCCGGCTGCCGTACTCGGGAGAAACTGCGCGATGCCGACAGCGCCCGATGGGGAGACGGAATTTGGATTGAAGCCGCTTTCCTCGTTGATCTGCCGTACAAAATAGTCTGGTGAAATTCCCACGGCTATAGCGTCCTGCCGAGCAATAGCAACATATTGGCTCTTTGGCAAATTCATAGGAGGTAGCACAGGATTATTCAGCACTGGCTGTGACACGCTAGTCTGATGTGCCTGGATTTGCCAGCCAGGTTGCTGCTCATGTATCCAGTTACCTATTGATGAAATGACAGGTAACCTGATCTGTCCAGTAGCTAACGGCGATAGAGAAATCAACGTGAAGAGTACTACCGACAAGATAGCTGCGATAATTATGCCATGGCGCAGGCGCGGACTCATGCGCTGAGTAGAAGCAGTCTCATCCCGTTTCGCTTTCGTACGTTTCCTTGAACCAGGGATAACGACTGTACGTCCGGTGGTATTGGCGCTCATGGTTGATTGCAAAGCGTCAGTGAGAGATAAAGCGCCCGTCTCTATGGGAGAAATACCTGAAATAGCTGCGAGTTGCCCGGTGGTGATTACCGGTATCTGCCCTGAAATCAAAATAAGCGGTGCTGTAACGGGTTGAGAAACAGACACATCATCCACCATTAGCTCTTCTTCTATCATGTCAACACCGTCATAATACTGCTGAAATGATGGAATAGGGCTGAATTGCTGCATACCTTACCTCATGCTTAGGGCATCCGTTGTGTTGAGGATACCTACCTTGTACGAGACACCCACGACCGGGGTCCCTTTGGTTTCATTATCGATGCTGCTGGTGAGTCTACATGAATAGACTGAAGCTCGTCAATTTTTTGGGGCATTAAGGGTGAAGAATAGGATGAAATTCCCAAAATCTTAAGCTGATCTTAACCCTTTATCTGAAGCGGGGGAATAGTTCAAGAGCGCTTTCTCGCTCGATCGCCTTTCGCGCTTGCTCGTCAAACCCTTTGTAGTTTTGGATGCCTTGCACGCTAAAGCCTGTCACAACCTCGGGGGCAAATGGGTAATCGCTGCCAAAGAGGATGTGTGATGCATCAACTAATTCGGTCAGAGAACGTAAGGCATTGGGATTTGCAGATAAGGCGGTGTCGTAGTAGAACTGCTTGAGATAGGTCATGACACCCTGGGGAGCGCCAGGCAGCACTATCTGTCCCAGAGAAATCCGGTATGCAAGGTAGGGAACTGTACCGCCTGCATGCGCGAGAATAAAGCGTATATAGGGGCAGCGTTCAAGTGTACCACTATAGATAAGGTTGGTTACTGCTCGTGTTGTGTCAAACACAAATTCAACAAGAAATGGGGGCAGGTCGAGCTTTAGTTCGCTATTGATTGCCGGAACGGTGGGATGCAAGAAGACGACAGCCTTGCGCCGGTTGAGTTCAGTAAACAACTCATCAAATAGTGAATCTCCAGGATATCTGCCATCGACACTTGAGAGCAGAACGACACCATCCAGTTTTAAAGTGTCCAGGGCGTATTCTAGCTCGTGCAGGGCTGTATTTATATCAGGAAGAGGCAGTATTGCAAAAGCGCCAAATCTCTGGGGATATTTGTATATGAGCTGAGCAGAGTATTCGTTGCAGCGACGCGCCAGGTCTTTCGCAAACACACGGTCGACAAAATAGATTCCCGGTTCTGCGATAGAGGTAATGGCCGTAGCTATCGAGTGGCGATCCATCAATTCAAGAGCACTCTGCACATCCCATTCTGGGAGTGGACGTCCTCCACTGGCGGTTATACCCTGACTGGCGAGGGCAGAAACGTACTCAGGTGGCAATATATGCTGGTGCACGTCTATTCTGCTGGTTTCCCCGGTCATTTAATTTCTTTCACCATATTCTTGATAGCAACTCTGTAGCTGATCATCGATGTGTTTCCAGGACAGGAGGGCATCAAACACCTTGTCGTTTAATTCCTGTCGTCGTCGAATAGCATCAGATGTATCTGGGCTGAGGCGAAGTAGGGCTGTAAAGTAAAAATTTGCCGCTTCACGCCTCGACTGCCACTGCTTCAACAGCTCGTCACAGGGATGACTCATTTGCTTATTCATGACATTCCCCTTTCTATGAAGAAGAAAAAGTGGCAATATCTTGCTCATCAACGAAACATGCTTTACCAATTAGATGAACTTTCCTACAAACTCAATTGACCACGTATCTTGAGATATGGACATTGACTAAGAGAAAGGCAAATATCTTGCCACAAAGCTTGAGTCTGGCACATCTAATTCATTCTTGCTGCGAGGCTTTTTGTTGTTTCGCTTGCGCCTGGCCTGACGTATCAAACGAGCAGGTAGGTATGGTTCCATAGCATGAAGAGCGTTGATATAGACCTGCTGCTGCTCGTGAATGATCCCGTCCGGCCCCAGCGGCCACCACTCGTCAGGTGTGAAGTAGGATGAAACTTCTGCCTGGGGACCACTACGCCCAAACCATTGAATCAGGTGTAGATTGTCGGACTGCGCTAACCAGATGGCAAGGTCGAGTAGATCAGGATTCTCGGTCAGTTTTGCCATCCCATAGACATGACCCATGAGCTGAAAAATAGTTTGCTGCGCGCTATTGCCGAGAAAAAATTCCATGCCACCTTCTCCTGCCCAGGTTGTCGGAAAAACAGGCAATGGAAGATGATACACGCAACCTGCACTACTGTATCGTTCGATTAATGCGCTCGGCGTTTGAAAAGTCACCCCCACTTTGGCGAGTTCCGCTGGCAAAGCACGCATAAAATCAAAGATGCCGCTATCCACACTGTGATGTTCCCCAAAGGTTTCAAAATCCCAGGCGAGGAAGACGAAATCTCCCCCGGTATTGGCTATCCAGTCGGCATAGGTATCCGCATACAGAGGATACCTTGACCAGGTTCGATTAGAGAAGCGATATCCCACATCATCGCTTAAATCAAGGTGTCGTGTGAGCAGGTAAAGACCATTTTCTCGTTCGCTTTCGGCTGCCAGGCGCTTTGAAGAACGCCTGCTACCCGTAAGGGACCGGGGTGCTTGAATACCGACAGCATACGGTCTCTCATCGCTATAGGTATAGAGATGAGTTCGCTCACGCCACTGCATCACCCAGTTTCGACCATCCATCACTGCGCCGCTAAAACCGGCAGTATCAAGAGCATTATAGAGCGTTACAGACATGCACATTTCGGTGGTGTCAGTTATAGTAGGTTTTTTGCCAAAAATACGTTCTATCTCATCGGCCATCCAGCGCATACGCATTACAAAAATCGAAAGATCAAGTAAAAACAGAAAACTGTGATATGGCTCGACGCCGATAATCTCCACATTTTCCTCTGTTACCAGCTCTCGGAAGAGATCGAGCAAATCAGGATCCCATTTTTCGGCTTGATGCAGCAAGGAAAGTGAAAAGCCGATAGAAAGCCTCATTCCCTTGCGTACCAGATCGAGAAACATGCGCGTGGCAGGATAGTAGCTATACTGGGCCACTTTTCTAAAATAGCGCTCGTTCATGCGCTCGTCAAAGAGGCAGTGATAGATTTCGGGTATGGAAGCTCCTCGTGGAATGGGCTGTGCCGGCAGTTTCAAGCGACGCGGCTGATGCACCACAGTATAGATTGCCAGGTCTGCAACCATCGTAGAATTCCTCTCCAGCCCTTACACGAGTTGTATATCCTGTTTGCGCGCCAGGAACTCTAATTTACTTACAAGGTTTTCGATTACTTGATCCCAGAGGAACTGCTCCGCGGTATTACGACCAGCGCAACGTATGCGCTCCTGTTCTTCCGGATGGCGGCGTAAATGGAGTAAATAGCCAACAATTTCATCGGGGTCATCGGTTTCGGTCACAATCCCATTCTCAAATGAGATAGCGTAATCCTCACCAGTGCTACCTGTGACGGCAATCCCTTCGGCTGCCATTACCTCCAGCGCGACCAGGCCAAACGGCTCGTGACCGCTATTGGCTAAGGTTGCATCAGCAGCGTTATAGATAGTGCGCACAAATTCTTCAGGCAGGAAGAAGCGCATGTTATAAATATCAATATTCGGGGAACCAGTATGGGCCATCACCTCCAGGCATTGCTCCAGATTCGGTCTCTGGGCTACCACATCCTGTATTTTCAGCCCAAGATTATAGGCATGGCGCAGCACATCGGCTCCGTGTGGCTCGATACCACCACGCACAAAAAGCGTGACGGGGTAGCCGCTATACTTCAGCCGTGCTACGGCTTCAATAGCCATCATCCAGCGCTTATCAGGATCGAAGCGACCAATCTTAAAAAGGAAGAGGCGACGTGGGTCGCCTTGCCGCGCCATCTCTCGCAGTCGCGTTACTGCCGCAGTATCTACAGGTGTAAGATGGCGTTTGGGAATCCCATTCGGAATCACCAGCGGGTTCACACCATAACTCCACATTCTGTGCTTCATGTACTTGCTTACCGTGCAAATTGTCGTGACATAATTGAGGCGACCCCAATTGATACGGTGCAACGACATCAAGCTATTGAGATTCCAGAGCATTATGGCCTTATGGCGAACACCGAACCAGTTCAACATGTCTGATGTACGGCACATCACGTCGGCTGTGTGCCAGTCTTCGCCCATAATGACGACCGTTTTGCCTTCGGCCACTGCCGAGCGCACAATTTCGTTGTAAATATGATAAGGGACACTTTCATTGTAGTCATAAAGTTTTTGCTCTTCGCCGTCATACACGCCGTTGAGATAATATTTGCTGACCCACTGTGACCAGCGTTCGAGGATCAGACGACCATCAACACGCAGTTCCGTCGATGGCTTGTAGGGATCTCCGATAAAAATCAGGTGTGTTGTATAGCCCTGCATTGCTAGCGCTTCGCTGAGTTCACTGACGCGCGTGCCCAGGCCTCCAGCAGTCGAGTAAACATCGGGTCCCTCGAAGCACAGCAAAACAAACAGAGTGTTCTCGGGTGAAATGGCTCCATCATGTTCAATCATGAGCGATGATCCTTGTGGTATGTAATGGGGAGGGCATACAGCGCTGATTCCCCTCCCTGGTGTGACAATATATAAGCTTCAAAAGTATATCACATCAGGTCAGGGCAAGAATTGCTTAACATGAATCATCCCGATTTTTCGGGATGATTCATAGAAAGAAAGTTATTGTATATTCACCACAACATCATCGATAAAGAAGTCTACTTGCTGGCCTTTATACTTCGATAAATCACCTGATGTTAGTTCATAGCTCTTCTGTACCCAGGCGTTGGTGACCTTCAGATTACAATCATTCTGAAAGCTTCGAATGTAGGTGGGGGCAGTGGCGGTAGTTTTTAAACCGCTATTGAAGTAATCATAGCACTTGTTCGTTGGCTTATTAGTATCGGAATACCACCAGTAGGTAATGGTAATTTTGGTGAAGCTAGCTGGGACGGCAAAGGTTTGCCAGATACGATCATCGCAAGCCGCATAACCACACAGGTAGGCGCTATACTGTCCGCTATGCACGTTTGAGTTATCGACCATTTGATAGCCGCCAGAGGATGACTCCTGCCAGGGCGCCTGCCCTTTCTCAAATCCACCATTCTGAATCAGCGCAGGTGGAGGAGCCGGGGTCGGAGAGGGAGTCGGTGTATTCGTCGGGGTTGGCGACGGCACACTTGTAGGTGTCGGGGTTGGAGTACTTGTGGGAGTCGGCGTTGGGGTGCCTCCGCCGCCAGAAACTAAGGCAAGATCATGGGCGATATTATTGACATTGGGTGTGCCGATACCACTCGCCATATCATAACCGCTTGTGGCGGGATAATGGAGATTGTTTCCACTGGTAATATCGTGGAATGCAGGCGACTGTTGTTGCGCCTTAAAAAGGCCGTATAAGGCGGGATTTGCAAACCCAACAACAGCTTTACCCTGCGATTGCAGGTACTGATTGATCAATGCCGTGCTTCCTGCCCAAAGTGGCGCAGACGCGCTCGTGCCGCCAACAGTAATCCAGCCGGTCGAAGGGCAACCAGCGTTAGGGACGGTACAATACATTGCATATCCCGTGGCTGGATCAGCATCCGCAGATACATCTGGAACTTCACGGTTCCCATTT
>WNGD01007704.1_pt1 | contig 17445 bp, 9 predicted proteins | sample 5400671 | NCBI WGS metagenome assembly WNGD01 (sample SAMN13153369, study PRJNA577476) | soil metagenome | isolation source: 40 cm soil or saprolite under grassland replicate 2 | place: USA:California | collected 2016-06-15
TCATGAAGGCGTTGATCAGGCCGGTGGCGAGCGCCTGCTGCAAGTCGGCGGCCTGGATGGTCACCGGATAAGCGCCGACGATCTGGGCGATGCGCTCGGTTCCCGCATTGTACACCCGCCAGGAGAGCCCCTGCATATCCGCGATGCTGTTGATCTCCTTCTTCGCGTAGATGCCCTGCGGCGGCCACGGCACGGCGAACAGCACCATCAAGCCTTGCGCGGCGAATTTGCGTTCGATCGCAGGCTTCGACGCCGCCCACAATTTGCGCGCCTCGTCGTAGCTCGCGGCCAGGAACGGGACCACATCGATGCCGAACATCGGGTCTTCGTTGTCGTGCAGCGAGATCAGGATCTCGCCCGCTTGCGCCTGGCCGATCCGCACCGCGCTCTTGATGGCGGTCGCCGGGAACAACGAGGCGTTGGGATAGACCTTGATCGCGAGCTTGCCGCCGGTCACATCCGCCACGTCCTTGGCGAAGGCGGCGAGGTTCTCGCAGTGAAAGTTGTCAGCGGGGTAGGCAGACGGAAGGCGCCATTGGACCTGCGCGCAGACCGGCGAGGCGGCGAGCGCGAGCGCGACAGCCGCTGCGAACGCCGAGAATCGTACCTTTGGCATGGCCCACGGGCCCCGAGAGCGGAGTTCGCAAACTGCCCCCAGCGCCATCATATCGGAGATTGCAGCGACATTGGGACGTCAAAAACCCGCACAAAGTCTAACCAACGCGTGGGCGGATCGATGCCAACGGCCGTGGGGAACGAGACGCTTCGCCTCGGGCGCATGCGCCCCTATAAAGCGGCCAGTAGATGCGCAGGCGCACGGCGATGCAAACCGATGGCAGCTGGGATTTTTGGATCGATCGCGGCGGCACATTTACCGACGTGATCGGACGCCGGCCTGACGGCTCGCTCGTCGCCCACAAGCTTCTCTCCGACAACCCCGAGGCCTACGGCGACGCCGCGGTGCAGGGCATCCGCGATCTCATCGGCATAAAGACGAGCGAAGCGATCCCGCAGGGGATCATCGGCTCGGTAAAGATGGGCACCACGGTCGCGACCAATGCGCTGCTCGAGCGCAAGGGCGAACGTACGCTCCTGCTCATCACCAAGGGGTTCCGCGACGCGCTCAAGATCGGCTATCAGGCGCGGCCGAAAATTTTCGCCCGCCACATCATCAAGCCGCAGATGCTCTACGAGCGCGTGGTCGAGGTGGAGGAGCGCGTGCGCGCCGACGGTACGGTGGAGAAGGAGCCGGACCTTGCCGCGGTGCGCGCTGAGCTCTCGGCCGCGCTCGCGGCCGGCATCAAGGCGGTCGCGATCGTGTTCATGCACGCCTACCGCTATTGTGAGCACGAGCAGCGCGTGGGCGCGCTCGCGCGCGAGATCGGCTTCCCGCAGGTGTCGGTCAGCCACGAGGTCTCGCCGCTGATCAAGCTCGTGGGCCGCGGCGACACCACGGTCGTCGATGCCTACCTCTCGCCGATCCTGCAACGATACGTGGCGCAGGTGGCACGCGATATGGGTACTGCTCCCCTCCCCCTTGCTGGAAGGGGGAGCGCGCAGAGCGTGGCGCATGGAGAGGTCGCAGATCACGCCCCGCGCCTGATGTTCATGATGTCGTCCGGCGGCCTCACCGCGGCGGAGTTGTTCCAAGGCAAGGACGCGATTCTATCGGGACCGGCAGCCGGCGTGGTCGGCATGGCCGAGACCGGACGCGAGGCCGGCTTCTCGCATCTGATCGGCTTCGACATGGGCGGCACCTCGACCGACGTCTCGCACTTCGACGGCGAGTATGAGCGCGCCTTCGAGACCGAGGTCGCCGGCGTGCGCATGCGCGCCCCGATGATGCTGATTCACACGGTGGCGGCGGGCGGCGGCTCGGTCTTGCATTTCGACGGCGCCCGCAGCGCCGGCGCCAATCCCGGCCCCAAATGCTACCGCCGCGGCGGCCCGCTCGCGCTCACCGACGCCAATGTCATGGTCGGGAAGCTGATGGCGGATTTCTTTCCAAAAATTTTCGGCGCGCAGCAGAACCTGCCGCTCGACGCCGAGGGGGTGCGCGCGGGTTTTGCGGAGCTCGCCCGCGAGATCGGCGATGGCCGCTCAGGCGAAGACGTCGCCGACGGCTTCATCAAAATCGCGGTCGAGAACATGGCGAACGCGATCAAGAAAATCTCGGTACAGCGCGGTTACGACGTGACACGCTACACGCTCAACTGCTTCGGCGGCGCCGGCGGCCAGCATGCTTGCCTCGTCGCCGATGCGCTCGGCATGACCAAGGTGCTGATCCATCCGTTCTCGTCGCTCCTGTCCGCCTACGGCATGGGCCTCGCCGACATCCGCTCCACGCGCCAGCAGGCGGTCGAAGAGCCGTTCGGGGATGCGGCGCTGGCGTCGATTGCGCGCGTCGGTGGGCGACTGGCGGAGGACGCCAGGCGCGAAGTCGTCGACCAGGGCGTCGCCGCGCAAGCGGTCGAGGTCTTCATTCGCGCGCACATCCGCTACGCCGGCACCGACACCGCGCTAGTCGTGCCGGCATTCTCCGTGCCTCCCGCCGGCGCGCCTTTGCGCCCCACTGATCTGGGACTCGATGGCCTCTCCCTCGCGGAGATGAAATCCACCTTCGAGGCCGCGCATAAATCGCGCTTCGGATTCATCGACGAAAGCAAGGAGCTGGTGGTCGAGGCGGTGTCGATCGAGGCGGTCGGCGGCGGCGCGAAGTTCACCGAGCCGGTGTTATCGAGGACGAGCGCCGCGCTCCCCTCCCCCGCGCGGCGGACGAGGTTTTATTCGCGCGGCCAATGGCACGAGGCCGCGGTGTTCACCCGCGAGCAGCTTTCGCCCGGCCACGCCATACGCGGCCCCGCCATCATCATCGAGCCGCATCAGACCATCGTGCTCGAGGACGGCTGGCGCGCCGAAATCACCGCCAAGAACCACCTCGTGCTCGATCGCGTCGTGCCGCTCAAGCGGCAAAGCGCCGTCGGCACCGCCGCCGACCCGGTAATGCTCGAGGTGTTCAACAATCTGTTCATGTCGATCGCCGAGCAAATGGGCGTGTCGCTGCAGAACACCGCCTATTCGGTCAACATCAAGGAGCGGCTCGACTTCTCCTGCGCCGTGTTCGCCGCCGACTCCACCCTCGTCGCCAACGCGCCGCACATGCCGGTGCATCTCGGCTCCATGGACCGCGCGGTCGAAACCATAATCCGCGAGAACAAGGGCAAGATCGCGCCGGGCGACGTCTACGCCATCAACGCGCCCTACAACGGCGGCACGCATTTGCCCGACATCACGGTGTGCACGCCGGTCTTCGACGACGCCGACCGCGAACTCCTGTTCTGGGTCGCCTCGCGCGGCCACCACGCCGACGTCGGCGGCATTTCACCCGGCTCGATGTCGCCGGACGCGACCACGATCGAGGAGGAAGGCGTCTATATCGACAACTTCAAGCTGGTGGACCGCGGCCGCTTCCGCGAGCAGGCGCTCTACGACCTCCTCAACGGCGCGAAATATCCCGCCCGCAATCCGCTGCAGAACGTCAACGACATCAAGGCGCAGATCGCGGCCAACGAAAAGGGCGTGCAGGAGCTGCACAAGATGGTCGCGCACTTCACGCTGCCGGTGGTCAAGGCCTACATGCAGCACGTGCAGGACAACGCGGCCGAAAGCGTTCGCCGCGTCATCGATCGCATCCACGATGCCGCATTCGAGTACGAGATGGACCAGGGCACGTGGATCAAGGTCAAGATCAGCGTCGACAAGGACAAGCGCGAGGCGACCGTCGATTTCACCGGCACCTCGCCGCAGCAGAACACCAATTTCAACGCGCCCGAACCGGTGGCGCGCGCCGCCGTGCTCTACGTGTTTCGGGTGATGGTCGACGACGAGATCCCGATGAACGGCGGCTGCCTGCGGCCGATCAACATCGTCATCCCCAAAAAATCGATGCTGTCGCCCGAATATCCCGCCGCGGTCGTCGCCGGCAACGTGGAAACGTCGCAGGCGGTGACGAATTGCCTGTTCGGCGCGCTCGGCGCGCTCGCCGCCGCGCAGGGCAGCATGAACAACCTCAATTTCGGCAACGCCAAGTACCAGTACTACGAGACGATATGCTCGGGGTCGCCGGCGGGCCCGGGTTTTCCCGGCACCGACGCCGTGCACACCCACATGACCAACACGCGATTGACCGACCCCGAGGTGCTGGAATTTCGCTATCCGGTGCTGCTCGAGGATTTCCACATCCGCCCAGGTTCGAGCGGACGCGGCCGCTGGAATGCCGGCGACGGCGTGCGCCGCACCATTCGTTTCCTGGAGAAGATGGATTGCACGATTCTGTCGAGCCACCGTCGCGTGCGTCCGTTCGGCTTGGCCGGGGGCGAAGCCGGTCAAATCGGCGAGAACTCCGTGCGGCGCAACGACGGTCGCGTGGAGAAGCTTGCGGGCTGCGACGCCACCGTCATCGATGCCGGCGAGGCGATCATCATCCAGCCGCCGACCGCGGGCGGATATGGCAAGCCCGAGCGATGATCGTGGCTCACGAGCAGTGGCGTGAGCAAAGCCGCGCGATCGCCGTCCTGCTGAGACGGCAGTCCCGCCCCCGGACATCGCCAAAGAAATGGCCGGGACGAGCCCGGCCATGACGTCGAGAGCCTGCGACTAATGCGTCAGGACTGCTGGATCGCCGACACCAGCCAATGGCCGTCGCGCACGCGCATGAAGGTCCACACTTCGGTGGCTTCATCCGGCCCGCCTTGCAGGACGCGGCCGCTATCGCGATCCAGCGTCTCGTCGTTGAGCGAGAAACGCATCGCGACGGTGGCGTAGTCGGCGCCGCCCTCGCGCCAAGCCTCGGCGAGATCGCCCTGAATGAGCTTGACGTCGGAGACGCGATTGACCACGCCCTTGCTCGCATTCGCGGCGAGTTCCTCCGAGAAATAGGACAGCATCTCGGGCGTGACGTGCCGGCGCAACCGGGCGAGGTCTTCGGCGCTATACGCGCTCTGCACCTCGCCGAGGATCTTCTCGAAGGCATTGAAGTCGTCCGGCGTGAGCCCGACTTCGTCGGTGCCGGATGCGCGCGCGCTCGATGCAGGAGCGCCGCTGCCGCCGCCGAATCCCATCTGCGGACGCGCCGCGCCAGACGCGTAATCGCGCAGTGCTGGGCCGCTGGCGAGCGCCGGCTGGCTGCGGCGCTGCCACCACGTCCAGAGGAGATAGCCGATGATTGCGATGAGGCCGATTTGCAGCATCAGGCCCAGCATCGAGGCGAAGCCGCCGAGGCCGCCCAGGAAACCATGGCCGAACAGCATGCCAAGCAAGCCGGCGCCGAGGAAACCGGTGAACAGGCCGCCGAGGAAGCCCGGCCGATTGAAGAAGCCGCCCACGGGCGAGGATACCGGCGGGCGTTGCGCCAACGTGCCGCCCGGCTGGCCCGGCTGCGTCATGCTGCGCTCGATGGGCCGCGCGCCCGGCGATGTCGCCGTCGACGGCGGCGCCGAGAAGGTCTGCGAGCCGCGGCTGCCGAAGCTTCCGCCGCGACCGGCGCGGGCATCGGCATCGGTCATCGCGAAGGCCAACACCGCCGCCACGGCGCAAAGCGCAAGTAGCGGACGAACGCGCAAGGAAAGCATGGAAATCCTCCCAGACAGACCGTTTGGTCCACCCAAATATTGGTATCCCATGGCGGCATTGTAAGAGGTGCCGCATGGTGTCGCAGCCCCCTGCCGCCTCTATTCCGCATTCCGCTCGTGCCCGCGAAAGCGGGAACCCAGATCCGGACAGCAGACTGTGCCGTTCGAACTACCAAAAAATTCGATGGTGTCAGTCGTCTTCCCCGTCCGCCCCGGGCTCGGCCATGGGTAGGGCGCGCTCGCGCCGCTCCTCGTCGGGGTCAAAGCGCCACCGCGGCGCCGCCAACCGGCGCGGTGCGACCGAGCCGGTGATCCCAGGATCGCGCTTGATCGCGTATCGCGCGGCGCGCGCGGCGACCTCTTCGCCCGAGACGGCATGCGGGTTGCACGCGCGATGGCCGTCGCGCCGGCGCATCAAATCGACGTGGATGTGGTCGTAGTGATAGACGTTCGAGCCGGGCGCCAGCACCGTGCTGAATTGATCGCAGGCCGCGGCCTGCACGTCGCGCAGGAAACCCTGCTCCTCCGGCAAGCCGCGCCAGCCGTTCTTCACTGTGATCTTGCGTCCGTCGGCAAGCGTGAACGCCGCGATGTCGAGCGCGTTGCCGAAGGCGTGCTCGGAAATGCTCGCCCGCGAATTGCCGTTCATGCCGCGACAGGAATAGGCGGAAATTTGCCTAATCTCGGCAACCGGCGAGCCGAACCAGCGCATCGCCGCCGGCTGCACGGCGCCGGCGATCCAGCGTTCGAGCTCGGACACGATCGGGCATGCAAGCGTCGCCGGCGGACTCACCGCGACCGGCGTGAACGATGCCGTCGCCGGGATGTCGCGTGCGGGACCCAAGGGCCCCAGCGGCGGCTCGCGCGCGGACGCGCGCGGAGCGTCGCGCGGCACGCCCGGCGCGTTGACCAGCGGCCGGCGCTCGTAGGGCTCGGGCGAGAAGTCATCGCGGGGAGACGCCACCGGAGGCTGCGTGCGATATTTTGGCGGCGGAGCGGCAGGCGTCACGCCGTAGGGTCGGCGAAAGTCGTAGGGCTCCGCAGCGACACCGGGCTGATCGGCCACGCCCGGCGGATTGAGCGACACGGGCTCATCGGGAGCGATGTCACGCCGCGGCTGCGGCGAGCCCATCTGATAGTCCGGCAGCACGCGCGACTGGTAAGGCGGCTCCGCGGGTCGGATCGGCCAACGCGGCGGCGCTGAACCGCGCGGAATCTCGGCGGGCGGACGCAGATCGTCGCTGTAGCCGAGCGGCCCGCTCTCGCCCAAGGTCGACACCTTGAGCGGAAAATCGGCCCCACACACCCCGGGACCACGGATCGACCGGATGCGGACGATGCCCGCGCCTTCCTTGACGGCGCCCGCGTTGAGGCATTGCACCTCGGCCTCATGGCGCCACGGCGCGCGCTCGGCAAAAAAACCGCCGCCGCTGCATCCCGCTAACACGCCGAGAAGGCCAAGGACGATGGAGCCGACGAGATACCAACGCACTCCCCACGCCATGGCGGGAGGATGCGATGGATGTTGTTAACGTTTCTTCAAAGATTGGCGTGGGTGCGCGGCCGCTGGTGGACGCCTCACGCTATGGTTAAGAAGTATCGATGCCGCTTGGCGCCGAACTGATGAGAGGCGCACGATCATGGAAGCCAAACCCAGATTGATATTGGCGCTCCTGATGTCGAGCGTGATGGTGTGCATGGTCACGCTCCTCGTCACCTTCCTCGATCTTGGATTGCGATCGGATTTTCTGCTGCAGTGGACGAAGGCGTATGTCATCGCCTAGCCGATCGCGGCGACCACCGCGTTCTTCATCATGCCGCCGGCGCGCCGCCTGACCGATCGCATCGTCGCCCTGATCGACGGCAAGCGCTGACGCTGCGTGTACTTGGCGTTTTCCGCAACTGCGTTGCTCGCGGCGGCGCTCGCGCGAACCGCGACCGGGTGATCGCCAGCTCACGAAGATACGTGGGAGGACGTGACGTGGACCTAGCGCTCAGGCTCAATGTGCTCGCGGTGTTCGCCGTATTTGCGTTCGTCGGCGCGATCCTTTTGGGCGCGTTCTGACTTCGAGCATCCAGCATCGCCGCGTTCGATCGATTTTTTCCGGCACCGGAGGGCACAGTCTCTCCGGTGTTTGCATTTCACTAAAAGGCATCGCGCTGGTCACACAGTGCGAGGCAGATGTTCTCCTTCCTGAGGCGACAATAATGCATCGCCTTCCGGCAGCGGCTTTCCCTTCGTCTCCGGCAAGAAAGGCACGGCGATCAGCCCAAGAATGTAGAACAAGCCGATGATCGTTGCCGCTTTGCCATAGCCGCCCAGGCTGACGATCAAGGTGCCGGCGATCAGTGGAGCGATCGCGGAGATCAATCGCGGTGCATTGAAGATGAAACCGGCGGCGGTCGCGCGCATTCGCGTCGGAAAGAGTTCCGGCAGCCATATGGGCGTCCACGAAAAAACACCTTGGATGAAAAACCCATACACCACCAACGCGAACAACAGCACATGGATATCCTGCACCCACAGGTAGACGATCGGCGTCAGGATCAGGCACATCAGATAAAACAATATGGTGGTCGGCTTGCGGCCAAAGGCATCGGCAAGGAAGCCAAAGCTGGCGAAACCGATCAAGGCGCCCAGATTTTGGACTAAGCCAGCCAATGCCGCCCAGCGCTGGGCCGGAAGGCCGGCAGCGGTTGCAACCGATCCGACATAGCTCGGAACAAACGTCGAAACGCCCCAATAGCCGATCGTCACCGACAGCGACATCACGAACGTCAAAAACAGGCGCGCGCGGACGGCGGGTTCGGCAAACACATCAACCAGTGTAAAGCGCACCAGCGCTGCGTCTTCCCCTTGGAGCGCCGCGCCTTGCCGCCGCAGATCATACGCGGCGCGACGGCGTCTGTTCGATTCCTCCCACCGGGGCGATTCGGGAATATTGCGCCGGATCCAAAACACGATCAGCGCCGGCAGGACGCCGATCAGATACATGTACCGCCAAGCATCGGGGCCGGAGGTGCCGATGAGGAGCCAGACACCGGAGGCCAGAATGCTTCCGATCGGGTATCCCGCTTGCAAAAAGGCACCACCCCTGCCGCGTGCCTTGGCCGGCCAAAGCTCGGCCATGATCGACGCCCCGGTCGCCCATTCCGAGCCGATCGCGAGCCCAACGAGAAAGCGAAACACGGCAAACGACAGCCAATCCCAGGAGAACGCGCTCACGCCCGTGAGCAGCGAATAGGCAAGGATCGTAAGGGTCATCGAGCGCTTGCGGCCGAGATAGTCGGCAAGCACGCCGCCGAGCAGGCCGCCGATCGCCCAACCGAAGACAGTTATTGCAATGACCGCGCCGGCATAGGCGGGGATGAGCGGGTATTGGGAAGGGTCCAAGAGTTGATGCAGCGCAACGCCAACGGTGAGAATAAGTGCGAACACTTCGAAACCATCGAACGTCCACCCGAGGTTCGCGGCGATAAGCGCTTTCCACTGCGACCGGTTGAGCGAGCGATACCATGGAGAAGACTCGAAAGTGCCGACTTCGCTCATGATCCCCTCCCTGACCTTTGCTCGGCATGCCCTGCCGGCAGATCGCGAATGAAAGCTTACGCTAATATCCCGCGCGCTTGGAAGAGTGGGTTATGCCGGCAAGCTCGGTGGTCGCACTTTCCGGAATTCACAGTTTCGGAAGCACGTGTTCGCCGAACAATTCGACGGTACGCACCGGGTCGGAGGCGAGGCTGACCGTGAGCATCAGCCGCTCGGCGCCTGCGGCTTTGGCGGCGAGCGCCTGCGCGAGGCAATCCTGCGGATTGCCGCAGATCGACAGCCGGCGCGACAGATAATCGAACAGGCCGAGCTCTTCGACCAGCCTGATATCGGCTTCACCCGGCCGAGTGCTGTAGCGCCTGCGCAATTCGAGCAGCGGCGCACGCAGCGGCTCGGGCACGCCACGCGTCTCCAGATGCTTGTCTCCGATCACGTAGCCGGCGAGAAACGCGAGCATGGCGCCGACCTTGTTGCGCGCGGCATTGCGATCCTCGTTGCAGTCGAGCGCCGCGATCTGCCAAATCTCGATGTCGTCGCCCGCGCGCCCGGCGGCTTTGGCTCCGACGGCGATGTGCGCTCGCGAATCGCGGATGTTGTCAGCGGTGAGGCCGTAATTGGCGAACACGCCGTCCGCGGTTCGGCCGGCCGCCTGCAGCGGCTGCGGATGGGAGGCGGCGAGAAAGACCGGCGGCGCGCGCTTGATCCACGGCAGATGCGCGCTCGCCCCGCCAAGGGTCGCCGGCGCGCCTTTCAACAGCGTCTTGATGAACGTCACCCCTTCCGCCAGCTCGCTCGCGCGCGACTTCGGCAACCCCACATTCTTGGTGCCGCTGTGTCCAGCGCCGATGCCGAGCACCGCGCGTCCATTTGAGATGTGGTCGAGCGAGGCGATCGCGGCCGCGCTGACGGCGGGATGCCGGGTGAGCAGATTGGTGACGCAGAGCGCAACGCGCGCGCGCCGCGAGGCGCGCGCGACCATCGCCGCCGACACCCAGGGATCCATGGCGTTTCCCGGTGTGTCGGCAATGCCGATCATGGCATAGCCGTAGCGGTCGGCGCGCTCGGCGAGCTGCTCGCAAAGATCGAGGGTGTAGGGCCAGAAGAAGAAACCAACCTGCATCTTCCACTCTCGACTCGGCACCGCCTCATCGAGGCTGCGCATTCGCTTCGATTATTCGCGGAAACTGCCGCATGACTACGCGAGCTATTCCGCCGCCGTTCGCGCCGCGATCAGTGGGTCATAGTTGAGCACCGGCGCGAGCCATTTCTCAGCCTCGGCCGCGGTCCAGCCCTTGCGGGCGGCGTAGTCCTCGACCTGATCGCGCTCGATCTTGCCGACGCCGAAATAGTGGCTCTCGGGGTGGCTGAAATAGAGCCCGCAGACGGAAGCACCCGGCCACATGGCGAAGCTCTCGGTGAGCTTGAGCCCGATGCGCCGCTCGCCGTCGAGCAGCGCAAACAGCGCCGCCTTCTCGCTGTGGTCGGGCTGCGCGGGATAGCCCGGCGCCGGGCGGATACCGCGATATTTTTCCCCGATCAGCTCCACGTTGCTGAGCGCTTCGTCCGGAGCATAGCCCCAGAATTCCCGGCGCACCCGCTGGTGCAGGCGCTCGGCGAAGGCTTCGGCCAGCCGATCGGCGAGCGCCTTGACCATGATCGCGGAATAATCGTCGTTCGCCCGCTTGAAGCGGTCCGCCACCTCGTCCTCGCCGATGCCGGCGGTGACCATGAAGGCGCCGACGTGGTCGGCAAGCGCGCTCGCGCGCGGGGCCACGAAATCGGCGAGCGCGATATTGGCGCGCCCTTCGCGGCGGGTGAGTTGTTGGCGCAGCGTGTGCAGCACCGCGATCGGCGTCGTGCGCGCCTCGTCGCCATAGAGCAGGATATCGTCGCCGTCGGAATTGGCCGGCCAGAATCCGAACACTGCGCTGGCGCGCAGCCAGCGCTCGGATGCCATGCGCTCGAGCATCGCCTGGGCGTCGTCGAACAAGCTGCGCGCCGCCGGGCCGTATTTGGCGTCGTCGAGGATCGCGGGAAACTTGCCGGCGAGCTCCCAGGTGGCGAAGAACGGCGACCAGTCGATGTAGTCGCGAAGCTCCGCGATCGCATAATCCTCGAGCACCCGCGATCCCAGGAAGCTCGGTCGCGGCGGAACATAATTTCCCGACCAGTTGAGCTTGAGCGCGTTCGCGCGCGCGTCCGCAAGCGAAAGCCGCTGTTTGGTCGCTTCGCCGCGCGCATGCGCGGCGGCGATGCGGGCATATTCCTGGCGAATGTCGGCCACGTAAGACGGCCGAGCCGCGCCCGACATCAGATTGGCGGCGACGCCGACGGCCCGGCTTGCGTCGGTGACATAGACCGCTTGCCCGCGCCGGTAATTCGGGTGGATCTTCACCGCGGTGTGCACGCGGCTCGTCGTGGCGCCGCCGATCAGCAGCGGCACGTCGAAGCCTTGCCGTTCCATCTCGGCGGCGACATGGCACATCTCGTCGAGCGACGGCGTGATCAGGCCGGAGAGCCCGATGAGATCCGCGTTCTCCTTCTGCGCCGTCTCCAGGATTTTCGCCGCCGGCACCATCACGCCGAGATCGACGACCTCGTAATTGTTGCACTGGAGCACGACGCCGACGATGTTCTTGCCGATGTCGTGCACGTCGCCCTTGACCGTGGCCATGACGATCTTGCCGTTGGAATTCTTCTTTTCGAGTCCCTTCTCTTTCTTCTCCTGCTCCATGAACGGCATGAGATAGGCGACCGCCTGCTTCATCACGCGCGCGGATTTCACCACCTGCGGCAGGAACATTCGTCCGGAGCCGAACAGGTCGCCGACCACATTCATGCCGTCCATCAGCGGGCCTTCGATCACGTGCAGCGGCCGCTCGGCTTTGCGTCGCGCCTCCTCGACGTCGCTTTCGATGAAATCGGTGATGCCGTGCACCAGCGCGTGGGATAACCGCTCCTCGACCGGCCGCTCGCGCCAGGCGAGATCGGCTTCTTTCTTTTCCTTGCCATGCCCGCGATAGCGCTCCGCGAGCGCGAGCAGCCGCTCGGCGGCGTCCGCGCGCCGGTTGAGCACCACGTCCTCGCAACACGCGCGCAGCTCGGCATCGAGGTCGTCGTAGACCGCGATCTGCCCGGCATTGACGATGCCCATGTCCATGCCGGCCTTGATCGCGTGATAGAGGAACACCGAGTGCATGGCCTCGCGCACCGGCTCGTTGCCGCGGAACGAGAACGACAGGTTGGAAACTCCGCCGGAGACGTGGACGTGCGGCAAGTTCGCCCGGATCCAGCGCGCCGCCTCGATGAAGGCGACGCCATAGCCGTTGTGCTCCTCCATCCCGGTCGCGATGGCGAAAATGTTGGGATCGAAGATGATATCCTCGGGCGGGAAGCCGACTTGCTCCACCAGGATGTCGTAGGCGCGCTTGGCGATCGCGCACTTGCGCTCCAGCGTGTCGGCCTGGCCCTGCTCGTCGAAGGCCATGACCACCACGGCGGCGCCGTAGCGGCGCACGATCTTGGCATGTTCGATGAACGCCGCCTCGCCCTCCTTCATCGAGATCGAATTCACCACCGGCTTGCCCTGCAGGCACTTGAGCCCCGCCTCGATCACCGAGAATTTCGACGAGTCGACCATGACCGGCACGCGCGCGATGTCGGGCTCGGCCGCGATCAGGTTGAGGAAGGTCGTCATGGCCTGCTCGGAATCGAGCAGGCCCTCGTCCATGTTCACATCGATGATTTGCGCGCCGTTCTCCACCTGGTCGCGAGCGATGGCGAGCGCCCCCGCATAGTCGCCGGCGGTGATGAGCTTGCGGAACTTGGCGGACCCGGTGACATTGGTGCGCTCGCCCACATTGACGAACGGGATTTCCGGCGTGAGCGCGAAGGCCTCGAGACCGGACAGGCGCAGGAGCCGCGGCACTTGCGGAACTGTTCGCGGCGGCTTGCCCTTCACCGCGCGCACGATGGCGTCGATGTGCTCGGGCGTGGTGCCGCAGCAGCCGCCCACCACATTGACCATGCCGGCGTCCGCGAATTCGCCGAGCAGCGCGGCCATGGAGTGCGGGCTCTCGTCGTAGCGGCCGAACTCGTTGGGCAAGCCGGCATTGGGATAGGCGCAGACGAAAGTGTCGGCGATGCGCGCGATCTCGGCGATATGGGCGCGCATTTCTCTCGCCCCGAGGGCGCAGTTCAATCCGATCGAGAACGGCGCGGCGTGGCGCACCGAGTTCCAGAACGCCGCCGGCGTCTGGCCGGAGAGCAGCCGGCCCGAGCGATCGGTGATGGTGCCGGAGATCATCACCGGCACGCGCACGCCCCGCATCTCGGTGACGTCGGCGACGGCCGCGACCGCCGCCTTGGCATTGAGCGTGTCGAAGATCGTTTCGATCAGCAGCAGGTCGGCGCCGCCTTCGAGCAGCCCTTTGACCTGCTCGGCATAGGCGCCGCGCAGCTCGTCGAAGGTGACCGCGCGGAAGCCGGGATTGGCGACGTCGGGAGAGATCGAGGCGGTGCGATTGGTCGGCCCGAGCGCGCCGGCCACGAAACGTGGGCGGCCGTCCTCGCTTTGGGCGATATCGGCCGCGGCGCGGGCAAGCCTGGCGCCTTCGAGGTTGAGCTCATAGGCAATGCCGGCCATGCCGTAGTCAGCTTGGGCGATGCGCGTCGAGGAGAAGGTGTTGGTCGAGACGATGTCGGCGCCGGCGCGGAAATACGCGAGATGAATGTCGCGGATCTTGGCGGGCTGGCTGAGGATGAGCAGGTCGTTGTTGCCGCGCACCTCGCGGTTCCAGGCATCGAAGCGCGCGCCGCGATAGCCTTCCTCGTCGAGCCCGAGCGCCTGGATCATGGTGCCCATGGCGCCGTCGAGCACCAGGATGCGCTCGGCCGCGAGGCGGCGGAGCGTTTGCTCGGTGCGAGACATGGGTATCGACATCGCGGCCGGCTCGGGCGTCATCCGACCCCCCTCACCCCAACCCTCTCCCCGATGGGGAGAGGGAGCGCAGTGGGCTCGTGGCTTGGCCGCAGGCCGAGCAGATGACACACCGCGTAGACCAGGTCGGCGCGGTTCATGGTGTAGAAGTGGAAGTCGGTGACGCCGCGATCGACGAGATCGAGCACTTGCTCGGCGGCGACCGCGGCGGCGATGAGCTTGCGCGTGGCGGCGTCCTCGTCGAGGCCCTCGAACCGCTCGGCCAGCCAGTCGGGCACCGAGGCGCCGCAGCGCGCGGCGAATGCCTTGGTCTGCTTGAAGTTCTGCACCGGCAGGATGCCCGGCACGACCGGCACGTCGATGCCGCGTGCGCGCACGCGGTCGAGGTAGCGGAAGTAGAGGTCGTTCTCGAAGAAGAATTGGGTGATCGCGCGCGCGGCGCCGGCATCGACCTTGGCCGCAAGCATGTCGAGATCGGCCTCGACCGTGGGGCTGTCCGGATGCTTTTCCGGATAGGCGGAGACCGACACCTCGACGTCGGAAAGGCGCTTGATGCCGGCGACCAGGTCGGCGGCGTTGCGATAGCCGCCGGGATGGGGCGCATAGCGCTCGCCAGCGCCGCCGACGGGATCCCCGCGCAACGCCACGATGTGTCGCACGCCGGCGGCACAGTAGTTGCGGATCACCGTGTCGATTTCCTCGCAGGTCGCAGCGACGCAGGTGAGATGGGCCGCGGGGGTGAGCGCGGTCTCCGCCAGGATGCGCTTGACGGTCGAATGCGTGCGCTCGCGCGTGGAGCCGCCCGCGCCGTAGGTGACCGAGACGAAATTCGGCTTGAGCGGCGCAAGGCGAGTGATGGAGTCCCACAGCGTCTTTTCCATCTCCTCGGTCTTCGGCGGGAAGAACTCGAAGGAGACGCGGATGCGGCGCGGCTCGCCTTCGCCGAGGCGTTGGACGAAGCGGCTGGCGCGCGGCTCGGCGTGCATCAGGCCACCTCCCGTGCGGGCGCGGCAAGCGTGATGCGCGGATCGCGCCCCAGCCAGAGCGAGACGGCGATCTTGCCTTCGGAGGCGGGCTCGGGCGCGAGGCTCCGCTGCAGCATGACGTCGAGCCCGGCGGCTTTCATCCATTGCGTCACGGTCTCAGGCGCAAAGCCGAGGCGGCGATGGGCGTGCTCGTCGCGCAGAAATTCGAGGTCGTGGGGGGCGAAATCGACGACCAGCAAACGACCGGCCGGCCGCAGCACGCGCGCCGCCTCGTGGATCGCGCGCGCGCCGTCGTCGAGAAAGTGCAACACCTGGTGGATGACGACGGCGTCGAAGCTGTCCTTGGGCAGCGCGAGGTCGTAGATGTCGCCCTGACGCACGCTGCAATGGCGCAGTCCAGCGCGGTCGAGCCGCGCGCGCGCGAGCGCCAGCATGTCGAGGGAAAGATCGAGGCCGAGGCCGCGCTCGATCTGCGGCCCAAATAGTTCGAGCATGCGCCCAGTGCCGGTGCCGAGATCGAGCAGTGCGCGTATCGGGGGCTCTGCCAGAGCGCCGGTGATCGCCTCCTCGACCGCCTCGTCGGCGACATGGAGCTTGCGAATGCGGTCCCACTGGGCGGCGTGCCGGCGGAAATAGGTTTGGGCGGCGCTGGTGCGTTGCGCCCGCACCGCGGTCAGCCGCTCCCGATCACGCGCGAGCGTCGCGTCGCCGGGGTCAAGGCGGGCAATGAGTTCGCGGGCAAGCTTGGCCGCATCCTCCCGCTCGCCCAGGCGGAAGAACCCCCACGACCCTTCGCGGAAGCGCTCGACCAGCCCGGCCTCGACCAGGAGCCGCAGATGGCGGGAAATGCGCGGCTGCGATTGGCGCAGGATGGCGGTGAGATCCGAGACGGTCAGTTCCGCCTCCCCCAGCAGCGCGAGGATGCGCAGCCGGGTGACCTCGGCGGCGGCTTTGAGCGCGCCGTAAAGCGCCTCAAACCGCAGGTGGGCAGGCGTGGGCATGGGGTGTGGGCCGTGGTCCCATTTCCGGTCGATGGCAACGATGTCGGGCTGGCATATAAACATATCTTTATACGCTTAAGTGACAATTGCAAGGCCAAGGTGGGCAGCCCTGTCACCCGCCGTCATTGCCGGACTTGGGGCGGCCGTCCATCTTGTCAGCCAAACCCTTTTTGATGGACGGCGAGGACCACCCATGAACGACAACGCCTTCGGCATCCGCGATGGCGAAATCGCGGTTGAACTGCCGGCAAAGTTCGACGCCTCGCTTTATTTCATCGGCCGTATCCGCACGCCCTGGACGCGGCGCGAGGACTGCCCGAAAAATGCGCGCGAATCCGACGCCGTTTGCACTCTCGATGTCGACCAGCGCTGGGCGCAGGCGCTCACGGGGGTCGAGACCTGCACCCACCTGGTCGTGCTTTATTGGATGAGCCGGTCGCGGCGCGATCTGGTGCTGCAAGTGCCGCGGCACTACGGCGTGGGGCGGGGCACGTTTGCGCTGCGCTCTCCGGCCCGGCCCAACCCGATCGCGATGAGCGTGGTGCGCCTTCTGCGCGTCGAGGGTACGAGGCTTTCGGTCGTGGGCCTCGATTGCCTCGACGAGACGCCGCTGCTCGATATCAAGCCCTATTTCGCCTCGACCGACGCGGTTGCCGACGCCGTGGTCGGCTGGCACGCCGCCCGTCCCTAATCGGGCGGACCCCGCGCTGGTATCATGACGCCGTTGCGGCCTTTTTCGCCCGGTTGCGGGTGTGGCCGGGCTGCCACGCTCGCCGCACTGCGGTAACGCAGAAAACCAAGCGATATCAGTCAGCTAATTCATTCCGCCGCGACCGGTAACCAAGCCGTGAGATTAATTTCGGCCAGCATTTTGAACCCGGGCACCCCCCCATCCGACCAATGGTCATCTAAGGGGAACGTGCCATGTACAATCTTACCCGTTTGAAGACCGTCACCGCGGTCGCGACCCTCCTTGCCGCGACCGCCATCTTCACGAGTTCGGCTTCCGCCAACCCGTTCAACCCGTTCGAGGCACTGTTCGGCCCGCACCGCGAGCCGGTGACGGCGCCGGCCTATGCCAATCCGCAGGAGGATGCGACCGACCCGCGCGGCGAGTTGCGCCGCCAGGTCGTCAACTACCGGACCAGCGAGGCACCCGGCACGATCATCATCGACACGCCGAACACCTACCTCTACCTAGTGATGGGCGGCGGCAAGGCGATGCGCTACGGCATCGGCGTGGGCCGCGAAGGTTTCACCTGGTCCGGCGTGAAGACGATCGAGCGCAAGGCCGAGTGGCCGGATTGGACGCCGCCGCCGGAGATGATCCAGCGCCAGC
>WNGD01002988.1_pt1 | contig 17440 bp, 21 predicted proteins | sample 5400671 | NCBI WGS metagenome assembly WNGD01 (sample SAMN13153369, study PRJNA577476) | soil metagenome | isolation source: 40 cm soil or saprolite under grassland replicate 2 | place: USA:California | collected 2016-06-15
CTTGGGCCACTCGCAATTGCTCGGTGACTTCATCGAGCCGCTCTAAGGCTTGCCTGAGTTGGGCTTCTAAGAACGCTATCTTCTCTTCTGCTGTCATGTCCGCCAGTATATCAGAAAAGGGCTAATCTGAACAGTTTCGGATTGGTAAGAAAAAAGGTTGCAGATAGATTGCAGGATTCAACTAGAAAATTTTCTATCGACTGACCGCCTTCTTCCGGCCAACCTATCAGCACTCCTTCTGTCGAAAACGCCGTTTTACCAACGCCGCACCAAATGGAAACGCGTGCTTGACACTTGCTCCCATTCGTGGTATTCTTTTTCACATAGTAAATGAAACTGTGTAGCGTGAAAAAGATGAGCCAGGAGGAATATCCCGATGCACACCAAACACTTCGACCTAGGGCGCTTCTCTGACCCGTCGTTGTTGATCCTGGCCAGTCTGGCGAATGGCCCCAAGCATGGCTACGCCATGATGGAAGATATTGCCGAGTTCTGCGGAACGAAGCTTGAACCCGGCACGCTTTATGCTGCCCTGGCCCGGCTGGAGAGACGAGGCTGGATTGAGGCGTTGGAAGCCGAGGAGCGCCGCCGCCCCTATCGCATCACGGGGGCGGGAGAGCGTGTTCTGCGCGAACAGCTCAAGACGCTGCACCGGGTGGTCTCTGTTGGGCAACAACGGCTGGCTTCAGGCTAAAAGAGACAGGAGAATGGTATGCAGCACCAGCAATATGCTCAAGTATCAAGGAGCCAGGGCAGGGGCAAGCCCTGCCCCTACCATACACGGATCAGCTGGTTCCTGCTGTATATGGTAGGGGCGACCGCAAGGGTCGCCCTGGAAGCGTGCCAAAGGGGTGGTGCTGGTGCTGCTGGTGCTGCTGTTCCTCCTCCCCTGGCCGGCCCTTATCTCTTCCGAATAGTCCTGACTTCTGGATGTTGCTCGTCACCTGGTTCCTAGCTGGCGTCGTGGGCATCATCACTGCCCTCCTTGTGAAGTCGCCAGGCGAGAAGCAGGCACGGCGCGCGACCCAGCCTTCGCGCCGCGACCTATCCCCGATGGTGTGGCCCGCTATTTTTCCCATGCTGTTCTTTCTACTTACCCTACCGGGTGTGCTCCCCCTGTTTGATGTATCTCTCCCTGTCTGGGCCAGGCTCAGCTACTGCCTCTTTGCCGTTTTCGTGAGCGGCATGACTGTCCTGATTGTGACCATACGCGGCAGCAAGCCGCGCTTCGAAAAGCCCTTGCAGGTGTGGGGCGTGTTTATTCCTGCTGTGTTGTTCATTCCGCTGGTCTTGTTACCCGGGCCCGGCTCCTGGCTCCTGGCCGGTTTTATGAGCATCATGCCTGCTCTCTTGGTGAGGGTACGCGGCGGCGATGCACAGGCGGATCGCGCGACCGAGCCTCCACAAAACGGAGCGTCTCCAAAGATGTGGATCATTGTTGCTCCGGTCCTGTTCCTCGTCTTCTGCATGCAGTTTGAGTTTATCATCCTTCCTGACTATAACGACTTTGGGCAGGTGCTTATCTCCTGGCTCCTGACCGGTCTGGCAAGCCTGATTATTCTCCTGGCGCTGAAGCTAGGCAGCAGGGAGAAAACGGGTCTCCCGGCACAGGAGGCGCTGCAACTGGTCCAGGTGCAAGGCTGATAAGCATATTGTAGATTGTACTTAAGTCTGGCTCATCCGCGCTGCTCCACCCCCACTACGCGCCAGCGCAGAAGCTGACGTTACAGCTCGCAGGCCTCGCCTTCGCGGCAGCGCGAATCGGCTGATACATCAATGCACTAGTGAGCGCGCTGCCGGCGAGAGCTTCAAGACCTCTGGAGCTGCTTTGAGACGACGTATTAGCGGTTCCCAAATCTGATCTTGCCACTGCTGAGACCGAGCAAGAGCAGCGACATGCTCGTCGTATGCTGCTTGATCCCGAAAGCGTGAGAACCAGACAAACACCTGCTCACCCTCGCGCACCGGCAGGGCCGGGAACGTGTTTGCGCTCTCCTCGGTCACGAAAGAGGACAGGATCGAAGCGCCATTCCTGGTCAGGACCGGCGCGAGCGTGCCCTCAAAAAAGTCGAGGAAGTTGGCCGAGGGCAGCGTCTCAAAGGACAGGATGGTCGCTACCACCAGCCCTGGAGGAACCTCCTGGGTACCAAGTGGGGGCCGATTGCTGGGGTCAAGGAAAAATCCTGACGCCGGGTGTGCCGGGCGCAACAAGAGCACGTTATCGGAGTCGACCAGCGTGGCATTGGCCTCTTCACGGTACTCTTGCCACACCGGCCCGCCGTAGAAGGTTTGCAACGCGGCGAGGCGCTTGCCCATATCAGGGAAGCCTCGCAGCCAGACAAATCGGTTCGGGTCCTCCATATCCCGAAATTGCCCAATCACCGTTATTCCTACCGCTTCTTGGGGTTCGATGAATATGCGCTCGAAGAGTTCAATCAGCACGTCCCGCTGTCCCGGATGAAGGGTATATTGCCTGAGTTCCACGATGGGGCTGCGAAGCAGCCGCGACGGTTCAGATACTGTTTTTCCCGTATGCTCAGTCTTGTGAATGTTCATACTGCTCCTCTCTGATCAGGTGATATCAAATCCGTTTCAAGAGGGATTCTTCGGGGACACCCCGACCCCCCCTTTTGATCACTATGTACCAGGATTTGATATTACTTGAACTGCTTGTCATGCTTTGCGGCGCGCATCCAGAAAAAGCAGCCACTGTTTGAGGAGGCTTCGGACAAAAATAGCATGCACCACAAACGGGTCGCGCGCAAACAAGTCAGCCACTTCGTGTTCGTTCTCTGCTTCAACGATCACCAGTGATCCCGTCGCATCGGCAAAGGGGCCACCGAGTACCACCGTTCCGTTTTCAAAAAGCCGATCCATGAAGGCGGCATGTTGCGCCCAATGAGGCTGTTCGCGCACGGTCTTGCCCGGAACCCAAGCCGGACCTGGCGCCCAAAGAATGATGAAGGTGTTTTTCATGCTGTTGCCTTTCTGTTGCGGTTCCACTGCTGAAACCACATCCTGCCGTGAAACCAGGCGTTGCGTGACTTCCCAGCAATGGATTGGTCGCAACGCTTTCGTTGCCTCTTGCTTGTGTGTGCGTATCTCACATACTATACTATAGTCAAAGGGTGGCTCTTCTAAAAGGGCCATTCTTTGCAAAATTGAAAGAGCCACTTACGGAGGAGTCATGCCGAGAGGAAACATTGCTCCCGACTTCGGTCTGCCCATTGCTCTTGAGCGTGCTGCACCGACACCACTCCATCAGCAATTGTGTGAGCAATTACGACGGGCCATTCTCGATGGTCGCCTCTTTAGAGGGACGCGGCTCCCATCGACGCGAACATTGGCGCAGGTTCTTGGCGTGTCACGCACGGTCACCAGTTGCGCCTATGACGAACTCTTTGCCGAAGGGTATCTGGAGGGGCGACAAGGATCAGGAACCTATGTCGGAAGGGATCTTCCCCCGCTTCCACATCTGAACCGCCCGGTGCCAAACACCCCACCACGCTGGCTTGGGAAAGCCCCTCCATTGGCCCGCGAGGAGTCTGTTGCACCACAAGCAATCGCGTTTCGACTGGGGGTGCCTTCCATCTCATCCCTGCCCCCGCGTATCTGGCGCGAGGCGTGGAGAACGGTGACGAAGTGTCTGCCACCTAACAACTACGGCCCTACGAATGGGGACCCGGCGCTTCGGGCCGCTCTTGCTGCCTATCTTGGACGATCTCGCGGCCTCGCGTGTACCCCAGAGGACATTCTCATTACAGCAGGAGCCACGCACGCGCTTGACCTCATCGTGCGGGCAACTCTCTCTGCTGGCGATGAGGTTGGGTTTGAGGAACCAGGGTATCCTGCTGCCCGACAGATCGTGAAGGCCCGGGAAGGACGCATCTTGCCTGTTCCGGTTGACGATGATGGGATGCAAGTCGAGCGGTTGCCGCACGGGCTCGCAGCCCCGCTGCTGGTCTATACTACCCCGTCGCACCAGTATCCACTTGGGGTACGGCTCGCTGTTTCACGACGCCTGGCGTTGCTGACGTGGGCTCAGGCCAACGATAGCCTGATTGTCGAAGATGATTACGACAGTGAGTTTCGTTTCGATACCTCCCCGCTCCCAGCTCTGGCGAGCCTTGATGAAGCAGGGCGCGTGGCCTATATCGGGACGTTCTCAAAAGTGCTGACCCCTGCCCTGCGCGTGGGATATCTGGTGGCTCCTCCCCTGCTGCGTGAACGGATCGGGCAGATCAAGCACCTGACCGATGAACAGGTCTCCTGGCCGCTTCAGCAGATGCTCGCTGACTTCATCTCCAGGGGGCATCTGGATCGTCATGTCCGACGGATGCGGCATCAGTACGCGCAGAAGCGACACATCGTAGCGCAAACACTTGCTCCCATCGCGCATCTTGCCCAGCTCCGCGGGCTGGAAGCTGGTCTACACGCCTATCTTGAACTGGGAGCCAACGTCAATGCCACGCTCGTAGCGCAGCTGGCACAGAAGCGCAATGTCATCATCACTCTCCTTGATGCCTACTATCTTGGTGCCCCTGACCGGTCTGGACTGCTTCTAGGCTATGGAAGCCTGGAGATCCCTGACATCATCCGTGGTGCAACGGCACTGGCGGAGGTGATTGAGCAAGTTGCGGCTCTGTCCCTTCATTCCAGAGAGAGGTAACAGAATTGGTGTACAAGCGGTATAATGAAGGGCAGGAGTTTTATATTAGCTCATTGGAGCTGAAGAGGTCATGAACGAAAAGATTCAATCGGTACTCAATTCGCTGCCGCATAAGCCTGGCATTTACCTGATGAAGGATGTCGAGGGGACGATTCTGTACGTGGGGAAGGCTATCTCGCTTTATAACCGGGTGCGCTCTTATTTCCAGGAGTCGACCGATCTCAGTCCAAAGAACCGCAGCATGGTGGCGAAGGTGGACGATATCGAGTTTCTGGTGGTCAAGAACGAGGTCGAGGCGCTGGTACTGGAGAGCAACTATATCAAACAGTATCGCCCCAAGTATAATGTGCTGCTGCGAGATGATAAAAATTATCCCTATATTAAGGTGTCTCTGACGGAAGATTTCCCGCGCGTCTACCGGGTGCGGAGTTTCCAGCGGGATGGGAACCGCTATTTTGGTCCTTATACCAATTCGGGGGCAGTGGATGCCACACTCGACCTGTTGAATAAATTGTTTAGCTTCCGCACGTGCCGCTATGATGCGAGTAACTGGGCACCGCCGCGCGAAGGGGAGCCGCCCACGGGCTGGAGACAAAAGCTGCTGGCGCGGCCCTGCACGCAGTATTATATCCACCGCTGTATCGCGCCCTGCGTTGCTTACGCGACGCGGGAGGAGTACGACGCGGTGATCCAGCAGGTGATCCTATTCCTGGAAGGGAAGCACGAGGAGGTAGTGAAGAGTTTGCAGGAGAGGATGCAGAAGGCCGCGGAGGAACTGAATTTCGAGGAGGCAGCACGTATACGCGACCGTATCAAGGCGGTTGAGCAGGTACTGGAGAAGCAGCGCATTATTCACACGGAAGGGCAGGATGATCAGGACGTGATCGCGCTGGCCAGCAGCGAGGATGAGACGTGCGCGCAGGTTTTTTTCTTTCGCAGCGGGAAGCTGGTTGGGCGGGAATACTTTATCCTGCAAGGCACGCGCGACAGCAGTCCAGGCGAGGTGATGAGTTCTTTCCTGCAGCAGTTCTACGAGGGTTCGCCACATATTCCCGCCGAGATTATCGCGGAGGTGGAGCCGGATGATCGCGCTATGGTGTTGCAGTGGCTCAAGGAGAAGCGCGGTGCAAGCGTCACGATGACGGCGCCAAAGCGGGGTGAGAAGCTGCGGCTGGTGGAGATGGTGAAGCAAAACGCGAAAGAGGTACTGGAGCAGCAGCGCATCAAGTGGCTCACGGACAGCCAGAAGACGCAGCTTGCACTGGAGGAACTACAGGAGGCGCTCAACCTGGCAGCTCCGCCACAGCGCATCGAGTGCTACGATATCTCAAATACGCAGGGAACCAACTCGGTGGGCGCGATGGTGGTCTTCGAGGCTGGACGTCCGAAGAATAGCGAGTACCGGCGTTTTAAGATCAAGAGCGTTGAAGGGCCGGACGATTTTGCCAGCCACCAGGAGGTGCTGCGCAGGAGGTTTCGCGCTGCCAGCGGGAGAGTGGCACAGGCGAGTGTGCGAGATAAGGTCGAGGGCAGCAGTGGGGAGGATGGTGCAGGCGACCAAGCTGGGCAGGAGGGTGAGCCAGGGCAGGGGCAAGCCCTGCCCCTACCATATACGGATCAGCTGGCCCCTGCCGTTGGTGGTAGCCCTGGCAGGTCTTCCAACGGCAGAGGGGTGCAATTGCAGCACGAATGGGCCATGCCCGACCTGATTATTATCGATGGTGGAAAGGGACAACTCAGCGCGGCGATGGAGGTTTTGCAGGAACTGCACATCGATGTGCCCACGGTGGGATTGGCAAAGGAGAACGAGGAGATTTTCACTCCGGGTTCGCCGGATCCCATCATCCTGCCACGTTCTTCGCAGGCGCTGTACATGGTGCAGCGTATTCGCGACGAGGCGCACCGCTTCGGCATTACATATCATCGCAAGCTGCGCTCCGACCGCACGTTTAAATCGGTGCTGGACGAGATACCAGGCATTGGGCCTAAGCGCAAAAAAGCGCTGATGAAGCACTTTGGCTCGATCAGGGCGATCAGCGCTGCCAGTATCGATGATCTTGCCGCGCTCGACGGTATGACCCGCGATGCGGCCGAGAAGGTGAAGGAATATACCGGGCGTATATAGACGTTATGATATATTAGGAATGATTGTTAGCAGTCACATAATGCGATTGACAACGCGACAATAGCAAGTTAGTATATTATTGCTAGATTTTTTCTGTGCCCGCGATGGGCTTGTGAGACAATATTAAAAGGTGACAACGGTATGCCGACGTATGAGTATCTCTGTCAGGATTGCAGTCATCGGTTCGAGGTATGGCAGAAGATGACCGATGAGCCTTTAAGCATTTGCGCTGAATGTGGTGGGCATATTCGCAGGGTGTATTATCCAGCCGGGATTGTTTTTAAGGGTTCCGGCTTCTATAAGACTGATCATCGTCCTGACTCTTCAACGGATTCTAATGGCCATAATGGTCACGAACACGCGACGAAGGACGCGGGTGAGAGCAAAGCGGCTAAAGAGAAAGTTTCCAGCGAGAGTAAGCCCGCCGAAAGCGGCTCGAGTAGCTCGGGCGCTGCGAGTGGTCCGGGTACGGGCGAGAATAAAGCATCTTCGGCCGCGGGAACGAAGTAGGTATGCAGCGCCGGAGGGATGACAATGCCAGAGTCGATACTTGCCACGATGCAACGGCGACAGATTGAGATAACGGTGGGGGAGCTATTGCTCACCTCCGATCATTATATGCGCCTCGAGATCGCCGAACGCCTGCGCCACTTGATTGCGCATGCCGATCCAACGTTAGATTTAACGCAGCTCAGCGCGGGTGCGCGGGAGGAATTAGGAGAGCTGAATCTGCTTCCAACACAGTGAATAGGGCGATAAATGTACGGGCGACCCTTGCGGTCGTCCGTACATTTATTTGAGCAAGAATAAGCCGATATTCCTAGGAGGCAGGCAAGCAAGAAGGTCGTAAGGTATACTAAATACACAAGCACTGGTGGGCCTCACAGGGAGAAGAATATAGGGGTATGCAGGTTCAAGACGAGCGATCGCAGGATGAGATTATCCAGGCACTACAACGCCAGGTAGATGATTTGACGGCGGCCAACGCGCTCCTACAAGAGGAGTTGGCAAACAAAGAGCAATTTACTGCTATGATTGCTCACGAGTTACGTGGTCCGCTTACTCCGATTATCAGTTATGCGCAGATGATAGCTCGTCCGAATCAGCGCCAGGAGAAGATCCAGCGGGGAACGAGTATTATTATCAGCCAGGCTCGACGCCTGGTACGCCTGGTGAGTGATTTGCTTGACGCTTCACGTTTGTCCTCCGGCCGGTTTGCGCTGGTACGCAAGAAATGCGACCTGGTGGCACTGGTGAGGCAGGTTGTGGATGAGCTGCGCCCTCTTGCTCCGTACCACAATTTTGTGATGGATCTTCCAGATACTCCCCTAGTTGGCAACTGGGATGCCGTGCGCCTGCAACAGGCGCTGGGAAACCTGTTAGATAATGCGATCAAGTATTCCGGCGATGGCACCACTATTACTGTACGCGCCTGGCAGATGGGGGATGTTGCACACGCAAGTGTGCACAACATGGGAGTGAGTATTCCTCCGGCCGCTATAGGCCAGCTTTTCCGGCCGTATGGGCGCCTGCAGGCGGCGAATAAACAGGAAGGTTCCGGCCTGGGTCTTTATATTACCAAAAGCATTGTAGAGGCGCATGACGGTGCATTACGTCTTGAACCGCATGCTGAGGGGGGTAAGGGGGAGCAGGGGACGATGTTTTCGTTTGATTTGCCGATGGGGTAGGCTCCCACCTCCCCGGGCGCGATAAATCGGCCCTACGATGGGAGGGCGTTCCAGATCTGGACGGTTTTGTCGAAGCTGGCCGAGGCGATGTGCTTGCCATCGGGCGACCAGGAGACGGAGTTCACGACGTCGGTATGACCACGATAGGTGTAGGGGCTGCTGCCATCGAGGGCGTTCCAGATCTGGACGGTTTTGTCGGGGCTGGCCGAGGCGATGCGCTGGCTGTCCGGCGACCAGGTGATTGAAGTGATGTACTGGGTGTGTCCTTTATATGTATAGATATGCTGTCCTCCTACAGCATTCCACACCTGTACGGTATTATCTGCACTGCCCGAGGCGATGTGCTTGCCATCGGGTGACCAGGCCAGGGCCTCCACCGAGTCGGCATGTCTACGGTAGGTGTAGATATGCCCGCCATTCACAGCGTCCCACACCTGAACTGTCGCATCGCCGCTGGCCGAGGCGATGCGTTTGCCATCGGGCGACCAGGCGACCATAAAAACGACGTTGCGATGGCCTTTATAGATATAGACATGTCCGCCATTGGCAGCGTCCCAGACCTGGACTATTTCATCTTTGCCAGCGGAGGCGATGCGTTTGCCACCGGGCGACCAGGCAGCGGTCAATACCCATTCCTTATGGCCGTTATATTCGAAGACATTACCTCCATTGGCGGCATCCCAGACCTGAACTGTTTCATCGGCGCCCACAGAGGCGATACGCGCGCCATCAGGCGACCAGGCAGCATGGGATACAGCAGCGGAATGACCGGTGTAGGTGTAGGTGTTGCTGCCATTGAGCGCGTCCCAGACCTGGACTGTGCTATCGTAGCCAGCGGAGGCGATGCGCTTGCCATCAGGAGACCACGCGACTGTGTATACATAATCGTCGTGACCACGGTAGGTATAGAGGAGATAGCCCTGCGCGGCGGGGTTGAGTGTGGGTGTAGGGCTGGAGTTGACCGGGGGTGTAGGGCCGGTTGTTGACGGTGTGCACGCGGCCAGCGAGGCGAGGCTGCTGCCTGCGAAGGCGAGGCCCGCGAGGTTACGTATGGCTGCGCGGCGAGATATTTTTTTGTTGAGTTCCCAGTTGGGGAAGGTGGTGTTGTGCATAGTGTTTCTATTTTTTAGAGCGTGATGGGCTGCCAGGGTCCAATAGCATCATACCGAAAGACAGATCTATAAACAAGGATTTGTGGGGGTGATGGGACAAAAATCTTATTGAACCCAAGGAAGAATAGTTGGCCTGTAGAAATGGACAGGTGACAACCCGTTTATTTTGTCTGTGCGAAAAACCGTTGAAAATAACGGTGTGCCGCGGAGGAATTGAGGTTATACTTCTGGTGTGTAGAGGAATATCCTGGGGCAGCACCCACGAAGGATTGTCGCGTTGATTGTGGAACCCTGCGCGGCACCGTCGTCTGGAGGAGATGCTCTTCATCCGCGTGCGAGGCGGGTCAATGCAGGTTGTTCTCTCCAGGGACGCTATCGGATATGGGGTCAGGGTGCTATCCCAGGAATAACTCGTTTGTTCTGGACAACTATAAGGAGCGTGCATTATGGCACAGCAGTTTGCCTACAAGGTCGTGTATATTGATTATCGCGGACGTATCTCTAGCGAAGGGCTCGAGACGTTGATTAGCAACGAGCGTCGTAGTACGTTTGCAAGGCGCTATCTAAATAGTCTGGGTAAAGATGGTTGGGAGCTGGTGGGTATCCAGCCGCTGACCGCGAATTCAGCCTATTACATTCTCAAGCGTCCTGCGCAGGAAGGTGATTTTGCGGATGAGGCGCCCGCAGCCAGCAGCCAGGCTGCCCCGTCGGGTGGTCCGACGGTCGAGACGGCATAGGAGATGCACCCATCCGGGGGATCGATAATGAAATGTACCACCTAAGATCGGTCAAGTGTTGTCATGCTGAGCCCTTCGCTTCGCTCAGGGTAAACTCAGCGAAGCATCTGTGTGCCGAAGAGCCAGACCCTTCGCTGCGCTCAGGGTGACACCATAGGACCGAGCTTGTTCGTTACACTTCATTATACGGTCCCCCGAATTATTTTTTACTTCTCCATCGCCATGCGTTCAAAGATCTCCGTGGCCTCTGCTGCTGAGGGCACCTTGAGCAGGTTCTCCTCGGCGAAGTCCTGAGCCTGCGGGTAGCCGCTTTCTCGCACTTGCTGCGCTGCTGTCTCTACATCGTACTCTGTCCTGCGAAACTCGCTTCCTTCAGGCCCAATCAACAGCCAGTACGCGCCCGGACGGTCAGCGTAAGGCATCCCTACACTCCCCGCGTTCACAATGCGCACGTTGCCCGCTCGTCGCTCAAACTGTATATGGGTATGCCCGCAGACAACAAGTTGCTGTTCAATACCGGTGAAGATCGTGTTGAGCCGGTCCTGCGGAGTGATCGGCGTAAAGATCTCCTCGTCGCTGCGTGGGGTGGCATGGCAGAACAAGACGTCGCCAAGGCCCTCGACGTGGAGCGTGATCTGCCCTGGTAACTGTGCCAGGAAATCCCGCTGGGAGCGCTCTAACTGCTGAGCAGTCCAGCGAGTTACCTCACGCACCTCCTCTGGCATCCTCGGAGCAAATGGCAGGCTATCGAATGCAGCGACTACCTCGCGATCTGCATTTCCTCGAAGAGAATGCACGCGGTTCCCAAGCCGGCCCAGTCGCTCCAGCGTCTGCCGGGGCATCGGGCCGGAAACCATATCTCCTCCAACAACAACCAGGTCCGGTCGCACTTGCTCGAATTCCTCCAGCACCGCGTTCAGCGCCGGCAGGTTTCCATGAATATCGTAAAGTGCAGCAATTCTCATTCTCCGAGCTCCTTTCTTTCTGGCATATGTCGCCTGCTTACAGCATAGCAAACATAGATGGTACAAAGTAAGGAGTTTCGTATGCTTCTAGCATGTGAGGCGATGCTATATTTTGTATAATGCTCATTAGGAAAGTGATTTGTGGGATGATGATCGCTATTTTTACAGGTGCCTGGTATGCACCGAGTGATAGAAGGAGAAGATAGTATGGCCGAGGTAGAGAATCCACGGAAATTGGTTGCGTTGCTGCGCGGGCTGCGGGCCGTGCGGCAGTTTCGCCCGGACCCGCTGCCACAGGAGGTAGTAGACGGTGTGCTGGAGGTTGCCCGCTGGTCGGGCAGCGCGGGCAACCAGCAGCCGTGGGAGTTCGTGGTGATTCGCAAGCGGGAGACGCTGCAGGCGCTGGCAAAAGTTGAGGGATACGCGGGGCACCTGTCAGGGGCCGCACTAGGCATTGTGCTGGTGATGAATGGCGAGCCGGGGCAAGTTGACCTGGAAACTTTCGACGAAGGGCGACTGAGCGAACGCATGATGCTGGCGGCTGCGGCGTATGGCGTTGGCTCAAGCATCGGCTGGTTCAAGGAGGAGGGGAGGACAATTGTAAAAAAGATGCTGGGGATTCCAGAGAAGAAACTGGTTCGCACCGCGATTTCCTTCGGGTACCCGGACGAGGAGGCGAGGCGCGCTCGCCCGAAGCGCGCGCAGGCACGCAAGCCCCTGAGCGAGCTTGTACACGAGGAGCGGTATAGTTAGTCTGAGGGAGATAGTCATGCCGGAAATCATCGATGCACACGTGCATATTGGACGATACCATCTTCCCATCGAACATATTGATAAGCTGTTGAAGAGGGAAGGTATCAGCCGGGCAGTGGTCTTCGCGGACCCGGAGAGCGATGTGATGGTGGATGACTCTACCTATGTGCTGGAGGCAGCAGAGCGGTTTGGGTATTACCCTTTTTACTACTATGGCGGCAACGCGTACAGCGGGCAGCGCCCATACGATCGGCTGCCAGTACCCGACAAACTGAACCAGTATCGCGGCATCAAATGGCACTGCTGGTTTTCACCAGCACATGACGGGGGGCTGCACTACAGCTACCCGATCAATATGGATGATGTGCGCAGGCAGATGGACGCCCCGGACTTCCAAGCTGTGATGACGGCGATCCGGTCGCTGAAGTTTGCCATGACTTTCGAGGAGCATTTCGAGGTCACCAAGGAATTTGTGCGCCGCTACCCCGATGTCAGGCTGATTATTCCACACATGGGCATGCTCAATGGGGGGCAGGAACGCGTGCAGGCGGAGTTCCGCGATTACCCCCATATTCATTTCGATACCAGCCTGGGACAGGTCAACGAGGCTATTGTGCAGAAGCTGGGAGCTTCCCGCCTGCTTTATGGGTGCGACTACCCCTATGGCATGCCGGGCGATAACCTGCGCAGGGTGCAGCGGCTGCCAATTGGTCAGGAGGAGAAGGAGCAGATGTTAGGGGAAAATGTGAGGAGGTTGCTGGGGGAAGTATCTGGATAGTGAGGAGTTTACTATGGAAGTAGACAATAAAACGAGCTATCAGCCACCGGTGGATAAGTTGCTTACATATGGTGAGAGCAATTTGATGACGCCGGATAAGTGGCCTGATTACCGGGAGTTGGGGATTGGGCCGGAACATATTCCTGATCTGATACGGATGGCGACGGATGTGGAATTGAACGAGGCCGACGCGGAGAGTAGAGAGGTCTGGGCTCCGACTCATGCCTGGCGTGCGCTTGGGCAGCTGCGCGCTGTGGAAGCGGTTGAGCCACTGCTCGAGCTATTCGATAGGCTGGAATATGATGATTGGGTACATGAGGAACTACCAGATGTTTTTGGCATGATTGGGCCAGCAGCGCTTCCTGTGCTGGCAGAGTATATTGCAGACCTCTCCCATACTGATTCTTCACGGATTAGCGCGATTTCAGGCATTAAGAATATAGGAAAGAGATGGCCTGATACCAGGGGTGAGAGTGTTGCTCTTCTTGAAGAGCGGCTGAGACGGTTTGAGGAGAACGAGCCAGATGTGAATGGATTTCTCGTCCTGGCGCTGGTGGAAATGGGGGCCAGGGAGGCAGTACCTGTCATCGAGCGGGCCTTTGACGAGGGCTATGTTGATCCGATAGTGATGGGGGATTGGGATGATGTGCAGGTAGAGTTGGGGTTGAAGTCGGCCGAGGAGGTTGCTCAGAAGCGAGCAAGTGAGCAGGAGAAGAGACAGCTGCCGTCTACCTCTGCCGAGGGAACTTTCTTACCTGTTTTTTCTAAGGTAGCGCACAAGGAGAGGGCTGCTCATAAAAAAGCCAAGAACAAGATGGCGAAGCAGTCGCGGAAGAAAAATAGGAAGCGGTAGCGTGCAGGGTCACTCCTGCCATGATACGATGGATTTTTCAATGAGGAATGCAAGTACTCGATGAGGAGGGAATAGCATGTCACTATCTGCGGTTACCTCGGGTTCTGAGACGGAACAGGGGCAGGTATTTCAGAATTTTATCGCGGGAAAATGGCAGGATTCACGTTCGGGGGAGACGTTTACCAGTACGAATCCCGCGCGGACGAGCGAGGTTATTGGCAGCTACCAGAAGTCGACGGCGGCTGACCTGGAAGATGCTATCGATGCAGCGGTAGAAGCACAACCCCGGTGGGCGGAGACGCCCGCTCCTGAACGCGGGGAGGTGCTGCTGCGCACGGCACTGCTGCTGGAGCAACATAAAGAGGACCTGGCAAGGTTGATGACCCGCGAGATGGGCAAGATTTTGAAGGAGACGCGCGGGGATGTGCAGACGGCGATTGATGTTGCGAAGTATATGGCGGGGGAAGGGCGACGCGCGGAAGGGGGGACGGTTCCTTCGGGATTACGCGATAAGTTCTGTTTGACGATCCGGCAACCTATGGGGATCGTGGGCATTATTACTCCCTGGAACTTTCCCCTGGCGATCCCGGCATGGAAGACGTTTCCTGCACTGCTGGCGGGCAACGCGGTGATTCTGAAGCCTGCCAGCGATACGCCACTGCCGGTGCTCAAGCTGGCGGAGCTGCTGCACGAGGCGGGACTACCGGCGGGCGTGCTCAATGTTGTGACCGGCCCCGGCGGGTCGCTGGGAGATGCACTGGCGAGCAATAAACGTATCAATATGATTTCGCTGACGGGCTCGACGGAGGTTGGAAGACGCGTCGCGGAGATTTGCGGCCGGGACCTGCGCCGCTGCATACTGGAGCTAGGCGGCAAAAACGCGGTGATTATATTGGAGGATGCCGATATTGACCTGGCAGTGGAGAGCGTAGCCTGGGGAGGATTTGGCACTACGGGGCAGCGCTGCACAGCGACCAGCCGCGTGATTGTGCAAAAAGAGGTACAAAAGGCTTTTACGGATGGCCTGGTGGCAGCCGCAGAGAAGCTGCGCATAGGGGATGGCCTGCAGCCAGAGACCGAGATGGGGCCGCTGGTGAACATGGGGCGAATCAAAGCAGTGCACGAGTACACTGAGATCGGCAAGCAGGAAGGGGCACAACTGCTGACAGGGGGCGGCGCTATTACTACCGGCGATTATAGCGCGGGAGCTTTCTATAAACCTACGATCTTCACGGATGTGAGCCCTACGATGCGCATTGCACGCGAAGAGGTGTTCGGCCCGTTCATCTCTATCCTGCCTGTGAATTCGTACGAGGAGGCTATAGAGGTGGCGAACTCGACGGAGTATGGACTTTCGACGGCGATTTTCACGGAGAATACGCGACTCACGTTTCGCGCTATGCGCGACGTCGAGTCGGGGCTGGTCTACTTCAATGCGCCTACCACAGGTGCGGAGATCCAGTTGCCGTTCGGCGGTATGAAGGCGAGCGGCAATGGACACCGCGAGTTGGGGATGAGCGCGGTAGATGAGTTCAGCGAGACGAAGAGCATTTTCGTCTCGTACCCGGCAAGGAAGTAGACAAACCCTGTCCATTGATATGCTTTGTGGTTGTATATTCTCACTGTTGCCCGTCGGAACCCTCGCCGGAAGCTGATTCCTGGCCGGTTTTCCTTTGCGAGACGATATTATTCAAAGCCGTCACAAGCGCTGGAGCAAGAGCTTCTGCAAGCGCTGGGGCAAGAACTTCTGCAAGCGCTGGGGCAAGGGCTGCCGCGAGTATGGCTGTTTTAAATGGCGATACCTGTGATTCGGTGCGTGCCGGGGTGATTAGTGATACCATATATGCTTCGGTCAGAGCCGCTGTGACTGCATCTTCCGTCCGCGATGCTGCTTTCGGATACGATCCTGTCTCAATCAGTCCCTTAATAAGTGTTTCGAGCATCGGATCTATACGCTCGCGGGTTGATGTTTGTCCGGAATTAGTTGTCATGATGATAATTTCCCTTTGGGCTTTGTAGAGTTATCCAGAGCTAATACGCGAGTGAGTATGAGTTCCGGATAACTCATCATTTCACTAAAATCGCTAGAATGCCTCTCTTTTCTTAGCGGGCGCTGAGAGAGGCGAATAAAAATGGAGCCAGAGCCTCTCTGTGCTACACTGCAGCTTTCTCCCGCTCCCCGCGCCGAGCCATCAGGGCAGCCAACAGGAGTGGAGATATCCCCTCCCCCTGCTCTTCCCGCTCCCCGCGCCGAGCCATCAGCGCGGCTAACAGGAGCGGATGTATCCCCATCCCCTCCCCCTGCTCTTCCCGCTCCCCGCGGCGGGCCATTAGCGCGGCTAACAGGAGTGGAGATATCCCCATTCCTTCCTCGCGCTCCTGGCGGCGGGCCATCAGCGCAGCCAACAGGAGCGGATGTATCCCCATCCCCTCCCTGCGCTCCTGGCGGCGGGCCATCAGCGCAGCCAACAGGAGCGGATGTATCCCCTCCTTCTCCTGCTGCCGGCCCATCATGGTCGTCAATAGGATCGGAACCAGAGTCTCGAAAGAACCCTCCTTCTCCTGTTGCCGGCCCATCATGGTCGTCAATAGGATCGGAACCAGAGTCTCGAAAGAACTCTCCTGCTCTGTACCACCTTGCCCACGCATTTCTTCTCGTACATTTGTTGCCATAAAAATCTCCTTTTTAGTGTATACAGCATATAAATAGATGGGGATTGGCTCTCCACCTAATGAGATGTACAGGGTAGCTCCCCACGAGAAGCGTTTTCGTAGAGAGAAGCCTTGAACCATCGTTAGTACACCCATTTCAGTATATGAGAGGGCAAAAATTATATGTGTATGAACGTCGATGTATAGCCGGTTCATACAAGTTTTTGGTAAGATCCGTCTTTATCCAGTACGGTAGTATGAAGAAATAGTGAGTTACCATAAGTCACTCGGCTCGCTATAATAAACAGAAGTAATGGGTCTGTCTGATTGCTTTAAAGAGGGGCACTGTTATGAGAGGATGCAGATTTCATACACGTATTTATATATATAAATTCATTCAGGAGAAGGACTAATGCAGGACAAAAGTTTTCTGCAAGCTATAGAAGATCTGCAAGATAGGATTTCCAGCCACCTCCAGGATGCGGTAGGTCATATGCTTGCGCATCGCACGACTGTGGCTAAAGCCACCTTAGATATCAAGGATGAAAAGATGCGAGCAGTGGTCACTGATATGCTTATTACTGGTCAGATAATCGCTTTGTTGACACTTATGAGAGAGTTGCGCATGCTCGACGAAGCGCAATACGACGAGTTCACAACGTATCTTCTGCATTCTTTTGGTTCTTAGCCACATATTAGCTGATTTTCTGCCCGCCTAGTGCTGCGTTCGTTAAGTATAGTAATAAAACGGATCAGCCTCTAGCGGCAGCTTAGGCGATTTCGTGCATTGTATATGTATCCAGTGGTTTTCACGAACGCAGCACTAGCGGATAGCAGGCATGACAGGGGCAAGCCCACCTAGCGGATAGCAGGCATGACAGGGGCAAGCCCTGTCACTACTATATACGGTTAAAGGCCTCCTAGCGTAATAATAGGCAGTACAGCCCTGGTGCTGTACTGCCTATTATTACGAAACTGTTCAGATTAGCCCTTTTCTGATATACTGGCGGACATGACAGCAGAAGAGAAGATAGCGTTCTTAGAAGCCCAACTCAGGCAAGCCTTAGAGCGGCTCGATGAAGTCACCGAGCAATTGCGAGTGGCCCAA
>WNGD01003757.1_pt1 | contig 17437 bp, 14 predicted proteins | sample 5400671 | NCBI WGS metagenome assembly WNGD01 (sample SAMN13153369, study PRJNA577476) | soil metagenome | isolation source: 40 cm soil or saprolite under grassland replicate 2 | place: USA:California | collected 2016-06-15
TACACCTTGATAGGCATATAGGCCTACCGAAGTGCACATCCATCGGCCTGGGTCGGCCTGGGTCCCCCGGGCTGGCCTCTCCCGCTGTGGCCGAGCTCAGCTCGCCTGGCTCGGGTAGGCGGCGCGCAGGTGCTCCTCCGCGCTGACCGGCACGCCGACATGATCAAGCCCGAGCAGCGCCGCGCCCGCCACCGGCGGGACATCGGCGATGCGCATGACCGCGCCGGGCACCGCGGCCGCGAGCCGCTCCGTGATGCTCCCGGTGAGCAGCGGATCCCTGGCGGCGAGGACCCCGCCGCCCAGGACCACCCGGACGTCCGTGTCGGCCAGGCCGAGCTGGCGGATGGTGGCCAGGGCCATCGCGCAGACCTCCTCGGCCTGGCGGAGCACGATGTCACGCGCTACGGCATCGCCGCTCGCGGCCACCTCGAACAGGACCGGGGTCAGGCCGCCCAGCCGATCCCTCGGCAGGGCGCGGGTATGCACGCCGATCGCGACGTCGCGGACCTCTGCCAGGCCGAAATGCCTCGGCACCGCCTCGCGGAGCGCCGTCTGCGGGCCGCGCCCGTCGTAGGCGCGCATCGCCCACCACAGGGCCGTCATGCCGAGGCCGACGCCGCCGCCCCAGTCGCCGGTCTCCACGCCGAGCGCGAGGAACCGGGCCGTCCGCCCGTCCGGCGCGATGCCCACGCAGTTGATCCCGGCGCCGCAGGTGACCGCGACCCCCCAGCGCCGCCCGGCGTCCGGGCCCTGCGCGCTGCCGTCCAGGCCGGCCCTGAGCACGGCGAACGTGTCATTGACCAGCGCGGTAGTCAGCGACCAGCCTTGCCCGGCCAGTGCCGCGCTGACCTGCTGTTCCTCGTCCGGCAGGTCGACGTTGGCCAGGCACGCCGAGGTGTGCGCGGCGACCGGCCCGGCGGCGGTGGCCGGGCCATCGGCCGACGCCGCCGCCAGCCCGGCCTCCCGCGCGGCGGCCGTCACCAGCGTGCCGAATGACCGCATGGCCGGCCCGAGCCCGGTCCGCTGCGGGTCCGTGCCAGCGCCGCGGGCCTCGGCCAGAACGGTGCCGTCGGCGGCAACGAGCGCGACGTCGGTCTTGCTGTTCCCGCCGTCGATGGCCAGCACGGCGGCACGGCGCGGCATCAGCGGGTCACCGGCCAGCGGCCCAGGGCAGGTAGTCCCTGTTCTCCGCGATCAGCCGGTCGGCGAGCTGCCCGGCCAGGTCGAACTGGCCGACCAGCGGATGCGCGAGCAGCGCCGCGGCCACCCGGTGCCGCCCGCCGCGGCGCGCCGCGACCACGGCGAGTTCCTCGTACCCGGACACGTGCCCGACCAGGCCGCGCATCAGCGGGCCGAGCGGCGCGACGGCGACCGGCTCGGCGCCGCCCGAGCCGATCACGGCCGGCACCTCGATCACCGCCTCGTCCGACAGGAACGAGAACGTGCCGGCGTTGCGCACGTTCACGACCTGCGTGTCCCTCGTGTCATTGACCAGCGACGCGAGCAGCGCCACGGCCGCCTCCGAATAGAACGCCCCGCCGCGCTCGCCGAGCAGGTCCGGCTTGCGGTCGAGGGCGGGGTCGGCATACATCGCCAGCAGCCGCCGCTCAAGCTCGGCTACCTCCTGTGCCCGCGTCGCCGCGCCGCGCTGCGCCGCGACGACGGCGTCATGCGCGTAGAAATAGTGCAGGTAGTACGACGGCACTGCGCCAATTTCATGAATTACGGAGACTGGCAGGGCAGTGTGGCCGGCGATCTGCTCGCCATGTGCGGCAATCAGGGCCGGCAGCCGGTCGGTGCCGTCCACCACGGCGGCCCGCTCCCAGGTCAGGTGATTAAGCCCGACATGGTCGAGCATCACCTCGGCGGGCGGCACGCCGAGCAGCGCGGCGAACTGCCGCTGGAAGCCGATCGCGACATTGCACAGGCCGATCGCCCGGTGCCCGGCGTCCAGCAGCGCCCTGGTGACGATCCCGACCGGGTTGGTGAAGTCGATGATCCATGCGCCGTCGGCGGCACGCGCGCGAGCCCGTTCAGCAATATCAAGAACGACCGGGATGGTCCGCAGCGCCTTTGCGAAGCCGCCGGCTCCGGTCGTCTCCTGGCCGATGCAGCCGTATTCCAGCGGCCAGGTCTCGTCGTGGTGACGGGCCGCCTGGCCGCCGATCCGCAACTGCAGCAGCACGGCCCCGGCGCCGTCCAGCCCGTCGTCCAGGCTGGTCGTCCAGCGCAGGGTCGCCGGGTGCCCGTGGGCGCGCATGATCCGGGCCGAGAACGGGCCGACCACGGACAGCCTGCCCTCGTCCGGGTCGACCAGGATGACCTCGGTGACCTTGACCTCGCCCGCCAGCCGGGCGATCCCGTCGACGAGCTCGGGAGTGTAGGTGGACCCGCCGCCGATGACAGCCAGCTTCATCCGAACGCCTTGATCTCCGCGCCGGACTGGGCGACATGGCAGGCTGCGGCATGGCCGGGCAGCAGCTCCCGGAGTTCCGGCGTGATCTGGTGACACTCGTCGATCGCCAGCGGGCACCGCCAGCGGAACCGGCAGCCCGGCGTCGGGTCGATCACCTTGGGCGGCTCGCCGCGGTCGGTGTCCGCCCCCACCCGCAGCGGCGCGCGCGGGTCCGGCACGGCCGACAGCAGCAGCTGGGTGTACGGATGCCGGGGATCGGCCAGCACCTCCTCGACCGGGCCCGACTCGGCGATCTGTGCCGCGTACATGACGATCAGGCGGTCGGCGACGTACCGCGCGCTGGCGATGTCATGGGTGATGTAGAGGATCGAAACGCCCTGGGAGTCGCGCAGCTCGGCCATCAGGTTGAGCAGGCCGATCCGGATCGAGACGTCCAGCATGGAGACCGGCTCGTCGGCCACGATCAGCTTCGGCCGCAGCGCCAGTGCCTGGGCGAAGCCCACTCGCTGCCGCTGGCCGCCGCTCAGCTCGTGCGGATAGCGCTGCAGCACCTCGGCGCCCGGCGTCAGGCCGACCGTCTCGAAGACCCGCGCCGCTTCCTCGATCCGCTGCTCCTTGCTGAGCTCGGGCCGGTGCAGCTTGAGGCCGCGCAGGATGCCGTGCGACACCCGGAAGACTGGGTTGATCGAGCTGAACGGGTCCTGGAAGACCATCGGCACCAGCCCGCTGTAGCGGAGCCTGTCCGCGCGGGACCGGATGGCCGACACCGGCTGGCCCTGGAAGTAGATCTCGCCGCTGGTGGGCTGGTAGATCTTGGCCAGCAGCCGGGCGATCGTGCTCTTGCCGCTGCCACTCTCCCCGGCCAGGGCCACGATCTGCCGATCGCCGATGGCCAGGCTGACGTCGTCGACAGCGTGCAGCTGGTGCCCGGACAGCGCGCTGCCGATCTTGAATTGCTTGGCCAGCCCTTCCGTCCTGAGCAGCGCAGCCGATTCGGTCACAGTGCGCTCCTGGCGTCCTGGCTGTCGGCGTCCTGGCTGTCGGCGTCGTTGCTGTCGGCGTCTTGGCTGTCGGCGTCTTGGCTGCTGGCGTCCTCGTGCAGGAAGCAGCGGACCTGCGTGCCGCCGACCTGGTACAGGCCGGGCGGCGCGGTCTCGCACCGGGCCATGACCTTGGGGCAGCGCGGCGCGAACCGGCAGCCCTGCGGCGGCCTGGCCAGGTCCGGCGGGCTGCCAGGGATCCCGCTGAGCGGGACCCTCGGCCCCCTGATCGAGGGGAAGGCATCCAGCAGGCCGACGCTATAGGGGTGCAGCGGGGAGTCGAAGACCCGGCGGGTGGCGCCGAGCTCGGCCACCTGGCCCGCGTACATGACCATGAGGCGGTCGGAGAAGTGGCTGACCAGCGACATGTCATGGGTGACGAAAATGACCGCGAAGCCGAACTCCTGCTGCAGCTCCTTGATCTGGACCATGAGCGAGCGCTGCGCGACGACGTCGAGCGCGGACGTGGGCTCGTCCATGATTACCAGGTCCGGGGTGAACAGCATCGCCATGGCGATCATCGAACGCTGCCGCATGCCGCCGGACAGCTGGTGCGGGTAGCTCTTCAGGTGCACCGGGTCGATGCCGACCATCCGGAGCACTTCGGCCGCCCGGGCGGCGATCTCCTGCTTCGAGGTCACGCCGTGCGCCCGCATCGCGTCCTTGAACTGCGCCCCGATCGACTTGACCGGGTTGAGCGCGTTCATCGCGCTCTGCATGACGACGGACAGGTCCTTCCAGCGCACCGCGGCCAGCTGCCTGTCGGTGAGCCCGACCATGCTGCGGCCCTTGAAGATCACGCTGCCGCCCGTGATTACCGCGGGAGGCGCGAGCAGCTGGGCGATCGCGAACAGCAGCGTGGACTTGCCGCAGCCGGACTCGCCGACGATCCCGATGAACTCGCCAGGGTCCAGGTCGAAGCTGACGTGCTCGACCGCCGTGATGGTGCCGTGGTCCAGGATGTACTCGGCCGACAGGTCCCTGACTTCGAGCACGCAGCCGGGGTCCGGCGGCGGGGCCGGGACGGCGGGACCGTGAGACCGTTCAGCGCGCACGGGAGACCCCCATCCCGGTCACCGTCATGTCGCCGCGTGCCCGCAGTACCATCCGTCGCCGGGCCCGTAGCGGCCGCAGGGCGGGATTGCCGATCTCGTCGAACGCGTAGTTGAGCAGGGCGAAGGCCGCGCCGAGTGCGGCGATGCAGGCTCCGGGGACGATTGCCCACAGGTACTGCCCGGTCTGCAGCGCCTCGTTATTCTCCGCCCAGTACAGCATCGTGCCCCAGCTCACCGAGTTGGGGTCGCCAAGGCCAATGAACTGCAGGCTGGAGCCGAACAGCACCGCGTACAGCGCGTTGGTCAGGAAGCTGGCGACGATCAGCGAGGTCATCGTGGGGATGATCTCGACGAGGACGATGTACATCCGGCGCTCGCCCCGCACCCGGGCCGCCTCGAGGAAATCCCTGTTCCGCAGCGACAGTGCCTGCGCCCGGAGCTGGCGCGCGGTGTAGGACCATCCGGTGAGGGTCAGGACGAGGACGAGGACGAGGGTCCCCGCGCCCTGCACGTAGGTGGCGATCACGATGAGCAGCGGGAACAGCGGGATGACCAGCAGCACGTCGGTGACGAGGCTGAGCACGCCATCCCGCCACCCGCCGAGATAGGCGGCGGCGACGCCGATCAGCACGGCCACGCCGGTGGACAGCAGCCCGACGCCGATCGCGATGATCAGCACCTGCCGCGTGCCGTATATCACCTGGGCGAAGATGTCCTGGCCAAGCGCCGTCGTGCCGAGAAGATGGCGTGCCGAGGGGCCGAGGCTCCTGCCGTAGATCGTGGCACTCGGGTCGTCGTGCGCGATTACCCCCGGGAACAGCGCGACCAGGAAGAACAACGCCAGCAGCGCGGTGCCCGCCGTCGCCTTCCGGTTCGACCGCACGGCGCGCACCAGCCGGGTGACGGCCGGCCTGCCCCGCCTGGCCGGCCCGCCGGCCAGCGGTGCCTGCTCCGGCAGGCCTGGCGGCTGGCCGGCTGGGGCGGAAACGGGCAGCATGGCCATGGCTAGCCCGCCGTCCTTGTGCGCGGATCGAACACCGCCGTGGCGATGTCGGCGAGCAGGATGGCTACCAGCACCGTGACGGTGATCAGCAGGAACAGGGCCTGCATCAGCGGGTAGTCCTCGTTGTTCACCGCCTGCAGCAGCATGTAGCCGACACCCGGGTAGTTGAAGACATACTCGACCAGGATCGCGCCGCCGACCACGAAGCCGAGGGACATGGCGAAACCGGTGAGGTTGGGAAGGATGGCGTTCCTGGCCGCGTAGTCGAGCATAATGCGCCGTCCTGGCAGTCCCTTGGCCCTGGCCATCCGCACGTAGTCCTCGGCCAGCGTGGTGATCATGTTGTTGCGCATGGTCAGGATCCAGGTGCCGATGGTGGTGACGAGCAGTGCCGTCGCAGGCAGCGCGGCGTGCTGCAGGATGTTGCCGATGAACGGCAGGGTGAGCGATGGCGTCAGGGTGATATCGAATCCGAAGGCGGCAGGCAGCCATTGCAGCCGGACAGCGAACACCAGGATCAGCATCAGCCCGATCCAGAAATACGGGATCGCCGTGGTGATCACGAAGACCGGCGGCACGATGCTGTCCAGCGACCCGCCACGGCGCCAGGCCGACACGATCCCGATGCCGGTGCCGGTGCAGAACGCAAGGATCGTGGTGACGCCGACCAGGCCGAGCGTCCACGGGATCGCGTCCAGGATGACCCGGCCGACCGACGCCGGGTAGAAGTACAGCGACGTGCCGAACTTGCCCGTCGCCACGTCGCCTATGTAGCCGATGTACTGCGAGACCAGGCTCTGGTGGGTATTGACCCCGAACGCCAGCTCGAGCGCCTTCAGCGCCTGGGGGGACACCGGCCCGCGGAACTTGCCCATCATCGCCTCGGCCGGGTTGCCAGGCATCAGCCGGGGCAGGAAGAAGTTGAGGGTGAGCGCCGCCCACATGGTCAGCGCGAAGAAGCCAAGGCGCCGCAGCAGGAATCTCATGTCCTCATCCTCCTGGCCCTCATCCTCGGCTATACCCGCTCACCTTGCGCCATTAGCGCACCCTCGTGCTATCCGCTCGCTCTCGTGCTCGCCTGCGCCGGGCGGGGCCCCGGTGCGCCCGCGCGGCGGGACGCACCGGGGCCGTCACCCGCTACTTCTTCGCTGCCAGGTGGAGGAGCATCTGGCCCCAGTCCGGGTAGTTGTAGGCGGCCGGCTGGGCGTACGGGTTGCCCTGAGTGACCCATCCGGTGAAGGTGCCCGTGTCGTACTGGTACCAGTCGACCTGCTCGGTGATCGGGATCACCGGCACCTCCTTCAGCATCACAGCCTGCAGCTTGTTGACGATGGTGTGCTGCGTAGCGGCACTGGTCGTGCCGCTGTAGGAGTTGATCAGCGCGTCCGTGGCCGGGCTGCTGTAGCGCTCCCAGTTCGATCCGGCTGGCTGCCCGATCGGGGCTGAGTTGCCCGAGAAGAGCCACTGGCGCAGCTCGTAGTACGGCGTGGGCCCGCCGGTCTCGCTGCCGTACCCAAGCTCATAGTTGCCGTTGTACAAGGCAGCCTGATAGGCGGGGGCCGCCAGGTTCTTCGGCGTCAGCTGGATACCGACCGCCTTCAGGTTTGCCTGCAGCACGTTGACGGCCGCGACCCAGTCGGAGAAGCCGCCATTGTTGATGATGCTGAAGGACAGCTTCTGGCCGCCCTTGGCCATGATGCCGTCCGAGCCCTTCTTGAACCCGGCGGCGGTGAGGGTGGCGATCGCCTTCGCCGGGTTGTAGGCGTAGTTGTTGCCGAAGCCCGCTGCCTGCGATGAGTCGAGCCAGCTGGAGAACGTCGGGGTGACGATGCCCGCCTGGTTCGAGGCGGGCTGGTATCCGTACTCGCCGATCGTGGCTGCGCGCTGCCGGTTGATCGCGTAGGCCATGGCCTGCCGGACCGCGACGTTGTTCAGCACCGGCTTCTTCAGGTTGATGAACATCGACACGTTGGCGACCGGCGGGAACCAGTAGTGGTAGCCGGGGCTCTTCGACACGTAGAACTTCTGGATGCTCGGGATGAACTGGCTGCCCCACTGGGCCTGGCCGTTGGCCAGGTAGGTGTTGGCGGTGTCGTTGGTAGTGAACGCCGGGTAGTTGACGGTCTTGAGCTTCGGCTCACCGGGCTGCCAGTAGTGCAGGTTGGCCTTGTAGGTGATGTTCTGCGGCGTGCAAGGGCTGACCGTGAACGCGCCGGTGCCAACCGGGTGGGTATCGGGGTACTTCACCGGATCGGAGATCCCCGACCAGATGTGCTGCGGCACGATCCCGATCTGGTCGCCGATGTAGTAGAAGTAGGTCACTGCCGGGGCCTTGAAGGTCATGACGACCTGGTCGGCGCCCTTCTGGGTGACGCTAGAGAGCACTGACCACACGGAGTTGACGTCGAGCGCCTTGAACTTCTTCAGCAGGTTGAAGCTGAAGGTCACGTCCGCGGCGGTCATCGGCTTCCCGTCACTCCACTTGACCCCGTTGCGGATGGTGAAGGTGAGCGTCTTGTTGCCGTTGCCCCACTTCCAGCTCGTGGCCAGCCACGGCGTGGCCTTGGCGCTCTGCAGCGTGTTGACGAACACCAGCGGCTCGTAGACCGGCCCGAGTGAGTAGCCGATGTCCGACAGGTTGTAGGGGTTGAAGTTGCAGGTCCAGAGGCTGCCGCTTTCGTTGGAAATGGTCAGTACGCCGCTAGGGCCCGATGAGTTGTTGTTGTTATTGCTGCTGGACGAGCTGGTTCCGCATGCGGCTGCCAGCAGGCCGGATGCGATGATGAGCCCGAACGTCTTGAGGCGTCTCATTGCGGTAGCCCTTCGATAGAAGTTCTGTGCAAGGCGCCGCGGCAGGCATGCCGTGGCCGGTGCGCAGGTGCCAAACGGGAGCCGGGCCGATGGGGATCACCGGCCCGGGGGACATGCAGCGTAGCTGTCATGCCGTGCTGTCCAGGGTGACTGTGGCCTGGCTCATGTTCTCTTGATCCGGCGGGTCGGCCGTCGCGAGACCATCGCCTGGATCTTCGGAGTCGAAGGTCCGTGCGCCGCTGGTATCGGCGGCGTCGACGGCCAGCGCCACGGCGCCGAGCAGCGGAGCGTCGAAGGGGAAACGGGCGACAACGAGTTCGGGCGGAAACGGGACACCCGCGGTCAGCGCCTGCTCCAGGTACGGCCTGAGCCGCTCCCAGGAGCGGACCATCCCGCCGCCGACCGAGATCCGCACCGGGTTCAGGAAGATCGCGAGATTGACCAGGTGGAAGGCCAGTTCTGCGGCGAATCTGGTCAGCAGCTCGGCTAGCTCGGGATCGCCGCGGCCGGCCTCGAAGATGTCGGCCGCGGTCATCGGCCGGGCCGCGGGATGGGCGGGCGCGCCGGGCCGTTGACCGCCGGATCCGGGCTGGGCGGATCCGGGCTGGGCGGATCCGGGCTGGGCGGATCCGGGCTGGGCAGTTCCGGATCCGTCGGCTCCGGCCGCGGCTGCTCCCGCTCTGGCGGCTCCGGCCGCGGCGGCCCGGCGGGCCAGCCCCTGCCCGCTGACCAGGCCTTCCAGCGGCACTCGCTGGTCCAGGGCACGGCCGACGTCCGAGATGGCCCGCAGGTTGTAGCCGATCTCGCCGGCTGCGCCATTGCCGCCGCCGACCACCTGCCCGCCGATCACGATCGCGGCGGCTAGCCCGGTGCCCAGGTTGAGATACACGCCAGGGTCGCAGCCGTTCAGGGTTCCCCACCGCAGCTCGGCCGCCGCCGCAGCCTTCGCGTCGGTGGCCATCCGGATCTCCGCGCCGGCGAAGGCCGCGCGCAGCTCGCGGCCGAGAGCGAGCGATTCCCAGCCGTCGATGGCGGGGGCCAGCTCGACCCGGTCCTCGAAGGGGATGCCAAAGGTGGCCGCGCCGACGGCGGCAAGCTCGTTATCCGGTGCCACGTCGGCGAGCAGGTCACGGGCAGCCCGGATGCCCCGATCGAAGATCGCCTGCGCGCCGTGTCCGCTGGCCGCCGGCAGCGTGCCAGGCTCGGCGCCGGTGCTGATCGTCACCGCTGCCAGCTGGTTGCCCATCAGGTCGCAGACGGCGATAGCAATCTTCGTGCCACCGAAGTCGAGGCCAAGCACGACGGGGGAGTTACCCACGATGACCTGCCGTTTCGCAAGGACGTCCCGGCGAGCTGTCGCTCAAGATAGTTAGGACAGTATCCTAACTATCATGGAAGCAACAGGGGCCGTGGCCGAACTGTGACCCGGGGCAAGTTGCCACCGCGCGGGCGGCCGCCGGCGCCCGCGCGGTGCCAGCCGCAGCCTTCCGGCCCGGACGCCGCGGGCGGCCGGCGTGCTGCCGCATCCGCCCCCGGCCCGGGCGCCGCATCCGCCCCCGGCCCGCGCGCCGCGGGCGGCCGGCGCGCTGCCGCATCCGCCCGGCTGCCTCGTCGACGGCATCCCGGAACTGCTAGCTTGGCGATCGCCGAGAGCGCTGGAGGATCACTGCGTTGGACATGATCTCGTTCGGCTCGGTGTACCTCGAGCTGGTCTTCGGGCACGTGCACGAGCTGCCCCGGCCCGGCGAGGAAGTTCTCACCGACGACTTCGCTGTTTCCTGCGGCGGGGCCTTGACCAGCGCCAGTGCGGCCGCCCGCGGCGGCGCGCACGCTGGCCTGTGCTCGGTCCTTGGCGACGATCTCGGCTCCCGGATAGTGCAGGAGCACTGCGCCAGGCTGGGGGTCGAGCTGTCCCCGTCGGCGCGGGTGCACCGCCGGTCCGCCGGGATCTCGGTGGTGCTGAACTTCGACGGCGACCGGGCCTTCATCACGCACATCCCGCCCCGGCCTGCTGGCGAGCGGCCGGAGGTCGCCCGCTGGGGTGACGTGCTGCGCCGCGAGCGACCGCGCTGGTGCTACCTGCATGCGGACCAGGGGGTGGCAGACGTCCTGCGCGGCGCTCGCGAGGTGGGCACGAAGGTCGTGCTTGACACCTCCCTCGGCGACGAGCGGTATCGCGACACGGTCATCGAGTGCGTCAGGCTGGCCGACGTCTTCGTCCCGAACGAGGACGAGTTGCTGCGCCTGACCGGTGCGGGCACCATCGGGCAGGCCCTGGCCGCCGCATTGGCCTGGGGCACGCCGCTGGTGGTGAAACGCGGCGTGGCGGGCGCGCTGGTCGCGGATCCGGCTGGGATGACCGAGGTCGCCGAGGGCGTACGACGGGTGCAGGTCCGGGACCTGACCGGGGCCGGGGACGCCTTCGCCGGGGCAATGATCGCCGCGCTGCTGCGCGGGACGCCGCTCCGCGAGGCCGTGGTGGCGGCGAACGCGGCGGGCTCCGAGGCGGTAAGCCTGCTGGGCGCGGTAGGCGAGGTTGAGGTGGCAGGTTTCGGCGCGGCCGGCCTGGCGCTTGCCGGGATGTTCCCGGACAAGGTAGCCGGGCCGGCTGCCCGGGCGGCAACGGACACCGGCCGATGAAGCTGGCGATCCTCGGCGGCGGCGGCGTGCGGATGCCCGCGTTCGTCCGGGCAGTCCTGGCCAGCCGGGCCGGGGAATTCGACCAGATCTGCCTCTTCGAGCCGGACAGCCTGCGCCGGGACACGACCTGCAGGCTCGCCGCCGGGCTCGCGGCCGTGCTCGGCCACCCCGATGTGGTCCAGGTCACGTCGGACGCCGCTGAGGCCTTCACCGGAGCGGACTATGTGTTCTCCGCGATACGCGTCGGCGGCGACCGCGGCCGCGTCATCGACGAGGAGGTCGCGCTGCGGCGCGGCATCGTGGGCCAGGAGACGACCGGGCCGGGAGGATGCGCGATGGCGCTCCGCACGATCCCGGTCGTGCTGTCCTACTGCGAGCTGCTCAGCCGCTGCTCGCCGAACGCTGTCCTGATCAACTTCACCAATCCGGCGGGCCTGATCACCCAGGCGATCTCCGCGCAGGGAAAGGTGCGGGCGGTGGGTGTCTGCGATACGCCCGGCGGCACGGTCGAGCACCTGGCCGCCTTCCTGGGGGAGGAGAGCAGCGGCGTGTCCGGCTGCTACGCGGGGCTGAATCATCTCGGCTGGGTATGCTCGCTCCGCGTTGGCGGCCGGGAGCGCATCGGCGAGCTGCTGGCCAGGTTTACCGAACTGCAGCGGTTCGATCATCGCTTCGCGGCGTTCGACCCCGCGCTGGTGCGCCGGGTCGGCGCGCTACCCACCGAGTACGTGTACTACTTCTATGACCCCAGGCGCTACCTCGACGGCGTCGCCCGGGCCGGCCTCAGCCGAGGGCAGGACGTGCTGCGCCTGAACTCCGAATTGCTCGCCAGTCTCGCCCGGGCATTCGCCGACGGCGGCGTGCAGGCCGCCTGGTCGGCGTACGACCTGCTGATGGGCGTGCGCCGGGACACGTACATGCGGACCGACATGCAGGGCGACAGCGGCCAGGGCGAGGCACGGGCCCGGCGTGCCGCCGAGGGCGCCGCCGTCATCGGGGCGGCGCGCGTCGGCGGCTACGAGGGGCTGGCGCTGCGGGTCATCGACGGGCTGGCCGGGCGCGGCGCGCGCGAGGTGATCGTCAACACCCGCAACGACGCCAGCATGGGCTTCCTCGACCCGGACGACATCGTGGAGATACCCGCGCGGGTGGACGCCGACGGTCTGTCGCCGCTGCCGGTACCCGAACTACCGCGATCGGCGAAAGCGCTGGTCGAGCAGGTGAAGGAGTATGAGCGTGGCATCGTCGAGGCGGCGATGAGCGGTGCGGCCGGCCTGGCCGGCGTGGCCTTGTCGCAGCACCCGCTGGTTCCCGGCATCACCGCGGCCAGGGAGTTGATCAGCGAGTACCGCGAACTGCATGGCCAGCATCTTGCCTACCTGCGGTAACCGGCCAGCAACGGCTGGGCCCATGCGCAGCCGTCGATGGCCGGGGCACGTGCGCGGCTGGCAACGGCCAGGCATGTGCGCGGCTGGCAACGGCCAGGGCGTAGGCGTGGCCCACGATGGCCAGCCCGCGACGGCGGCGCAGTTCCTCTCAGATAGTTAGGACAGTATCCTAACTATCTGGCTTTCGGCTGGCCGGTCGGCTGGCGAGTGGGATCGGCCGGGCAGCCTGCCTGCTGCGGTCGGCGGGTGCGGTGGGGGAAGATAACGGAGGAGGTGGCCGGGACGATGACACCATCAGGCGCGGCCGGTACGACTCCGGCTGACGGCCCGGCTGGCAAGGTCGCGGCCGCGGGCGCGGATGCGCAGCCAGGTCATGAGCCTGCCGGGATCGAGCCACGGGGCGCTGAGCTGGCCGGGCCGGGGGCCGCTGAGCCGGCTGGCGTGTCCGGCGCTGAGCTGGCCGGGCCGGGGGCCGCTGAGCCGGCTGGGCCGGGGGCCGCTGAGCCGGCTGGGCCGGGGGCCGCTGAGCCGGCTGGGCCGGGGGCCGCTGAGCCGGCTGGGCTGTCCGGCGCCGAGCTGCCAGGGCACGCAGTCGCTGAGTCGGCTGGCATGTCCGGCGCCGAACCCGTCGGCTTGCCCGGCTCCGCCCGGCTCAACGGCGGCCAGGCGGCCCGCCCTCAGCTCATCCGCGCGCTCAACGAGCAGCTACTGCTCAGCCACATCCGCCAGCTCGGTCCCTGCTCGCGTGCCGAGCTTGCCCGCCTTTCCGGGCTGTCCAAGCCGACGGTCTCACTGGCGCTGGTCAACGTGGAGCGGTCCGGCCTGGTCCGGATCGCCGGGCAGCGGACCGGCGTGCCCGGCCGTTCCGCCCGGCTGTACGAAGTCCGGCCGGAGGCCGGATTCGTGCTCGGCCTCGACATCGGCCTGCGGTACCTGCGCGGCGCGCTGGCCGACCTGACCGGCCAGATCCGCGCCAAGGCGTCAGCCCGGGCCCGCGCGTCGAGCATGACCGGCCGCGTGACCGAGCTGATCAGGCTCGCCGACGCGCTGTGTGCCGACGCTGGGCTGGACCGTGCGGTCATCACCCAGACGGTGATCGGCAGTCCGGGCGTCTACGATCCGCGGCGGAACGCCATGGCGCTCACCGGCCAGCTGGCCGGCTGGGGCCGCCCGGCCGTGCTAGCCGGCCTGCGGGAGGCATTCGGCGAGAATCTTGTCGTAGAAAATGATGTCGATGCCGCCGCCCTCGCCGAGCAGGCGCATGGCCACGGCCGGGAGTTCGCCAGCTTCGCCTTCGTCTGGATCGGCACCGGCATCGGCATGGGACTGGTGCTGGACGGCCGGCTGCACCGGGGCGTGCACGGCGTGGCCGGCGAGATCGCGTTCATGCCGATTTCCGAGGGCCGCGGCACCGACGAGGGCGATGCCAGGCGGCGTGGCGCGCTTGAGGCATCGGCGTCGGCATCAGCCGTGGTGCGCGCCGCCCGCCGGGCAGGCATGCGCGGGCCGGTCTCGGCGCGCCGGGTGTTCACCGCGGCGGCGCGCGGGGACGAGAGCGCCGCCGCGGTGGTAGCACAGGAGGCGCGGCTGGTGGCCAAGGCCATCTGCTCGGTTATCACGGTGGTGGATCCCGAGCTGGTCGTGCTGGGCGGCGGAATCGGCCAGGCCCCGGGGTTCGCCGCCGCGGTCACCGCGGAGCTCCGGCAGCTGGCGCCGGTGCTGCCCGAGGTCAGGGTGAGCGCGCTCGGCACGGACGCCGTCGTGGACGGCTGCCTGGCGGCCGGCACGGAACTTGCCTGGAAGCAGCTGACTGCCCTGCTGCCATCGGCTCCGGCGGCCGACGGCAGCTTCAGCGGCTGACGGGCACCCCGCGCTCTCGCGTGCGAGGACGTAACGGCAAACGAGCCGCGGGCCGCCGTCAGCCTGGCTGCGGCCGGTTACCCGAGGTCGCGGTGAAGTACTGGCTCGACTCCGGGCGCCACAGCAGGATGACCGCGCCCACCCCGGCCAGCCACACGATGAGGCTGAACGCGAGGCCCAGGCTCGCGTGCGGCCGGATGAGGGCGAGCAGCACGAACAAGGTGTTGAGGCCGCACAGAGCCGAGCCGGTGACCCTGGCCCAGTTCTTCCCTGCCTTGTTCGCCGAGGCCATCCAGATCCACAAGCCGATCCCGACCAGCCCGAAGAACACCGCGAAGACTACGAGCCCCACCTCCGCGTTGTGCAGCTGGGACGTGGTGAAGCTCGGATTGGCCTTCTTGATGGCGGTCTTCAGGCTGCCGATGGTGGTCAGGCTCACGATCAGGTCGATGACGCTGAGAATCGCGCCCGCATACATGAGATTGACCGCCATCTTGACTGGCGCGGGCGTGGCGGGCCGCTGTGGCTGCTCCGGCATCTGCCCGCCGGACGGATACGGCTGGTACATGGCTGCTCCTCACGCGTTACTTTCATCATCATCCCGGACGGCGCCGTGTCGCGGGCGCCGCCGACGAGCCGGATCTGGGCACGCGGCCACAGACATCCTCCCGGCCAACCTGAATCATCTGCCGCGGTTGCCTGCCCGGTTCGGCGGGCGGGCGAGGCCGGATGGCCTAGTGGCTGCATGAATCATGATCCGCCGGTAGCATCGGCGTCTGCCAGCTAAGCAGCAATTGTCCCCTTACCCGGAAGTCCTTGATAGCGAAAGGCAGCGCGAATGGAAACGATGCGTTCCGGGGAGGATGTGGCGGACGGGATACCGGAGATCCGGGGCAACCGGCAGATCCAGTGTGACGTCCTGGTCGCGCTCGCGGAGTGCCGGAATCACCGGAGGTGGTTCGCCGGCTTCGCCGAGCCGTACCTCGGTGACAGCCCGATCGAGATCGGCAGCGGCCTCAGCACATTGACGACCATGTCGAGGCGCTGCGCAGCATGGCCCGGCTAGTCCGGGGCGGTGGCTACATCGTGCTCGTGTGCCCGGCGTTTCCGTTCGCGATGAGCCCGGTGGACATCGCCACCGGACACGTCAGGCGCTATACGAAGCACTCCATGCGCGCGGCCCTGGCCAGCGCGGGCGTTGAGGCGGTGACCGTCAGGTACGCCAACTCGATCGGGCTGCTCTGCTATTACGTCTTCACTAGCCTGCTGCGGAGAACTCCGGCCGAGGGCAGCACGATGACGTTCTACGACCGCCTTGTGGTACCCGTGGTCCGCTTCATCGAGCGCATCATCGTGCGCCCGCCGTTCGGCCAGTCGGTGCTGGCGATCGCGCGGGTGCCCGCCGACGGCGACCAGGCCGGGACCGCATGACTCAGCTGTCCGGGGAGTCCCGCCCGAACGACGTGGCTGGGACTGCGCTGCGGTAACAACGACAGTAGATTCCCATCCACGCCCTTAAACGGGCCAGCTGGGCCGGTAGACGGAGACGCCGTCGGCCCGGTAGCTGAAGCGAAATCCGGTCGCGGTGAGATAGCGGCTGACGGCCGGGCGGAGCCGATCCCACGCGAGCACCCAGCCGATGTCCATCCGGCGGGCATCCCGCCGCGCGGCAGCCTGCTGCGCGGGCGAGCTGCGCTGCCCGTGCTGGGCCGCCATCAGCTGCCGGTAGAACACATGCGCGGTGATGGCGGCCGCCGTGGGCGCCGGCACCCAGGAGGTATACGAGATCGCCCGCGGGTGGCCGTCAGCGGTCGCGAGCAGCAACGGCCGTGGCGAGACGGGACTGCCGTACAGCGGCAGCCCGCCGCGCAGCCCGAACGGGATGTCCAGCACGATCGAACCGGATTGATCAGCGGCGATGGGCCGGTCAAGGGCGGGCAGCGCGGTGCGCATGGCCGGCTGGCCTGGCTGCCCGGACCAGCCGGCCTCGAGAACGGCGAGCGGGACCACGATGAGCGCCACCGCGGCTGCCGCCGCCGGCCGCGCGTGATCGCGGAGCCAGTCCGCCGCGCTCCCGGCGAGCAGCGCGGCCGGGACCAGCCCGAGCACGGCCAGCCGGTCCGCCTCGCGCAGGGCCGACAGGCCAGGAAGCCGGATCAGCCAGGTGTAAGGCAGCGCCAGCGACACCCGCGCGCCGTGCCATGCCTCGGCCAGCGGCACGTACTGCCTGCCGCCGATGTACAGGGTGGTGCCCAGGGCCAGGGCGGCGCAGCCGAGCCAGCACGCGGCCAGTGACCGGGCACCGCAACGCCGCCAGGACACGGCCAGGCCGACCACCGCGAGGGCGGTCAGCGCCAGGCCGAAGGTCGGCACGCCCTCGGTCGGCTGGCGGTACCGATAGGCGGCGGCCAGGCTGGACGGCGCGGAATCGGACAGCCGCGGCGAGGGCCCGAACAACCCGGGCAGTTGCGCTCCGTACCTGCCGTAGTTGGCCGCGAGCAGGTGCGGGCTGGCGGTGCTGCCGCCCGCGCTGGCCTGCTGGGCCATGGCAGTCAGCTGGGGGCTGGCGATGACCACGGCGACCAGCGCGCCGATCGCCAGGGAGGAAAGCCGGGCCGGGGCCGGCGCGGCGGTTCCCGGCCGGCCCGGGCGCCGGGCCAGCCAGGGGATGAGTATCAGCCCGGCCAGGATCACGGTCATCACCGCGGATTCCTGGTCGACCAGCACCGAGCCGCCGATGACAGCGCCCAGGATGATGCCCTGGCGGCGACCGGGGCAGCGCCGAAGCCGGACGGCCGCCTCCATCGCCATCGGCAGGGCCAGCGTTCCCGCGGCGATGTTGAGGTGATACCAGTCCTGCCAGGCCAGCATCGAGGAAAGCCCGAACAGCGCGCCGGCCGTGATCGCGCCGGCGGGCCGCAGCCAGAGCCGAGCCGCCCGGTACATCACGTAGCACAGCAGCCCGGGCATGGCGATCGTCAGCAGCAGGAACGAGGCTGCCGGGCCGGCCGTCAGCGTAGCCGGGGCCAGCACCAGCCCGGCCAGCGGCATGATCGTGTCATATCCGAGCCGGATCCCGGCCGGGGCCGCCAGCTGGCTGGTGAACCACGGATTGCCCAGGTGCGCGACCTGATGCGCCACCCACCACAGGTCCCAGACGTAGCTGGAAACGTCACGGACGGCAGGCACCCGGCCGGTCAGGTACGCCGTCCGGGGCCAGGTCA
>WNGD01003508.1_pt1 | contig 17433 bp, 18 predicted proteins | sample 5400671 | NCBI WGS metagenome assembly WNGD01 (sample SAMN13153369, study PRJNA577476) | soil metagenome | isolation source: 40 cm soil or saprolite under grassland replicate 2 | place: USA:California | collected 2016-06-15
GATTCCGGCCGCGGCAGTGATTTTCTCCGGCACGGTCAGTCGCTGGAGCGCGTTCATGGCGGATCTCTCTTTCGAGGTGAGTGAGATGGCACGATGGTCGGGCCAGGGTGGTGCAGGGGCGTTTCAAAGGCGTTACACCGCATGCTCGCGGTGCCCGCTGGCGAAGCCGGCCGGGCCCGGCAGCGCGGGCCTGGCTGGGCGGCGGTCAGCGCACCCGCTATATCTTGCTCGCTCGCGCGTCCTTAACGGGGCAATTTGGAGTTATCCGGGCAACTGGCGTGAGCCATCCGCGGCGGCCGGGATGCGTTCCAGGATGAGCGGGCCGATGTCCGGCGCGCGCGGGCCGATCTCGAACGCGCCGGCCAGGGCCTCGCGGGCGGCCGTGCAGCGGGACCCAGCGTCGCCGCGCAGCTCGAGCAGCGGCTGGCCGCGCTCGACCCGGTCGCCGGGCTTGGCCAGGCAGATGACGCCCGCGGCCGGGCTCACCAGGTCTTCTTTCCTGGCCCGGCCCGCGCCGAGCCGCCAGGCGGCCACGCCGACCGCGCGGGCATCAAGCCGGCGCAGCCAGCCCGCCTCCGGCGCGGCCACCACGTCGGTATGCGCTGCCTGGGGCAGCGGGGCGTCCGGGTCGCCATGCTGGGCCCTGATCATCGCGCGATAGCGGTCCAGCGCCCGGCCATCGGCCAGGGCGGCGGCCGGGCCGGCCGGGCCTGGCGCCGCATCGGCCAGGGCGGCGGCCGGGCCGGCCGGGCCTGGCGCCGCATCGGCCGGGCCGGCGGGCAGCCCGGTCGGCAGCCCGGCCAGGGCGAGCATCTCCGCTGCCAGCGCCAGCGTCACCTCGGCCAGGTCAGGCGGGCCAGCGCCAGCCAGCGTGGCCACGGCCTCCTCGACCTCGACCGCGTTGCCCACTGCCCGGCCGAGCGGCGTATCCATCCGGGTGAGCAGCGCGGTGGTGCGGACGCCATGCTCCTCGCCGAGCGTGACCATCGTCTGCGCCAGCAGCCTGGCCTGGTCGATATCCGGCATGAACGCGCCGCTGCCGACCTTGACGTCGAGCACCAGGGCGGCGGTCCCCTCGGCGATCTTCTTGGACATGATCGAGCTGGCGATGAGCGGAATCGACTCGACGGTGCCGGTCACGTCGCGCAGCGCGTAGAGCTTGCGGTCGGCTGGCGCCAGGCCCTGGCCGGCGGCGCAGATCACGCAGCCTGCCGAGCTCAGCACCGAGATCATCTCGGCATTCGTCAGCTCGGCCCGCCAGCCAGGGATCGACTCGAGCTTGTCCAGGGTGCCGCCGGTGTGGCCGAGGCCGCGGCCGGAAAGCTGCGGTACGGCGGCGCCGCAGCTCGCCACGAGCGGCGCTAGGACCAGCGAGACCTTATCCCCCACCCCGCCGGTCGAGTGCTTGTCGACGGTGGGCGCGGGCACGGCGCTCAGGTCGAGCCGTTCACCGGACTCGATCATGGCCGCGGTCCAGGCTCGCAGCTCGGCCGGGTCGAGGCCGCGGAAGCAGATCGCCATCAGCAGCGCCGACATCTGCTCATCGGCGACGGCACCGCCGGTGTAGGCGTCGATCAGCCAGCGGATCTCGCCGTCGGCGAGCCGCCGGCCTTCCCGCTTCGCCCGGATCAGCTCCACCATGTCAGGCATCGGCGGCCCGCCTTGCGGCCAGGTCCGTGCCGCTGAACGAGGCGGGCAGCAGCAGCCCGAGGTCGGTAGGCCCGGCGGGGGTCTCCACCAGCAGCCGGTCGCCACCGGCCTCGAGCAGCAGCTGGCGGCACCGGCCGCAGGGCAGCAGCGGGTCGCCGTCGCCGGCCACCACGCTCACCGCGACGAGCGTGCCGCCGCCGGACGCGTGCAGCGCCGACACCAGCCCGCACTCGGCGCAGAGCGTCAGCCCGTAGGAGGCGTTCTCCACATTGCAGCCGGTCACGATCCGGCCATCCGAGGCCAGCCCGGCGGCCCCGACGCGCAATCGCGAGTAGGGCGCGTAGGCGCGCCCCGCGGCATCGGTCGCCGCGGCTCGCAGCGCCGTCCAGTCGATCGCCATCCGGGCCTCCAGCCGTGCTGAGATGAAATGCGTACCTCAGGGCCCAGCGGCCGGGACCGGGACGTTCTGACCGGGCCGGCCCGCACCGGGGGGTAGCGCGCCAGGAACCCAGTTTCCGGCCTTCCCGCTATCCGCCGGGCGGCTTACGATCTTAAGGGTCTCGATTCGGCAACAGCGCCACCGGGACAGCACTTTCATGCTTCCCGGACAGCAGCATCGGGGCTAGCCTTCGGGAGATCCGGGGGGGCATTCGGGACTTCCTTGCCCCGGCCGGCCAGGGCTGCGTGAGAAAGCCGGCAGTCCTTCCGGGCGGCCGTCGGCTGCCCCCGGCAGAGGAGGAAACCGTGAGGCACAAGATAAGCAGCGTGGCGGTGCTCAGCATCGTTGCCTTGCTGGCCGCAGCGTGCGGCTCGAGTTCGCCCAGCAGTTCGTCGAGCGGTGCCGCGAGCAGCGCGCCCGCGGCTGCCAAGTTCAAGGCGTGCGTGGTGTCGGACACCGGCACGATCAACGACAAGTCCTTCAACCAGTCCGCGTATCAGGGCGCCACCGAGGCCGCGAGCGCTTCCGGAGGCAAGATCACCGCGCAGTTCCTGCCGTCGGCCTCGGCGTCCGATTACGCGTCGAACATCACCTCGTTCATCAACCAGAAGTGCGGGATCATCGTTACGGTCGGATTCTTGATGGGAGACGCCACGTCCGCCGCGGCGAAGGCAAACCCCAGCCAGAAGTTCGCGATCGTCGACTTCACCTACCCCAAGCCCTTTAAGAACGTGAGTACCTTGGTGTTCGACACGGTGGAGGACGGCTTCCAGGCCGGCTACCTGGCCGCCGGGATGAGCAAGACGGGGAAGGTCGCCACGTTCGGCGGCCAGAAGCTGCCCACCGTGACCATCTATATGGACGGGTTCTGGGACGGCGTCCAGTACTACAACACCAAGCACCACAAGAACGTCAAGGTCCTCGGCTGGAGCGAGAAGACCCAGAACGGCAGCTTCACCGGCAACTTCACCGACCTGACAGCCGGCCAGCGGCTCACCAACACGTTCATCAGCGAGGGCGCCGACATCATCTTCCCGGTGGCCGGCAACGTCGGCCTCGGCGCGGCCAAGGCGGTCCAGAACGCCGACACCGCGGCAGGCACCCAGAAGGTGAACATGATGTGGGTGGACACCGACGGGTGCATCAGTGCCGCCCAGTACTGCAAGTACTTCATCACCAGCGTGAACAAGGGCATCACGAATGCAGTCAAGAACGCGGTGAACACAGCCGCCAATGGCACGTTCAAGGGCGGAAACTACCTCGGCACGCTGGCCAATGGCGGCGTCGGGCTTGCTCCTTACCACGACTTCGCCAGCAAGGTGCCCGCCTCGCTGCAGGCAGAGCTTGCGACGATCAAGACCGATATCGAGAACGGGACGATCAAGCCGGCCACGAAGAGCCCGGCGTAACCGTAGCGCTGCCCGGGCAGGGCGCATGCCCCGCCCGGAACTGCGCAGGTGCCCGGGGCGAGGCTGGCCCGCCTCGCCCCGGGCACGCAGGCGCCGTGGGCGGTGCTGTCCGCCATGCCTGCGGCGCTCGGGTGCCAGCGGGAGGAGGCTGCGGGTGAAGCTGGAGCTGAACGGCATCACCAAGCGGTTCGGCAGCCTCGTCGCCAATGACCACATCGACCTGACCGTCGAGCCCGGCGAGATCCGCGCCCTGCTCGGCGAGAACGGCGCCGGCAAGACGACGCTGATGAACGTCCTCTACGGGCTGATACAGCCGGACGAGGGCGAGATACGGCTCGACGGCAAGGCCGTGACCATCCGGTCGCCCAAGGACGCGATCGCCGCCAGGATCGGCATGGTTCACCAGCACTTCATGCTGGTCCCGGTCTTCACCGTCGCGGAGAATGTCACCCTCGGGCTTGAGCGCACCCGGCGGCTCGGCCTGCTCGACCGGCGGCAGGCCCGCCGGGACGTCAGGGAACTCTCCGAGCGCTACGGCCTGGACGTCAACCCCGACGCGATCGTCGAGGAGCTCCCGGTCGGCGTGCAGCAGCGGGTTGAGATCATCAAGGCCCTGCTGCGCGAGGCCACCGTACTCGTCCTGGACGAGCCCACCTCCGTGCTCACCCCCGGCGAGATCGACGACCTGTTCCGGATCATGCGCGAGCTCAGGGCGGGCGGCCGGTCGATCGTGTTCATCTCGCACAAGCTCAAGGAGGTCCAGGCGATCGCCGACACGATCACGGTCATCCGGCGCGGCAAGGTCGTCGGCGAGCGGCCGCCGACGGCGGCGGACAGCGAACTCGCCGCGCTGATGGTGGGCCGGGCCGTTCAGCTGCGGGTGAGCAAGGAGCCAGCGCAGCCCGGTGAGGTCGTGCTTGACGTGCGCGGCCTCACGGTCGCCGGCGAGCAGGACAAGCCGGCCGTGGACGACGTCTCGTTCGAAGTCCGGGCAGGCGAGATTCTCGGTGTGGCCGGCGTGCAGGGCAACGGGCAGACCGAGCTCTGCGAGGCGCTGATCGGCCTGCGGCCGGCCGCAGCCGGGTCGGTGCTCGTCGACGGCCGCGACATCAGCCACGAGGCACCGCGGGAGCGGCTGCGGGCTGGCATCGGGTACATCCCGGAAGACCGGCAGGAGGACGGCCTGGTCGGCGACTTCTCGGTGGCCGACAACCTGGTCCTTGACGTCTACGACCGGAAGCCGTTCGCCTCCGGCATCTCGCTGGACCTGGATGCGATCCGTGACAACGCTGTCAGCCGCGTTGCCGAGTTCGACGTGCGCACCTCGTCCATTGCCACGCCGACCAGGACCCTATCCGGCGGGAACCAGCAGAAGGTCATCGTGGCCCGTGAGGTTAGCCGGGACATCCGCGTGCTGCTGGCCAGCCAGCCGACTCGCGGCCTCGACGTTGGATCGATCGAGTTCGTGCACCGCCGCATCGTCGAACAGCGGGACCAGGGGGTGGCCGTGGTCATCGTGTCCTCGGAACTCGACGAGATCTACGCCCTCGCCGACCGCATCGCGGTGATGTACGAGGGCAAGATCACCGGCTTCCGGCCGCCCGCGGTCTCGGTGGGGGAACTGGGGCTGCTGATGGCCGGCGGGCGCGACGGCGACGGCCAGGCGGCGCAGCCGGAATCGGCCGGAGGGCAGGAAACCGGGCCGGCCGACGGACCGGGGCAGACCGGCGGGACTGGGACGTCGGACACGGCAGGGCCGGCATGAGCGACGAGCACCCCCCGCCTCCCCCGGACGCCGGGCCTCCTGCCGCCTCCGGGCCGGTCCCTGACTCCGGGCCCGTGCCGGACGCCGCGCCGCTCCCGGCCGCGGCACCTCCGCCGGGCGCCGGTACCGGGACCGCGGGCGGGCGATCACGCGGATCGTTCAGCCCGGCGATCATCGACGCGGTCCTCGAGGGCAGGCCCGCCGTCCTCACCGCGCTGGCGATCGCCAGCGCGGTGGTGCTCGGCGGCCTGCTCATCGCGTTCAGCGACACGACGGTGCTGGGCGCGTGGGCCAACTTCTTCTCGGATCCCGGCAACGCGATCGCGCAGACGTGGGACGCCGCGGCCGCCGCCTATTCCGCGATGTTCGAGGGCGCGATCTTCAACCCGCACACGATCTCGGCCGCCTTCCACGGCGGGTCCGTCGGCGCGATCTTCTACCCGCTGTCGCAGACCGCGTCCGACGCGACGCCGCTGATCCTCACCGGGCTGGCGGTGGCCATCGCCTTCCGGGCCGGCCTGTTCAACATCGGCGCAGCCGGCCAGTGGGTCGGCGGTGCCATCGTCGCGACCTACCTCGGCTTCGCCATCAGCCTGCCGCCGGTCGTGCATGTCCTCGTCTGCCTGCTCGGCGGCTTCGCCGGCGGCGCGGTGATCGGCTGGCTCGTCGGCGAGCTCAAGGCACGCACCGGAGCCCACGAGGTCATCGTCACGATCATGCTCAACTACATCATGTACAACCTGCTGGCCTTCCTGCTCGGCACGCCGGTGGCGCTGCAGAAGCCGGGTCAGGCGAACCTGATCAGCCCCAACCTCGCCAGCAACGCCCGGCTGCCGCACGTCGGCGGCCCGCCGCCGCAAGTCGACGCCGGCTTCCTGGTCGCGCTGGTCGCCGCGGCCGGCGCGTGGTGGCTGCTGTCCAGGTCGACGGTCGGGTTCCGGTTCCGGACGGTGGGCGCGAACCCGGGCGCGGCGCGCAGCGCCGGGATGAGCGTCGAGCGGAGCTGGGCGCTGGTGATGCTGCTGGCCGGCGGGCTGGCCGGCCTGGGCGGCGCCGCGGTGATCCAGGGGCCGCTGCAGAACCTCACGTTCAACAGCTACGGCACGTTCGGCTTCGACGGCATCACGGTCGCGCTGCTCGGCCGGGCCAGGCCCGTCGGGGTCGTCCTGGCCGCCTTGCTCTTCGGCGCCCTGCACGCGGGCGGCACCAACATGGAAGCAGCCACTCAGGTGCTGAGCGATATCACGCAGGTGCTGCAAGGGCTGATCGTGCTCTTCGTCGCCGCCCCGCCGCTGATCCGGGCCCTGTTCCGGCTCCGCACGGCCGGGTCGGCCGGCCTTGAGGCCGTGCCCAAGGGGTGGAACGCATGACCGCGCTTGCCGTCCCCCTCCGGGCCCGTGCCACCGTCAGCCGGCGTGCCGTCGCGGCCGGCACGTTCATCCTGCTCGGGCTGATCGACATCTTCCTGTTCGGGCTGTTCGCGCACACGGGCGACGCCACGTTCGCGCTGACCGTATCCGGCACGTCGGTGCACGTGCCCAGCATCCACGCCCCGGCGGCGCAGGTCGCCTACACGCTCGGCGCGCTGTCGGTCGCGATCGGCATGCTCCGCGCCGTCACGGACCCAGGCCCGACGGCAAAGCGGCTCAGCATCGCGGCCGTGGTGCTCTTCTTCGTGATCTCGCTGCTCTGCTGGGCGTACGCGGGCAACGCCATCCCGCTGAACGTGGTCAACCTGTTGCAGAGCACGATGAACCTGTCGATCCCGCTCGTGCTCGGCGCGCTGGCCGGCTGCATGTGCGAGCGGTCCGGTGTGATCAACATCGCGATCGAGGGTCAGTTGCTGCTCGGCGCGTTCGCCGCTGCCGTCGTGGCGAGCGCCTTCGGCGGGCTGTGGCTCGGCCTGATCACCGGATCGATGGCCGGCGGCCTGCTCGGCCTGGTGCTGGCCGCCTTCGCCATCAACTTCCTGGTCGACCAGATCATCCTCGGCGTGGTGCTCAACGTGCTGGCGTCCGGGCTCACCGGCTACCTCAACGACCGCGTGCTCGTGTCCAGGCCGGAGCTGAACGCGGGGCTCACCTTCAGCACCATCAAGATCCCCGTGCTCGGCGATATCCCGATCATCGGGCCGATCTTCTTCGACTCGACGATCTTCCTCTACATCATGTACGCCATGATCATCCTGGTGCAGGTCGGCCTGTTCCGCACCAGGTGGGGACTGCGCGTCCGCGCCGTCGGCGAGCACCCGACCGCTGCCGATACCGTCGGCATCCGGGTGCGGGCGACCAGGTACCGCAATGTCATTCTCGGCGGCCTGATCGCCGGCATCGGCGGGGCCTACCTGACGGTCGGCTCGGTCGGCACGTTCACCAAGGACATGTCGTCCGGTCTCGGCTACATCGCCCTCGCCGCGATGATCTTCGGCCGGTGGACTCCGCTGGGTGCCACGGCCGCCGCGCTGCTCTTCGGCTTCGCCAACTCGCTGCAGGCCACCCTGTCGACGATCAACGTCCCGATCTCGTCCTACTTCCTGCTGATGGCCCCCTATGTGGCCACGATCATCGCGGTAGCAGGCCTGGTCGGAAGGGTGCGGGCGCCTGCCGCCGACGGAAAGCCGTACGTGAAGGCATGACCGGCGACCCGTATGCCGCGGCCGCGGCGAGCGCGGTTCGGCTCGCCCAGCTCAGCGGCCAGCCCGCGCACGACGCCGCCATCGTCCTCGGCTCTGGCTGGGCGCCCGCCGCCGATGCCCTGGGAACGGCGAGCGCGGAGATCCCGCTGGCCGAACTCGGCGGGTTCGCGCCGTCGACGGTGGCCGGCCACTCCCCCGCCGTCCGCTCGCTGACCTTCGGCAGCCTGCGGGCGCTGGTCTTCCTGGGCCGGACGCACCTGTACGAGGGTTACCCGGTCGCGACCGTCGTGCACGGCGTGCGGACCGCCGTGGCGGCCGGCTGCCGGGTCGTCGTGCTGACCAATGCGGCCGGCGGAATCCGGGCCGGATACCAGGTCGGGCAGCCGGTGCTGATCAGCGATCAGCTCAACCTGACTGGCCTCTCGCCGCTGGCCGGCGACCCGCCGCCCGATGGCTATCCCTCCCGGTTCACCGACCTCACCGATCTGTACTCGCCGCGGCTGCGGGCGCTGGCCGGGCGCGCCGATGCCGGTCTCGCCGAGGGCGTCTACGCGGCGCTGCCGGGACCGCACTACGAGACCCCGGCCGAGATCGCCATGCTGCGCGGTCTCGGCGCGGATCTGGTCGGGATGTCCACCGTGCTCGAGGCCATCGCCGCCCGCCATCTCGGCGCCGAGGTGCTGGGCATCTCGCTGGTCACCAACCTGGCGGCAGGCCTGGCCCCGGGTGGCCTCGATCACGCCGACGTCATGGCCGCCGGCCGGGCCGCCGCAGTCCGGATAGGCGCGCTGCTGGCCGGCATCCTGCCGGGGATCGGCTGAGATGATCGACCCGGATCTCCGCGCGCGGATCGACGCGTGGATCGCCGATGACCCGGATGAGCGGGACCAGGCCGAGTTGCGCGCGCTACTGGCCTCCGGCAGCCCGGCAGCCGAGGCCGAGCTTGCGGACCGGTTCGGCGGCCGGCTGGAGTTCGGCACCGCGGGGCTGCGCGGTGCCATCGCCGCCGGGCCGAACCGGATGAACCGCGCGGTCGTCCGCGGCGCGACCGCCGCCCTGGCCGGCTGGCTGCGCGCGGGGGGCGGGGGCGGCCCGCCCAACCCGGTCGATGTGACAGTGAGCGGGTCAGCTGCCGCTGAACCCCACCTTCACCGGCATCCGGCTGAGATCCGGGGCGGCGTCGTCATCGGGTGCGATGCGCGGCACCGCTCGGACGAGTTCGCCGACGAGGCGGCCCGGGTGCTCGCCGGGGCAGGCCTGCGGGTGCACCTGCTGCCGCCGCGCCAGCCGACGCCACTGCTCGCGTTCTCGATCAGGCAGCTGTCGGCGTCGGCCGGCATCATGATCACCGCGAGCCACAACCCGCCGGCCGACAACGGCTACAAGCTTTACCTGTCCGACGGGGTGCAGATCATCCCGCCCGCCGACGCCGAGATCGAGGCCGCGATCCGCGCGCTCGGGCCGCTGGCGCAGGTGCCCGTCGCGGCCGCGGACAGCCCGCTGATCACCCGGCACGGGGACGAGGTCGCCCGCGCCTACCTGGATGAGGTCACCGCGCCGTTCCATGCCCCGACCGGCGCCGCCGGGCTGCGATTCGTCTACACCCCGCTGCACGGCGTTGCCGGGGGGCTGGCCCTGCGGGCGTTCCGGCAGGCCGGCTTCCGCCCGCCGGATGTCGTGGCCGCCCAGGCAGCGCCCGATCCCGACTTCCCGACGGTCAGCTTCCCGAACCCGGAGGAGCCGGGCGCGCTGGACATGGCGCTCGCTCAGGCCCGCCAGTCCGGCGCCGACCTGGTGATCGCGAGCGACCCGGACGGTGACCGGCTGGCCGTCGCCGTCCCGGATCCGCAGGCTGAGGGCGGCTGGCGGGCGCTGACCGGCGATCAACTCGGCGCGCTGCTTGGCGCGTACATTCTGGAACGCACATCCTCCCGGCCCGACCCGGAGCACCGGCTGGTCGCGACCACGGTGGTCTCAGGGACCATGCTGGCGAGCATCGCGGCCTGGGCGGGCGCCAGGTACGCCGAGACGCTGACCGGGTTCAAGTGGATCGTACGGGCAGCCGACCAGCGAGACGGCCTGCATTTCGTGTACGGCTACGAGGAGGCGCTCGGGTACACGATCGGCACCGTGGTGCGGGACAAGGACGGCATCGGGGCAGCGCTGGCCACGCTCAGCCTCGCCGCCAGGGCCAGATCCGGTGGCGAGTCGCTGCTGGACGCCTACGACACGCTCGAGGTCGCTCACGGCGTGCACCTGACCAGCCAGCTCACGCTGCGGACCAGCGCGCCCGCCGAGGTCATGGCGCGATTGCGGGCGGTGCCGCCGGCCGCGTTCGGCGCGCTCGACGTGATCTCCACGGCAGACCTGGCCGCCGGGACGGCAGAGCTGCCGCCGGCTGACGTGCTGAGCTACCGGCTGGCCGGCGGGCGGGTCGTCATCCGGCCGAGCGGCACCGAGCCGAAGATCAAGGCCTACCTCGAGGTGGTCGAGCCGGTAAGCAGCGGGCGGCTGGCGGAAACCCGGCGCGCGGCCCAGGCCCGGATGGATCCGCTCCGTGCGGCCGTCCGGGCCCTGCTGCAGGGCTAACCGCCGGACCGGCCAGCCGGCGCTGCTGCAGGGCTAACCGCCGGACCGGCCAGCCCGGCCCTGCTGCAGGGCTAACCGCCGGACCGGCCAGCCCGGCCCTGCGGGCGCGCTTCACCCGGCGGCGGTTCCCGTGGCAAGCTCGGCAACATGACCAGCATTCACGAGGACCCGGCGTGTGCTGCCGCGCACGGGCATGCTCCGACCGCCACGAACAACCGGACGCTCGTCGCGGTATTCTTCTCGCCAGTCGCCAGCTACCTGCTGCATTTCGGCCGCGATGCGGGGTTCCGCCCGGTGCTGGTGGAACCCGACCCGGAGCAGGCGGAGGCCGCGCGGAAGGCCGGCCTCGCGGCGGAGACCGGGATACCGGCGTCCATCGACCGCGCCGCTGACGTCGTCGTCACCGATCACCACCGGCCGGAACTCGGCGCCATGCTCCGCGACGCGCTGGTCAGCCCGGCGCGCTGGATCGGCGTGATGGGCAAGCCCAGCCACGCTGCGCCGCACGTGCCCGCGCTGGCCGGGCTCGGCGTGCCGCCCGCCGAGATCGCCCGTGTGCACCGGCCGATCGGCCTGAACATCGGCTCGCACACGCCCGCCGAGATCGCCATCTCCACGCTGGCCGGGCTGATCGCGGACCACAACGGCCGGCCCGGCGGGTTCAGCCACCCGGCCACCGGTTCCTAGCCAGTGGCCCAGGACTCAGCGCCGCCGGAGCCGGCACCGCCCGCTGGCTACTCAGGGACGCCGCTGCCGCGGAAGCTCGGCATCAAGGCCGGCCACGCGATCGCGCTGATCGACGCGCCACCGGGATTCGCGGCCAGCCTGGCACCGCTGCCGGATCGGGTAACCGTGCAGGACGGGCTTGCCGGTGACATGCCACTCGACGTAATCGTCTGGTTCGTGCTGTCGCGCGACGAACTGGCGGCGCGGCTTGACTCGCTGCGGGCCCGGATGGCCCCGTCCTGCGGGCTGTGGATCGCCTGGCCGAAGCGCGCGTCGAAGGTTCCCACCGACATGTCCGAGCACGTCGTGCGCGAGATCGCGCTGCCGACCGGCCTGGTGGACAACAAGGTCTGCGCGATCGACCAGGTCTGGTCCGGTCTTCGCCTCGTCATCCGCCGCGAACTCCGCTGACCGCCGGCCGGCAGCCGAAGTCAGTCGAGGATCCGCTGGCCGTTGAAGATGCCGAGCTCCTCCTGATAGAGCTCAAGTCCGATGCCGTTCGGGTCGCGGAAGTACATGCTGTCCATGACACCGCGGTCCGGCCCGAGGTAATCGATCCCGGCCTGATCCAGCTTCTTCTTCGCCGCCTCGAACTGGTCGGCCGAGATCGAGATCGCGAGGTGCTGCACCCCGCCGATGGTCTCGGTGAACGGCGGATGATCGTGGCCGGGGAAGTCGAAGAACCCGAGCAGGTTGTGGTTCCCGATGTCGAAGAAGAAGTGGTTGGAGCCCGCGTAATCCCGGTTCTCCACCAGCTCCACCAGCGGGAACCCGAGGAACTCCTGGTAGAAGCGTATGGTCTCCTCGGTATCGCGGCAGATCAGCGCGAGGTGGTGCACGCCGCGCACGGTGCTGTGCGGACGCTCGCCTTCCGGGCGCAGATACCGGCGACGCAACTCCTCGCGGCGGGCCCTGATGGCGTCAAGTTCCTGGCCTGCTGGCTGTGGCACGGCGACCTCCCTGACGTGGCCTGACGTGGCCTGGAGAGACGATTGTCTCGCAGTTCCGCCGGCGTCGGCTAACTGCCCGCCCGGCGAGCTAGCTGCCAGCGGCCGGCAGGCTCACCTCGTCTAGCCTGACGTGACGGTGCCGGAACGCCCAGCCCCGCAGCCCACGGCCCATCTGGGCCAGCGCTGACGGAGGGACGGCGACAACCGGGCAGGTCGCGTGCGCCAGGCAGTACCGGCTGACCCGGCAGGCCGCGATGCGGCCGAGCACTCCCCGGCGGCCGGCGCCGACCACGATCAGGTCATCCTCGGCGTTCGCGATCTTGACCAGCACGCAGCCAGCGTCACCGCGCACCACCAGCGGCTCGACAAGCACGTCTGCGGGAATCCCGCCGAAGGCTAGGTCAAGGGCATGCCGCAGCCGCTGCCCCGCTGCTTCCTTCCAGACCTGGCGCAAGTAGATGGACGGGGCGCCGCGGTCGGCGAGGTCGCCGCCCGGAGGGGTCCAGGCAAGGACCGGAATCAGCGGTGAGTCATGCAGCCGCGCCAGGCCGGCCGCATACCTGAGCGCCTGCAGGCTGCCCGGCGACCCGTCGACGCCTGCGAACACCCGACGTACGCGGGACACGGCAAGACTCCTTCCGGACGGATCCGTCTCCTCTAGTAAACCGCTCTCTGCCAGTGAAATCCTCCCGCGGGGGCGGTTTTTCGGCCGCGCTGGGCGGATCGGCAGGGCTCGGTCCCGCCCGGTCGGCCGGCCCGGCGGTTTGCCCGCCGGTCCCAGCCAGGTTTGCGGCTCAATATTTCTTGACAGTAGCTCTCAAATACTTCTAACATCCAATTACGAGCAGCTGTTGAAAGAAGGTGACTACCATGATCAGGAACCCGGAGAACCGCCGGTGGTGGGCACTCAGCGCGCTGTCGCTGAGCGTGCTCGTCGTCGGGCTCGACCTGACGGTCCTCAATCTCGCGCTGCCCACGCTGGCCGACGAGCTGCAGGCGTCAACGAGTGACCTGCAGTGGTTCATCGACGCCTATGCCCTGGTGCTCGCGGCGGCGCTGCTGCCGGCCGGCCTGCTCGGTGACCGGTTCGGCCGCAAGAAGCTGCTGACCGGGGCGCTGGCCTTGTTCGGCGTGGCCTCGCTGGCCTGCGCCTACGCGAACTCGTCCGGCGAGCTCATCGCGGCCAGGGTGGTACTCGGCCTGGCCGCCGCCGTCATCCTGCCGCTGTCGCTTGCCGTGCTGCCGGTGCTGTTCACCGCCGAGGAGAGGCCGCGGGCCATCGCCGCCGTGGGCGGCGCGACGTTCATCGGCTACCCGATCGGGCCGATCCTGGGCGGCTGGCTCCTTGACCATTTCTGGTGGGGCTCGGTATTCCTGATCAATGTTCCGGTAGTGGTGATCGCGCTGATCGCGGTCGCGATGCTGATGCCGGAATCGCGAAGCCAGCGCCGTCTCCGGCTGGACGCGCCCGGGGTGCTGATCTCCAGCGCCGGGCTGACCGCACTGACCTACGGTGTCATCAGGGCCGGGCAGAACGGATGGAGCGACGCCAGTGGGATCGCCACCATGTCGGCCGGCGCCGTGCTGATTGCCGGGTTCGTGCTCTGGGAGCGCCGGGTCGCCAGGCGCCCGAACGGCCAGCCGCTCGTCGACCTGACGTTGTTCCGGTCGGCCAGCTTCACCTGGGGGACCGCGCTGTCCACGATGGTGTCGTTCGCGCTGTTCGGGATCTTGTTCGGGGTACCGCAGTACTTCCGCGACGTCCGCGGGCTCGACTCGCTGAACAGCGGGCTGCGGCTGCTGCCGCTGATCGGCGGCCTGGCCCTCGGCCTTGCCGTCGGGCAGGGCCTGCAGCGCCCGGCCAAGGCCCCCGCCGGCGGCCCGGCCGGCCAGCCGCTGGCCAGCGCCAAGGTCCTGGTCGCCGCCGGGTTCGCGGTGATGGCGGCCGCGCTGGCGGTCGGCGCGGGCACCACCGTGACCAGCGGCACCACCTTCGGCGCGACCTGGTTCGCGATCGCCGGCCTCGGCCTGGGCATCGCGATGCCCACCGCGCTGAACGCGGCTCTCGGCGCGCTCTCGCCCGAGCGGAGCGGGTCGGGTTCGGCCCTAATCACCGCGCTTCGCCAGGTCGGGGCCGCGATCGGGGTGGCCGTGCTGGGAACCGTCCTCAATTCGGTCTACCGGGGCGGGATCCGGGTCACCGGGCTTCCCGCCGCCGCGGCGGCCGCCGCCCGCAGCAGCGTGGCCGGCGGCGTGGCCGTGGCGCACGCGGCGGGCTCCGCGCCCCTGCTGCACGCCGTCGGCGTCGCCTACGTCCACGGCATGGACGTCATGCTGTGGGTCTGCGCCGCCATCGCCCTGGCCTCCGCCCTGCTCGGACTGATGTTCCTGCCCCGGGCGGCGCCGACGGCCACCGCGGGTGCGGCTGGTACCGGCATCGCAGGCATGGGCGCGGCCGCGACGGCGGCCGCCGCGGACGGGCAACCGGGCGGCCCGGTGCCCGCCGACGGCGCACCGGATGGGTCACGCGACTCCGCACGGGCAGAATGATGAGCATGAGCGAGGTGGCCGACGCGGTCAAGCCAGCGGGGCTGCGCGAGCGGAAGAAGGCCAAGACCCGCGCGGCCATCAGGGAGCACGCGCTGCGCCTGTTCCGCGAGCGAGGCTACTCGGCCACCACGGTCGAGCAGATCGCGGCGGCGGCCGAGGTCTCCCCGGCGACGTTCTTCCGCTACTTCCCCACCAAGGAGGATGTCGTCCTGCAGGACGACCTGGACGTCGTCACGCTCGAGGCGCTGGAGGCGCAGCCGGCCGAACTTGGCCCGATCGCCGCAATGCGCGCAGCCACCAAGTCGATGCTGGCCATACTCAGCCCCGAGGACCTCGCCCGGCTGGGCGAGACCGTCGAGCTGAGCATGTCGGTGCCCGAGGTCAGGGCCCGGGCCGTCGACGAGTTCACCCGGACCATCGACGTGGTGGCGTGCGCGCTGGCCACCCGGGCCGGCCGGGACCCCGATGACTTCGCCGCGCGCAATGTGGCAGGCGCCATCGTCGGCGTGATCATGGCGGCTACGGTCCGGCGGCCCGGCCAGGGCCCGGCCGACATGTTCGCGCAGATCGACGCCGCGCTGGCGCACCTGGAGGCCGGCCTGCCCCTCTAGCCGGCGCGCGCTGATATACCGGGTGCATGGCTGCCGATTCCCTGCCGGGCCAGATGCGCACGGCCGCGATCACCCTGCTGGAGTCACTCGACGACGGGCAGCGCAAGCTCGCCGCCAGGCCGTTCGACGACGACGCCGCGCGCCGGTGGCTGGAATACCGGCCGAGGCCAAGGCCCGGGGCCTGCATCGCGGAGATGGGCAGCGCCAGCCGGAAGACCGCGCACCGGCTGCTGGCCACGGCGCTGAGCGAGCCCGCCTACGCGCAGGCCATGACGATCATCGCCCTGGAGGAAGTGCTCGACCGGCGCGAGGGCTGGCGCCACGGCAGGCACAGCGGTGACTACTGGGTCACGGTCTTCGGCGACCCGGCCGGCCACCAGCCGTGGTAGTGGCGGTTCGAGGGCCATCACCTGTCCGTGACGATGACCGTGGCCGGCCAGGAGATCTCCCCCGCCCCGGTCTTCCTCGGGGCGAACCCGGCCTGCGTCAGCTACGCGGGCCGGCGCCAGCTCGTCGCGCTCTACCTCGGCCGGCTGCCCGCCGACCTGGCCGCCCGCGAGGCCGCCCGGGTGAACGCCGGCGAGCTGCATTTCGCCTGGGAGGGCCCGACGTCCCCGGGTCAGCGCCACTACTACCGGGTGCAGGGCGACGACCTGCTGATCGAATACGACAACACCACAAGCGACGGCAACCACGCGCACACCGTGCTGCGCCGCCCGCGCAGCGACTTCGGCAGCGACGTGCTGGCCGCGCATTACCGGCAGGCGCATTCCTGACCGCTGGAACCTGGCCGTCTGTTGCCTGGCCCCGCGGCTGTCCGCCGGCGCCGGTCCGCCGCCCGGCGTCGGCGGGCTGGCGCCGCTCACCCGGCAGGCGCGTGCGCTCGGCTGGGCCCGTGCGCTCGGCGATTCGCCGCCCGGCAGCACCCGGCATAGTGTCGCACCATGAGCGAGTCGCTGCCGCTTTTCCCGTTAGGCACCGTGCTCTTCCCCGGCCTGCTGCTGCCCTTGCACATCTTCGAGGAGCGGTACCGGCAGCTCGTCCGCGACCTGCTGGCAGGACCGGGGCCGCGGCGTTTCGGCGTCGTGGCGATCCGCGAGGGCCGCGAGACCGGTACCAACGGCATTTCCGGGCTCTATCAGATCGGCTGCACCGCGACCCTGCGCCAGGTCACCCAGCACGACGACGGCCGGTTCGACCTGGTCACCGCGGGCACCCAGCGGTTCCGGCTGGGCGAGTTTGACCACTCGCAGCCCTACCTGCAGGCCGGCGTGGACCTGCTGCGCGAGGCCACCGGCGACGAGGCGGCCGCCGAGCGGGCAGCCCGCGCCGTGCAGGCCGCGTTCCGCGGCTATCTCAGCGCCCTTGCCGTGCACGGCGCAACCCAGGTCAGCATCCCGAACCTGCCGGACGAGCCGGTCGCGCTTTCCTACCTGGTAGCCGTTTCGATGATCATCGACCTGAGCGAGAAGCAGGTACTGCTCGCCGAGCCTGACGCGGCAAGCCGGCTGGCCGCGGAGCGAGCGCTGCTGGCCCGCGAGACCTCGATGCTGCGCTCGCTCACGTCCACGCCGGCCCCCGACCTGAGGTACACGCCCTACAACCCGAACTGACCGCCCGGACCCGAGGCGCACAGCAACCCGGACGGGCCGACCCGGACCGCTGTACCCGCGACCGGGGCTAGCCGGACCCGAGGCGCCGCCACCGGACGGGCCGACCCGGACCGCGGTACCCGCGACCGGGCTAGCCGGACCGCCGCGTGCCACCCTTCGCTGACGGGAATGTTGCGCGTTCAATTATCGTTGGCGGCAGGGAAGGTCGTGACCCGCCTGGCCAGCCGGGCAGGCGTGCGCGATGCTGTGCCGAAGGAGGAACTCATGCCAGCGGTCACCGTCAACGACACCCTGGTCCTGCCCCGCGTTCAGGAGCCCGATCGGGCCGTCGCGGCCGACCGGCCGGTGCTGGCCGTGACTACGGCGCCGTCGGCCTACGAGGGCGAGGGCTTCCCGGTGCGGCGCGCTTTCGCCGGGATCGACTTGCGGGCGCTTGACCCGTTCATCCACATGGACCAGATGGGCGAGGTCGACTATGCGCCGGGCGAGCCGAAGG
>WNGD01012581.1_pt1 | contig 17432 bp, 15 predicted proteins | sample 5400671 | NCBI WGS metagenome assembly WNGD01 (sample SAMN13153369, study PRJNA577476) | soil metagenome | isolation source: 40 cm soil or saprolite under grassland replicate 2 | place: USA:California | collected 2016-06-15
CTTGATTGACCGTCTCATGCTGCAGGTCGAACGGGTGCTCGTCGCAAACCAACTGACGGTGGTGACCAAAGAAGTCGTAGAGACGGCACGCAAGAATCTCATCATTGGGTTCGAATAAGCTGTCTCAAAACCGTTCGTTTGTTGTGATGACAAACAGTCTCTGTACGTTTGTTGTGATCACCGCTGTTTGCCACAGCAGGGTGTTCGTTCCTAACACCCTGCTGATGAACACCTCTCCCTTCTCCACCTAAAGATGCTAAGGCCGACGAAGTGGATAGGTAGGTTTCTTATACCAGTGGAGGAATGACTCCCAACTGCTGCATCACTTCCAAGAGATTCAACTCATCCCAATGCTCGACGAATACGTTGTCCTGCACTCGCCAGATGTCGATACTTCTCATCGTAATCTGCTTGCCAGTAGGGGTCCCGACATTTTTTCCCCCCATTTTCCCCGCTAAGGATTCGTCGAGGTGATTCTGTCTGGTTTTCTCCCCGCTAAGGTTGGAAAAGATGGGCTTCCTTTCCCATCTCAGGCGGTTTCATTGACGTGCAAGCAGACAATGTGATACAAACGAGGCAAAACTGGAGAACAATTCACTGTGCCACGATACGACAAAATCCCCACCTACCTGAATCCGGAACAGCGTCACGCATTGACACAGATTCCCTCTGACCTCTCTGATCGAGACATTGCACGTTACTACACGTTTACCGAGAAGGAGCGAAAGTTAATCAATCGCCGCAGACGAGCTGCTAATCGCCTCGGCTTCGCAGTCCAGCTTGCCCTGTTGAAGTTTCCTGGTCGCACTCTCATGGAAGTGAAAGACGTTCCCAGACCAGTGCTCACCGCGATTGCCGAGCAAATCGGTGTCGCGGCTTCCGCTTTTGCCAGCTATGGCGAGCGAGAAAATACGTTGTATGAGCACCTGGATGAGTTACGGCGAAAGTGCGGCTTTCGTGCCTGCGGCTGGCGTGAGTATCTGCTGGTGGGCAGGTCATTGCTTGAGGACGCGATGGAGAGTGATCGCCCGCTTCCGCTGATCGAAACCGCCTTGGAGCGACTGCGCACGAAGGGGATCCTTGCCCCAAATATGATCCATGTGGAACGGCTGGTCTGGATCGTGCTCAAGATCGCTGAGCGACGACTGTTGCGTACACTCACCGAGCCACTCACGTTGGAGCAGCGCACCAGGTTAGATGGGCTTCTTTACGCCGATACCAGCATTGGCGGCGCGACACGCCTGAGCTGGTTGCGGCAGCCTCCCGGAGTGGCCTCTCCCAAAAGTATCAAGCGAGTCGTTGAGCGCCTCTTGTTCCTGCGAGAACTCTCGCTTCCTACATTGCCAATGACCTTGCACCAGAACAGGATCCTGCAATTGGCACGCAAAGCGAGCCGTTATCAAGCACAGCCGCTCCTCAACTTTTCACAGGATCGCCGTCACGCCTTGCTTGTCGCGCATCTGTTCGAACTCTCACAGGATCTGACCGATCAGGCGCTTGATCAATTTGATCGGTTACTGGGAGAGTTGCTACGCAAAGGAGAACGTCGTCAAGAAAAGCATTTACGAATGAACTCGCGTCAGATGAATAGCCACCTCACGATTTTCACGAAAGCGACAGAGGCCTTTCTTAAGGCTCGGGCCGAGGGCAACGATCCCGCGCAAGCCCTTTTGGAAACGGTGCCAGCCGTCCAACTTCAGGCGACAGTCGATTCAGCGAAGCTGTTTCTCCGACCGGAGGACTTGGACTCCCTGGATCTGATTGGGTCGAGATACGTTCCGATGCGACAAAGTTTGCTGACCCTGTATCAGGCGCTCCATTTTCAGCCCTTTCGTCGCAGCGAACCCTCGTTACAAGCGTTGGAATATGTCTCCAATTTGGCCAAACTGCGCCGACGGGTGACTGCAAAGGAGCAGCGGGTAGGCAAGGTGAAGATGAAAGCACCACTGGGTCACCTCTCCAAGCGATGGCGCAAGCATGCGCTCGATGGGGAGAAGATTACCGCCAATTACTACGAAGCCGCAGCCTTCGAGGCTCTCAAAGGGCGGGTACGCTCGGGAGATGTGGCCGTTTCTGGGAGTCGGCGCTATCGCTCGTTTGAGAACTACCTGTTGCCTCCAACACATTTTGAGCAGCTCACGCAAAAACAACAAACCCGGCTTGCCGTCAGCAGCGATGCAGAAGCCTATCTCACAGCAAAGCAGCAGGAGATTACCCAGAAGTTTGTGGCCTTACAAGAGAGTATCGGCAAGGTCGAAGGCAGCCTGATCCTGGATGAAAAAGGGCGTCTTCATCTTCCGCAACTGGAAAGAGCGGTGCCCGAAGAAGTCGAACGTCTGAAAAAGCGCGTCTATGCTCTCTTGCCCCACCTGCCATTGGCTGATTTGCTGCTGGAAGTCGATAACTGGACCGGATTTCTACAGCACTTCACGCATCTCACCAGTGGAGATGCACCCATCGGCATACAGAAGCTCGAATTGGTCGCGGCGTTGATGGGGATGGGAATGAATCTGGGGCTGGAGAAGATGGCAGAGTCCTGCCCGTATTCCTATCGGCAGCTTTCCTGGTCCATTGATTGGCACATCCGGGAGGAAACCTTGCTGACCGCGCTGGCTAAGCTCGATGACTTTGTGCTTTCCGCTCCACTCTCGCGTGCCTGGGGAGATGGAACCACCTCCTCTTCTGACGGCATGCGCATGCAGGTGGGAGTCAAAGCCGCCAATGCCGAGTACAATGCGAAATATTTTGGCGTCGGGCGCGGCACCAATATGTATATCCATGCCGCCGATATCTGGGTCCCGTTTGGCAAACCGCAGATCATCGGAACCAATGAGGAGGCACTCTATGTGATCGATGCACTGTGCCATCACGAGAGCGACCTGCATATCCGTGAACATTACACCGATACTGGAGGAAGTACCGAGCAGGTGTTTGCTCTGGCATCGCTGCTCGGCTTCCGCTTTGCCCCACGCATCAGTGATGCACTCTCCAAAAAACTCTATGTGCTTGATGAGGTAGGAGCATCTGAACCTCTGAGCACACTGTTGTTTGACCAGGCCAACAAGAAGCTCATCATCGGGCAATGGGAGGAAATGCGGCGTGTGGCCTCTTCGATCCGTCATGGCACCGTCTCTGCGTCATTGCTGATGCGCAAACTGGCTGCCTACCCACGCCAGAACCAGGTCGCCCGAGCCTTGACGGAATTGGGCAAGCTGGAACGGACCGCGTTTCTGTTAGAGTATTTCCGCGATGGAGCACTTCGCCGCCGCATTCTGATTGGACTCAACAAAGGAGAAGCGTTGCATGCCCTCGCTCGCCAACTCTTCTTCGGTCGCCTGGGGGAGCTACGCGATCGGGCTCTAGAAGATCAAATCCATCGAGCCAGTTGTCTGCATTTGCTCATGGCGGCCATTGCTGCCTGGAACACCGTCTATCTTACCAAAGCCATCGAGACGCTGCGCAAGCGAGGCGAAGAGATCCCAGAAGCGACCGTGGCCCATATTGCGCCACTGGGATGGGAGCATATTCGCTTCATCGGTGACTATCATTTCGCTCTCCAACCAGGCCGTTCTTTGGAGAACCTTCGCCCCCTGCGTCTGCTAGAGGAGCAAGAGAGCGCCTGAAAGGGGAAAGGAAAAGGATCGTTTCGGTTGCTCACTTTCGTACATGAAAAACACTAGCATTCTTACCCGCTTTCGAGTAAAATAACTGGCACTGAAGAGGTTTTCATTCCCACCAACCACAAAGCGAGGAAAAAGCATGCCGGGCCAGACGTTTGCCTACTTACGAGTCTCCAAACTGGACCAGGATCTGGAAAAGAATAAAGCGGATATTTTGAAACTTGCGAATGATGCACACCTGGGACACGTCCAGTTTCTCGAAGAGAAACTCTCCGGCAAAATCTCTTGGCGCAAGCGGCAGATCGCCGCCATACTGGAGAATGCCGAGGCGGGTGACACCATCATTGTGAGCGAACTGTCCCGCCTGGGCCGCAGCATGCTGGAGTGTATGGAAATTCTCTCCCTGGCAACCCAGAAGGGCGTCTGTGTCTACGCCGTGAAAGGAAACTGGCAACTCAATAATAGTATCCAGAGCAAGATTGTGGCGATGGCCTTTGCGATGGCCGCAGAAATCGAGCGAGATCTGATCTCACAACGGACCACAGAAGCGCTTCAGGCACGCAAGCAGCAGGGAATACCATTAGGGCGTCCAAAGGGCGTTGGCAAGAGCAAGCTCGATAAACATCGGATAGAGATAGAAGCGTTACTCAAAAATGGAGCGACCAAGACCTGGATTGCCGAGAAGTACGGAACAACGCGCCGGAACTTGAGTCACTGGATGAAGCAGCATCAGATAGCAGCCAAGTAAGGAGAATCTTCATGATATTTGATAAAACCCTCGGGTCTATTACTGAACCGGATATTCAAGCGTTGATTGATGCTCAAGTCGCCGAGCAAAAAACGCTGGAGTATAAACGAATTCTTCCTGACGGATCGAATAGTGAGAAAAAGGAGTTTCTTGCAGATGTATCCTCCTTTGCGAATACAGCAGGAGGATACATCCTGTATGGGGTTGAGGAACAGGCTGGCCTGCCAACAAAAATTTCTGGAATCCAGCTTGATGATGTTGATGCGTGCAAATTACGACTGGAAGATATGCTTCGCAATGGGATTAATCCCAGGCTTCCACACGTAGAAATTCATCCCGTTGCATTAGCATCGGGTTACTATGTACTGATTCTGCATATCCAGAAGAGTTGGCTTTCTCCACACAGAGTCGTCTTTCAACAGTATGGTCATTTTTACGCTCGAAGTTCTGCGGGAAAGTTTCAGCTTGATGTCACAGAGCTACGCACAGCATTTGAGCTTTCGGGAATAACAGCCGAACGCATCAGAGATTTTCGCACCGAACGTCTGAGTAGGATTAGTGCAGGCGAGGAGATACCCACACTTCTTGAAGAACGGTCACCAAAGCTGGTTCTTCACATGATCCCATCAAGTGCTTTTAACTCCTCAATATCCGTAGATCTGAAAGTGTTCAATGATTACTCGAGATGGGATTTAGTGAGACCCATAGCTGTGTGGGATATTGCGCCTCCCATATCTACACGCTTTAACCTTGATGGCATAGCACGCGCAGCGCAATGGACAAGGAATGCGGTGGCGCCTGTGATGATACCGTCTGGGTATGTACAGGTCTTTCGCAATGGCATTGTTGAGATTGTTGATGTTACTATCCTTGAAGTCAACGGCGAGAATAGAGTGTTTTCTGGTGAGGTGTTTGAGCTAAGGCTCCTTCAAGCCGTGAAGAAGCATCTAGAACTTCAGCGATTTCTTGAGGTTGAGCCGCCTATGTTTATTATGGTGAGTCTCCTGGGAGTAAAAGGATACAAAATCCCTCGTGGTAGCTATCCTGCCAATTATACAGAAGAGATTGATAGGGCGAACCTCATTATGCCTGAAGTTATGATCGATACTTTTGATGTTAGCAATGATCATATCGCAGAGATTATGAGGCCAATCTTTGATACAACATGGAATGCTGCAAATTACCCTTTTTCTCCCAACTATAACGAAGATGGGAAATACGTAAGAGGGTGGAATTGACCCTTCTCTTGCCCTCATAATGAGAATATCAAGCATCGCTATTACAGTAGATGCTAGTACTCCCGGTCAGAAATTCGTTCCGGGCTTTCTGCTCGTCCAATGGCTTGTGACCTCCTCTCACTGTGGCTCGCATTCGTGACTCGGAGTACTAGATGTCCTCATTGCTTGCTCGCTCTGCTTAGCGGGGGATAAATGAGCCAGATTGTCTCGACAAATCCTTAGCGGGGATTTTGGGGGGTAAAAATGTCGGGACCCCAACTTCTAAGGTGACATGCCAGTGCCTTGCCTGGTGAACGTCCGCTTCGATGGCGGCCTCTGCACAGGCCGGATTCCAGTAGTGTTCCCGGTACGCTTTGGGGGTGAGCTGGGTTCCCTGCGTGCTCAAGAACAATGGAATCGTCTGCAAGTCAACCTGCTTGCTCTTTGCCAGCATCAGATAATCTTCCAGTCGATAGCCACCCGGATCAAAGCGAATGCGCTCCTCGTCAAAGTAGCGCTTCAAAAGCACGACAGTATCGTCGTAGAAGCTAATGGTCTTGACCCGTTGCCCAAAACTCCCTTTGCTGAAAGCTCTCGCTTTCGTGTGGGTTCCGAGGGCTGCCCAGTCGCCAAGCATGAGGCCACAGATCTCGGAAACGCGAGCGCCAGTGTCAAAGAGCAACCAGGCCGCGACTTCGTCACGCTGCCTGGTGTATTTGAGCGAGAGCTTTTGCCCACCTTCGAGAATTAGCCCCGGAAGCTTGGGATCATCGATGATGCGAGGAACCCATTCATCTCGTTCCAGCTTGTAGTAATTGTCAGTCAATCGATGCGAAGGCTTTTTTCCTGGTGCTTCCACTCCACTCTGAGGAGGCATTGGGGGAGCCTGTTGCTCATCTTCCTCACGCTCCATATGAGCAATGGCGGCGGCGATGGTCGCACTCATGGAATCCACAAGTGGATTGGGAAAAACGTAGAGGTCCCGCTGCCGCATGATTTGATAGTACATCTTCAAAGCCGCCAGGAAAATCCGTAACGTGCTGCGTGTTCCCGCCGTGATGGCGACATACTTCCAGCCTTGCCTGTGAGGCAACACTTTACACTGGAGTTGACTGACCAGGTAATCATCGATGGCGTGGCGTACTTGCTTTGGAGGGGCATCCCATGTGTGACCAGCCCGTATCTGCCAGAGATCGGTATCTAACCAGGAGAAAAAGGGCTGTAACGAGTACAAGTACGTTTGAACGGTCTTCAGACTGACACGAGCGCACGCTTCTTTCGCGAACGTCGTCAATGGGAGATGAAGGCGGTCATGGCAATCGAAGACGAGAAAGGGGTGCTGATGCTCAACCGTTTTTGGTCGAGGAGCAAACCAATACGAGGACATATCCTACAAAACTCCTTCTAGCTACGGGAAGTAGCGTACTGGCTACCAGTATGTAGCTAAAAGGAGTTTTTGACAATGAGCAACGTGTCTATTCTGCTAAGGTTCTTACTGTTATTCGTACCCCAGATCCTCAACGCTCAGGTGTTCGAGGAGCAGCGAGAGCGGTCATGGGCAGAGGTCCTGCTGGACGCAGAACAGGCTCATGCTGATCTCCTCGCCACTGTCGAGTGCTTTTCAGAGGATGACCTTGTCCGATCGGGCTGGCCTCCTCCTGAAGATGGAGAGCAGGGGGTGTTTTCAGAGAGCCAGCCCTTGTGGGGAATCATTCTCGGCAACGGCTTCTGGCATCTGCTTGAGCATTTTACGCAGTTCTATCTTGATCGCAGCGAGGTGTGGCGTGCGACACAGCTCCAGCAAGCCTGGGCCGACAAGGTGACGCAGGAAGATCTGCCACCTGACATGAGAATAGACTCATCGAAGAGAACTGAATACGTATCTTCTGCTTAAAGGCTCAATGAGAAATGTTTGTTAGCTGTTGGAGTTTAGACTAATTTCTTGCGAGGCAAGGGGAGAAGCCGTGCAAGCCATATTTTTGAAAATCGCATGAAACCAGTCTACAAGCCGCTTGACGCGAAATTAGTCTAAACTCCAATTAGCTGAGCAAGGGTTTTATTCCAGGAGATACTGCACATATATGTCAAGCCTCATACGAGTCGATGTCGTGCGTGATCACTTTTACGCCTATGGGCGTACTCGCGGCTTCTTAACCACTCATGCGCGACTGGTCGAAGGGGGAAAAGGACTGGCTGTTCCCCAGGGTCTTGACCTCTATTGCCATGACTTTTGCGGTTGTTCCAAGGATTCATCCCCGTGTGAACACTACCAACTATTTCTCGGCTTTCTGGAAAGAGGGGCAGCGCAAGCCGAGCAGGTGTACACGCAAAAGAACGTTGATCTTGTTGAGGATCTTGGCCGTGCTGCCGGTTTCACGTCCCGGCGTCCCCCTCGCCATTATCCTTGGGTCTCGGCCTGGCGCGATGGAGCGGAAGCCAAACTGCACGGCGAAGTGTTCCGACGATTTGTATGAGTCAGGATCAAAGACGTAACCTTGTTTGAGTTGATCTTCATGGGAGAAGTGGGTGTCGTCTTCGCTCAAAAACGAGCCCGCCTGTTCCCACTTTTATTGTATCACCTCCTGTCTACTCGCACACTGCCTTTTTGGGCGATTTTTTTGGCGTTCTTTCCCCTATACTCAGGCGGAAGCGACGCGCGTCTTTCGCACCCGCGGTGAAAGCTCTCCTTTGAGCCTGCGATCCCTCTCGTGTGTGTGCTGAAATCAGCACAGGCTTCCAGACAGCGTGTGCCAGACCCTCGTCGAAGCGTATGGAGTCACCTAGAGATGAAAGGAAAAGAGATGATATGGCGACAAGCAAGCCATCTGTTCTATCGGAAATGGGGGGTGTGATGATCGACGTGATCGTTGCCGGCGGTGGACCGACCGGCTTAATGCTGGCCAGCGAGTTGCGGCTGCACGGCGTGCACGTGGTCGTGCTGGAGCGGGAGACGGAGCCGAACGTGCATGCCCGCGCGCTCGGCCTGCACGTGCGCAGCATCGAGATCATGGACCAGCGCGGTCTGCTGGAGCGCTTCCTCGCGCTCGGCAAGCAGTACCCGCTCGGCGGTTCCTTCGCCGGCATCACCAAGCCGCGGCCGGACCGGCTGGACACCGCACATGCGTACATCCTCGGCATCCCGCAGAACATCACCGAGCGTCTGCTGAACGAGCATGCCATCGAGCTCGGCACCGAGATCCGGCGCGGCTGCGAGCTGGTCGGGCTGAGCCAGGACGAAGACGGGGTGACCGTCGAACTGGCCGACGGCACGCAACTGCGCTCACGCTACCTCGTCGGCTGCGACGGCGGCCGCAGCACCGTGCGCAAGCTGCTCGCGATCGGCTTCCCCGGCGAGCCCGCCAGGATCGAGTGGCTGCTGGGCGAGGTGGAGGTGGCCGCGCCACCGGAGGAGCTGGCCGCCGTGGCGGCTGAAATCCGCACTCCCCATCTGCGCTTCGGTCCCGCCCCTCACGCGGAGGGGGTGTACGGCTTCGTCGTGCGCGCCGAGGAGGTGGCCGAGGACCGCGCGGCACCGCCGACCCTCGAGGAGTTCAAGCAGCGGCTGCGGGAGCTCGCTGGCACCGACTTCGGCGTGCACTCGCCGCGCCGGCTCACCCGCTTCGGCGACGCCACCCGGCAGGCCGAGCGCTACCGCAGCGGTCGCGTGCTGCTGGCTGGCGACGCGGCACACATCCACCCGCCGATAGGCGGACAGGGCCTCAACCTCGGCGTCCAGGACGCCTTCAACCTCGGCTGGAAACTGGCTGCCGAGATCGGCGGCTGGGCTCCCGAGGGGCTGCTGGACAGCTACCACACCGAACGGCACCCGGTGGCCGCCTCCGTGCTGAACAACACCCGCGCGCAGTCGGAACTGCTGTCCCCCGAACCGGGCCCCCAGGCGGTGCTCCGGCTGATATCGGAACTGATGGACTTCGAGGAGGTCAACCGCTACCTGATCGGGAAGATCACAGCGATCGGGGTCCGCTACGACTTCGGCGGCGAGCATCCGCTTGTCGGTCGCCGGCTGCGGGATATCGAGCTCAAGCGGGGGCGCCTCTACGGGCTGATGCACAGCGGGCGCGGCCTGCTGCTCGACCAGACCGGCCAGCTTGAGGTTTCGGGCTGGGCAGATCGGATCGACCACATCGTCGACAAAAGCTCCGAACTCGACGTACCCGCCGCGCTGCTGCGACCGGACGGCCACGTGGCGTGGGTCGGTGACGATCAGCAGGATCTGCGCGTCCTGCTGCCAAAGTGGTTCGGCGCCGCCGTTAGTTGAGCACGCAGGTGTGGCCCGAAAGGGTGGGATCTTGTGACGATCCGCCTCCGACGGACCTTGATCAACAGCACCCCCGAGGTGCTGTTGATCAAGGGTGGCCCAGGCAAAGGGCGCGACCGTGGTGGCGCTGCATCGCGTCGCGTATCTGTGAAGTCTCGCTGCTGGAGACGTTTTTGTGAGGATCTTAGCCCTATCTCTATTTACCACTTTCAACACTGTCATACTAGAACTGGAGCGGCTTCTGCTGATACCCCAGATGTGAAGCGGTTTGCTCAAGTATTTTTGTTGAAGTCGCTCACATTGGAGGGCAAGTGCTTACGTCGGAGGGCCAAACCTGCTCACTTGGTACGGCATTTACCAATAGTCTGGCATCCACTCAGAAATCAACGATGCTGCCTCGTTGGCTCTTTGCAACTGGTATGGACATCAAGACGAAATTCACTTCTACGCGAAGGTGCCCAACAATTGTGAGCGATTTGTGAGTGAATTTCTGAAATAGTACCTTGACAATCATAGTACTATGATGTGTACTCCAACTACGAGGTGATGAGATGAGTGAAAACAAACTTACCTCCGACCTGCTGCGCGGACATACCGATACTATGATTTTACGGCTCTTATCGGAAGCTGACCGTTACGGCTACGAGCTTGTCAAGCTGATTGCCGAGCGCTCGGGTGGTGACTATGAATTAAAGGAAGCCACGATGTACTCCAGCGTCCGGCGGCTTGAAATGGACGGTGATATCGAATGGTATTGGGGCGATGAATCTCAAGGCGGAAGGCGGAAATACTTCAGGATTACGGAAAAAGGGAAAGCAACGTACGATTGCAACAAAAGCAACTGGGAGTACGCCAAGCGCGTGCTGGATAACCTCTTGTAAAGGAAAGGTGTTGGTATGAATGAGCAATTAACCAACTATGTCAACGGCGTTTTTGCCCCATACGAGGGGGTGAAAAGCGTCGCCGAATTAAAGGCGGATCTGCTCTCCGATTTGCAGGAGCGCTTCCGTGAACTCAAAGCCGAGGGCAAGGATGATGAAACCGCCTTGACCATGACCATCGAGAGTATCGGCGACATTGAGCAAACCGTCCAGGAGGTCGCCAACCTCTCCCGCGCGCTGGAGCGGCAGGTATTGATAAACTTTAGTGGGAGCAATTTGCCACAGAGCGACTTTGCGGGCGTTATCGCGCATCAAGGAATTTTTCAAGGGAGTGCGTTGCGCGGCTCTGACTTTTCGGGCGCAGACTTGACCGGCAGCTCGTTTCGGGGGAGTGACGTACGTGAAGCCAATTTTGACCGCGCAAATCTGACAGACTGCAACTTCTCCGCAAATGACCTTGTGGGTGCGAGCTTCCGCGAATCAATCCTTGTTCGCACCAACTTCAGCGCATCAGGGCTGGACGGAGCACAATTCATCGGCGTCAAGCTGACCGATGTCAAATTTACGACGACCGACCTGCGAAAAACCACCTTTGAAAGCTGTACCTTTCTCGGCGTGGACTTCCACTATTCCGATCTGCGCGGAATGCGATTTGATGGGCAGACCTTTCTCGGTGTCACGTTTGACCTGCCGGCACTGAAGGATGTGTCGTTTCAGGGCGCGACCCTCAAAAAGGTGTCTTTCCGCCCGGTGGGTCTCTGGTCTATGAAGCGTGCCATACAATCCATTCACTTTGATGGCGCGATGATGGATAAGTTAACGTATGCTGCGCTCAAAGGCCTGGGAGCCGATGTATCGAAGGTAACGGTTCTCTCATAAGGAGAAAAACTGTGCAAAATATCGCAATTCAGGTAAAAGATATACAAAAATCCTACAAGAAGCTCACTGTCTTAAAAGGCGTGAATTTCACCGTGGAGCAGGGCAGCATTTTTGCCCTGCTTGGCTCCAACGGCGCGGGCAAGACAACGCTGGTCAAAATACTCAAACTCAGATCCTCTCGGAAAGGCGGTGCATCATGGTGAGCACGACAAGCGGAACACTAGTGCGGGGACACGTCGAGGACGGCTGGGGGAAGGTCGCCGATGCCTTCCGTGCGAACTTCGAAGGGAACCCCGGCGAGGTCGGCGCGGCGTGCTGCGTCTACGTAGGTGGTCGCCCCGTCGTCGATCTGTGGGGCGGCCTCGCCGATCGCGAGGCGAACCGGCCGTGGGACAAGGACACCATCGTCGCCGTCGCATCCACGACCAAAGGCGCTACCGCGATCTGCGCTCATCTGCTGGTGCAGCGCGGCGAGCTCGATCTGGACGCTCCGGTGGTCAAGTACTGGCCCGAGTTCGGCGCTGCCGGCAAGGAGCAGATCCCGGTGCGCTGGCTGCTTTCACACCAGGCCGGTCTGTCGATCGTCGACGGACCGCTGACGTTCGAGGAGGCCTGCGCGTGGCATCCGGTCATCCGGGCACTCGAGGCGCAGAAGCCGGAGTGGGAGCCGGGCACCGAGCACGTCTACCACAGCGTGACCTTCGGGTTCCTGGTCGGGGAGCTCGTGCGCCGGATCACCGGCAAGTCGCTCGGCACCTTCTTCGCCGACGAGGTCGCTGCCCCGCTCGGGCTGAGCGCCTGGATCGGGCTGCCCGAGGAGCAAGAGGGACGGGTGGCGCGGATCGAGTACGCCGCTCCGTTCACGATGGAGGAGATGACCGCTGGGATGATCGAGACCACCGGCCTCGATAGGGACACGGTCATCGCCTGGATGAACGCCGTGTGGGGCCCGGGCTCCGTGCAAGCCCGCGCCGGCGTGCTCGGCGGCGCCATGGATCCCACCAGCGGCTACATGAACACGCGTGCCTGGCGCGCTGCTGAGTTCCCCTGCTGCAACATGTTCGCAGACGCTCGATCGCTGGCACGGATGTATGCGGGCACGGTGAGCGAGGTCGACGGCGTGCGGCTGCTCGATCCGGCGACGGTCGAGAGGATGACCGTCGTCCAGACCGACAAGACGCGGATGAACGGGCTTCCGCCGGGACTGGATATTCCGGCCGACCGCTCCTTCTACATGTCGCTCGGGTTCTGGCGGGCCTGCCCGCCGATGCCCTGGGTCGGGCCCGGGTCGTTCGGTCACCCCGGCTCCGGCGGATCGGTCGCCTTCGGCGACCCCGATGCCGGTGTCGGCTTCGGCTACGTCACGAATCTGTGGTCATTCCGGATTGGCGAACCACGGGCGTCGAACCTGGCCGCGGCGGTCGTGGCCTGCCTCGGATGACGGATACCGCACGTGACACACTGATTTCCCTGGGCCCCTTTTTCGGGGGGGGGGTAGGATGTAAATTTTGAGATGAAGCTGACGGAATTTAGCTCTTTCTTTTGCTGAGAGACAACGCTGTCAACAGTAAGGGGGCTGGTTAATTGAGGATAGAGGAAACAGCTCATCCACAGAACAATTACCAAATTTCCAACAGCTTCATCTCAAAATTTACACCTCTGAGGACAGGAAAGCTGGCAAATTACACCTGGCCAGCGAGATTGCCCTCAGCGAGTGTGCCCACTGCAAGCCGTTCCTGTGTAGCAAGAGCCCCATATTGCGACTGTAGGCTGCTGGACGTTTCAAACAACGTCGTGAGCTCGTGTCATCGCTCAGTCTTGTCCAGCACCACCATTTCACTCTCGGCTTTTTTGATAATTTGCTGATGCGAAGTTTTGCTTGTAGTTGTCATGCGGTTTTCCCCTCCACATATCCACTTGAATCTAATTGCAGGCACATTTCGCACACCTTTTCGCAGCCTGGGCCTGCTTTTCGCCAGTACCGCCGGTGCAATTTGGGGGATGGACACACGAGCGACGATCCGGAGCGCAGAAGACTGGCCAGTAACTGGCGATGCTTGTAGATAGACCTTCTAAGGGCCTGGGGCATTTTTCTCCCACACGTCCACAATTCCACCCCGTTTTCAGAATAATGGAGAAAGATATGATTCTCCTGCAGGTAACTCAACACCCTATCCACACTCCACACTTGCCACCTCACTTCCAACATCCTCCCTACATCATGATGCTATTTGCTCTCGTTCCTGGCACGCTGCACTATGTTCGCCTAGCCAACAGCTCTGACAGTAGGGAGTACACCCAGCTCCCCACCACACCGCGCTATCCAGACATTGCGAACAGGTTGCTAGGAGGCCTCGATCATTTCTTTTGGTGTCTGCCCATGCCGGCCGCATTTTCTTTGGAGGTGCTGCAGCTGAAGGTGTGGATAAGATAAAAGGCGATTGCGGGACCTGGCCCCCGGGTCCACCTGGTGATTTAGTATCATCGGTTCCATTTGGTATCACAAGACGTGCAGTAACCCACGAGACTAAATCAATACCAGCCTTAAGCATATCGTTTGCATCTTTGCAGGACTCGCCGCTCGCTGGCAGATGTGACGCATGTTCACCTAATCGTTTGTACCAATAGGTAACAGCCTCCTGTCCAGCATCATCTCCATCAAAGCAGAGCAGCACCTGAGAAGTCAGAGCAAGGCGCATCTTCCATTGATCAATGCGGGCGTGGACCGTTGATCCCGTAGCAACACATGCGGCCAGATTTCCTATTTCCTGAGCAACCGAGAGCGCATCTATCTCGCCTTCAAACAGAAGAGCAGGTCTATTGACTTTCAAGGCATCTGCCCGATAGAGTCCATTCGATGGTTGTGTTGCAAAAAATCTGGGAGGGATGCTATGGACGTGAAGGCACACCTTCCTGTTCAGCTTAGGCAGCTATTCCAAACAGGCTGGCGATGAAGATGACCTGATCCTTGATGTCTCCCTTCCCCACCCCTCTGACCTGTCCCTTCCTGATCATGTGCATGACCTCGTACCCTTGCAGCGTTCGCCCAGCCGTTTCAAAGGAAAAGAAGCCCATTCCAGGCTTGGTCAGTCGTTTGATGAAGCGGTGGTCTTGCTCAATCAGGTTATTCAAGTATTTGACTTGCCTCAGTTTGACCGCTTCGGAAAGCATCCCGCTGGTTTTGAGTTCAGCAATCGCCTTGGGATAGGCCGCGTTTTTATCAACATTGACCACCCGAGGAGCCGACGTGGGAGGGTGAGGGTCAGCCGCAGGCGTGGATTGGGCCACCTGCTCCTGAATTGGACGTGCCCCAGGAGCTGAACAAGCCGTGGACTGCAGCGCTTTCTCAAAGAAGCGTTTGGCCGCCTGGGCATCCCGCGTCGGACTTAAGAGAAACTCGAGGGTATTGCCTTCCGAATCGACGGCCCGGTAGAGATACATCCAGACTTTCTTTATTTTGATGTACGTCTCATCCACTTTCCAGGAGTCGTTGCAGGCTTTCAGATGAGGCCGGCATCGTTTGTCCAGTTCGGGGGCATAGCGCTGAACCCAGCGATAGATCGTGGTGTGATCGACGTGCAGACCCCGCTCCAGCATCATCTCTTCGAGGTCCCGATAGCTGAGCGAATACCGTAAGTACCAGCGCACGCAGAGTAAAATAATGTCGGCTTCGAAATGGCGCCATTTAAACGGGGTGGAAGTGTCCATGAAACAGGTCCCTCTCAATCAGCAGAATAGACCCCAGTTTAGTGCTCTGGCGTTATTTTTGCAACACAACCAGGCGCCTGTTTCCTTTGCCACTTCGATGGTCCATTCAATCAGTCTCCGATCCATCTGTGACTCGATCAAGCGAGTGCGGAAGCCAATCAGTGTACCTTTGCTGAACGGAGGCTCTTCGGCTTCCAGGCAGTCTAACACCAGTTGCCAGCGCCGATCCATGGTGGTAGCTTCTATCACCTCATCATCAGAGACTCCTGTATATGCCTGCAGGATGGTCGCTAGCGCTACTTGCGCTGGTGGAATGGGTGGCTGACCTCGCTTACTGTCTCGATACAGGCCGGACAATTCCGCTTGAAAAGCTGCGTTGAACACTTCGTGACGGTGCTCGCGTAAGAAGACAAAGCGTTTCGCTCGCTTGATCCGTTTCATGATGGCTTGCTCAGCCTGTGAAAGTTCAATCGGGGGTTGCCAGAGGAAAGGTCGCATGGTTCGTATCCTTTCTGCTCGGTTTTCTCTTGAGCTAACCACGCTTTTCCATCTCCGTCAATTCTTCTTTCTATTTCTTGACCGATGTCCTAGCAAACGAGCGAAAAATTTATTCGTCAGGAAAGCGAAGTGATATTGGGTCATACACCGCTTTGGTGAAATAGTGCTTGCTTAGTAGACGCTCTCCTTCGTTCAATGTGATAATGTTTGCAGGGATGTATCTGAACAGGAAGGAGAGAATCCTGATGAGCACCAAAAATACCACCATCCTCATTTCAGGAGCGAGTATTGCTGGGCCGACGCTGGCGTATTGGCTCAAGCGCTATGGGTTTACCCCGACCGTGATCGAGCGTGCGCCAGAACTGCGAGCAGGCGGGTACCCGGTTGACGTGCGCTTTGAGGCCGTGCAGGTTGCCAAGCTCATGGGAATCTGGCCGCGTCTGCAACACGAGAAGACGACCATCGAGGAGATGTCGTTTGTCAACGAGCGCCATCAGCGCATCAGCCGAGTCAACATCCAAGCTGTGCCCAAGGCCTTGGGCGTGGATGTAGTGGAGCTCATGCGGGGCGATCTGTCCAGGACGCTCTACGAGCTCACCAAGGACGAGGTGGAATACTGCTTCGGGGACTCCATCCAGGAGCTTAGGCAGGATGAGGCAGGCGTCGACGTGACCTTTGAGCGGGGCGGCTCCCGCCGCTTCGACCTGGTGGTGGGTGCCGACGGGTTGCATTCCATCGTGCGCACCCTGGTGTTTGGAGACGAAGCGCACTTTGAGCGCTATTGCGGCTACCAGGCCGGGGTCTTCACCACCGACAACTATTTGGGACTGGGTGAGGCCTCCATACAGATGTATGGGGTTCCTGGAAAACTGGTTGCGGTACGCAGTACACGAGGAAACCAAGTACTGGCCGCGTTTTTCCTGTTCCAGCAACCCGCGAAGCTACGCTATGATTACCATGATGTGACGCAGCACAAGCAACTGCTGGCTGAGGCGTTTGCCGGCGAAGGCTGGGAAGTGCCTCGACTCCTGGAGAAAATGCACACGGCCCCCGACTTGTACTTTGATGCGGTGAGCCAGATGCGCATGCCGAGGTGGTCCGACGGACGAGCGGTGCTGCTGGGAGATGCTGGCTATTGCCCGGCACTGCTCTCTGGGCAAGGGTCGACGCTGGCCATGATGGGAGCCTATGTCCTGGCGGGAGAACTGAAAGTGGCGCTGGGCGATCACAAGCTCGCGTTTGCCCAGTATGAACAGGTTTTCAGACCCATCGTCAGCCGTGTGCAAAAACAGGCGGGAGCCAGTGCCAGGTTCTTGGTTCCCGCAACGCCTTTGGGCCTGTGGGTGCAAACGCACCTGATCCCACGGCTGGTGCCGCCTTTGCTCGTGGCAATAGAGCACGGGAGGAGATTGCTCCCCAGGTCCTCCTCAAAGCCCAGCAGGGTAAAGGACTATGGGAATGTGCTCCCGCCGTCTTAACGAAGGGGTGCTACGGTGGGATCGGCGTGGAGGCCTCTTTTCCCACGGGATGCGCAATGAGATACCCATATTTCAGGCGAACAGAGAGAAGAATGAATGGGAAAGGAGAACGAACATGAGAAAG
>WNGD01002990.1_pt1 | contig 17431 bp, 11 predicted proteins | sample 5400671 | NCBI WGS metagenome assembly WNGD01 (sample SAMN13153369, study PRJNA577476) | soil metagenome | isolation source: 40 cm soil or saprolite under grassland replicate 2 | place: USA:California | collected 2016-06-15
TGAACTGCGCCTTGCCCTGCTCCGCCAATACCTTGGTGATCGCCGCCGTCAGCGTCGTCTTGCCATGGTCCACGTGACCAATCGTCCCGATGTTGCAATGCGGCTTCGTCCGCGCGAATCTCTCTTTGGCCATGAGCCTTGCTCTCTCTTCACCGACCTCTTCATCGACACCAGTGCCGTTTCCGGCAACTCCGCCGTTGCAGCCGTGGAGCCGCGGGGCGGAAAGTCTCTATCAACCGACCGCACACCTTCCTCAGGGCCCGGCCCCCGCCGCGCCGCCGAAATCGCGCAGGCATGGAGCGGGTGAGGGGAATCGAACCCCCGTCGTCAGCTTGGAAGGCTGCTGCTCTACCATTGAGCTACACCCGCAAGCCTCGGGGTGGCTGGTGGAGGGGGTTGGATTCGAACCAACGTAGGCTGAGCCAACGGATTTACAGTCCGTCCCCTTTAGCCACTCGGGCACCCCTCCGGATCGATCGGCGCGTTGCTGAGGATGATGGCGCACGAAAAGGCCCCGCCGACATGCAGGGATTCCCGTGGGCGGTGTTTATGGGGAGCCGTCCACGCGCTGTCAACCGGAAAAACTCAACCTTCGCCCGTCCTTGCGTGGCGAGCGGGTCACATGCCGAGCCTGACGGCCCAGATTGCCAAAGCCGAACCCTTATGACAAGAACCTCAATGCCCCGCACGACATGGGACCCGCGACGGGCGGGAGCGCGATCCCGCACCTCGGATCGCCATGTGCGGGCCAAAGGGCGGCAAGCAGGGCCTCCTCCGAAATCCCGGCGGTACTCCGCAACCAATGTCGAGCGCGCACTGCTTTACGGCTGGCATTCGGTCAAGGCCGCCCTCGAGAACCCGAACCGCCGCATCCGCAGGATCGTCGTCACCGAAAATGCCCTGCGGCGGCTCCGGGAGAGCGGAGCTGACTTGCCGGTGGAACCGGAGGTCGTGCGGCCCGAGGAATTCTTGGCTTACGTGCCCGTGGATGCCGTGCACCAGGGGGTGCTCGCGCAGGCCGACCCCCTGCCGGCACCCTCGATCGAGGAGCTAAACCCGGAGGGCATCGTCCTGGTGCTCGACCAGATCACGGATCCTCATAACGTGGGAGCGATCCTGCGCTCGGCCGCGGCCTTCGCCGTGGCCGCGCTGGTCACCACCTCGCGCCACAGTCCCGAGGCAACCGGAGTTCTTGCCAAATCCGCCTCGGGCGCACTCGAGCATGTGCCGATCGTCGTCATTCCCAATCTGGCGCGAGGGCTCGAGGCGCTCAAGGCGCGCGGCTTCCTGATCGTGGGTCTCGATAGCGACGCCGAACTCGACCTTTCCGCGGCGCCGCTCCGGCTTCCGCTGGCCCTGGTGCTGGGCGCCGAAGGCAAGGGCCTGCGACAATTGACGCGAGCGACCTGCGATGCTCTCGCGAAGCTCGCCCTGCCGGGCCGGATCAAGAGCCTCAATGTCTCGAATGCCGCCGCACTCGCGCTGCATATCGCCAGCACGCGGCTGTCGGCCGGCCCGCGCGGCTAAAGCCCGGTGCGGCGCCTGCCTCAGCGATAGCAACCGCAGTCGGCATAGAACCGAGGCGGCCCATAGGCGAACCGCAGGCGCGGTGGGTCGTAGGGCACGACCACGACATTGTAGATCGGCCCCTGCTCCACCCGATAAACGGGCTGCAGCGGGTAGATTCGGACCACGCAGGGGACGGCCGGTCCATAGACCACCGACGGCCCGAACCGCGCCGATGCTTCACAGGCCGGTCGGCAGCCCCAGCCTCCGCATCCGGCTGTAGCCGGGGACACCAGCGCGAAGGCTGAAAGGCCAGTGGCAGCGGTCAAGATCGGCAACAATCGGCGGCGGGACATCTGGTGCGGCTCCTCGGGGACGTGTCGACCCCAACGAATCTAGAGCAACGAGCCGGACCAAGCCCTTAAAGCCATCCTGAAATTTGTCGGTAATGCTAATGGGCGCCCCGCCCGTCATCAAAAGCATCCAGGCCGCAGCCTCCCCGTCTTCGCATCGCCCTGCGACTTTCGGCCTAAGACCTGTGGCGCACAGACATGGCCGCAGGTTACCGCTAACGGTCTGCCCGGGGCGGCAATGGGCAACTCGGATCCGAGCACCGGACGCGCGCCCCCGTGAGTCATGCTCATCGAGGGACCGACGCCCATGACCACGATGACCCACGCCTCGCCGCGGCGCCGGAATGACGAGTGAGGAGAAGTTCGTCATCTTCGCCTCATCGCTCGGCACCGTGTTCGAATGGTACGACTTCTATCTCTACGCAACGCTCGCGCCGTTCTTCGCCGCCGTGTTCTTCCCGCCGGGCAATGCTACTGCGGCGCTGCTGTCGGCATTCGCGACCTACGCCGCGGGATTCCTCGTGCGCCCGTTCGGCGCGCTGGTGTTCGGCCGTATCGGCGACCTCGTCGGACGCAAGTACACCTTCCTCGTCACCATCATGGTCATGGGCACGGCAACGTTCCTGGTCGGCCTGTTGCCGACGTTCAACAGCGTCGGCTGGCTGGCACCGATCCTGCTCGTGACCCTGCGGCTGTGTCAGGGGCTCGCGCTCGGCGGCGAGTACGGCGGCGCTGCGACCTATGTGGCCGAGCACTCGCGACCCAACGAACGCGGGTACACCACGAGCTTCATCCAGACGACCGCCACGCTGGGCTTCTTCCTGGCTCTAGCCATTATCTTGTTGTGCCGGACCAACATCAACGCCAAGGCCTTCGCTGAATGGGGCTGGCGGATTCCCTTCCTGATCTCCATCGTCCTGCTGGTGTTCTCGGTCTACGTCCGGTTGAAATTGAACGAGACGCCGATCTTCCAGAAGATGAAGGCCGAGGGCAAAGGCTCCAAGGCGCCGCTGACCGAGAGCTTCTTGCGCTATCCCAACAACAAGTACGTGCTGCTGGCTCTGCTGGGCGCCACCGCCGGCCAAGGCGTGGTCTGGTACACGGGGCAGTTCTACGCCTTGTTCTTCCTGACCCTCAATCTGAAGCTTGACTATGCCACCGCCTATATCCTGATCGCCATTTCCCTCATTATCGGGACGCCGTTCTTCATCGTGTTCGGCGGGTTGTCGGACCGGATCGGGCGGCTCAAGATCATCCTGGCCGGCTGCCTGATTGCGGCGCTGACGTATTTCCCGCTGTTTGGGGCTTTGACGCACTACGTCAATCCCGATCTCGAGAAATTCCAGCAGACCAATCAGCTCACCGTAACCATCGATCCGGCGACCTGCCAGGCGATCGCGCCGTGGAACACCCCGACCCCATGCGACAGCGCCCGCGATTTCCTCACCAAAGCCGGGCTGTCGTTCACAACGGTCAACGGTGCGCCCGGCTCGGCACCGGTGCTGACCATCAAATCGCCAGCGGGTACCAGGACTGTCCAGGGCTGGAACCAGGGCAATTGGCAGGCAGCGATCAACGAGGCCGGCTATCCCAAGGCCGCCGACACCGCGAAATATACCTGGGTCAACTGGTTCATGACGGAACTGGTCCTGGTCATCATGGTGATGTACGTGACCATGGTTTATGGGCCGATCGCCGCGTTCCTGGTCGAGATGTTCCCGACCAAGATTCGCTACACTTCGATGTCGCTGCCTTATCACATCGGCAACGGCTGGTTCGGCGGCGTGCTGCCGCTGGTCGCAACCGCGGTCGTGGCCTATACCGGCGACATCTACTACGGGCTCTGGTACCCGATCATTGTCTCGGTGACGACATGCATTGTCGGCTTCCTATTCCTTCGCGAGACCAAGGACACCGACATCGTGACCAGCTCGGCCCAGGCCAAGATGGCCTTTTAGATCGCGCGATCGGCGGGGCGGGAAGACCGCCTCGGCTCTTCGCCTTTGCCCCCGCTTCGGCGGGGCGCAAAGGGCGCGATCTACGTCGAAAGTCGTATAAGGCCCGCTTCGCGTGTGATGTTACTGTCTACTGTCGCGAATTCGAGCCCGAAGTCGCAAAGGCCGGTTCGCAATGTCAGGTTTTGCTCATCGACCGCTATCCGGCGCAAGACCGGGCGCGGTGAGCGGCAAGGGGGATATGCCGCCGATATAACGCCGGTTTCCCATTACGCGGCGGTCCAGTGCGACCTGGCGCCGCGAGGTAGTGAAACACTGGAATAGGAGGGACGACCATGGCTGCTCACATTCCGGCGAACTTCCGACGCGTGATTACCGCTGCTTCGGCGGGAAACGTCATCGAGTGGTATGACTTCTATATTTTCGGGAGCTTGGCCACACTCTTGGCGGTCAAATTCTTCGAAAAGAGCCACCCGGTCGCTGCGTTGCTCAGCACGATAGCGCTGTTCACCGCCGGCTTCCTGGTCCGTCCGTTGGGGGCGTTCCTGTTCGGCTGGCTGGGCGACCGCGTCGGCCGCAAATATACGTTCCTCATGACGCTCACCGGCATGGCTGTGGGCACCGGGGCGATCGGGTTGATCCCGACGTTCGAGTCGATCGGCCTGGCCGCCGCGTTCATCCTGTTCGGTTTGCGGATGATCCAAGGCCTTTGCCTGGGCGGCTCATACGGCGGCGCCATCACCTATGTCGCCGAGCACGTGTCGGACGAACGGCGCGGCTATTATACCGGCTGGCTGCAGACCTCGCCCACGCTGGGAATCGTGCTCTCGCTCCTCGTGATCATCGTGGTGCGCACCTATTTCGGCGAGGCAGCGTTCAACGACTGGGCGTGGCGGGTCCCGTTCCTGTTCTCCTTCCTGCTGGTGTTCATCACCCTCTACATGCGCCTCAGCTTCGAGGAGTCGCCGATCTACGAGGAGATCAAGGCCAAGGGCGGGACGAGCAAGAATCCCTGGAAGGAGGCGTTCCTCAGCGCCAATTTCAAGTTCGTGGTGATCGCGACCATTATCGTATTGGGCGAGGGCGTGGTCTGGTACAGCAGCCAGTTCTGGGCGCTGTACTTCCTGCAGACGGTTGCCAAGGTGGACACGCTGACCACCGCCTATATCGTGGGAGCCGGGCTGATCATCGGGACCCCGACACTCGTCCTGTTCGGCTGGCTGTCGGACATCATCGGCCGCAAACCGGTGATATTGGGGGGCTTCTTCCTTGCGGCGGTCACCTACTATCCGCTCTATTTGTGGCTCGGATCGGTCACGCATCCGGGCAGTATCAACTATCCGATTGCGATCCTCATCGTCGCCATTCTGGTCGCCTATGTCGGCATGGTCTACGGGCCGATCGGCGCGTTCCTGGCCGAATATTTCCCCGGCAGGATCCGCTACACGGCGGTATCCATGCCGTATATGATCGGCAACGGCTGGGGCGGCGGGTTGGTGCCGTTCATCACCACGGCGGCGTATACGGCGACCGGTAGTGTCGCTTATGCGCTGATCTACCCGATCGCCGTCCCTGCGATATGCTTGGTGTTGGGCCTGTACCTGATGCCGGAAACCAAGCAGATGAAAATCTGGGAGGCGGAACCGGCCAAGGCGTAATCGACAACCTGGCAAGACAAGTCACGCGGAGGGGCGGCGAAAGCCGCCTCGCCCTCCGAGCCTTTGCCCCGCCTCGGCGGGGCCATTTTTTTATCCGAAAAAAGCCGCCCGTCCGGTCTACGCGTGGTAGCGGCGGATTCGCGGCGATGTCGGTCATCACTATTCGGAATACGAAAAGGCGCTGGCCGCCCGAGCTCGTCGACCAAGCTGCGACAAATTGCGTAGCGAACCCATTGCGCTTCCGGGGATCCAAGGAGGCGACCACGCTTGATCGAGGACACCGGGGCTGGCTATCATCGCAAGCTCGCGGAACGGGATGGCCTCTGCCGAGCTCAGCCGGTTCAGGCCGAAGCTCCCGCGAGCCAGCGCCGAATCTGAAAGCTCCGCCACGGGCGGACGGCCGGTGCGGCCCTCGAGCCTTGAGGAAGCCGCCGTCGGTTCCGGCTTGGGCGGCGCCAGAGATGAAAGGTGTTGAAATGCGCAAGATCTCCCTTGTTCTGCTCGGCGCGACCGCAGGCGCGGTACTGGCTCTGCTGGCCACGCAGCCGCGGCTCTCCGTGACCGGCAGTGCTGCCAACGCCGCCGCCATGGATGACATTTATCGGCAGCTCAGCCTGTTCGGCGACGTATTCGAGCGCGTGCGGGCGGATTACGTCGAAAAGCCCGACGATACCAAGCTCGTCCAAAACGCCATCAACGGCATGCTCAGCGGGCTCGATCCGCATTCGAGCTACATGGATCCGAACGGCTTTCGCGAAATGCAGGTGGAGACCCACGGCGAGTTCGGCGGCCTCGGCATCGAGGTCACCATGGAGGACGGTCTGATCAAGGTGGTTGCGCCGATCGACGACACCCCTGCGGCAAAGGCCGGCATTCTCGCCGGCGACATCATCACCAAGCTCGACGACGAGCCGGTCCAGGGCCTCACGCTGAGCCAAGCCGTGACCAAGATGCGAGGCGCCATCAACTCCAAGATCCGGCTGTCCATCGTCCGCAAGGGCCAGGACAAGCCGATCGAGGTGACGCTTACCCGCGAGACCATCCACGTGCGCTCGGTGCGCTTCCGCGGGGAAGGCGACGACGTCGGCTACATCCGGATCACCCAGTTCAACGAGCAAACGAGCGAGGGATTGAAGCGGGCGATCAGCGAGCTGTCCAAGCAGATTCCGGCGGACAAGCTCAAAGGCTATGTCCTCGACTTGCGCAACAACCCGGGCGGCCTGCTCGATCAGGCCATTGCCGTTTCCAATGCGTTCATCGAGCGCGGCGAGATCGTGTCGACGCGCGGCCGCAATCCGGATGAAAGCCAGCGCTTCTATGCCAATGCCAGCCGCGGCGACCTTCTCAAGGGCAAGCCGCTCGTGGTGCTGATCAATGGCGGGTCGGCTTCGGCTTCGGAGATCGTGGCCGGCGCATTGCAGGACCACAAGCGCGCCACCGTGCTGGGCACGCGCTCGTTCGGCAAGGGCTCGGTGCAGACCATCATCCCGCTCGGCCCGGGCAAGGGCGCGTTGCGCCTGACCACGGCGCGATATTTCACGCCTTCCGGCCGCTCGATTCAGGCCAAGGGCATCACACCCGACATTCAGGTCCTGCAGGACCTGCCGGAGAATCTCAAGGGCCGAGCCGACTCGATAGCCGAGTCGAACCTGCGCGGACACCTCAAGGCCCAGGGTCAGGAGGAGACCGGATCCCAGTCCTACGTGCCACCCGACCCGAAGGACGACAAGGCGTTGCAAATGGCCGACGACCTCCTGCGCGGCACCATTGTCAACGCGGATTTCCCGGCCAATCCCAAGACGCGCCTGCCGAACTGATCAAGCGTCCGCTCGGAGGGGCCGCACAGCGGCCCCTCCGGTCGATTTCCAACCTCGGCCAAGGCGGCTTCACGGCCCCCCGCCTGCCCATGCGGGTTCGGCCGGACGCGAGGCCTCGGGTGCCAAAAATTGCCCGCGCGCCAATTCCGCAAATTTTCCGCCGCGCTCGACCAGCTCCTCGAACGAGCCGGATTCGATGATCTGCCCACGCTCGAACACCAGGATCCGGGTTGCCTTGCGGATGGTCGCGAGCCGATGCGCGATCACGAACGTGGTGCGCCCGCGCATGACCTCGTCCAGTGCCCGCAGCAGCTTGGTTTCGGTTGCCGCGTCGAGCGCGCTCGTGGCCTCGTCGAGGATGAGGATCGGCGGATCCTTGAGCAGCGCGCGAGCAATCGACACGCGCTGACGCTCGCCGCCGGACAGCCGGCGTCCGCGTTCGCCGACGCGGGCATGAAACCCGCGCTCCCCCGCGAGGATGAAATCCAGCGCTTGCGCCCGCTCGGCTGCCCGCCGCATCTCCTCTTCCGTCGCATCGGCCCTGCCGATGCGCAAATTCTCCGCGATCGATCGGTCGAACAGCAGACCCTCTTGGAACACCACGCCGACATTGCGGCGCAGTGCCGTAAGCTTGAGGGTGCGGATGTCGCGGCCGTCGATCTCGATCGTGCCCGACTGCGGATCGAAGCTGCGGTGCAGCAGCGCCAGCGCCGTGGACTTGCCCGCGCCGGTCGCGCCGACGAGCGCGATGGTCTCTCCCGGTGCCGCGGTGAAGTTCAACCGGAGCACCGCGGGCGTTTTGCTCCCGTAGGAAAACGACACGTCCCGGAATGTGACCAGGCCATGCACGCGACCGGGATCCACCGCATCCGGACGGTCGCGGATCGCCGGGACGGTGTCGCACACCTCGAAGAACTGCTGCAGCTTCGGCGCTTCCATGAACACCCGATTGGCGAATCCGACCGCGTGCTGCAGGCGATCGATCAGCATGGCGGCGAAGCTCATGAAGGTGACGATCTCGCCGATCGAAGCCAGCCGCTGCGCGAACAGCCAGGCGCCGAGCAGGATGATCGACAGAACGGTGATCGTGGTCGCCGCCCGGGTCAGCACCGCGACCACAGCCCACCACGACAGCACCGGGATCTGCGCCGCGAGCAGCTTGTCGACGACGGCTTTGAGTTCCGAGACTTCGGCCTCGACGCGAGCGAAACTGTGGACCAGCGCCACGTTGCCGAGCGTGTCGGACGCGCGTTCGGCTAGCTCGGAATAATGCTGCTCGACCGAGCCCTGCATCGACTCGGTCTTGCGCAGCACGAATGCCGTCAGTCCGGCAAACACCGCGCACAGCGCCATCAGTAGCAGCCCGAGCCGCCAATTGAGCACCAGCGACAGCGGCAGCAGCACCAGGAACGACACGAAGGCGGCGAGGTGATCGCGGAAGAAGGCGATCCACAGCGACCACAGCGAATCGGTGCCCTGCAGCATCACCTTCATCAGCCGGCCGGAATGGACGTCGCCGTGGAAGGCGAGCGGAAGTTCCAGCACGTGCTCGAAATATCCGGTGAGCACCGCGTGGCGCCGGCGATGGGCGAGGCGGTCGGCATAGAGGGCGACCAGCGTGCCGCAAACGATGTTGAACATTCCGAAGCCGACCCAGATCAGCAGCAGCGAAATCAGATTCGACCAGATCGGGGGCGCGTCGGCGGCTTGGGCCTTGGCGAGCGTGTCGACCACCCGTCCGAACAGCACCGGCTCGGCGAACTGTCCCGCGGCAAGCGCGAGGTTGGCGCCGGCGAGCATCCAGGCGAGGCTCTGCTCCGGCCCCAGCAGAGCCAGCACGCGAGCATAGAGTCGAATGAGCTTCATTCGGCGGCCTGTCTGCGCTTCCCGTTGCGTCCCATCCGGATGGGCCATCGCCAGCGCGGCCGCGCGCGGCGGCTCCGGCGGCTCGCCAGCGCCAAGTCCCGCACCAGCCGCGCGCCGCCGGAGCGGCGCTCGAGCATCAGCTTGCGTTCGTGAAACGCCTCGAGCTCCGGGCGATGGCCGACGCTGAGGATGGTGGTGGCGGGGAGCTGATCGGAGATCATCCGCATCAGCTGTTCCTGGCTGGGAGGATCGAGCGCCGAGGTCGCCTCGTCGAGCACGATGATGTCGGGACGTACAATCAGCAGCCTGGCAAAAGCCAGGCGCTGCTTCTCGCCGCCGGACAAGATCTGGTCCCACGGGGCCTCCTCGTCGATGCGGTCGGTGAGATGGCCGAGGCCAACGAGCTCCAGGGCTTCGGCGACCTGCTCCTTGGGAATCTCGTCGGCCGGGGCCGGATAGGTGGTGGCGCGCCGCAACGTCCCGATCGGCACGTAGGGCCGCTGCGGCATCAGGAACAGCTTCGAGCCGGAATTGACCCGCACCTCGCCCTGGCCCCATGGCCATAGGCCGGCGATGGCACGGACCAGCGTGCTCTTTCCGGTACCGCTTTCGCCGACCACCAAGACCTTCTCGCCGGGAGCGATCACGACGTCAGCCTCGTTGACCACCACGGTGCCGTCGTCGAGAGTGACCGAGAGATCGTGCAAGCGCAACGCCGCCCCTTGCATCTCGCCGCGCTGGATGCGGCCGAACCCCTCGCCCTGCTCGGCTTCTTGCAGGCTGTCCAGCGAATAGAGCAGCGAGGCGACGCGCTGGGCCGAGGCGGCCCAGTCGGCGAGCCGCGGATAATTGTCGACCAGCCAGCTGAATGCGGCCTGGACGAACACGAAGGCGGATGCGGCCTGCATGACCTCGCCCAAGGTCATGGTCCCATCGAGAAATTTCGGCGAGGAGAGAATCACGGGGATCACCGGCGCGACCAGCACGCTCGCCTGTGACACGCTCGTGGTGCGCATGTGCTGCGAGCACAATTGCCGCCACCGCCGCAACACCTGGCGCAGGGAACGGTCGAGGCCCGCGCGTTCCTCCTGCTCGCCGCCGAGCAGCGCGATGCTCTCGCCGTTCTCGTGCAGCCTGGTGAGCACATAACGATATTCGGCTTCGGCCTGGTTTTTTCGCTCCGAGGCGGCGACGAAGCCGCGGCCGATGCCGACCATCAGTGCGCTGGCGATCAGCGAATAAGCGACCGCGGCGATGACCAGAAATCCCGGGATTACGATCCAGGTCTCGCCGACGCGAAACGAGAGCGGCCCGCCGATGCTCCACAGCACGGCGATGAAGGTGAGTGCCGACAGCACGGCCTGCAGCACGCCGGCGCAGAAGTCGACCGGCGCGTCGGTCGCGATCCGCAGATCCTCGGCGATGCGGCCTTCGGGATTCTGGTGATCGCCCGGAACCAGGTTGAGCTGATAATAGCGTCCATTGGCGAGCCAGCGATCCACGACGTGGCCGGACAGCCATCCGCGCCACCGCCGCTGGGTGGTCATCCGCGCAAATACCGCGCCGACCGCCAGCACGACGCTGGCGGCGGCGAGCAGCGGAAACATCAGCGCCTGAAACAGCACCGCCCCCGAGTCGCGGGCCTGCAGCGCATCGAAGATCGAGCGGTTCCAAACGTTGATCCGATATTGCACGAAGATCTGCAGCGCGATCAGGATGAGCAGCGAGACCGTCAGCACCCAGGCGCCGCGGGGGCCGGCCATTCTCCAAAAACCACAGGCGCTCGCCCAGAACCTGCGCACCAGCAGGCGTCGGGATTCTCGTTGGACATCCGCTTCCGGTACGTCCCGGTCTTTGCTCAAAACAGTGCCGATTTGCCTGCAGCAGTACGAAAACTGCGACGCAAACCAACGCGGCTGCGGCCGTTTGGTTCCAAAAACCGACGGTCCGACAGAGGGTTAACTCGCGATATGGCCGATCGCGCAACCTCGGCCCGGCGCTCAGGCGGCGCTCGATCCGGACTTCGCCGTAGCGATCGGGCTCGCATCACCCGCGCCGGAGGAAGCCGCCTCGACGCAGAGGATCACGGCCTGTCGCAGCGAAAAAGCGTAGGTGTCCGCACCGGCCCTCGCGCGCAACTGGTCGTCCGCCGCCCGGGTCCGGCCACGGCCCCACAAGCCGGCGAGGATCAGGGCGCCGGGTACCTGACGCCGAATGCGCCGGATCGAGTGATGCAGATGGGCAGCGCTGCTGCCGAGCTCGAAATACGACAGGCAGATCATCCTCACGCCCGCGCTCTTCAGATGAACGATGTTGGACGAAGACACGGCGACATCGGGCTCCAGGCCGGCCCCCAGCCCGTGCTTTTCCAGGAGCTGCGCGAGCATCGCCGCCGCGGCGCCGTCGAACGGGCCTCTACCCGCGATGCACAGAACGGGCCCGCCGGCCCAGTCCGCTCGCAAATTCCGCGCCAGGGGAAGGTCCGGAGGCGCCGGTTCGTCTTGCTCGTCTTCCTCGTGGCTCTGGCCCGGCTTTTCCTTGCGAATGATCCGCGTGGGTGTCACGTCCTCGTGCTCGGAAAGATCCGTGATCAGGCCGTGCACCGTGTCGTTGATCTGGGCGACATGCTTGGCGTCGAGCACCCCGCGTCGGAAATCGATCTGCGCCAGGACCAGCGCGGGAAGCACGATCTCGTCGTAGCAAACCGACAATGATCGGCGTTTGAGGACCTGCTCGAGCTGGTCGAGCGCTTCGTCGGCGTCGCCCGCAAGCGCCCGCTGGTAGAAGCTCTGGGCGGGGCTCAATGGCGGCTCGTCGCCGATCATGACGTCGACGAACTGCAGCCATTCGATGTGCCGGCCGAGAACGCCGAGGCACACGGTCAGCGGCGTCGACAGCAGCAGCCCGATCGGGCCCCACAGCCAGGTCCAGAACGTGGCGGCGATGATGACGGCGACCGGCGTGAGCCCGGTGCTGTGGCCGTAGACCAGCGGCTCGATCACCTGGCCGATGAGCGGCTCGACGACGACGAAAAGTCCGACCGTCAGCAACGCCATGGTCCAGCCCGGATCGACCGCGACCGCGAGCGCCACCGGAAACGTCGCGGCGATCACGGCGCCGATGTAGGGCACGAACCGCAACACCATCGCCAGGATCCCGAACAGCACCGGGTTGGGCACCCCGATGAAGGTCAGGCCGGTGCCGACGATGATGCCGAACAGGACGTTGAGCGAGGTCTGCGCCAGGAAATAGCGGCTCAACCGCCGCGCGCCGTCGTTGAGCGCTTCCGTGGTCCGTTGCAGATCGTGGGATCCGGCGAGCCGGATCAAGCGGTCTCTGAGATCCTGTCGCTGCAGCAGAAAAAACGTCACGAAGATGACGACGAGCCCGGCCGTCGTGAGCGGATCGACGAGCGGCTGCAGCACGCCCTGGATGACCTGGGCCGGCGCCACCTCGGGCTGGTGGATTTCCACCGCGACGGGAGCATTCTGCGCGACGTCCGGGGCCGGCGCCCCTTGCAAGCCATGGCTCTGGTTCTTGCGGATCTCCTGGTTGACGTTGCGCAGAAACGTCGAGATTCGTTCCAGCGTGCCGCCGCTCGCCGCATCGCGCACCGAGCGAATCTTCTCCTGAATCGTGAACTGGTATTCGGGCAGCTTCTGCGCCAGTTCCGTCACCTGTTGGCCGACGAGCAAACCGATGCCCAGGAAGATGGCGCAGGCGAACGCCACGACGAGAACCACGGCCGGAACGCGCGGCACTCCCCAGCCTCGCAGCATGCGCACGGGCGGGGCCAACACAAAGGTCAGGACGATCGCCAGCGCCAGCGGCAGAAAAATCGCTCTCGCGAAATACAGCGCCGCGACGATTCCCAGGACGGCCAGCACGGCCAACGCACGGGTGATCGCAACTTCGGTGCGCATCCCGTTGGGGTGCGACCGTCCGGGCCCGAGAAGTTCGGCCATTTCGCTCCTGTTCGGGATCCGGCCTCTCCCGGCGCGGTTTCCACGATGAATATCAATACTTTGGATAGGGAACAGTTCCGTTAGACCCCGGCGATTTGCAGGTTCGGGCTGAAGCAAGCTCGCGCGCGCCCGCATTGACGCTCATGGCCAGGACCAGCCGCGCCGCCTTCGCTCGTGATCGGCTGGAACCCAAACCCGCCGCCCGGCGTAGTTAGGGATACGGTGACGCACCCATGAGCTCCGTAGAGGAAACGTTTCGTCCCGATTGTCCGACGTGCAAGGCATGTGCGGCTGCAATGCGGATCACGCGGTTTCAGCCTCGCCGCGAGAAGGGGGCCGCTGCCGAGCCACGAGTATTCGTTTGCAGCGACTGCGGCTTGTATCAGCTCGTTCGCCGCAATATTTCCACCAGGCAGACGGCCGCCTAGGTTTTACCGTCAGGCACCGGGGGCGCCTGTATTCGCGATGCAACAAGGGAACCTATTGGGTTCAACAATGTTTGCTTGGCGTCCAGGTACAGGAGGACGCGCCATGGCCATGGTCATGATCAGCTGTCCAAATACGGGGCGGGACGTTCCTACCGGTATCGAAACCGATCCTTCCAGTTTTGAGAGCTTCGTGGCGGCGGCTCCGATCCGCTGCCCGGTCTGCGGCCGCGAGCACGCCTGGTCGAAGACCAATGCCTGGCTGGCCGGATCGCTAGGGTGCCTGCAGGAAACGAAATTCGCCTCGAGAGCGTCCCGGCCGGCCCGCTGAACGCCATCGCCTTCGACGCGACCGGGCAATGCGGCTCGTCGGGCGCCGGCCTGCCCGAACAGCGCGCCGCGCGGCCTCAGCCCTGGCTCGGATCGGACGCGATCGCCACCACCTGCGCCAGCAATTGCTCGCGGCGGAGCGCCGAACGGTCTCTCTTGAAGGCATCGGCGAAACTCTCGAGCACGCCATCCTCGAACGCGGTCACGACCGTATCGTGGACATAGCTGCGGCGGCAAACAGTAGGCGTGTTGTCGAGGTCCTCGGCAACCGCGCGCACCGCTTCGAGCACCTGGCACCGGCGCTGGCGCGCGCTCGCGGCCGGCGACTGGCGTGCGAGGGTCTCGAGAACGGCGGCCGAGGCGAGCAGCGTGCGGAAATCCTTCAGCGATATCTTAACGCCGGCGATTTCGCGCAAGAACCCGTTGACCTCGCGGGCGGTTACGGCCCGCACCACGGCATCCCCGTTGCAATATTGAAACAAACGCCGCCCCGGAAGCTTGCGCAGCATCTCGATGATCTCGGCCAGCCGTGGGGCGTTGAATTCCTTGCACACCACCCTGCCGCCCTTGCCGCGGAAGCACAGGGTGACGGTGTCCTCCTCTACGGACACGTTCGACTTCAGCAAGGTCGCCGCGCCTCGCGTGCCGCGCATGCGCGCGTAGCTTTCCGTGCCGGGACGAACGCCGCTTCGGGCCACAAGCTCGATGACCGCGGCAAGGGCAAGCTCGCGCGACGGCTCGCCACCGGCCAGGTGCTGGCCGACGCTGCGCCGGATCTTCGGCAGGACCTTGACCAGCCGCCCCAGACGCCGGGCCTTCTGCGCTTCGCGCACCTGTTCCCAGGCCGGATGATATCGGTACTGCAGCCGGCCGGCATCGTCGCGCCCGATCGCTTGCAGGTGCGCAGCCGGATCTTCGGCATAGCACACGTCATGGTACGCGGGCGGTACGGCGAGGGATGCGAGCCGCCGGATCTCGTTCTTGTCGCGCAAGGGGGAACCGTCGGGGCGAAAATAGGCAAAGCCCCGCCCGGAACGGCGACGACGGATGTTCAGCGCCTCGGTCGTGACCAGGTGCAGACCGAGCCGTTTCGTCAGCGCCTGCAACCGCGAGGGCCGCCGCGCACGGCCGCCCCGCGCCGCGGCGGCCAGCGCGGGCTCTTCCTGATTCTCCGCTGAACTGGGTCGCTCGGCCATGCTCGAACTCGTTCGGTTACAGCGCCGCCTTCGCGGCCGAGCGTCCGGCGCCGACGCATCCCCAGATCGGGTCGGGGTCACAGGCTCGAGACCGCGGCGACCCTCGATGCTGCCGATCACGAGCTCGGATGGGGATCCTTGACTTGCCTGCGATACTCGTTGGAAAGCAACGGCGCCGCTTCGAGAAGGTTCCGACAGATGCGCCATACAGATGAGCCATTTGGCCGGCCATCCCCAGCACGTCGCCGCTAGCCCGACGAAGCGGAGCAGCCAGCCCAACGAGGTCGCGCCGCGCTCCGTGTTCCTGGCGAGCGAGGATGCTTCCTATAGAGGATGCTTCCTATATCAGCGGGTGCTCCACCCCAACGGCCGCAGCATCGTTGGATCACAGATCGGAGCACCCGGTCTCGGATCGATTCTAAGAAGGCCTGCCCTGCCCGCGGTAGTGCTTGGCCTGCCGTTTCTTTTGTTTGTTCCTGAAGCGGCTCATGCGGGAAACGCCGATCGAAGTCCGTTTCGGGCGCATCGTTGTTCTCCCGTTGTTCGCCAATGCTTGGTTGGTAAACGATGCATTCGGCGGTCCGGTTCCGATGGTTGGTAATTGAGTAACACCGATGAATGTTTGTTCCGGAAAAGTCGTTCCCGACTTCGGAATGGAGAATTTCGCCGCTTTGGGACTTCTTTTCTGGGGCCGCATGCGTCATGTTGTCCCTTCCGGAACAGGATCAGACATGCCGAAGCTTCCCGCTCGTTCCCGGCGCCGCGCCGCCCCGCCTCGGCAACCCGCCGCGGCCGTACCGCGCGCGATCGGCGATGCCGCCTCGGTCGACACCAGCCGCCTGCTGCCTTTGGACGATCGGCTTTACGCTTATTTGCTCGACGAGACCGTGCGCGAACCGGGGCTCATGGCGCGATTGCGGGCCGAGACCCGGCGCTTGCCCAATGCCAGCATGCAGATCAGCCCCGAGCAGGCGCAGCTCATGGGCCTGCTCGTGCGGCTCATCGATGCGCACCGCGCGCTCGAGATCGGCACCTTCACCGGCTATAGCGCGCTCGCCGTGGCGCTGGCGCTGCCCGCCGACGGCAGGCTGATCTGCTGCGACCTGAGCGAGGAATGGACTGAGATCGCGCGACGCTACTGGCGCGCAGCCGGGATCGCCGATCGCATCGATCTGCGTCTGGCGCCGGCGGCCGACACGCTCGCCAAGCTGATTGCGGCCGGCCAAACCGGCAGTTTCGATTTCGCCTTCATCGATGCCGACAAGGAGAACTACGATCTCTATTACGAGCAGTGCCTGAAGCTGGTCCGCCCGGGAGGCCTGATCGCGATCGACAACGCGCTGTGGCACGGCGCCGTCGCCGATCCCGCGTGCAACGACGTCGACACCGCGGCAATCCGCGCGCTCAATCGAAAGATCCGCGACGATGCGCGGGTCGACATGGTTCTGGTGCCGATCGACGACGGGCTGCTGCTGGCGCGCCCGCGGGGGTGAGCATGTCAACGCAATTAAACCTAGGGCTATAGGTTAAGAACCTTATATAAGCCTTGATCGGCTTCATCACATTTCAAGCCGGTGTATCGTCCGGTTCGCTCGACGCAACCGCCCGCACGCCTGGTATCGGGTCGGCGTGGACGGGTCTTGAATCGGAGATCAAGAGGAGTAGAGTTCCGATTGCCTTCCCCGCCGCGAGCCGCTTTCGAGGCACCGGTCCGGGGGAAAATTCAGAGGGGGAGCAGTTATATGACCAGGTTTCTAGTGGCAATAGCAGCTGTTTTACAACTGACGAACTTCTCGTTGGCGCAGTCCGCCCCAAACGCCGCTGAATGTGAACAAATACGACAGGCCGTAGCTACTTATGGATATGTCGCGGCCAAGCGACACGCCCTGGCTAACTACGGTGTAGAAGCGGTAAGATACGGTGATCGATGCTTGACGGGAAGACACAAAGTGAGAGGATAAATCCGTTAGCCACATCGCAGAATCAGCGTCAGGGGGGCTACGAACCGTCAACCCGTTCCCGTCCGCGGAAAATGCGCGAAGCCTTGCTCGCTCAGCACATATAAAGACGAGATCGTCGTCGGCGATGACCGATGCCGAGCGCGTTGCTCGAGCCAAGATCGCCGGCTCGCCGAAGGCGGTTCCGGGTGCAAAGGTCACGAGACGGATGTCTCCGCCGCCGGTCTGTCGCAGGTACGCGCTCGGATGTTGGTTTCTTTTCTCTGATTCGGGGGCTTTTGTTCCGCCGGCCGAGACGCGATAGGATGCGCTCTTGCTTGCCTGGACTCGGGCCGGCAGATAACCGAGCGGTAGCCGGGTTAGCTCAGGGGTAGAGCAGCGGTTTTGTAAACCGTTGGTCGG
>WNGD01009528.1_pt1 | contig 17422 bp, 18 predicted proteins | sample 5400671 | NCBI WGS metagenome assembly WNGD01 (sample SAMN13153369, study PRJNA577476) | soil metagenome | isolation source: 40 cm soil or saprolite under grassland replicate 2 | place: USA:California | collected 2016-06-15
CCCTGATGTCGCAGAACATTCGGGCGACGGCGTTCTCCTGCTCGGGGCGCCAGGGGATCAGGGCGAAGGTCGAGGGGTCGGGCATCGCGATCATGTCCGACTCCTCGATCGGGTTGAAGCCGGTGATCGAGGAGCCGTCGAAGCCCATGCCGCCGTCGAAGGCGTCCTCCAGCTCCGCGGCGTTGATCGAGAAGCTCTTCAGCTGGCCCAGCACATCGGTGAACCAGAGGCGGACGAAGCGCACGTCGCGTTCCTTGACGATCTGCACGACGTCAGCGGCACTCGTCGGTTGCTCTGCCATTCCGGCCTCCTTGCTCGTGGGCGCCTAGATGAATCTGGAGTCTGTCTGAAAGTGTGCGCAAACGTCCGGTGGCAGCGGCGCCTGCCGGCTTCTCAGCCAGGCTCCAGGCGCCCCGCCTGAACCACAAGGGGTGCAGCCGACGTAATGCGGGTATAGGACGACCTTGCAAGAGCGTCTGAAACTCGGTATAACTTACTTCAGGTAAGTTATCGGCTGAAAGTAAAGTAAAGGCCACGTAAAGGCTCTGCGAAGCGGAATCGACAGAGCCGGAAGCAGGTAGCGACGTGACGGTAAAAACAGACGTGAGCAGATTCCAGATCCACGACGAGCTGACGGCGCCCGATGAGAGCGCGCCGCTGATCAAGAGCATCCAGGCGGCGGGCGGCGGCGTGACCAAGTTCGTCGGCGTTCTCGCCGGCGCCCCGGCCGTGCTCCGTGCATACACGCGGATGCGCTCGGAGCTTCGCGGCGGCGTCCTGCCCCAGGCGACGCGGGAGCGGATCGCCCTGGCGGTCGCCGAGTACCGCGAGGACAACTACAGCATCGCCCAGCACGCGAAGTCGGCGCGGCGCGCCGGCCTCGGCCTCGACGAGGTCTCGCGGGCCCGCAGCTTCAGCTCCGCGGACGCCAAGGAGGTGGCGCTGCTGGAGTACCTGAAGACGGCGCTGGAGGCCGACGGCCCCCCGCCCGTCCACCTCCATGAGGAGGCGCGGGAGATCGGCTGGAGCGACGAGGAGATCCTCGAGGCGGTCGCGCACCTGGCGCTCAACGAGTTCCAGAGCCTGATCGCAAGCGCGGCGGCGCTGCCGAAAGACCAGGCGACTCCCACAGTGCTGCCCTCAGCGGCGTAGGCGCGCGAGGAACGCTGAGGGTTAGCCCTCTACGATCGTAGCTGTGTAGAGGAGGCGGGCTGTGCTGTAGCGGCAGCCGTAGGTGGCGCGCTGGCCGACCTTTTGCTGCGGTTCGCCCTGGCGGACGTCGGCCGAGTTGACGCACTTACCCGGCGCCCGGCTGGCGCGCCAGACGTTGTTGGCGGGAAGCCCCTGGGCGAATGCCGGGGCCCAGGTCGGGACGGTCAGGGCGACGATGTCGCCCTGTTCGACCTCGAGCGAGGCGCCGAACTTGACCGTCTGCCCCAAGTACGGGCTGAGCACATGGATCGACCCCTGGCTGCGCAGGTTGTAGCGGGGCGGGTTGGTTCCGGGAACGCGCCGCAGGATCGCCAGCCGCGCCTCGGGCGGCATGCCGAAGAAGCCGTTGAAGAAGGAGCGCTGGCTGCCGGTCGGCTGCGCGAGCGTCAGCGTCCAGGCCGTGACCTTGCCGTCCCTGGGGACGCGGAAGGGAAGCTTGGTCTGGTTGTTGCTGACCTGGAAGCCGGTGACGCTGCCGACCGCTTGGCACGGCAGATCCGGGCAGGAGGGATCGGGCGTGGTCGCCGTGCTGCCGAGGACCACCGTGGTCCGCGAGGTCGTCGCCGCCCCGGCGCCGGCGACCAGCGCGACCAGGATCGCCAGGGAACCCCCGAGCACCCCTGCCGCCAGCAACCGCGAAGACCTCGCCATCCCCATGCTCCTCTCGTCGAAAGTCCAGCCTTGGCGGTGAAGCCTAACCGCAGCGCCGGCCGGATCGAGGTCGCGCGGGCGAAAGCCAGCCGTACGCTCAGCCGCTCTCGGCGGACTGCTGCGCGATCGCGTAGCGGATCCTCGCCGAGCCATCGAAGTGGAGAACCCGGCGGGCGCCGTTGGTCAGGTCCCAGGCGTTGCCGTGGGTGTAGGGACCGCGATCGATCACCCGGGTGATCAGATAGTGGCCGTGATAGGCGAACTTGACCGCGGTGCCGCAGGGCAGGTCGCGATGGGCGACCCCGATCGTCCGCGGTTGCAGGGTCTGCCCGCAGGCGGTCCGGTGGCCGTAGAAGCCGGGGCCGTACCAGGTGGCGCCGGCTTCGCGCATCGAGCTGAAGGCGACCCCTTCTGCGCTGGGAGGGTTGCCATAGGCGACGCTCGAGACGCCGCCGGTCGCCGCCTGTGCCGGGACGGCGCCGAGGGCCGCCGCCCCGCAGAGAGCCGCGAGAGCCGCTTGGCGCACGCGCCGCCGCGAGCGCCTGCGCATTGCGCGCTCCCCTCGTGGGTAATCTTGCCGCTCGTGGCGGTCTGTTCCTGCCTTCATCGCTCTTTCCGACGCTTACGGGGTTAGCTGACGGGCTCGCGCTGAAAGAGCTGCGCTACGCGGCAGATGCCGGCGATTCGCCCCAACCAATGGGTCCCCCGCTCCCCGCGATATGTAGGCGGGGACTCAGCGGAAGTCGCGGCAGGTTAGCAAACGCTAAGACAGAAAAACGTGAAGAAATTGGGAAAGGCCCCCGAGGGGGCCTTTCCGTTAGCGGGCCTGTAAGCCGGATCCTGTCGAGAACGGCCATCTATCTCTCCGGGATTGGAACCGGAGGGACCGCCGAGACGGTCCTGCGACCTACCTGAGCCTCGCCGGGCAGGGTCGTCGGCTCTGCTTGGCCTTGCACCGGGCGGGGTTTGCCTGGCCGCCGCGTCGCCGCGACGCCGGTGCGCTCTTGCCGCACCATTTCACCTTTGCCTGTACGCGGCTCACGTGTGGCCGCGCCATCGGCCGTGTATTTCTGTGGCACTTTCCCGCGGGTTTCCCCGGGTGGGCGTTTACCCACCGCCCTCGCCCTGTGGTGTCCGGACTTTCCTCGAGGGGTTTTCTCTCCCCGCGACCGTCCAGCCCGCTTACGCATGGTAAACCTTGGTCGGCCCGCTGCAAACCTGCGCAGCAGGCGGGCCTAAACCTTGCGGAAGACTCCTACCACTCGCCCCAGGATCGTCGCGTCGGTGGTGCGGATCGGCTCCATCGTCTCGTTCTCGGGCTGGAGGCGGACGTGGTCGGCCTCGCGGTAGAGGCGCTTCACCGTCGCCTCGTCGCCGATCAGGGCGACGACGATCGCGCCATCCTCGGCTTCGTCCGCAGGCCGCACGACCACGTAGTCCCCCTCGAAGATGCCCGCCTCCACCATGCTTTCGCCGCGCACCTGGAGGATGTAGTCGCCATCCTCGCCGCCGATCACGTCGGGGATCTCGATGTACTCCTCGATGTTCTCCTCGGCGAGGATCGGCTCCCCCGCCGCAACCTGGCCGACCAGCGGCAGCCCGCCGCTCGGCATGATCGTCCGCTTGGCCTTATCGATCAGCAACTCGATCGCCCGCGGCTTCGACGGGTCGCGGCGCAGCAGCCCGATCTTCTCCAGGTTGGCCAGGTGCGCGTGGACGGTCGAGGACGAGTGCAGCCCAACCGCCTTGCCGATCTCGCGCACGGTCGGCGGGTAGCCCGTCTTCGCGGCGTACTTGCCGATGAAGTCGAAGATCTCCTTCTGGCGCTTGGTCAGGTCCAGGTCCACGTTCGCTCCCCACCCCTGTTCACGGTCCCAGCAGCCAGACACCTGGCCGACCGCTTGTCGAAAATCATCTCGAACACGTGTTCGTAGGCTACCGCCTCCTCCGGACGCCGACAAGGCGCCCCGCCCCGCGCCTCTCCCCCACAGCGCCAAGCATCTAGAATCGGCCGCCCTCGAGCGGCTGTGGCGGAACTGGTAGACGCGCAAGGTTGAGGGCCTTGTGCCCCTTACGGGGCGTGGAGGTTCGAATCCTCTCGGCCGCACTCATATCGCCCTGCAAATCAGGGATTCCCCACCCACGAGCCGCCGGGCCGACCCCGCGGCTTGTGGGTGGCCGTGGACAGTCCGTGGACAGTTCTTGCGGCTCGCTCGCCGGGCCGAGCCCCCCGGGGGCACGTCGCCGGGCTGGCACGTATGTCCGATGTGAGGAGCGCGTTGCCACACTTTCCGCTTCGACCGCGCGCTCGGCGATGAGCCAGTCGCTGCGAGACGCCGACTACGTGGCCCAGCGCCTTGGCGTGCCGGTCAGCTGGGTCTACCGGGCCGCGCGGCGCGGTGCGCTGCCATCGGTGCGCTGCGGGCGCTACCGACGCTTCGACGAGCGCGATGTCGAGCGCTGGATCGAGGAGCGACGCAGGGCCGAGGGCGCCACCACGAGGAGCTGAAAGGAGCCCTTGATGATTCAGATATCGATCCGCAGGCTGTCGAGAGAGTGTCGTCGGGCGCTTCCCGTCTGGAGTCGCCTTCTCGCCCGCACCTACCTGGATCTACGGACTCGGTGGGCTGCCTTCCAACGCGGGCACCTGCCGCACCCGAAGTCCCGACATCTGGTCCCCGAACTCAGCGTTCGCGAGCTGAAGGCAATCCTCACCGCTGCTCGCCGCCTCGGCGGTCCTTATGGATCCGGCGACGGCGTGCTGCTCGAGGCCGCCGCCGCCAGCAAGCGGCTGCGCGTGGGTGAGCTGCTGGCGCTGCGCTGGGGAGACATCGACTGGACAAGCGCCACCTTCTGCGTGGAGCGGGTCTTGCGCGAGGGGGCGCTCGAGGCCCCCAAGTGTGGGCGAGCCCGCGACGTGCGGCTCGCCCCGCACACCCGCCGTTCGCTGCTCCGCCACCGCGCCTCACTCGCTCGGCGGGGACCCGAGGATCTGGTCTTTCCGGATCCGACAGAGGGCAGCTTCCTCGATGTGCGGTGCCTCGGCCGCCGTTTTCAGGCCGTGCTGCGGCGTACCGCCTTCCCGGCGATGGCCCTATCTCAGCTGTCTTTGGCGTTCAAGGCGCCTTGGTGGAGCCGCTACCTATGACCGTCGCCGCGACGCTTACCGCGCCGGAGCGCGAGTGTGCTGGCGACAACACGTCCCCCAGCAAGGGCCCGAACAAGCGCCAACGCAGGGGCGCTCCCAAACGCAAGAAGCCGGCCGGGCGACGAGGATACGGCACCGGAACCCTCTATACGAAAACCGACGCCGAGGGTCGCGAGTGGTGGTACGGGCGCTGGTGCAACGGCTCCAGCCGGCCACATCGCAAGATCGGCCTCGTCCGCGTCCGAGGCAGCGAAGAGGGGTTGACGCGCACCGAGGCGGAGAGGGCCTTGCGCCAGCTGATGGAGAGCGAGCAGCCGAAGCCCATCGGGGCCGAGGTCCCTGTCGCCGACGCCGGCGATCGCCTCCTGCGCCATCTCGAGGCCAAGGGCCTCAAGCCGACGACCCTAAGCACCTACCGATCGACGCTGAGAACGCATCTTCGGCCGCCTCCGCTCGGGGAGCTCGCGCTCCACGAGGTCGATCCCGAGGCCGTCGAAGAGCTGATCGCGACGATGCGCGGCGACGGCAAGGCACCGAAGACGATCGCCAACACCTTCAGGCTGCTCCACCAGATCTTCGTCTTCGGCAAGCGCAAGCGGTGGTGTCGGGAGAATCCCTGCGCAGACGTCGACTCCCCCGTGGTCGAGCGAAGCAGCGACATCCGCTTCCTCGACCGGGAGGAGCTCTCGGCGCTGCTGCGCGCCGTCGACATCGAGGAGCTGCCGTTCGGGTCCACCGACCGGGCGCTCTTCCTCACGGCGGCGATGACCGGCCTGCGCCAGGGCGAGCTACTCGGCCTGCGCTGGCGCGATGTCGACTGGGGGGCGAGCAAGATCCGGGTGCGCCGCAACTACGTCCGGGGCCACTGGGTCGTGCCCAAGTCCCGCCGCGGCTCGCGCGCCGTTCCCCTCGCCGACCAGGTCGCCGGCGAGCTCGGCCGCCATTTCAAGCGCTCCGCCTATCAGGACGACGACGATCTCGTCTTCGCCCACCCCGAGAAGGGAACCGTGCTCGACCACGGTGCTCTGGGCAGGCGTTTCAAGAGGGCCTTGAAGGCGGCCGGGGTACGTCCGGTCCGCTTCCACGACCTGCGCCACACCTTCGGAACCAGGATGGCCGCCGAAGGCGTGGCGATGCGGCGCCTTCAGGAGTGGATGGGCCACGCCGACCTCAAGACGACCCAGATCTACGCCGACTACGAACCGAGCGACGATGAGCGCAAGGTCTGCTTCATTTTGCGATCATGTCGTGGAAACGCAAATCGGCTGTTGTTGCAGCGATCACATGCCCGGTGGCCATTGCGGTGATTGCATTGTGGGTTGTGCCCCGAGACACCGCCGAGCGATCGACTCTAAGTGAAGCGCTAGAACGATTCCGTCAGGACTATCCACATCATGCATCGGATAGGGTGGAGGTGGGTGTCTACCGTTACCGGACGCGGGGCGAGGAGCACATCCAGGCTGGCGACCTGCTCAGCGCCACGCACGACTACAACGGCGTCTCCACCGTAATCCTCACCTCCTCCTCGTGTGGCGTCCGCGAGCGCTGGGAAGTGCTCAACGCGCGCTGGTCGGAAGTTTCCTTTTGTGATCCGCCCAACGGGAATGGATTGAGCCAGTTCTCAGAATTCCACGAATTTTTCGGTATTGCACGTCGGGACGATTACCATTGTCAAGGGAACACCCTGCCAAGGCAGGTGGCGTCGCGGGCTGGTGCTCGCATCACAAGCAAGTGTGAAGGCGATGGAAACGCCGCCGTGACCGACTCGCGGGTGCTTGGTGAGACTGCGGTCGAGGTAGCCGGCAAGCCGATCGAGGCGATCCACACCAGTTCCCGCACCAGGCTCCGCGGCGAGGTCTCGGGGACCACGCGACGGGACGAGTGGCGGCGCCGCTCCGACGGTCTGCTTTTGCGCTCCATCGCCGTTACTGATGCAACTCGGGAGGAGACGATCAGCGCCAACTATCAGGAGCGCTACACGTTGAAATTGCTGTCGCTGCTACCGCGACATTAAGCCTCACCTTGCACCAAGGTGAATGCCCCGGCCGTCCGACCGGGGCAACTTCGGGGTCCGCCTGAGCAGGGATTCCGCGTGTTGCAAGCCCGTAGAACCCAGCGAAGGAGGATTCACCTTGAAGGTGCAGCGCGATGGCCCGCTCATTCACCCAGAAGTCACGGCGACAGAGAGGGCATGGTCTCCCGCGCCGGCACGGCCCTGCTCACCCAGGTGGCAGACAAGATGGGGCTGACGCGCTCTCGCGTGAGCTGGCGCCGATGCGCGAGTGCCGCTCCGGCCACGATCCGGGCTGCGGCGGCCGCGATCTCGCCGCGATGGGCCTTCGCTCGGCGCGCAAGACGGCCGGCCGGCGTGCCTGGGAGCTGGGCGTCGCTCCTCCTCCCCCCCGGCGGGTGACGATCGACCTCGACGCAGTACGTGGCGCCGCCGCCGATCGTGATGCAGCCCGCGAGGACGGCGGCCACGGTGTCAGGCCGTGCGGCAGCAAGCCCGTCGGATCGGCGGCCCGGTTATAGGTTGCGCTGGCGCGCTGCTTGAGCTGAGACGCCCCACCGAGAATCTGCTGCTTGACGGAGGAGAGCCCATCCGCCGTGCAGTGCGCAAGCCGCTCCAGCAAGCCAGGGCTTGCCTGTTCGACGCTGGGACGGCAGCAGAGCGCCGGTTTTCTCTCGCCAGGCGTTCAGTGAACTTCGCTACGCAAGCGTATACTCACTTTTCGGTATCTCAATTGCAGTAGACGAACTGCTAGGCGCGCCAGGTGAGCCCAACGCGGGCGGCGCCTCGATCGAGCAGCCGATCCCAGCGAGAGCCGGCGAAATCCGACAGCGCATCAACCTGTTCGGATCGACCCGGCCCATAGGACGAGAGCGGGCGCCCCCCCGGCACCGCGCCGGCAAGCACGTCGCTCGGGTAGTGAACCCCGATTGCCACCCGGCCACCGAGAGGATCGTGGCCGCGGAGGCTGCGATGATGCCACAACTACGCTTGCTGGAGCGATTGTCATCCATGAAGGAGCGGGCCCGTGTCAAGGGGCGGTCACGGACCACGGGTAGTCGGCCGCCCTGGCGAACGGCGTAGCGGAAACGTTCCAGTCATCCATCCGGCCACGCTGCGCGGGCCAGAGTGCCTTGCGGAACTCGGGGGCTCAATCAAGTCAGCGGCCGTCCCTGTTCAGGAGGCCATGACAAATAGCGAGCTCGCCCGAGCATCCGCATCGCATCCGCGCCGACGGCGCCGATCAGGCGGGCGGCGGGACTCACGAGGAGACCGCCATGAATACTCCCGCGCTCGGCCGGCAGCGGCGCGCCAGGCAACGGATCTCTCCGTCGCGCAGGCCGTAGAAGCAAAGCGTCGCGATCTTGCGCGCCACGGCGACTTTGGCGACCTTGCGCCCGCGTCGCTCGGCGATCCGATCGAAGCTCTCGCGCAGCGGCCCGCTGCCCCGGGCTGCATGCTGGGCCGCCTCGACGAGCGCCCAGCGCAGGGCGCGCGAGCCCTGCTTTGAGATGTGCCCGAGACGGGCCTTGCCGTCGGAGCTGCGGACGGTCGGGGTGAGGCCTGCCCAGGCGCAGAGCTTGCGCGCGTTGGGGAAGCGCGAGACGTCACCGACCTCGGCGATCACGAGCATCGCCGTGTAGGGGCCGACGCCGCGGATCTGGGTGAGGACGCCGACTCGGTCATCGACCTTGGCCCGCGCGTCGATCTCCTGCGTCGTGGAGTCCACCTCGCGATCGAAGTCGTCGATCAGGCTGAGCAGCGAGGCAAGGCGCCGCCGCGGTTCCTCGCGCAGCCCCAGCTCGGCGAGGAACTCGCGGCCTCCTTTGCCGAACAGGTCGGCGTGGCGGCGGTGGATGCCGTGGCGGGCCAGCTGGGCGTGGACGCGGTTCTTGAGCGCCGTGCGCATCTGGGTGAGCGCGATCCGGTGGCGCAGCAGGTCGCGCAGGTCGCGGAGCTCGCGCGGGGCGACGTAGGCCTCCGGGAGCAGGTCAGCCTTCAGCAACTGCGCCAGGGTGCGGGCGTCGACGGAGTCCGTCTTCACCCTCGCCGCCGCGATCGCCCTCGTGCGCAGCGGGTGGGCGAGGTGCAGCTCATAGCCCGCCTCTTCGAGCAGCTCGGCCAGCCACTCCCAGCCGTAGGTCGCCTCGACGGCAATCTGTGTGTCGTCCTCGAGCTGTCCCAGCAGCTCCAGGAAGGTCGCGGGGTCGTTGGTGATTCGCCGCGAGAGCACCTCGGTGCCCTCGCCGTCGATCACGGCGATGTGCGAGCGGTTGCGATGCAGGTCGATGCCGACAGAATTCGTTCGTGGGCCTCCTTCGGTCCGGGGTTTCGCTTGCGCCCGTGGCATAGCGCCTCGGGCACCGGAGCGTTAGGAGGCCCGCTCCTTCATGGCATCAAGGCTGTGATCGCGTGATCGCTGGGAAGCTCGGGTCGGCGGCGTGGGAAAGATGTGGACGCCGCTTGGGTAGGCGACGAAGGAGCTGGCGCGCTGCCGGGGGGTGACCAGCGAACGCCATTTTGGAATCGCCGCATTCGCCCCTAGGGTCAGCGGGGCTGTTTTCAGCAAAGTGCGAGACAGAAAGGAACCTCTCGGTGCGTAAAATTCGTAATGCAATGTCACTAGCGTTGGCGGTATTCGCTGTCGCTGCCCTCATGGCTTCGCCTGCCAGCGGCGAAACGCTGCGGTTCTCCGAAGAACCGGGTCAACCTGTCGCCTCCGGTTACCTCGAAGGGGAAGAAGCGCATGGTGTAATCCACTGCCAACCAGTCGCTGAGCTCTTCATCGGCGAAACTCCCGAGGGAGGCGCTCCTGGAGTGGTCGTCATTAACCCGACTGGCTTGCGTCTCGGTGCTCCTCGGGGCGGGACGTGTGAAGTGATCTACGGAGTATTCGGCGGGTAACCCTTGTTGAGCGACACTCCGTTTGAGCACCGACGGAGCCTTTTGCATCACCCACGCTGATCAGGCGCTTCGCGCGTCTGCGGTAGACCGCCCCCCGGCGCCCAGCCGAGCCGTAGGCGAGGTTGGGCGCCGGGGGGCGATGCCGTGGTCCCCCGCGTCTCCGGGACTAGCAAAATAAGTTGGGCCTGGCGCGGGCGAGCTGCCGTGGGAGCCTCGCGCGTGCGGCAGGTCCCCCTTCTTCTCTCGTTGCGGGTCGGCGCCTATCGCGGCTCTCGCTGCACAAGGCTGCCGTGGTGCTCTGCGTTGCCGTTCCCGAGCGCCAGATCGCACCCACGCGCCCATGCCGAGCTTCCTGACCGCCTACCGCCGCGATGTCGTCGCGACGATCGGCGGTGCCCTGCTCGGCGCCGCGGCAGGGCGAGGGCACCGCCCGCTCGCCGCTGCGGCCGCCGTGCCGGCGTCAACCGGCAGGGGCTGGATCAGGCGCGCCCGGCGCTACGCGGCGCCCAGCCGGGCGCGGTTGTGGCGCTACGCCTTCGAACTCGAAGTCCGGCCGAGCCGCACGCCGCAGATCCGATCGGCCGGCTCCAGGACCGATCGCCCGGATGTCCAGGCGGCGACGGAGCGCTGGGGCACGGCCGCCGAATGCCCCGGCCCCTTCCAGATCGCCACCGCGGTCACCGGCGGCCGCCTGCTCGGCCCCTGGCCCTCCGAGTTGTCGGCCGGACCTTTCCCCATGCGGTCGGGGCGTCGGCCAACACTCACTCATCGTCATCGGGAGTGTCGCCTGCATGATCATTTTGCGTGTCGCCCTACAACCCTTGCCGCGCATGGACGTGCGACGCTTCCTCGTCAGCCCAGCGCCCCAGCTTGGCATTAGGATGCCGGGGCTGACACCGATATGCGGTGCAGGGTGAAATGACGGAGGGTCGGGACGACTTGCTCCGCCACCGCGACCGCTGCTGCGTAGCCGGACTTGGCCTCGAAGTTGGACACTGCCACGGTGGTCTGCGGGAGCGGTGCTCTGAGGCCCGCTCCGAGACACTTGGCCACCGCCTCCCGGCGCGTCCAGGCAGCATGAAAGGCGGCCAGTCGCTTCTCGGACCGCAGCGCCTTGATCCGCGCCGCCTCCTCAGGAGCGAGCGTCCGCCGCGAAAGCGCGAGCAGGTCGTCCCGCGGCGCGATCCGCTCTATGTCCACCCCGACCTCGAACGCCCAGGCAACCGCCACAAGCGCCAACTCGCCACTGTGGCTGAGGTTGAAGCGCAGGGAGGTGCCAGCCTCGGCAACCCTCGGCTTGCCGTGCTCCCCAATGCGCAGCTCGACCCGCGCGGGCTCCTTATCTAGGTAACGCCCGAGGACGCCGCGCAAGGCCCAGCGCGCCGCGACCCAGTGCTGCCGCACCCCGGCGCGCATCCGCGCGGCGCGATCTCGCTCATCTGAGGGGAGGTGGTCGGCGCTGGGCCAGCCATCCGAGACGAGCCAAGCGTGCCATATGTGCAGCTCGCTCATCTTGTAACACTGACGCAATAGAGATTTCGGCCTACCATCAATGAGATCGGTACTCGCGCACAGGGGCTTTTTGGCCTGGTTCTAAAACGCCGTCCGCAGTAGCCCGCCATCGATCGGGATCACGGCCCCGGTGATGTAGGCTGCACGCTCGGAACAGAGGAACGCAACGAGGTCGCCGTACTCGTCGGGGCGGCCAAGTCGGCCGGCCGGGACTTCGGTTCCGGCGGCCTCTTCGGCCGCCTCCAGCGAGCCCGCGTTGGAGGCAAGGCGAGAGGTGACGAAACGCCCGGTAGCGATCGTGTTGACCGTGATTCCGTCAGCTGCGACCTCACTGCTCAGGGTCTTCAAGAATCCGACCGACGCCATCCGGTGAACGTTGGAGAGATTGAGGTGGGGAATCGGCTCCCGGGTCAAAGTCGAGCCAACGTTGACGATTCGCCCCCAACGTCGCTCGCGCATACCCGGGACGAATGCCCCGGAGAGAACCCTCGGCGCCAGTACCAGCGAGCGGTAGGCGGCCTCCCAGTCGTCAAGCTCATGATCGAGCGCCCCGCCAAGTGGTGGACCGCCGGTGTTGGTCACAAGAATCTCCACGGGTCCCAGCGCACTCTCTACTTCGTTGGCCAGCGTCGCCAAGCTATCGAGGTCGCCAGTGTTCGCGACAAAGGGTCTCGCCCCATCGCCAATCTCCCCGGCTACCTCCTCCACGCGCTCGGCAGAACGGCTGCAGATCGCCACGGTCGTGCCTTCTCGGGCCAGCGCCGTCGCTATTGCTCGGCCAATACCTCTGCTGGCGGCCATCACTAGCGCGATGCGACCAGCCAGCCCTAGGTCCATCGCCCCCGACAGCCAAGCACTCGTTTCTCGTAGAGGATCCTCCCGAGTCTGATGATCGTGGCCCCCTCTTCGATGGCGACAGCGTAGTCCTGGGAGGTACCCATGGAAAGGTGGTGCAAACCGCGATCTTGCGCAAGCTCGCGCAGGTCTGTGAACCAGCGGCGGCTGTCCTCAGGGTCTTCGGCGAACGGCGGCATCGTCATAAGGCCCGCCACGGGCACGGGAGCGCTCTCGATCATCGCGTCGAGCTGGCCCGGAGGCACTCCGGCCTTGCTCTCATCGCCAGCCACATTGACCTGAATCAGGATTCGTAGGCCCGGCTTAGCGCGATCACGATGCTTCGCAAGCTCTCGCATCGCCGACTCGCTGGCAACGGAGTGGATCAGGCGCGCGTAGGGGACGATCTTACGGACGCGCCGGCTCTGCAACTGACCGATGAAATCCCAATTGAAGGCACCGCTCGTCCCGGAGGAGGCTTTTTCCTCGAGATCGATGGCGCGATTCTCACCGACCAGCCGAATACCCGCCTCGACGAGCCTCGGGAGATCCTCGATCGCAACATACTTCGTCGTGGCCAGAACCTCAACCGTGCGAGCGTCGCGACCGGCCCGCTCGGCTGCCATCGCGATCTCCTCGCGTACGCGATCAAGATTCTCTCTCAATACATCCGTTTGCAGGTTCGAGATCGTGTCCATCATGAGATCGAAGAGCTAAGCTCGATGGCAACCTATTCATGCCCGTTCGAACCAGCAAAGCCATGACTCCAAAACAGCGCCCCTTTGACGACCGTTGTTCCGAGTGGACGATCAGGACCGGATCGGAATCGGATATAGAGGCGCTGCTGCACCTCTGGTGTCGGTCGGACAACATTCCGAGTGTCAGCGACACCCCGGATGGGCTAAGAGCCCTGCTCGCGCATGACGAGGAATTCTTGATCGTGGCCGAGGCCGATGGCCGCCTTGTCGGCTCGCTAATCGCCGCCTGGGACGGCTGGCGCGGCAGCTTCTACCGCCTCGCGGTCGACCCCGAGGTCCGCCGGCGGGGGCTCGGCACCGCTCTAGTTCGCGAGGGCGAGCGTCGCCTACGCGAGCGCGGAGCGATCAGGCTGACTGCCAACGTCGCCGCGACCGAGCAGGAGGCGGTGGCATTTTGGCGTGGCATCGGCTACGAACACCACGATGTCAGTACCCGTTTCGTCCGAGTCTTTGCCGCCGATTCCAGCTAGTAGCTGCCAGCCAGGGCTCGCGATGAGAACGTTCGAGGAGCTCCGAGAGCTGACGGATAGACCCCTCCGTGCAACGCCCTTCTATGGCAATCACCGCGAGCAGGGCGCGACACTCTTTCTCAGCGGGGAGTGGGTGCGGGCGCTGGAGTATGACGGCCTCGGGGCAACTGCCGAGCACCGCGCCTGCCGTTCCCACGCTGGCCTCTTCGATGTCTCCTCGATCGGCAAGCTGGCGATTTGCGGACCAGGAGCGCGAAGCATGCTCAACCGAGCAATGACGCGCGACATCCGAGCACTACGTCCGGGACGCGGCGCCTATACCTGCGCCTGCGATGAACGCGGCAGGATCCTTGCCGACCCAATCGTCTATTGCTGTTCCGAGTCGCACTTCTACGTCACCGTCAGCGGCGCCCAGAGCGGCGAGCTAGCCGACTGGCTGCGGCGCCTCGCCAGCCGCGAGGTCACGATCGAGGATCGCACCGTCTCACTCGCTTACCTGGCGGTTCAGGGCCCAGCGGCGCGTCAGGTGCTGGCATCGATTTGCGGCGGCCTCGATCTCTCCTCCGCGGCGCTGCCGTACTTCAGCTGCGCAGAGGCCCGGATCGCCAGCGTCCCCACCCTCCTATGCAGGACCGGCTACACCGGCGAGGCCGGGTACGAGCTCAACTTCTCGGCCGAGTACGGCGCTCACATGTGGTCGGAGTTGCTGGCCGCGGGCGAGTCGAGCGGGCTCGTTCCCTGCGGCGCGATGGCGCTGCAGACGTTGCGGCTCGAGAAGGCTTACCCGGGCTATGGTTGGGACCTGAGCGTTGACAACGATCCCTTCGAAGCTGGCCTTGGTTGGACCGTGGAGTTCGATTCTGGTGACTTCATCGGTCGGAAGGCGCTGCTGACGGCAAGCGAGCGCCTTCCCCGCCGCCGGCTTCTACCGATTCGGTTCGAGGCCAGGACCACGATGGTGCAGGCCGGCGATGCGATCGAGCTCGACGGACGAACGGTCGGGCGGGTGACCAGCGCCTTGTTCGGACCGACGGTTAATGCCTGGATCGGCCTCGCCTTGGTCGACTCCAGCGTGAGGCCGGGAGAGATGGTGTCCTCAATTGGCCCGGATCGCACTGCCGTAGGTACGATCGCCAATGGTGCTTTTTACGATCCAGAAGGTAACCGCCTACGAGCGTAGCCAGCCAGAGAGCGTTGGTTCGGATACCGGTGTCCGACACCTCGGTGCTGCGGTGTGGCGTTACGTCGACCGTCAGCTGCCGCTGCCCCAGATCGGCGCCTTGTTCGTCGTCGTGGCTACCTCGTTCGCCCTCTATGGGCGCATTACCGGAACGACGAGCTGGGAACTCCAGCTTGTGGTCGTCGCGCTCACCGTGGCGCTCCTGTTCCTGCACATGCGTCTCGCGGAGGACGTCGACATCCACTACTGCGGCGGTGAGCTGATCGGGAACCTCGGTCCCCGCCGTCCCCTCGCAGGCGCCCACCCGGGTCGGGTCGTACTCGGCAACGGGAGAGTCGTACCGCGGCTCTCGGTCCTCCGGCTAGCGCTGGCTCTGTTGCCCTCGCCGCCTTTTTCGAGCTGACGCCGGCGATCATACTCGTCTACATATATTTCGCTTGGAGCGAAGCGAGTGGCGCCTCACTGAGGCTTGCCGAAGTCGCGCCGGTGGTGGGCATCTTCTGGACGAGCTGGGAGTTCTGGAAGTTCGCCCGCGGGGTCGGGAAGAACCCGCGGGAGCGCATATACGGTCTTCACCTCGGACCGCTGCGGACGGTGCTCCTGGCACTGCTGGTACTCCTTCTCGTCATCGAGCTGACACTGGTCAGTGCCGCCGACCTCTCACCTGCCTTCCTCGTCTACGCGATCGCCATCGCGGTGCTGACTGCGGCGGCAATTGTCGTCTATCCCGGAGACGAGGTGCGGGAGAAGCCGCAACCCTGGTGGGCGGGTCTCGCCGTGCCCAACGCGATCACGATCGGACTAATAGGTCAGCTTCTGCTCTTCCTCTAGAAGACCGCTGAAAAAGTCCGGGCCCCATCAGGCGTCGAGATCAGCGACGAGGTAGAGCAGCAGCACAGTCGCGGCAAGGGCAAATAGAGGTCTCAAACCGAGGGACGTCATCGCCTGCAGTGAGGTGAGTCCCAGGAGGAGATCTTTTCTGGCTGCGCCCTTCACCTTAGGAATATAGGGCGCCAAACTCGACGCACCGGAGCGACTTGGCGTCCGATCCGATCCCTAGATTCCGCTCTAGCAAGCGGAATCTAGGAGGCCGAGATGCTCGCAACGCAAGACCGTCAGATAGGGATGCTCGATGCCGCCGAGCTCTGCGGGGCCGCCGTCGAGGAGGGCTCCTTCTACGCCCTGCTGGCCCGCCACGGCGAGCGCATCGTCGACGACGCCGACTTCGCCTCCTGCTACTCGGAGGACACCGGACGCCCCTCGATCCCGCCTTCGCTTCTGGCCAAGGTGCTGCTTTTGCAATACCGCGAGGGGCTCTCCGACGAGCGGGCGATGGAGTCGGTACGCCTGCACCTGGGCTGGAAGGTCGCCCTGGGCCTGGCGATCGACCACCCGGGTTTTCACCCCACCACCCTGGTCAAGTTCAGGGCCCGACTGCTCCTGCACGGCAAGGAGCGCCTGGCCTTGGAGCGCACCCTGGAGCTGGCCGGGGAGCTGGGGCTGCTGGAAGGCACGGTCGAGCAGATCGTCGACTCCACGCCGATGCTCGGCGCCGCCGCCACCCAGGACACGGTGCGCCTGGTGCGCTCGGGCGTCGCCAAGCTCCTCGCCGCCGTCAGCGCAGAGGATGAGGAGGCGGCGGGCGAGCTGAGCGCCGGCCTTGAGTTCGACTACCGCCACCCCGGCCAGAAGCCCGACTGCGATTGGCGCTCCAAGCCAGATCGCGAAGCAATGCTGAGCCGCGTCGCCGAAGACGCCGAGCGCGCCCTGCGCGTCCTCGAGGCCAACACCGAGCTGCTCGACGCCGAGCCCGTCACCGAGGCCCACCGCCTGCTGCGGGAGCTGATCGGCCAGGACTTCGACGTCGATGAGGACGGGGTGCCCCGCCTTCACCGCGGCACCCGCTCGGGGCGCGTGCTCTCCGTGCACGACCCCGAGATGCGCCACGGCCGCAAGTCCCAAAGCCAGCGCTTTGACGGCTACAAGCTCTCCGCCGCCGCGACCAACGCCGACAGCCCGCTGATCACCTCGGTCACCGTCGCGCCGGCCTCAGAGCAAGACGGGCCGCAGGCGGCCGGCTTGGTCGACGCCCAGCCCGCCGAGCGGCGCCCCCGGCGCATCCTCGGCGACACCGCCTACGGCAACGGCAAGGTCCGCGCCGAGATGCAAAGCCGCGAGGTCGAGGTGCTGGCGCCAGTGCCAACAGGGCCCCCGACCGGCCGCTTCGCCAAGGCCGAGTTCGAGATCGACCTCGAGGCCGAGGCCGTGAGCTGCCCGGCGGGCAGCCTCGCCCCGCTCTCCCCCCCGGACCGCAAGGGGCAGCGCACCGCTCACTTCCGCACCTCCGATTGCCGGCCGTGCCCGCTGCGAGCGCAGTGCACCTCCGCAGAGCGGCGCAACGTCACCCTCTCCGAGCACGAGGATCTCTTGCAGGCGGCGCGGTTGGCACTCGACGATGAGGCGACGAGGGAGCACCTGCGTCGAACGAGACCGCGCGTCGAGCGATTGCTCGGCCTGCTCGCCCACCGCTACGGCGCGCGCAAGGCGCGCTACTTAGGCCGGCGCAAGGCCGAGATGCAGGCGAATTGGGCGGCAGCGCTGGTCAACCTCAACCCCATCGCCGCGGCACTGGGGGCCGAGGCGGCGTGATCGGGGACTCAACCCACCCTCACCCGGCGACCGCCCCGCAGGGCAACTGAAGATCGCCGGTCGGCGAGGGTGGGTTTTTCAGCGGTCTTCTAG
>WNGD01002996.1_pt1 | contig 17420 bp, 12 predicted proteins | sample 5400671 | NCBI WGS metagenome assembly WNGD01 (sample SAMN13153369, study PRJNA577476) | soil metagenome | isolation source: 40 cm soil or saprolite under grassland replicate 2 | place: USA:California | collected 2016-06-15
TCGTGGATCAGGAAGCGCGGCCGCCGGCCGCGCTCGTCGAGATCCATCAGCAGGTTGCGTGCCTGCTGGGCCATCCAAGTCGCGTTCGGGTTGCTCGTGCAGACGAGGTACTCGACCCTGCGCGTGCCGATCGAGACGAAGAACAACACATACAACCGGCGCAGCCAGACCGTATCGACTGTGAAGAAGTCGCAGGCGAGCACCGTCTCAGCGTGCTGACGGAGGAACGAGCGCCAGCTGAGCTGGTCGCGTTGCGGCGCCGGCGGGATGCCGGAGCGGGCGAGCACGTTTCGCACCAGCGTTGGCGAGACGGTGATCCCGAGCTTGCGCAACTCGCCGACGATCCGAACATAACCCCAGTGGCTGTTCTCGCGCGCGAGTCGCAGGATTAGCTCGCGCACCTCCGTGCCGAGCGGCGGTCGGCCTGGCCGCCGGTGCGGGTGGGTCCAGTGGCGCGCGATGATCCGTCGGTGCCAGCGCAGCAGCGTCTCCGGTGTAACGGGGAACGCGTGCCACGACCGACGAGGCAGCACCCGACTCAGCGCCGCCAGTACCAGCCGGTCACGTGCGGTCAGCTGCGGCCGCCGCGTATGCCGCCGCAGGACCGCCAGCTCATGCCGCAGGAGGACGAGCTCGAGTTCCTTCGAGCCATCGCCGCGCCCGAGTAACAGCACGAGTGCGAACAGGCGACAGGCGACGACATAGACAAACGACACGAGCACAGGCGGCCTCCGAAGACGGGGCCGTGAACGCTACCGCGCTCGCAGCCGATCGAACCCCGGCACCACGCCCGGGCTCACGATCGGATTTGTGCACCCCACGCGGTCGTCTCGACGCCTGGAGCCTGGCAAGATGAGTCGGTGACGCTGGAACTCGACGCTCGCGGCTCCCTCGGCGACGCGCTCGCCCGCGGCGCGACGCTGCCCGCCTCCTGGTACCGCGACGAAGAGGTGCTAGAGCATGAGCGGGAGCGCATCTTCGAGAGCGGGTGGCAGTACGCCGGGCGTGCGGAACTCGTCGCCGAGCCGGGACGCTACTTCACCTGCTTCGCGGGTCACGTCCCGATCCTGGTCGTGCGTGACCAGAGCGGGAGCCTGAACGCCTTCGTGAACGTCTGCCGTCACCGTGCGCATCTCGTCGCCGAGGGCGTCGGCAAGCGTGAAACGCTCCAGTGTCCCTACCATGCGTGGACGTACGGGCTCGACGGTTGCCTACGCACTGCGCCGCGGTCTGACCGCGAGGCCGACTTCGATCCAAGCGAGTTCGCGCTCCTACCGGTGCAGGTCGAGACGTGGGGGCCGCTCGTGTTCGTGAACCCCGACGTCGCTGCGCCGTCGTTTGCCGACACATTTCCCGGGCTGCTCTCGCTCGTCGAGCGCAGCGGCGTCGACGTGTCCATGCTCCAGTTCCGTGCACAGCGCGAATGGGAGAGCGCCGTCAACTGGAAGCTCGGTGTCGAGAACTACCTCGAGTGCTACCACTGCCCGACCGCGCACCCAAGCTTCAGCCGGATCGTCGACGTCGATCGCGACAGCTATCAGCTGCTCGCGTTCGAGCGGTACTCGAGTCAGCTCGCGCCGGTGCGGCCGTCCGCGCTCGCGAACCCTGAGGGCTTGAGGTACGACCCGAACGGTGCCGTCACCCAGGCGCAGTTCCACTTCCTGTGGCCGAACACCGCATTCAACATCGAGCCCGGCCCGACGAACTTCGCGGTTATGAGCTGGCGCCCGCTCGCCCCGCGGCTTACCCACGGCCAATACGAGTACTTCTTCGGCCCCGAGGTCACGGAGGCAGAGGCGGAGGCGGTGCTGGAGTTCTCTCGCGAGGTCGGCAGCGAGGATCGCGTTCTGGTCGAGTCGGTCCAGCGGGGCCTCGATTCTCGAATGCTCCGGCACGGGCGGCTGCTGGGTGAGAGCGAGCAGTTGATCGCGCACTTCCAGCGGCTCGTTCACGATGCGCTCGCGTAGAGCATTTCCGTCCCGGAGGGATCGTCTCTAGGGTCGACGTCCGGCCGACGCGGCGTCGACTCCGGTGAGCGGAGTGGCGTCGGGCGATCGCTCACCGAGGATGTTCGCGAGGACGGCGACGACCACGATGGTGCCGCCGAGGAAGGAAGCAGCCGCTGGCTTCTGGTCAAACGCGAGCCACACCCAGATGGGCGCAAGCGGTGTGTCCAGCGCGCTGATGAGAGCCGCCCGCGAGGGGTGCAGTCGCCGCGCGCCGATCGTGTAGAGGACGAGCCCGAGCCCGAAGCTCGTAACGCCGAAGAGGGCAAGATTCGTGAGCTGGTGAGTACCTACCGCGAGCGATGACGCGAACGGCAGCGCGATCAGCGCACCAAGCCAGGCGGAGGCGGCTGCGGCGGAGACCATCGACGCGTTGCGGTGGTGTCGCAGGATCACCGTGTAGGTCGACAAGCCGATGGTCATCAGAATCGCAAGGAGATCGCCGGAAAGGCCGCCACCGTGGGGAGCGCCGCCGACGGTGATCGCAACGCCCACCAGCGCAACGAGGCCGGCGAGCAACGTTCGCCGAGATGGCGCGTCGCGGAAGCCGACCCACGCGATCGCAGCGGCAATGAACGGCGCGGTTGCGTAGATGATCGCCACGTTGGCGACTGATGTGTGCCGGAGCGCTGCAAGGAAACAGATCATGCTCAAGCCGTTGACGGCGGCCGCGAACCAACCGACGGTCCCGAGCTGTGCGAACTCCGCGATCACCGCGCGCCGCCGTGTCGCCGCGAGGAAGAGCATGATGAACGTCGCGCCGAAGACGTTGCGCCAGACGAGCATCGTCCACAGTCCGACCGGGATTAGCCGTGTGAAGTAACCGGCCGTGCTCCAGGCCATGGCGGCGCCCGTGACCAGCGCGATCCCGAGGCGCTCGTCGGCCTCGCGGGGCAGGAACGCTGTCACCCCTACGTCGCCCGCAGGTGGATGCCCAGACGCGCGAGGAGGGCGGTGCCGCTGGGGCGGAGTCGAACGGCGCGGCTCCTCTGCAGGTGCGCGAGTCCACCGGCGGATTCCAGACGTGCCAGCACGGCCGCTCCGAGGCCTCCTGCCAGATGGTGCCGGCGCTCGCTCCAATCCATGCAGGGGCGGGTTACGGGCCGACGCGCGAGCTCGAGCGCGTCGACGTCGATCCCGACTTCTGCGAGAGCCAGCTTGCCCGGGGCGGTCGGCAGGAAGCCGCCGTCGACGCCTGCGAGGTAGCCGTGATCCACGAACGCGCGCGTGATCGTGACGCCGAGGCGGCCGGCGAGGTGGTCGTAACACGTGCGGGCCTCCCGAAGCGCCTCGTTGCGGGATGCCTCCGCGAGCCCGCGACTGGGGGGCAGCGGAGGCGCGAGGATGCCGAGGCACTCGAGCGCGTGCGCGACGTCTTCCCCCGCGAGGCGATACCGGCGGTGCCGTCCGCTCCGCGTAGCGACGACCAGGCCGCCGTTCCGGAGTTGCGCCAGGTGTTCACTGGCAGTTGAGGGCGCGATCCGAGCAACGCAGGCAAGCTCTCGGACCGACCAGGCTCCACCGTCGAACAGCGCATCGAGCATCGCCGCCCGCGCCCGACCGGCGAGCAACCGACCCACGGCAGCGATGTCGAGATTCGTCGTGATCTCGTGACTGTAGAACACCGATGCATCGGCAGGGACCGAATCGTCGTCGGCGGATCTAGGATCGCCCATGCGACCCGTGAACTCGACGGCGATCTCCCGGCGGCTCGAGCTTTCCGACTTCGTTCTCGGCCTGCGCTGGAGCGACGTCCCCGCGGCGGTGCGTCGCCGTCTGGGTTTCCTCCTGCAGGACTTCGTCGCCGTCTCGATCGCCGGCCGGAGAACGGAGACCGCGCGACTGGTCGCCGACTTCGCGGCTGCCGAGCAGAGTGGAGATACGTCGGTGTCGCTGTTCGACGGTCGGCGACTCGGCTGCACCGGCGCCGCCTTCGCGAACGGTGTCCTCGGGAACGCTCTGGACTACGACGACGGTCACCGGTTCGTCAAGGGCCATCCCGGCTGCAACGTCGTGCCTGCGGCCGTCGCGTCGGCCCAGCTCGCAAACGCGGCGCTCGACGATCTGCTCGTCGCCATCGCTGTCGGTTACGAGGTCGCCATCCGGGCGGGCATGGCGCTGCACCGGCGCAGCGAGAGGTACCACGCATCCGGGGCGTGGGGCGGGGTCGGGGCGGCTGCGGCCTCCGCTCGATTGCTCGGCCTCCCGGCGGAGCAGCTCGGACACGCGCTCGGACTTGCGGAGTATCACGCGCCGGACGCACCGATCATGCGGTCGGTCGCCGACCCGGCGATGACGAAGGACGCCTGCGGGTGGGGTGCGTTCATCGGTGCGACGTCGGCGCTGCTGGCGGCGCGCCGATTCACCGCAGTCGCAGGCACATTCGCAGGCGAGAAGAGCGCCGACCTAGGGGAGCGGTGGCGCGTGCTCGACGTCTACGTCAAGCGATACCCCTGCTGCAGGTGGACGCAACCCGCGATCGAGGCGGCGCTCGCGCTTCGTGCGGAGACCGAGCTCGATCCCGCCACGATCGAGCGGATTGAAATCCGGAGCTTCGGCGCCGTTGCTGGACTCGCCGACGGAATCCCGCGCACGACCGAAGCTGCCCAGTACAGCGTCTCCTGGCCGGTCGCGTGCGCGCTCGCGCACGGACGCTTCGGCGTCGACGATGTCCTCGGCGCGGCTCTCTCGGATGCGACGGTCGCCCGGCTTGGAACGCGGACGACGGCCGTCGTCGATCCGGGCTTCGAACGACAGTTCCCCGCACGGCGTCTGGGCGCGGTCACGATCGAGGCCCGCCGGAGGAGGTACAGGAGCGGCACCTTCGAGGCGCCGGGCGAGCCCGACGATCCGGGCTGGGAACAGCTGGTCGCGGCGAAGTTCGACCGCCACGCTCGTCCGGTAATCGGTGACTGTCCGGCGCCCGACGGCAGCGAACGCGTCGGTGCCCTCGGTGCCGACGAGCTGCTCCAACGGCTCGCGGGCACGCTGCGGAGGGAGCTGTGACGATCTTGACCCTCCCCGACGTCTCGTTGGCGTACGAACAGACGGGCGCCGGTCCGGACATCGTCTGGCTCGCAGCCGGAGATCAGCCCGGCAACGTCTGGCGTGTGTACCAGACGCAAGCGTTCGCGGGCGACTTCCGTCAGACGACCTGGGATGCGCGTGGCGCGGGCCGCACCGAGTCGGCGACACGGCCGCCGTGGCCGATCGCGACGCATGCGCGTGATTGCATCGCGCTCATCGAAAGGGTCTGCGAACCGCCCGTGTTCCTCGTCGGTCTGTCGATGGGATCACTGATCGCCCAGGAGATCTGCTTCCAGCGGCCGGAGCTCGTTCGCATAGCGATCGTGATGGGAACCTGTGCGCAGAAGACCGGCTTCATCCGCGAGTGGGAGGAGGCCGAGATCGCGTTCCGCCGCGATGGTGGCACCCTGAGTCCGGCGTTCGCGACCGCCCACTACGCCTTGCTCATGTATCCGGCCGAGGCGCTTGGCGACGACGAGCTCTGGAGCCGGATCCGGCCCCTGGTTGCCTCGGACTTCGCGCAGCGCGACGGCGTCATGCTCGCGGCACAGTGGGAGGCCTGCCTCGACTACGACTCACTCGAGCGGCTTGCCGAGTGCGATGTGCCCCTGCACGTCGTCGCCTTCTCGGAGGACGTGCAGACTCCGCCGGCGCGCGGTCGAGTCGTCGCCGAGGCTGCGCGGCAGGGGAGCTTCCACCTCCTGCAGGGGCTTGGGCACGGTTCAGCGTTCGGCCACAAGCCGGACGTCGTGAACGCGAAGATCCGCGAGATCCTCGAAGCGGCTCAAAGCCGCGACGCGTAGTCGCGGTACTCCTCTGGAACCTGCTCGTGTGACCCGAAGAACGCGTGCTTGCTCATGTCGGGCGAATAGCGGCTCGCCGGCGGTGTCCTGCCGAGGGCTTCGGCGAGGCTCCGGATGTGGTGTGGTCCCGCCCCGCAGCAGACGCCTAGGTAGCGGATCCCGAGGCTGTACGCCTCCTTGCCGAACTCCGCGATCTCATAGCGGTTGCAGGCAAGCGGGTCGAGGGCCGTGGGGAAGGGTCGGTCGCACGGAGCATCGGAGCCCGGATCCCGCAGCGACTGGAACGTCGGCTCCGCCTCCGTTGTGCGATAGGGGACCGGGAGAGCGGCAATGTGCCCCGAGCAGGCCTCGCGCACGGCCTTCAGCATCGGCATCATCGTCCGCGGTCCGCGGATGCAGTTCAGGCCGACGACCGCGGCCCCTGCCTCCTCGAGCCGCTTGCAGGCTTCTTCGGGCAACACGCCGTCGCGCGTCACGGGATCCTGGTGCATGGCGAGCGTGATCACCGCCGGAAGCCCAGTCCCCTTGATGGCCTCGAGCGCGAGCAATGCCTCCTCCGCCCAGGAGAACGTCTCGCCGATCACGTAGTCGACGCCGGCGTCGACAGCCCAGGCGACCTGTTCGTCGAACATGGCGCGCACCTCACGGCGCGCTTCGTCGTCGGGAAAGAAGATGTTCGTGTTCGAGATGTCGCCGGCGAAGAGCGCGCCCGTTTCGTCGGCCACGTCCTTCGCGATCGCGAGCGCCTGCCGGTTCAGCGGCTCGACCAAGTCTTCCTTGCCGATCAGGCGGAGCTTGGCGCGATGGCCGTAGTAGGTGAAGGCCTCGACCACATCGGAGCCTGCGTGGACGAACTCCCGGTGGAGTTGTGCGACGACCTCGGGATGCTCGAGCACGACCTCCGGGACGTACGCGCCGGCCTGGAGGAAACCGCGCCGCTCGCACTCGAAGAGGTAGCCCTCCGCGCAGACAACAGGGCCGGCCGCCAGACGCTCGAGGAGTCGGTCCACAGTGCTAGCGGAACATCGGTGTCTGCTCGGCGGTATCCCCCTCGGGGACGCGGCGGATCCCGACCATGCGGTCGGCGACCATGTTCTGGAAGCGGTGGAGCGGCTCTTCGAACCTGTAGCACATGCGCCCGCCCGAATAAGCCGGATCGCTGACGCCGCGCTGAACGCGTTCGACGATCTCGATGTCCTCTCGGTTGACGCTGTCCCAGAAAGAGGCGAGCCGCTCGATCTCCGTCTCGGCGCCGACCGCATCGAGCGACTCGGGGTGCACGAGCAGGTACGTCGTCTCGGAGGTGTGAGACGGGCCGGCGGGGCGGGCGAGCATGAGGAAGAGGTGATTGGGGAGCACGTTGACGGCAAGGTTCGGGAAGACCCACGCGAACCGCGCGCTGACCCGATCCGACTCGCTGAGGCCCTCGACCGGCGGCAGCCCGATCCAGCCGCCTGACTCAGCGTTGTCGGCAATAGGCGTCGTCGTCATGCCGGTGTACATCCCGCGGCCCTGCCAACGGTAGTGCGCCTTCATCGGTGAGACCTTGACGAGCTCCGGGTGCACCCACGGGAGGTGGTAGTACTCCATGAAGTTCTCGCCGACGAGCTTGTAGTTCGCCCCGATCTCGTAGACCTTCCGCCGCGCGAGCTGCCACTCCTCGAGGCGGTAGCCGGCGAGCCGATCCGGCAGGTCGCCGAGCTCGTCGGCGAGCGGAGGGGCATCGAGGTCGAGGTTGACGAAAACCAGGCAGCCCCACGTCTCGGCGCGCAAGGGCAAGAGCCCATAGTCGGTCCGGTCGAACTCCTTTACATCGCTCATGTCGAAGATCCGCTGCTCGCTCTCGGGGATCTCGGAGCCCTCGAAGAGCGGTGTCCCGAGGCAGGCGCCGTCGAGGGCGTACGCCCAGCTGTGATAGGGGCAGCGAAAGAAGCGCTCGACGTGGGTCCGACCCTCCTCGACGAGCTGAGTGCCGCGGTGCCGGCAGACATTGTGGAAGGCCCGCACGATCCCGTCCGCCCCGCGCACGACGAGCGCGGATGCGGTGCCAACGGTGACAGCGACCGCGTCGCCCGGCTCCGCGACCTCCGCTGTACAGCAGGCCGCGACCCAACTCGTCCCGAAGATGCGCTCCAGCTCAAGCTCGTGGAACTCGGGCGAGCTGTACGCATCCGGGATCAGCGTCGTCGCCAGCGAGACGGGCAGCCGCGTCCGCCGATACGTCTCCTCCGACGTGAACGCGTCCCGCGTTAGCGGGCGCCGCTCACCGGTCGAAAAAGCTCCATCCGATCCGCTCATCGCACTCGCGGGTGACGATACCCTGCTTGACCGCCGGGCGAGTCGCTCGCAATCATCGCCCTTGCCTGCGCGGGCAGGCAAAGAATGTGAGACGGGAACGCCCAAACATCCTCTTCGTGATGGCCGATCAATTGGCCGCCTCCGCGCTGGGCGCCTACGGGAACACGGTCGTCCAGGCACCGACCCTCGATCGACTCGCAGAGGACGGAGTCGTGTTCGAGAACGCGTACTGCAACGTTCCGCTCTGTGCGCCCTCGCGAGCCTCGCTCCTCGCCGGTCGCCTCGCCTCGCGCGTCGGCGTGTTCGACAACGGCGCCGAGTTGGCCGCGTCAGTGCCGACGATCGCGCACTACCTGCGCGCGCGCGGCTACATCACGTGCCTCGCCGGAAAGATGCACTTCATCGGCCCGGACCAGCTTCACGGCTTCGAGCACCGGCTGACGACGGACGTCTATCCAGCGGGGATCAACTGGATCCCTGACTGGACGCGTCCGACCGCCGAGCGCCTGCCGTGGTACCACGACATGAGCAGCGTCCTGGATGCAGGCCCGAGCGAGGCAACGCTGCAGCTCGACTACGACGAGGAAGTTGGGTTTCGGTCGGTTCGCGCGCTCTACGATCTCGCCCGATCCGAGGACGAGCGGCCCTTCCTGCTACTGGTGTCGTACACGCATCCGCACGACCCGTACGAGATCCCACAGGCTTACTGGAGTCAGTACCGCGCCGGGGTCGACCTTCCGAAGGTCGAGGCCATCCCGTTTGCCGACGCAGATCCCCACAGCAGGCGCATCCGCGAGATGTGCGGAACGGACGAGGCGAACCTGACCGAGGAGGCAATTGGGCGCGCTCGCCGCGGCTACCACGCGGCAGTCAGCTATGTCGACGACAAGGTGGGGGAGTTGATGCGGGCACTTGTCGCGACCGGTCTTCGCGAGAACACCATCGTCGTCTTCGCCTCCGACCACGGCGACATGCTCGGGGAGCGAGGCCTCTGGTACAAAATGACGTTCTTCGAGGACTCCGCCCGCGTACCGCTCCTCATCAACGCGCCCCGGCGATTCGCTCCACGTCGCATCGCCGACCTCGTCCCACTCGCCGACCTGTTGCCAACGATGGTCGAGCTGGCCGCCCCGGACGAGCCGTTCGAGCCGGTCGACGCCCTCGAGGGGTCGAGTCTCGTGTCGCTCCTTTCAGGCGACGCGGGTGAACATGATCGTACGATCGCCGCGGAATACCTCGCCGAGGGTACGCACGCTCCCTGTGTGATGTTGCGCCGCGGCCCGTTCAAATACATCACGTGTCCGGACGATCCGGACCAGCTCTTCGACCTGAGCAGCGATCCCCGCGAGCTCGTGAACCTCGCGACGGGCGGTAGGCATCCGGAACTGGGGGCTTTCCGAACCAAGGTTGCCGAGCGTTGGGAGCTCGAAGCCTTGCGGAACGAGATCCTGGCAAGCCAGCGCCGCCGGATGCTCGCACGCCGCGCCCTCGAGCTCGGCGTGAGCGAGACATGGGACTACGTACCCCCTGAGGACTCGACAACGCGCTACGTTCGCGGCGAGGAGTTCTGGACGCCGTTCAACCGAGCGCGTCTCCGGCGACGAGGCGGGTGAGGCGCCGGATGCCTGAGGCAATCGCAGAGGTGGCCGGCACGGTCGAGCCCGGTTTCGAGCTCGTCGCCGCGGCGTTCGGCGAGGGCTTCGTCGAGCGCGGGGAGCACGGGGCCGCGTTTGCGGCGGTTGTCGACGGCCGGCTCGTCGTCGACCTCTGGGGAGGCACGGCCGACCACGAGGCCGCGGCGCCATGGCGAGAGGACACCGTCCAGCTCGTTTTCTCGGGCGCAAAAGGGCTCGTCGCGGTCTGCATCTTGCTGCTGATCGACCGCGGCCAGATCGAGCTCGACGCCCCAGTCAGCGACTACTGGCCGGAGTTCGCTGCCGGCGGCAAGCGACGACTGTTGGTCCGCCACGTCGTCTCGCACACGGCGGGCATCCCTGGGTTACGAACGCCGCTAACGCTCGTTGACCTCACCGACTTCGAGCGAATGGCGACGCTCGTCGCCGCAGAGGAGCCACTTTGGGAGCCGGGCGAGCGGCTGGCCTACCACCCGCTCACATTCGGCTGGATCTGCGGCGGCCTCGTGCTCGGGGTGACCGGCCGCAGCCTCGGCGCGTTCTTCGCAGAGGAGGTCGCCGCACCGCTCCGGCTCGAGCTGTGGATCGGACTGCCGCTCGATGTCGAGGCGCGGATCGCGAGGCTCCGCCGCGCCGCGACCTACCGGATCAACCCGGCCGCCGGCGCCGAGCCGGATCCGCTGCTCGAGACCGTCTATGCCAACCCGCCATTCCTCACCGGCGAACGGTTCCCGTGGAACGAACGGGCATTCCACGCGGCCGAGATTCCCGCCGTGAACGCCATCGGCACGGCCCGTGCGATCGCGCGCCTGTACGGCTGCCTCGCCCGAGGCGGCGAGATCGACGGCGTCCGACTCCTATCAGAGGAAGCCGTGCGGCTGGGACGGAGTCCCCTTGCCGAGGGACGCTGCGTCCTGACAGCGCGCCCTTATGCGTTCGGCGTCGGCTTCGAGCTCCAGACCGAGCTGGCAGCGCTCGGGCCGGCCGCGGACGCCTTCGGCCACACCGGTGCAGGCGGCTCCGTCCATGGGGCCTGGCCGAGGCTGCGGACTGGTTTCTCGTACGCGATGAACGAGCTGCGCGCCGAGGACGCCGACGATCGTGCACGCTGCCTGCTCCGCGCGCTGCACGCGTCTCTCGTCCGGCGAAAAGCGATGCGAAGCGAATGAGTCACCCAGCCCGAGGCGTCCGCCGAATCGACCACGTCTGGATCGCGGTCCGTGACGGCACACGTCTCTCAGCCCGGATCTGGCTCCCGGACGATGCCGGTAGCCGGCCGGTCCCGGCGATCCTCGAATACATCCCCTACCGCAAAGACGACGCAACAGCGCCGCGCGACGCTGCGCTCCACGGCCAGCTCGCCCCGCACGGATTCGCGTGCATCAGGGTTGATCTCCGAGGGTCGGGGGACTCGGAGGGGGTGCTCGAGGGCGAGTACCTCACGCAGGAACTCGAAGACGGCGTCGACGTGATCGCCTGGCTGGCGGCACAGCCTTGGTGCAACGGGCGCGTCGGCATGATCGGCAAGTCGTGGGGCGGCTTCAACGCGCTCCAGATCGCGGCACTCGCGCCACCCGCCCTCGGCTGCGTCGTCAGCGTCTGCTCGACCGACGACCGCTATCGAGACGACGTCCACTACACCGGCGGCTGCGTGTTCGCACTCGCTGCGCTCTCGTGGGCGACGACGATGCTCGCCTACACGGCGCGGCCGCCGGATCCGGCGGCGCTCGGCGACCGCTGGCGCGAGCTCTGGCACGCACGCCTGGCGGCCATTCGGCCATTCGGACACGAATGGCTCAACCACCAACGCCGAGATGAATTCTGGCGCCACGGCTCTGTCGGCGAGAGCCCCGGCGAGATCCGCTGCCCGGTCTACATGGTCGGCGGTTGGGCCGACCCGTACCGCGGCGCGATTCTGCGGATGCTCTCCGCCGCGCCCGACCGCGTCCGCGGGCTGATCGGCCCCTGGGCGCACCTGTACCCGCATCAGGGCGCGCCCGGACCAGCGATCGGATTCCTCGAGCTCTGTCGGCGCCTGTTCGCGCGTCATCTGCACGACGAGGGACCCGGCCTCGACGACGAGCCCCCACTACGGGCGTGGATGCAGGAACCGGTGCCGCCGTGTCCGGGTTACTCCGACCGGCCAGGGAGGTGGGTGGCCGAGACGCGCTGGCCGCCCGACTCGGAGCCACTACGGCTTTTCATCACCGCCGACGGCCTCCACGAGCAAGCCGGCCCGGTCTGCGAGCTCAATCACCGCGGGCTGCTCGCGCACGGAAGCGACGGGCAAACGTGGCTCCCGTGGGGCGGAGCCGCCGACTTCGCCGCCGACCAACGCGCCGAGGACGGCCGCTCGCTCACGTTCGACTCGGCGCCCCTCGAGCGTCGTCTCGAGATTCTCGGTGAGCCCGCCGTCGAGATGACGGTCGTCCCGGAGGCGGCGACCGGTCAGTTGGCAGTACGGCTCTGCGACGTCGCGCCCGGGGGCGCTTCGACGCTCGTAACGTTCGGCGTCCTCAACCTCTGCCACCGTGACAGTCACAGCGTCCCACGGCCGCTCGTTCCGAACGACGCCGTTCGTGTGCGCGTGCCATTGACCGCGATCGCGTACACCTTTCCGCCGCGGCACCGCCTCCGAGTGACGCTTGCAGGCAGCTACTGGCCCTGGGCATGGCCCGCGCCCGGCGGCGCGAATCTGAACATCCGGGTCGGCGAGTCCGCGCTGCTGCTGCCGGTCCGTGAGCCGCAGCCGCTGGACGACGACCTGCCCCCGCTGCCGCCGCCGGAGGACGCGCCCGAGCCCGAGTACGAGCAGCTGGCGCCCGTCGACGTCCAGCGCAGCCAGTCGCGTGACGTTGCCTCGGGGAGGCTGACGAGCGAGACGCAGATGAGCTACTTCGGCACCTTCAAGCTTCCCGACGGCCTCGTCTACTCCGAGTCGGGCCGAGATCGATTCTCGCTGGTCGAGGGCGACCCACTGTCGGCCGAGGCGGAGTCCACCTCAGAGATCCGCATCGGCCGCGGCTCGTGGCGGACCCGCGTGAGCGCCGAGAGCTCGATGGAGGCCGATGCCGAGCTGTTCCATCTCAAAGACCGGCTCGAGGCGTTTGAGGGCAGCGAATCCGTCTTCGCGGCGGAATGGCAGGTCGAGATTCCCCGCGATTACTCCTGAGGTTCCAAGCCGCCCTCCGCGCGCCGGGGACCCCTGTCTTGGCCGCGCCCCGCGAGGAGCTGCTCGATCACCGCCGCCGCCTGGCGGACGTGCGGCAGCAGCTTGCGGCGCCGCGCGGCATCAAGCCGAGAGGACGGACCGCTGATGCTGACAATCGCCACCAGCTCGCCGTCGGGACTCCGAACGCCGACCGAGAGCGCCGTCAAGCCCTGCTCCAGCTCGTCGACCGTGACGCTGTAGCCCCTGCGTCGCACTTGGGCGAGCTCCCGCATGAGGTTGTCGACGTCGACGATTGTCGCGGGGGCGTAATGCTCGAGCGGTGTTTGGAGGACGGCGGCCACGCGCTGATCGTCAAAGCTCGCCAGCAGGAGCTTGCCGATCGAGCTTGCATGCTCTGGAAACCAGCGACCGATGTAATTCGCGGGTCGGATCAGCCTGGGCGGGTCGAGTTGGGCGACGACATCGAGCTGCCCACCGGCAACGACGAGGGTCAGATTGACGGTCTCCTCGACCTGCTTCAGCAGGCGTTCGAGCGGTGCGCTCGCGAGCGCGGTGAGCATCCGGCTCTCAAGACCGCTGCTGGTGAGCCGTAACAGGTCGAAACCCGGCAAGTAGCGATCGCCGCCAGGAAGCCGCTGGAGGAACCCCTCTTGCTCGAGCGTCCGGATCAGGCGGACAGTCGTCGTCCACGGCAGCTCGGTCCGGCGCGCAAGCCCGGACGCAGTCTCACCGGCCGGCTGCGAGGCGGCGGCGCGGAGGATCGCGATCGCTCGCTGGACAGACTGGTTCAGCTTCATCGCTTTGCGGCGCTTGACTCCCCTAGGGCAAGCTGATTGAGTCTCGCAGCTATCACGAATACCAGTGTTCACAATGTGAATAGTGGGCCCAAGGAGAAGAGCTCCGCTCAACACGAGGAACGGGGGCTCGAGTAGTAGTTGCGCCCTTGGCTGCCGGTGAACGACGACGCCCGAGGAGGCGAGACCTATGACCGACTACACCCGCGCCGACGGCCCCCCCGATCACGCGCTCACGCGAGAGGAACTGCTGCGTCGTGGCGCTGCGGCGGGTATCGGGCTCGGCGCACTCGGCTTCATTCGCACGGCCGATGGGTGGGCGGCGCCAGCAGCGCCGGAGCTGAAGCGCGGCGGGACGTTCCGCGTCGGCGTCCAAGGCGGCTCTGACAAGGAGTACATAGACGCACAGACCTCCGTGCTCGACCCCGACGCGGCTCGGCTGGCAGCGCTCTTTGAGGGGCTCGTCTATTACGACAGCAACTACAAGCTGCGCCCGGGTCTCGCTAGGTCGTTCACGAGTAAGGACGCCAAGACCTGGACGATCAGGCTCCGAAAGGGCGTCGAGTTCCACAACGGCAAGACGATGACCGCCGAGGACGTCGTCTGGTCGATCCGGCGCATGCTCGACAAGTCGCTGAGCTTGTACGCGACGGCGCAGCTGGCGGGGCTGCGTCCGCAGAACGTCAAGAAGGTGGACAAGTGGACGGTGCGGCTCGCGCTCGACACGCCGAACTCGGTGCTCCCGGACGCCTTCGGCCAGTACTTCATGGGCATGGTGCCGGTCGGTTACAGAAACAGCAAGCAGGGCGCCCCACAAATCGGTACCGGGCCGTATAAGTTCGTCAGCTTCACGCCGGGGAACCGCTCACAGTTCGTTCGGAACCCCCATTACTGGCGGCACGGCCAGCCCTACTTCGACCGGCTGATCGTTATTGACATCAACGACGACGTCGCCCGCGTGAACGCGCTGCTCGGCAAGCAGGTCGACGCGATCACGGCGATGCCGTTCGCACAGATCAGCAGCGCCAAGGCCAAGGGGTTGAAGATCCTGGACAGCGCGGGCGGCGGCTGGGTTCCGATCTGCATGGCCGTCGACCAGGCGCCGTTCACGGACGTGCGCGTGCGCCGGGCCTTCCGGCTGATCGCCAACCGCCCGCAGATGGTCAACCTGGCCTTCTCGGGGCACGGACGGGTCGGCAATGACATCTACTCGCCGCTCGACGCCTGCTATGACACTGCCTTGCCGCACCGTCATCAGGACATCGCGCAGGCGAAGTCGCTGCTGAAGGCCGCCGGGCATGCCGACATGACGATCGACCTGGCGACGACGAACGGCCGCGCCGGTCAGGTCGAATGTGCGCAGGTGTTCGCGCAGCAGGCGAAGGCCGCTGGGGTGACGGTGAACGTGAGGAACCTCGACGCGACAACCTTCTACGGCAGCCAGTACCTCAAGTACCCGTTCTCGACCGACTATTGGGGCACGCGCAACTACCTGAACCAGGTTGCCGCGGGCAGCCTCAGCGTCGCTCCGTACAACGAGACGCACTGGAACAACCCGAGATTCGTATCGCTCTACAACGAGGCGTTGCGGACAGCCAACGTGAAGAAACGCTGTGCGCTCGTGCACGAGATGCAGAAGATCGAGTACACGGACGGCGGCTACATCGTTTGGGGGTTCTACAACCTCGTCGACGCCTACAGCCCTAGGGTCGTGGGATTCCAGCCGAGCAAGGGGACGCTGCCGCTCGGCGGCTATGGGAACGCGTTCCGCACGATCGCGTTCAAGTAAGTCCGGTTGGGCGCCGTGAGACGCCCAACCTGGTCGGTTTGGATCGATCGGTCGTCCCGAGAGATGAGGAGACTCTTCGGCGGCATCAGCGGCTTCGTCATCAGGCGAATAGCCCTGGGCGCGCTGACGCTCGTCGTCGTCTCGCTGATCATCTTCGCGGCGACGCAGGCGCTGCCGACTGATCCCGCCAAGGCGCTGCTCGGCCGGAATGCGACGCCGGACAGCTTGCGCGCGCTGCGTGAGCAACTCCACCTCAACCGCCCGGTCGTGGACCAGTACCTCAGTTGGGCGAAGGGAATGCTGACGCTCAATCCTGGAACCTCGATCGCGTCCGGCGACCCGGTGACGAAGGTGATCTCGGACGCGATCGTCAATTCCGCCTTCCTCGTGCTCTGCTCGTCTCTGATCGCGATTCCGCTCGCACTCGGAATCGGCATCTACGCGGCGATTCGACGCGACCGCCTATTCGACACGAGTTCGTCCCTTGTGCTGTTGATGCTCGCCGCTCTGCCCGAATTCGTCGTGGGGATCGCGCTGGTGCTCTTGTTCGCCACCGTCGTCTTCAGCTTTCTCCCGCCTGACGCTTTGATCCCACCCGGCAGTCGCCCGTGGCAGCACTTGAGGGAGCTCGTGCTCCCAGTCGCGACGCTGTCGATCGCGGTGGCCCCGTACATCGCGCGTTTCATGCGCGCATCACTGATCGAGGTTCTCGAGAGCGACTACGTGGAGATGGCACGCCTCAAAGGACTTCCGGAACGCGAAGTCGTGCTGCGGCATGCGATTCCGAACGCGATCGTGCCGAGCATCCAGGCCATCGCGCTGACGCTTGTCTATCTCGCTGGCGGGATCGTCGCGGTCGAGTTCGTGTTCAGCTACCCCGGGATCGGCGCCAAGCTCGTCGACTCCGTCAACAACCGGGACGTACCGATCGTCCAGGCCGTTTCTTTGCTGATCGCAGCCGTCTACGTCGTCGTCAATCTCCTCGCCGACATCGCGACCATCCTCGTCAGCCCGCGCGTGAGGACCTCGCTGTAGTGGCGACAATCGCTCACGCGCCGCGGTTCGCTCCCCGGATTGTGCGTGGGCCGGTCGCCCGGATGCTTGGGCAGGCGATTCGCCTACGGCGCACGCAGATCGGGCTTGCGCTGTTCATGCTCTTGCTCGGAATCGCCCTCCTCGGCCCCTTCTTTGCGCCGTCTTCGCCGACCGCGTTCACCAGCCGGTCCGGCCTCCCGTTCACGAGCTCGAGCGCGTCTCCCTTCGGAACCGACTACATCGGCCGTGACGTGCTCTCGCGTTTCCTTTGGGGCGGCCGAAGCGTGTTCGCGCTGGCGACGATCGCGACCGGTCTCGGCCTCGCACTCGGCATCGCCATCGGTCTTGTCGCCGCCTACGCGCGCAACCGCTTGGACGACATCCTGATGCGGTCGATGGACGTCATCCTGTCGTTCCCGTCGATCATTCTCGCACTTGTCGCGGTCGCGACCGTCGGACCGAAGCTGTGGCTCGTCGTATTGGCCGTTGCCATCACGACCATGCCACGTGTAGCGCGGGTCGTCAGGGGTGCAGCGCTCGAGATCGTCGAACGCGACTTCGTGCGCGCCGCCGAAGCGGCCGGCGAGTCTCGGACGCGCATCCTCCTCGGCGAGGTGCTCCCCAATATCGCGAGCCCGCTGCTCGTCGAGGCCTCGCTCCGTTACACGTACACGATCGGACTCATTGCGGCGCTCTCGTTCCTGCACGAAGGGTTGCAGCCGCCGGCTGCGGATTGGGGCTTGATGATCAACGAGAACCGGCTCGGAATCCTCAGCTCCCCGTGGGGAGTGGCGTTGCCCGTGGTCGCGATCGCTGCGCTCACGGTCGCGACGAGCTTGATCGGCGACGGCCTTTCGCGCGC
>WNGD01002999.1_pt1 | contig 17418 bp, 12 predicted proteins | sample 5400671 | NCBI WGS metagenome assembly WNGD01 (sample SAMN13153369, study PRJNA577476) | soil metagenome | isolation source: 40 cm soil or saprolite under grassland replicate 2 | place: USA:California | collected 2016-06-15
ATCACGGCGGTGCTGCTGGTCGTCCTCGGACACGCGGGCGTGCCGTGGCTCGGAGGCGGTTACATCGGCGTCGATGTCTTCTTCGTCCTCTCCGGCTTCCTGATCACCGGAATCCTGCTGGCGGAGTTCGCGAAGCGGCGCTCGATCTCCCTGCCGCGCTTCTACTTGCGTCGCGCCCGGCGAATCCTCCCGGCGGCCGTGCTGACGCTGGTCATGACGGACATTGCCGCCCACCACCTGCTCAACTTCGTCCGCGCCCGAGAGGCCGTCAACGACAGCATCTGGTCGGCTCTCTTCACCGCGAACGTTCATTTCGCGCGGCGGGGGAGCGACTACTTCGCCCAGGGGCAGCCGCCCTCGCCCTTACTGCACTTTTGGTCGCTCGCGGTCGAGGAGCAGTTCTATCTCGTCTGGCCGGCACTCCTGGCCCTGTTGCTTGCCTTGCGGTTTCGCCGGCTGCTGCTCGTTCTCGTCGCGGTCGGGGCGAGCTCGCTCGCCTGGTCGATCCACTTCACGGCCGCGTCGCCGGCCGCGGCCTACTACTCGACGTTTGCCCGGGCGTGGGAGTTGGCGCTCGGCGCCGCGCTGGCCGCCGCCGCCCCGCATGTGCGCCGACTCCCGGCGCGCGCGAGCCTTGCTCTCGGCTGGCTCGGCCTGCTGGCGATCGGCGCCGCGGCCTCGGCCTACTCGGAGCGCACGCCGTTCCCGGGCTCGGCTGCGCTGCTGCCGGCCGCCGGCGCGGCGTTCGTGATCTGCGCTGGACTGGCGGCTCGGCCGGGGGCGCTCGGCGTCGGACGCGTTCTCTCGCTCGCGCCGCTCCGCTACCTCGGCGACCGCTCCTACGCGTTCTACCTCTGGCACTGGCCGGTGCTGATCCTGGCGGCGCAGTCTGCAGGGCACGCCCTCTCGCTCGGAGCCAAGCTGGCGCTCGTCGGCTTTGCCTTCCTGCTCTCGGTCATGAGCTACCGGTTCGTCGAGAACCCGGTCCGGCGGATGAGGTTCACGCTGCGCGTCAGCGGCCTGCTCTGGCCTGCCTCGGCAACGGCGGCGGTCGTCGTCGTGCTGTTCATCCTCGGCTCGCTCGACCGGACGGCCGGACGCTTCGAAGCCGCTGCTGCCGCCGTACAGCCGGCCCAGCTCGTGCACGTGAGCGCACCGGCGAAGACGCGGCCGCTGGCCGCCGTCGTGGCGGCGGTCAGGCAGGCGGAGCGCGGAGCGCCGCTGCCCTCGCCGGTCACGCCTTCTCCGGGCAACCTGCGCGGCGACTTCTACGGGTTTCCCACCGGCTGCTCGTCGCGCGACGGCGAGACGACGAGCAAGCTGTGCCGGCTCGGCACGGCGAACAGCCCGAAGACGATCGTGGTCATCGGCGACTCGCACGCGCAGATGTGGATGCCGCCGATCCTGCAGATGGCGAAGCGCGACCGCTGGGCCGTCGTGCCGCTCGTCAAGCCGCGTTGCATCCCGCGCTCATGGAGCTCCAAGGGCGAGTGCGGCAGGTGGTACCGGTGGGCTAGAGGACGAGCGGCGGCGCTGCACCCCGACGTGATCCTGATCATCGGAAGCTGGATGGCCGTCTGGGCGCCGGAGCGCGCGATCAAGCCGGTCGGCGCCCTCGGAACGGCGATGAAGCGCGTCTCCGCGAGCGTGATCGTCATTGGCGACCCGCCGGGCCAGAAGCGCGATCCGACGGACTGCCTCCTCGCCCCGCGGGCGACGACGGCGACCTGCACGAGCGAGGCGACGCGGGTTCAGCTCGCGACCAACCGCGCCATCGGCGCGAACGCGCGCACGCACGGGATCGGCTTCGTCGATACGCTCGGCTGGTTCTGCGGCCACCCGCGAGGCTCGTCGACCCGGTACCTCTGCCCGCTGGTCGTCAACAGAACCGTCACCTGCGTCGACCGCGGGCACATTTCGCGGACGTACGGTCTCGAGCTCGAGCCGGTCTTCCGCGTCGCCTTACGGCGAGAGCTCTTCCGCTGAGGCCCCGAGCCCGATGCAAAAACGCCAAGTCCCGCGAGCCCGAAGGCGCGCAGGACTTGACTCTCGGAGCATCTCACTGACGCGTCGGTGCGTCAAGTGAGTTCGTCTTGAGGCTGTCCGGGCCGCCGTGCGAGACTACCTCCGATGGCAACCGCGACCCAGGCCAAGCTCGACGAGGCCGATTTCCTCGAGCTCCAGAGCTCACTCGGGGGCGAGCTGGTGCGGCCGGACGATCCGTCCTACGACGACCAGCGGCGCGTCTGGAACGGCTCGATCAGCCGCCGTCCCGCCTTGATCGCGCGCTGCACCGGGGTTGCCGACGTGATCTCAGCCGTCCAGTTCGCGCGCCGCAACGGCGTGGAAGTCGCGGTCCGGAGCGGCGGCCACAGCTTCCCCGGCCTCTCGGTCGCCGACGACGCGCTGGTCGTCGACCTCGGGCCGATGAAGGGGATCCGCGTCGATCCGGAGACGCGCACCGCGCGGGCTCAGGCCGGCGTCCTGCTCGGAGAGCTCGACCGCGAGACGCAGCAATTCGGCCTTGCCGTTCCCGCCGGAATCGTCACGCACACCGGTCTAGCGGGCCTGACGCTCGGCGGCGGCATCGGCTGGGTGATGCGCAAGTACGGCCTGACGATCGACCAGTTGCTCTCCGTCGACCTGATTACGGCCGACGGCGAGTTCGTCAAGGCGAGCGAGAACGAGAACGCCGACCTCTTCTGGGGCGTTCGCGGCGGCGGCGGCAACTTCGGGATCGTCACGGAGTTCGAGTTCCGGCTCAACCCGCTCGGCCCGGAGGTGGTCGCCGGACCGATCTTTTGGCCGATGGAGAAGTCGCCCGAAGTGCTCCGCTTCTATCGCGACTGGCTCGCCGACGCGCCCGACGAACTGATGACCATCGTCGTCCACCGGAAAGCGCCGCCATTGCCCTTCGTCCCGGTGGAGTTCCACGGCAAGCCCGTGGTGATGGTCATCTGCTGCTACGCGGGGCCGGTCGAAGAGGGGGAGAAGGTCGTGCGTCCGATGAAGGAGTTCGGCGCGCCGATCATCGACCTCTGCGTGCCGAAGCCGTATCTCGCCCACCAGGCGATGTTCGACCCGAGCTTCCCGCACCACCGCTGGTACTACTTCAAGTCCTGCGACGTCGCCGAGTTGACCGACGACGTGATCGATATCACCGTCGAGCACTCGCAGCGGATCGAGTCGCCGTTCACCGCCTTCCCGATCTGGCAGATGGGAGGCGCCGTCTCGCACAGGCGCGAGGACGACTCGGCTTTCAGCGGCCGCAACGCGGGCTTCACCTACAACATCGGTGCCTGCACCGAGACGGCCGACGGCTTCGACCGTGAGCGGCAATGGGTCCGGGACTTTTGGTCGTCGCTCGAGCCCTACCACATGGGCGTCTACGTCAACTTCCTCGGCGACGAGGGCCAAGATCGCGTCCGCGAGTCCTACGGCGCGGAGAAGTACGCGCGTCTACAGAAGCTCAAGCAGCGCTACGACCCGGACAACTTCTTCCGGATCAACCAGAACATTCCGCCGAGCTAGAAGCGTCGGTCAAGGCAACGGCAGCGCGGCCTGGGCGCCTGCAAGCGCATCCGTCAGCGGATTTAGCAGCGTTGCGTCCCCGGTCGGTACAGCCGCGGGCGGCTGCACACCAGGGACGCCCGCGGGGATCGGGGCCGGAGGCGCCAGCGCCTGCGGTGACGGCACAGATGAAGCCGACGGCACACCGGGGCTTGCCGCCAAAGGTTCCTGCGAGCCGGGCGTCGGGCTGGTGGTGACCGGGCCGGGGTCGGCCGCGCCGGAGGCGGTGACTGGTTGCGGCTGCTGAGTTCGCAGGGAGCCCTTGGCTCCACCTAGAGCGCGGCTCGCAGCGGTTCGAGGAGCGCCGTGATTGAGCGCGGGATGCGACACCGCGAGCCCTGGCGTCGTCGCTTCGGCTGACGCCGCGGAACGAAGCGTCACCTCGGGCTTCCTGTCGGCCAGGGCGGGGGCGATCTCGGTAGCGACGACGGGGATCAGAGCGACCGATGCACCGGCGCCGATCAGGGCAAGCTTGCCGAGGCCGCCCCGAGCGACCGAGCGGAGAAACGGTGCCAGCGAGGCGGCATTCAACGCGCCGATCCCGCTGCGGACGTGCTGAAGGCGAGACGCCAGATTGCGGCGCGCACGGAAGAGGAGTGTCTCGACGGCAGCGAGGCTCATTCCGAGCTCGCCGGCGATCTCCGCATACGAGAGTCCCTGCCACTCGCGCAGAAGAATGGCCCGACGCTGGCGCTCGGGCAGATGCGCGACCCCGTCTCGAAGCGCGACGCGACGCTCATTCACTTCGTAGCCGGACGACGGCGGCGCGGCGAGCTCGTCGATGTCCTCGACCTCCTGGATGACGGCGCTCTGGCGGCCGGTCGACCGCCGCGTGCCTCGGCAGACGTTGAACGCGATCTTGAGCAACCAGGCGAGCTCGAACTCCGGCTCGACGCCGCGCTGCAACGACCGCAACACGTAGATGAAGGTCGTCTGCGCCGCGTCTTGTGCCTCCTCGCGGTTGCGAAGCCGGCTGTAGCAGAACGTGAACACCCGCTGGCCGTGCTTTTCGTACAGGTGGCGCGCCAGCTCTGCAGGCTCGGTGTGGCGGGCGACCGGGGCATGGCCGAGGAGGGCGCTCATCGAGCGCGCCTCCCACTACGGGCCGACGGAGTGCCTCCGTCTCGTGACGCCGGAACGGTCAGTTTTCCCACCCTCGCCTCCTCAATCGCGTGTCGGCAAGGGGGATGGGCCCTCAAGCCCCAAAAACTTGCGCCGCAATTTGGGCCTGCTCTCTCACGGGAGCGTCGGCACTTGAGGGCTCGGAACGCCCGGTACCTGCGGCTTCGGCAGATCCGGGACGGTCGGTACCGGCACCGGAGGAACCGGCGGTGTCGGTGGGAGCTGGGGGGCGTCGATGCGCGGGGGCAAGCCAGGCGCAGGAGGCGGCGGCGGGGCGGAGACCTGCTCGACGGGCGGAGACTCGGTCGATCCCGAGGTGTCCGCCCCGCCCGCGGGCGGGTTGCCGGAGTCCGGTTGGCTCGGCCGCTTCGTGACGGGAGTAGCGGGGGCAGGCTTGATCGGCTTGCCCACCGCGCGAGGCGTCGTCTCACCCCCGCGCCCTCTCCGGGCACCGGCCCGGTCAGCCGCGGCGCGACGGGCTCCGACGACCGAAGCTGCGGGCCCTCGATGACGGGAAGGGAACTTCGTGGCCTGCTCGAGCGCCGCCACCGAATCGGTGCGGTGACGGTTGTGATTCAGCGAGAAGTCCCCGCCTGGTAGACCGAGCCAGTGCAGGGCCAGAAAGAGGCCCATCGCGGCGGCTGATGCGCCGAGCCCGAGTTGGACGCGCGCCAGCTTCGCCTGTCGGGCGGTCTTTCGGTTCGCCGGGTGGCTGTTCTGCTCGGGCACGTATCGCAGCAAGCCTGAGTGTTGCCATAGTGGCAATCACGCTAAAGGGGGAAGGCTGCTTGCTAGAAATGGGGAGATTTCGAGGGAAATTCTGCAGCGAACGTGGTAACTGGTTGCCATCGGTTAGGTACCTCGACCGAGGGATTTTCTACGTGAGTTGTCTCACGTCATCGTTTCGGTCACGGCGCTTTCGGCAGCGCTCTCGACGCGGTTCTTGCCGCGGCGCTTGGCCTGGTAGAGGGCTTCATCGGCCCTGCGCACGAGCCCCAGCACGTCTGTTCCCGGAACGAACTCCGCGACGCCGAAGCTCGCTGTGATCCGGACCGGTCTGTCTTCGCTGATGAGGGCGAGCGCAGCGAACTCCGTCCGGATCCGCTCGGCTGCGTCGACCGCCCCTTCGAGCGTGGTTCCCGGCAGGATGACCAGGAACTCCTCGCCCCCCCAGCGGCCGGGCACGTCGATGTCTCGGAGCGTCCCCTCGAGCACGCGCGCGAACTGCCGGAGGACGAGATCGCCGAAAGCGTGTCCATGCGTGTCGTTCGCCGCCTTGAACTCGTCGATGTCGCACAGGATGAGCGCGAGCGGCGTCTCGTAGCGCTCGCCGCGGGCGACCTCGGCGGCGAGCTGCTCCTGGCAACGGCGGCGATTCGCAAGGCCGGTGAGCTCGTCGGAGATCGCCTGGAGTGCGACAGCTTCGTGCAGTCTCGCGTTCTCGAGCGCGTTCGCGCCTTGCGCGACAAGAGCGCGCGTCGCGAGCAGGTCGTCCTCGCCAAGCTCGGCGGCGTGAAGGATCAGGATTCCGAAACGGGTCTCGCCGGTCGCGATCGGCAGCTCGAAGGTCTTGGCGTCGTCTGCGAGTGTTCCGACCTCGATCACCGCTCCGTGCTCGCCGATCAGTACCGCGCCTTCGGCGTCCGCGGCTTCGACGGCGGCCGAGGCGATCAGGGACAGGAGCTGCTCTTCGTCGTGGGTCGCCGTCAGGAGCTCGCCGGTGCGGCCCAGCGACTCCCGCAGGCGGGTTCGCTGCAACTCGAGCTCGAGCATCCGGGTTCGCAGCTGATCAGCCATCGAGTTGAAGGAGCTCGCGAGATCGGCGAACTCGTCGCGGCCGCGAACGGGCACGCGACGATCGAGGTGTCCGCGGCCGATCGCCTCGGCGGCGGTCGCGAGCTCACGGACCCAGCGCATGATCGACCGGCCCTCCGCCGCCGCGATCGCCGCCAGGATCAGCAGGCCTCCGAGCAAGACGTAGAGGAGACGCCTCCGCGTGCCCGCAGCCTGGGCCGCTATCGCGTCCGCCGAAGCCAGCACGGCGATCTGCATCTTCGGCTGCTCGCTCAGCGGGCCCGTGGCGACTGCTCTGTAGCGCGATCGGGCCATCGAGACGGCTCGCGGCCGCCCGGCTGCGAGGCGGTGTCGGGCGTGGCCCGAGCGGGGGAGGAAGACGATCCGGTCGCCGTGGGCGAGGCCGCTGTTGGAGCGCAGGTTCCGCAATAGCGTTCGGTCGAGCGGGAGCACCGCGGTGATCGAGCCGATCACTCGCCGGCCTACCCTGACCTGCACGATCTGCCTCGCCTCGAGCGTTCCTCGTCTTCCCACCGCGACCCGGTGGGGCCCGACGACCGCGACGCCGCGCGGGAGGATGCCGAAGCGGCCAAGGCGCAAGCCCCGCTGGATGTCGCGCCGGGAACCCAGGCTCCGCGCGCGCACCCTGACCTTGTCGGTGCTCCGTCCGTAGGAGGCGTAGACCGCTCGCAGTTCGGCCTCGAGGCGTGCGTCCACCCGGCGTTCTTCCGCGCGCTTGGCGAGGGTTCCGAATCCCCAGAACGCGGCCGTCAGCGGCGCGACTGCGAGCAACAGGAAATAGACAGCGAGTTTGTGTTTGAAGCTTGAGAGCATCGCCCGCCCGTTTCGCCGGCTTTGCTCTCTTGTCGGTCGGTCGGGCCGCTCGCATGAGACTTCTTTGCGAGCGGCCCGACCGAGACTCAGCGGTGCCTGTTCTTACCCTTCGCCAGCCGGACCGACGTGGTCTTCGCCGCTTTCGCGGTCGGCGTCCGTGCCACCGTCACCATCACCAGGCGCCTGCCGAGCGTCTGCGGCTTCACCTGCAGCACGAAGATCCCCCGGCCGAGCTTCCCGCTCGCCTTGCTGTGGGAGCGCCTCGTCAGCCGGCCGGCCGCCTGCGAGCGAACGGTGATCTTCGCTCCCCGCACCAGGTAGCCCCGGCTGTCCTTGACGGTGACGATCATGCGCAGGCGCTTCGTCTTCGTCACGCCTTTGGTGGAGTACTGGATCTTCGCGATCTTGATTCCGATCGCACTACTCGCGGCGATCGACGTCGCGATCGCGCCGGGGGAGCCGAGCACCTGGTAGTGCGTCGTCTCCGAAACGCCGTGCGTGTCGGTGGCGGTGAATGTGATCTCCTTCGTCGTTCCCGGGAGCTGCACCGCGAACGACTGGTCGGCCCCGAACAATCGCATCACGTCGGTTCCGTTGACCGCGAGAGCGGCCAGCTGGCCCTTGTCGGCCACGCTCCCCGCCACCGTCAGCGGTTGACCGCCGACGAACCCGCCCACCGGCTCGAGCAGGGTTGCGCCTGCCTGCTCGACCGTGTCGACGACGGAGCCCGGGATGATTCCGCCGGGGCCTGCGAGGGCGAGCGGGAGGTGGAAGTCCACCAGTGGCCCCGTGGAGTTGCCGAGTGCGAAGTCGAGGGCGCCGGCGCCGTCGAGGCTGACCACGCCCGTGAAGTTGCCCGCAGCATCGAGGCTGACGGGCTGGCCGTTGACGGTGAGCTGCCCGCCGGCGCCCGAGCCGGCGACAGTGCCGCTGACGATCGCAGTCCCGTTCAGAACGGTCACCGGGCCGAGCGTGAGCAGCTGCGGTAGGGCGCCTGGCCGGGCGCCCCCTGCGAGCGCGAGCGCAGAGGTGAGCGCTCCGAGCAGTGCGCAGAGTCGGACCTTTCTGTCGGGGCTGGAAGACATGGGCGGACTACCTCCTCGGTTAGCTGCGGTCTTGTTGCCTAGGGGCCACAGCGCCTGAAAGATTGCGCTCGGCCGCAAGAACTCCGCCTTCCGCCGCCCTGACCCGGTGCGATGGTCCGATTGCTTGGATCGGCGATGGCCGTGGGTTTCGTCCTGCTCCTGTCGCCGGGCGCGGGATCGGGATCGCCCCTGGGCGCGCGGATAGTCGTCGGCTACACGGAGCAGGGCTACGGTGGCGCGGGCCCGCTCGAGCGGGAGTTGAATGCCGAGGTCCTCGCAAGGATCCGCCCGCTGCGCGCCGACGTTCTGCGCCTCGACGGCGGGGAACCGGACACTGCCTTGGCGTTCCTGCGCGCCGACCCCCGGGTTCGCTACGCCGAGCTCGAGGGCGTCGTCCAGGCGCTCCGCGTTCCGAACGACGAGTTCTTGACCACGCAGTGGTCGGTCAGGAAGACGGAGGCGGAACCGGCCTGGGACCTGAGCACCGGCTCGTCCCAGGTCGTTGTGGCAATCCTCGACACCGGGATCGATGCCGGCCAGCCGGACCTGCGCGGCAAGCTCGTCGCCGGCTACGACTACGTCAACAACGACCAAAACTCCGCCGACGACAACGGCCATGGCACCGCGGTTGCGGGGATCGTCGCGGCGAATTCGGACAACGGGATCGGTGTCGCGGGCTACTGCTGGGCGTGCCGGTTGATGCCGGTGAAGGTGCTCGGTGCGGACGGGACCGGCTTCCTGTCGGGCCTTGCACAGGGGATCGTCTGGGCGACCAATCACGGTGCAAGGGTCATCAACGCCAGCCTCGGCGGTCCGTTCGACGACCCGACGCTCTCCGCCGCGGCTGAGTACGCCCGGGTGCACGGTGTGGTCGTCGTCGCGGCGGCGGGCAACGAAGGCGGCCTCACGCTCGACTACCCGGCCGCGCTGCCCAACGTGCTCAGTGTCGGAGCCTCCGACCAAAACGACCGGCTCTACTCGTTCTCGAACTCGGGCGCCCGGGTCGCCGCGCCGGGGGAAAACTCGACGACGGCTAGCGGTGGCGGCTATGTCTCGTTCCTCGGTACCTCGTCGGCCGCTCCGGTCGTCAGCGGGATCGCCGGGCTTGCGTTCTCGGTTGCGCCGGGGGCGACTCCCGCGCAGGTCGAACAGGCGATCGAGGCCAACGCCGTTCCGATCCCCGGCGTCGTGAGCGGCCGCGTCGACGCCTACGCCACCTTGCGCGCCCTGGCGCCCGGGCTCGCCCTCCCGGGCGAGCCGCAGCAGGGGAGCGCCGGAACGGCCCCGACCGGGGCGATGCCTAGAGCGACGTAGATCGTCACGGGCAGGCTCAGGCGAGGAACGACCGCCGGCGTCACGCTCACCACGGGCGCCGGGCTTCTACAGGCGACCGTGAACGCTCGCAAGCCCAGCCGCGCGAAGCTCCGGCTGAGGTTGCTGGCTGCAGGGCATGTGACGGACTCGGCTCGCGGCGCGGGCCGCGCCAGCCTGCGCACCCGGGTGCGCCAGGGGATCTACAGGCTCATCGTCAGCACGACCAGTCGCCAGCCGCTGTTCTTCGCCCTCACGATTCGCTACCCGGCTGCCGGCGCGTAACCGGACCGCAAGTTTCCTCAGCCGCGGCCCCCTACCGCACTACACCGCAGCGACCAAGGAGACGACGACGTGGGCAGGGCCTGCTCGGTTCCCTCCAAGAACAACCCCCTCGCCGTGTTGGCCCTGTCCGTCTCCTTCCTCGCGACCCTCGCCCTGAGCGAGCCGGCACTGGCCTCGCAGCTCGTCGACCGCAACGCGACCAACGTCCACCTGCAGGTGAACAGCAGGGGCCAGGCGCTGGTCACCTACCGGGCGAGCGGGCGGCTCCGCCGCGTGCTGGGCTGGGGCGCGATCAACGCGCGGCCGTCGGCGAGCGGGGGCAAACAGGTCTCGTTTCGGCTCGACTATTCCGGCGGATGGGGCACGTACCACAGGCCCCTTTGGCGAGCGTTCCCCGATACGTGCCGCCGTTACCACGGTCCCGTGCTCATGCACGTCGTCGCGAGTTGCACCGCCGGCGACGGGAGCTACTGGGCCCTGCAGAGCTGGCGGGTCGCGCTACCCGACCTCGGGTTCCTCCCCTGGCTGCCCGCCCAGAAGGCTCCCTGGTTGACGCTCTCGCACTGGAGCGGCGAGACGGCCGAGCTGGAGGTGCATACGGACTGGATCTACAGCGGCCGTTTCCAGGAGGTCTTCGGCCGGCTGACCTACCTCGGCCGGCCGGTCTACGGATATCGCACGACACGCGGGGGCTCACCGACCGACCGGTTCGGCCGCCTGGTCTTCCTCGACACGCTCGATGCGCCCGCCTACGGACGCGGCTGGCGCCGCGAGAACTCGTTCGTCACCCACAAGGGCACCGGCGTCTTCTGCTACGGCTTCTTCCGCTTCGACCCGACCGGCGGCGGCTATGCCGCGCCGCCTCGCTGGCCGCGTCACCATCGTCGCGGCCCGGGCGTCGGTAGGCGTTACCGGCTGACCGTCATGGGCCCCGGCGTGACGCCCGACATCAGCTGGGAGGAGCCGGGACTTCATGCCTACAACGCGAAGAATCCCGTCGACGTCGCCTACGAGCAGGAGCAGAACGCGATCCTCGACTCGTACCGCGACCGCCTCTGCCGGCACCACTAATCCGCTAGCCGCCCAGCCACTCCGCGAGCGGCAGCGTTGCGGCCAGCACCGAGAAGTCGCCGTCCTCGCGGATCGCGACCGCCGCGTCGGCCATCGCCTTGACTGCCACCCAGGTGAGGCTGCCGCCGACGCTGACCCGCTGCGCGCCGGCCTCGACGATCTGGGCGAACGAGAGTCCCGGCACGGCAAGCACGTTCACGGGCAGGGTGACGGCCTCGCAGACTGCGCGGATCTCCTTCGCCTCGCGCAGACCGGGCGCGTAGAGCACGTCCGCGCCCGCCCGTTCGTAGGCCCGCAGCCGGGCGATCGTGTCTTCGAGGTCGGGATTCCCACGAAGATGGTTCTCGGCCCTGGCCGTCAACACGAACGGGAACGGGAGCCCGCGGGCGACCTCGGCCGCGGCCGCGATGCGCTCGGCGGCGTGCTCGAGCTCGTACAAGTGGCCGGCGGGATCGTAGTCCTCGATCGAGCCGCCGACGGCGCCTGCCTCGGCAACACGCCTGATCGCGCCTGCCGCGCCGGCCGGATCGGGGCCGTAGCCGTGTTCGAGGTCGACCGACACCGGGAGCTCGGTGGCGCGGTCGATCGCGGCCGCGTGCTCGGCCACCTCGTCGAGCGCGACGCTCCCGTCGCGCCGGCCGAGGGTGAACGCAAAGCCCGAGCTCGTCGTCGCCAGCGCTTCGAATCCGAGCGCGGCGAGAACTCGCGCGGAGCCGGCGTCCCACGGGTTCGGGATCACGAACGGATCGCCAGTGTGCAGCGCCGCGAACGTCTCGGCCTTCCTGACGGTTCGTTGGCTCACTCCGAGATGATGGCTCACTCCGAGATGATGCCGCCGATGCCCGCCCGGACGCGAACGGTCACCGCGGAGCAGGCGCGCCGGATCGCGGTCCGCTCGCAACAGCTCGACGGCTCCGCCGACGGGGTTCTCGAAACCGTGCGACGGCTCGGCTTCCTGCAGCTCGATCCGATCGCCGCCGTCGCGCCCGCTCACCGGCTCGTCCTCTGGAGCCGGCTCGGTCCCCATGACACCGGGGAGCTAGACCGCCTCCTCTGGGCCAAGCGGAAGCTGTTCGAGTGGAACGCCTTCATCTGGCCGATCGAATCGCTGCCGCTGATCCGCGCGCTGATGCGGCGGTACCGCCGCGCCAACACGACCGTGCGGGAGCGCTGGGTGCGCGATTTCCTCGAGCAAAACGCGGGCTTTCGCCGTTACGTGCTGCGCGAGCTCGAGCGCCGCGGGCCTCTGCTCGGACGCGAGCTGGAGGACCGAACCGGCCAGGGAAGGCTCGGCCATCGGTGGTGGGGAAATCGCCAGGTGGGCCTGATGGTGGAGATGCTGCACCGGCGCGGGCAGCTCGCCGTCGTCGGCAGGCGAAGCGGCCAACGGCTCTGGGACCTTGCCGAGCGCTGGTACCCGAAGACGGAGACCATCCCGTTGCGCGAGGCCGAGCGGATCCTCGCCGAGCAGCGCTTCCGCGCCCTCGGCGTCCGCTTGGACCGGGGTGAGTGGCATGCGCATCCGGACGTGAGCGACGCGCCCGTCCCCGACCGCGTCACTCTGCTCTCGCCGTTCGACCGGCTCGTGCACGACCGCGACAGAGCCGAGGCGCTCTTCGACTTCCGCTACCGGCTGGAGATGTACGTGCCGCCGGCGAAGCGCGAATACGGCTACTACGTCCTGCCGATCCTCGTCGGCGACCGCCTCGTCGGCCGCGCGGAACCGCGCTTCGACCGCAAGTCCCGGACGCTCGAGCTGCTGGGAGCGTGGGGAGACACGTCGCGGCTGGATGAGGCACTCGCCGAGCTCGCTGCATTTCTGGGGGCGCAACTGGTCTAGGACGATGTGAGGCCGCGGCGCGCCCGGAACAGGAGCGTCTCGACGGCAGCCACGGTGAGGCGGAGCTCGGCCGCGATCTCGGCATAGGAGAGCCCCTGCCATTCGCGCAGGAGGATGGCGCGGCGCTGACGCTCGGGAAGGTGCGCGAGTGCGTCCCGGAGCGCGTCGACTTGCTCGCGCCCCTCGTAGCCGGCGGTCGGGGATGCGGCGAGCTCGTCGATGTCTTCGACCTCCTGGGTGGCCGCGCTGATCCGGCTGGTCGACCGCTGGGCGCTGCGACAGACGTTGAACGCGATCTTGAGCAGCCAGGCGAGCTCGAACTCGGGTTCGATGCCTCGCTGAAGCGAACGGAGGACGTAGATGAAGGTCGTCTGCACCGCGTCCTGCGCTTCCTCGCGATTGCGAAGCCGGGCAAAGCAGAACGTGAAGAGGCGCTCGCCGTGCGTCTCGTAGAGATACCGGGTCAGCTCGGCAGGATGAGCAGCTCGGCCCTCGTCGAGGTGCAGGCCGGTCGAATGGGCGGAGAGTCCCGCGGGGTGGGTCTCTTCGATCACCTCCTCCCAGCAGGCGCCGTGGCACGGGGCTTGGCAATCGCTCGGATGAGGGGGGTCGTCTACAAGGAGGACGTAGGTTTGAGGATGATTAGCTGACGGAGCGCTCTCTCTGTTTGTCGACGGCCAAGCCCCTCGGTCGAGGGATTCGACGCTTCCTCTCGATTGGCCCGGGCGAGCGCGCCGCAAGTTTTCGGTCCTCCGGCTCCCTATCTCTCTGACCGCATACCCAAGAGGAGACGAAACGGGCAGGGCCCCCTCCCAGAACACCCCTCGCCGTACCGGCCCTGTCCGTCTCCTTCCCGCGACCGGGCTAGGACCCCTCTGCGCGCTCCCGGCCGCGGAACATCGGTTCCCGGCCGGGCGGGGGGCTCGGTGCGGGGCGGCCCGGCTTCGCCGGCGGGATCCTGCGGGTGACCGATCTCTCCGTCGAGACCGTGACCCGCTTGCCGTGGTGTGAGAGCTCGAGCGGCTCGCCGTCCTCCAGGGTGTACGTCGCCTCCGTTTTCGTCGCCTCGACCTTCAGGAGCCGGTCGCGGAAGCGGAGGCCGAAAGCGAGCCGCTCGAGCCGGGTGGGAAGGCGAGGAGCGAAGCTGAGGAAGCCGTCGTGGTCGCGCAGCCCGCCAAAGCCGGCGACCGCGGCGAGCCAGGCGCCGGCGAGCGAGGCGATGTGGACGCCGTCTCGGGTGTTGTGCTCGAGGTCGTGCAGGTCCATGAGCGCCGCCTCGCCGAAGTAGTCGTAGGCGAGCTCGAGATGACCGACTTCCGCGGCCACCACCGCCTGCGTGGAGGCCGACAGGGACGAATCCCGCACAGTCAGCGGCTCGTAGTAAGCGAAATTCGCAGCCTTCTCCTCGGCGGTGAACGCATCGCCGCGCCAGTGCAGCGCGAGCACGAGATCGGCCTGCTTGACGACCTGCTTGCGATAGAGGTCGAAGTAGGGGAAGTGCAGGAGGAGGGGGTACTGGTCGGGTCGCGTGTTGGCGAAGTCCCAGACCTGGTGCTCGGTGAAGCCCTCGGCCTGGCAGTGGACGCCGAGCGCCTCGTCCCAGGGCACGACCATGGCGTTGGCGGCGTCGCGCCAGGTCGCCGCCTCCTCGAGGTCGGCGCCGAGCTCGGCCGCTGCCTTCGGGTGATGGACTACACCGTCGGCGGCTGCGAGCAGGTTCCGCTGCGCGAGCAGGTTGGTGAAGACGTTGTTGTCGGCGACGGCGCTGTACTCGTCGGGGCCCGTGACGCCGTCGATGCGGAAGCGGCCCTCCGCGTCGTGGTGGCCGAGCGAGCGCCAGAGCCGCGCCGTCTCGACGAGCAGCTCCAGCCCGGCCTCGAGCTCGAAGACGTCGTCTTCGACGGCAGCTTGGTAGCGGACGACGGCGTCGGCGATGTCCGCGCTGACGTGAAACGCAGCCGTCCCCGCCGGCCAGTACCCGGAGCATTCGTGGCCGCGAATCGTTCGCCAGGGGAAGGCGGCGCCGTTCTGGCCGAGCTGGCGCGCACGCTCCCGAGCCAGCTCGAGCGTGGAGTGGCGCCAGCGGAGCGCGTCGGCCGCCGCGCTCGGCGCCGTGTAGGTCAGCACGGGGAGGACGAAGCGCTCGGTGTCCCAGAATGTGTGGCCGTCGTAGCCGGGTCCGGTCAATCCCTTGGCCGGAATCGCCCGCTGCTCGGCGCGCGCGCCTGCCTGCAGCGTGTGGAAGAGCGCGAAGCGGACGGCCTGCTGGAGCTCGGTGTCGCCCTCGAGCTCGACGTCGGCGCACGCCCAGAAGTCGTCGAGGTACGCTCGCTGGCCTTCGAGCAGGCTCTTCCAGCCGGAATGCTTGGCCTTCGCGACTGCCGCGATCACCTGGTCGCGGATCGCTGGCAGCGAGCGCTGGCTCGACCAGCCGTAGGAAAGGAACTTGACGATCGTCAGCCGCTCGCCGGCGCCCAGGTCGGCGGCGACCGTCACCCGCCCGACGTCCGTCGCGCATTCGGCGTCGACGAAGGTCCCCGCGGGGCCGTCGATGACGTGATCCATGGCGGCCGCCATCAGCAGCTTGCTGCGCTTGGTCGAGTGGACGAGCACGATTCTGGCCTCGCGCTCCGAAAAGTCCTCGGACTGCAGCGGTGATTCCAGTACCGCCGCTGTTCGGGGGTCGTTCGAGGTCGGCGGCGCCGGCTCGTTTGCGATCAGCTCGGACTGGATCGCGACGCGCAGCGGCGAGTCGATCGGCTCCACCTCGTACAAGATCGCGGCCGCGGAGCGATGGACGAAGGAAACGATCCGCGTCGAATTGACGCGGACCGTCGTCCCCGCGGGCGACTCCCACTCGACGCGGCGCCGCAGGACGCCGTCGCGGAGGTCGAGCACGCGCTCGTGGGCCAATAGGCGGCCGTAGCGGACGTCGAAGGGCTCGTCGTCGACGAGCAGGCGGATGATCTTCCCGTTGGTGACGTTGAGGACGGTCTGGCCGGACTCGGGGTACCCGTAGCCCGCCTCGGCGTAGGGGAGAGGCCTCAGCTCGTAGAACGAGTTCAGGTACGTGCCCGGGATGCCGAAGGGCTCGCCCTCGTCGAGATTGGCGCGCAGGCCGATGTGCCCGTTCGAGAGCGCGAAAACAGATTCCGTTTGCGCGAGCACCTCGAGGTCGAGGTGCGTCTCCGGGACGCACCAGGGCTCGACCGCGAAGGCGGGATGGGTGATCACCGGCGCTCCATCAGCTCGGCGAGGTCAGAGACGACGACGTCCGCGCCGTGCTCGCGCAGCGCTTCCCGCTGTCCGGCTCGGTCGACGCCGACCACAAAGCCGAACCGTCCCGCCCGGCCGGCCTCGACGCCTGCGAGCGCGTCCTCGAAGACGGCCGACTCGGCCGGTTGGGCGCCAACTGCCTCGGCCGCGGCCAGGAAGGTGTCGGGCGCGGGCTTGCCCCGCAGGTGCTTCTGCTCCGCCACGATCCCGTCGATTCGGACCTCGAACAGGTCCTCGATCCCGGCCGCCTCGAGCACGTCGCGGCAATTCGCGCTTGCGGAGACGACGGCCCGGTGGAGGGCGGCGTCGCGGGCCGCTCGGACATACCGGACCGAGCCCTCGAAGACCTGGACTCCGTCCCGCTTCAGCAGCGCGAGGACGAGCTCGTTCTTGCGGTTGCCGAGGCCGTACACGGTCTCGGCGGACGGCGGGTCGCTCGGATTGCCCTCCGGGAGCCGAATCCCGCGCGCGGCGAGGAACGAGCGGACGCCGTCGTAGCGCGGCTTCCCGTCCACGTAGGCGGTGTAGTCCGCGACCGGGTCGAAGGGGACGAATGGTTCGCCGGTTCGGGCCGCCCGCTCGCGCAGGAACGAGTCGAACATCTCCTGCCACGCCGCCGCGTGCACACGCGCAGTCTGCGTCAGGACGCCGTCGAGGTCGAACAGGCAGGCGCGAATCCGGCCCGGCAAGCCGAGTCGCTGGGCCGTGTCGAGCACGGCGAGACACTACCGCCGGACAAACAAAAGGAGCGCCCTGAGGCGCTCCACGGCGTCGCACGTAGAACTCGTTGGTCCAAACGAAACGGCGGCCCGCCGAGGCGTCGCTTGCGACGCCGGCTGGGAGGTCGTGGCGGCTTCGCCGCCGCGACCGTTTAGCCCGGCGTCGCACGTAGAACTCGTTGGTCCAAAACGAAACGGCGGCCCGTAAGCCGCCGTTTTGTTCGCCGAGTCGGTCTCGCTTTCGTCCACCGTTCTCGTTGACCTTCGGCTTCCGCCTACGGCCCTCGAGCTCGGCTTCGTCCTACTTGCGCTCCGTGCTCGGCGCGCGAGGGAATCTAGGTGCCTTCCGGTCCTGGCACAAGAGGTCCGCGAAAGGAAAATGTCGCAATTTGCTCGCTCGGCGTTGGCCGGCCCGTTTCGACCGGGGCTGAACCGTTCGTGAGCCGCCCTCGCGGACGATCGGCTTGTGTTCGGACGCGCCGCAGTCGTGCTCGTGGTCGCCGTCGCCGGT
>WNGD01003681.1_pt1 | contig 17418 bp, 17 predicted proteins | sample 5400671 | NCBI WGS metagenome assembly WNGD01 (sample SAMN13153369, study PRJNA577476) | soil metagenome | isolation source: 40 cm soil or saprolite under grassland replicate 2 | place: USA:California | collected 2016-06-15
ACCCGCTCCCCGAGCTCGTCTGGAGCTTCCGCTCGTCCGCGCGCCGAGCGCCGCGCACCTACGCCGGCATGCCGGCACTCACCGAAGAATCCAAGCAGCTCGCCAAGGAGCTCAAGCGCCGTGGCTTCGCCTTCGTCGGCCCGACGACGGTCTACTCGACGATGCAGGCGGTCGGCCTCGTGAACGACCACCTGGCCGGGTGCTTCGTCCGCGACGAGGTCGAGGCCGCGCAACGCAACGTGCAGCGACTTTCGTCCGGCGGGTAGCTAGACTCGGCGCGGGGCAATGGGGATCTTCACCTCCATGACCGGGTTCGGAGGCCGCGACATGGCGGTCGACCTCGGCACCGCGAATACGCTGGTCTACGTCAGGGGCCGCGGGATCGTGCTCAGCGAGCCGTCCGTCGTCGCGATCGACCAGCGCTCGGGAGAAGTCCACGCGGTCGGCGTCGAGGCGAAGCGCATGCTCGGCCGCACACCGGGGACGATCAGCGCGATCCGGCCGCTCAAGGACGGCGTCATCGCCGACTTCGACGTCACCGAGCAGATGCTCCGTCACTTCATCCAGAAGGTGCACCAGCATCGCTTCGCCCACCCACGCGTGGTCGTCTGCGTCCCGTCAGGCGTCACCGGCGTCGAGAAGCGCGCGGTCGAAGAAGCCACCCTGAGCGCCGGGGCGAGACAGGCCTACCTGATCGAGGAGCCGATGGCGGCAGCGATCGGCGCCGGCCTGCCCGTCTCCGAGCCGACCGGGAACATGATCGTCGACATCGGCGGCGGCACCACCGAGGTGGCGATCATCTCGCTCGGCGGCATCGTCGTCAGCCAGAGCATGCGGGTGGGCGGCGACGAGATGGACGAGGCGATCATCCAGCACATCAAGACCGAGTACAAGCTGCTCGTAGGCCAGCAGACCGCGGAGGAGATCAAGCTCGAGGTCGGCTCCGCTTTCGACCTCCGGGACGAGGTGCAGGCGGAGGTGCGGGGCCGCGACATGCTCACCGGCCTGCCGAAGACGGTCATCCTGAGCAGCGAAGAGGTGCGCCGCGCCCTCGACGGCCCGGTCACCCAGATCGTCGACGCGATCAAGTCGACGCTCGACAAGACCCCGCCCGAGCTCGCGGCCGACATCATGGACCGCGGCATCGTCCTCGCCGGTGGCGGCGCCCTCCTGCACGGCCTGGACGAGCGGCTCCGCTACGAGACGCAGATGCCGGTCCACCTCGCTGAGAGCCAGCTCACCTGCGTCGCGGTCGGCTCCGGCCGCAGCCTCGAGGAGTTCGAGGCGATTCACCGCAGCGCCTCCAAGGCCCGGCGCAACAACCACCGGCCGTACTGAACGAAACCTAAACCCTTCGCGAACGGCTCTCCGGTTCCTTCCCTAAACTAAAACGCTTCGTGCCTCGCAACCGCTCAGCACGGCTGGCGGTCTTGGGGGCGGGGGTTCCGCGCTCAAGGCCGGTTTCATACTCGTCACGACAGGCCAGCGCCGTCAGGCGCCGGATCGTGGCAGGTGTCCTCGTGCTGCTCTCGATCGCACTGATCACGATCTACTTCCGCGAGTCCTCGGGCGGCGGGCTCCATCAGGTTCAGAGCGCCGGGGCGACCGTCCTGCGTCCGTTCGAGGTTGCGGCCGACCGGGTTTCGCGCCCGTTCCGGGATGCCTACGGCTACTTCGCCGGGCTGGTCCACGCAAAGTCGGAAAACGGCCGGCTTCGCCGCGACCTCGACAAGTGGCGCCAGGAAGCGACGCAAAACGCATACGCCGCGAGCGAGAAGACCGACTTGCTGAAAAAGCTCCATTTCGTGAACAGCCGCAGCTTTCCCGGCGGTTACGGCTTTGTCGGCGCGGACATCATCTCCCAGCCTCCGGCTGCCTTCGCGCAGCAGGTGGTGATCGCAGCCGGGTCGGCCTCCGGTATCCGGAAGTTCGACCCGGTCGTCACCGGCGAAGGCCTTGTCGGCACGGTCGTGCGGGTTGCACACAACCAGTCACTCGTGGCGCTGCTTATCGACGACACGACCTCGGTGGTGGCGCTCGACGTCAAGACCAGGGCGCAGGGAATCGTCAAGGCAGCTGGGCGGCCTGAGCTCGATCTACCCGCCCGGGATCGCGATCGGACGGGTTACGGCGGTCGGCCAGAACGACGTGGATCTCTACAAGCACGTGAAGCTGCAGCCCTTCGCGGACTTCAAGACCCTGAGCTCCGTGCTCGTGCTGATCCCGAAGAACCGATGATCGCCGACATCGCGAAAGGCGCGGCGGTTCTCTTCGTGGCCGCAATCGTCCAAGTGACGCTGCTCTCGCAGATCGACGTCTTCTACGGCGCCCCGGATCTCGTGCTCGTGACGCTGGTTGCGGTGGCGCTCCTCCGCGGGACGATCTTCGGCGCGGCCGCCGGCTTCGGCGCCGGCCTTGTCGTCGACACGGCGACCCTGCAGACGCTCGGCGTCAGCTCGCTGCTGCTCACGATCGCCGGTTACTGGATCGGCCGCTACGGCGAGACGACGGGTCGCGACCGATCGCACGCACCGTTCGTCTCGGTCGCCGTCGTGACGCTCCTCTACTCGCTGGGCGCACTGATCCTCCACTACATGCTCGGCGATCCGGCCTCCGCCTCGCGCGTGCTTCTGGACGCGTTTCCGTTCGAGTTGATCTTCAACCTGATCCTGACGCTGCCTGTCTACGCGCTCTGCCGCCGCCTCTTCCGCCCGCCACCGACTGGCCTCGAGGAGGTGAGGCTGCTTGGCTAGCACTATCGAGCCCAGGGCCGGGCGCAGCCGGCGCCCCTCGACGAACGGCTCCGGCTCGAGGCCGTTCCTGCCGCCGACGTCCGGGGTTGCCGAACCGTTCCGGCTGACGCCCCAGCTGGCGTTGCGCATCGCGGTCCTCGGCGGCATCGCGGTCGCCGTCTTCGGCGTCCTCTTCTTCAGGCTTTGGGCGCTGCAGGTCCTCTCCGGCCCGCAGTACCTGAACGCTGCGGTGAACAACCAGCTCCGGTCGTACCCGCTCGAGGCGCCTCGTGGGCCGATCATCGACCGCAATGGCCGAGCAATCGTGGACAACCGCGCGGGGACGGCCGTCGAGCTCTCGACCGCCGACTTACCGCAGAAATGGACTGCGCGCCTGAACGAGCTCAGGCGGCTTTCGCGGGTGATCAACGTTCCGGTCGCCGAGATGATCGCGGAGCTGAAGAAACGTGGCGGCGACCCGGCTGCACCCGTGCCCGTGCGGGAGTCGATTCGCCAGGCACCGCGCGAGTACCTTCAAGAGCGCGCGAGAGATTTCCCCGGCGTGCTGCTGACAACCACCTATCCGCGGCACTACCCGTATCAGTCGCTCGCCGCACAGGTGCTCGGCACCGTCGGGCTGATCGCCGCGGACCAGTACAAGAGCCTCCGGAGCAAGGGGTACCGGCTCAGCGACAAGATCGGTCAGGGCGGGATCGAGGCGCGGTACGACGCCTACCTGCGCGGCAAGGACGGCCTCACTCAGGTCAGGGTCGACGCCCTCGGGCGGCCGGTGGCGAGGCCGATCACGGAGCTGAATCCAACCCCGGGCGAGGCGGTCCGCCTCACGCTCGACATGAACCTCCAGCGCGCCGCAGAGCGCGGTATCCGGGCGGGCATCGCGGCCGCTCACGCCTCCGCTTGCGTCGGCTGCTGGGCGGCGAACGGAGGCGCGATCGTCGCCCTCGATCCCCGCAACGGTGCGATCCTCGCCCTGGCTTCGAATCCGACCTTCAAGCCCAGCGTCTTCACCTCCCGCGACCCGAAGAAGCTCGCTCCGCTGCTGAATGCGCGGGTCGCCCGGGAGCACAACTCCCCGGCCTTCGATCGCGCGATCGCGGGGGCGTATCCGGCGGGGTCGACCTTCAAGCCGGTGACGGCGCTCGCCGCGCTCGAGGAGCGGCGCGTCTCTCCGACCGAGCCGCTGCCCTGCACCGGCGTCTACCACGTCTACGACAAGCAGGGCAACGTGATCCCGGGCGGCACGTTCAAGAACTGGGACCCCTTCGTGAGCCAGCAGATGACGCTGCCGACGGCGCTCGAGGCGTCCTGCGACACCTACTTCTACGAGCTCGGCTATCGCTTCTACAAGCTGCCCGCCGCGCGGCGCCACCCCCTGCAGGAATGGGCCGCCCGCTTCGGCTTCGGCCACGCGACCGGCATCGACCTGCCGGGCGAGGTGCCGGGCCTGCTGCCGACTCCCGAATGGCGGAAGGCGACCTACACGCGCAAGACCGATCCCACCGAGTGGCGGGTCGACAGCCTCTGGAAGCCCGGCGACTCGATCCAGCTCGCGATCGGCCAGAAGGACCTGCTCGTGACGCCGCTGCAGATGACGCGCTTCTATGCCCTGATCGCGAACGGCGGCAGGCTCGTGCAGCCGCACGTCGCGGCCGACGTGGAAGAGGTCGGCACGAGTCAGTCGCCGGGCCGGGTCCTGCACAGCTTCGCTCCGCCGCCCGCGCCGACCGTCAAGATCGACCCGTACTACCTGGACACGGTCCGCCGCGGCCTCTTCGAGGCAACCCACGGCCCGTACGGAACCTCGACTGCGGTTTTCGGCACCTTCCCGATCCCGGTGGCCGGCAAGACCGGTACGGCCGAGAAGCTGGCGAGCATCCCGGGCTTCACGGGGGAGCTCGACCAATCCTGGTGGTGTGGCTATGCCCCGGCGGATGCGCCGACGATCACCGTGTGCGCTCTGATCGAGAACGGCGGCCACGGCGGCACCGCGGCGGCGCCCGCGGCGCTCAAAGTCTTCGAGGCGTACTTCAACGCCCATCCGGCCCAGGTTGCGGTCCCGGTGAAGAGTGATTGAGGCCGTCGACACTCGGGCGCGCGGCCTCCGCAGCCGGCGCGGCGAGGCCGTCGAGGCCGCCTCCCTCGTCCGGCGCCTCGACTGGATCCTGCTCGCCGCGACGGGCGCGCTGGTGGCCTACGGGCTCTGGGCGATCGCCGGCATCACCCGGCACGACGTGGCAGGAGACTCGAACTACTACGTCGTCCGGCAGGGCGTCTATGCCGCACTAGGGGTGCTTGCGCTCGTCGTGGCGGTCTTCGTCGACCCCGAGTACTACCGCCGTTATCGAAAGCAGCTCTACGTCGGGATGCTCGGGCTGATGGCGTTCGTCCTGCTCACCGGAGCCGTCACGCGCGGCTCGAAGCGCTGGCTCGACCTCGGTTTCTTCAAGTTCCAGCCCTCCGAGTTCGGCAAGGTGTTCTTCGTCCTCTTCCTCGCCGGCTTGCTGGCCGACCGTGCCAAGCGGATCGGCGATACCCGGACGATGCTCTCCGCAATCGGCCTGGCGGCCGCCCCGATCTTCCTCGTCTTCGTCCAGCCGGACTTCGGAACGGCGATGGTCTACGCGGCTGCGCTGGCGGGCGTGCTCTTCTTGGGGGGTACGCGCTGGGTGCATCTCGCCGCGCTCGGGGTCGGCGCGCTGGTGGCGGCGCTGCTCGTCCTCTGGATCCTCCCCGCCGCGGGCCAACCCGTCCTCAAGTCCTACCAGCAGAAACGCCTCACCAGCTGGACCCACCCGGACAGCGACCCGAAGGCGGCGACCTACAACGTGGCCCAGTCGATCCAGGCGGTCGGGGCGGGCGGCCCGACGGGGCGCGGCGTCAAGGGCGCGACCCAGACGAACCTCGGCTTCCTGCCCGTTCACGCGACCGACTTCGTCTTCGCCTCGATCGCCGAGCAGCGCGGCTTCCTCGGCGTCTCGATCCTGCTCCTGCTCTACCTGCTCGTCGTCTGGAGAGGCCTCAGGGTGATCGCAAGCGCGAGAGACGCGTTCGGCGCGATCGCCGCGGGAGGCATTGTCGTCGCCCTGCTCTTCCAGATCTTCATCAACGTCGGGATGACGATCGGGATCGCGCCCATCACCGGCATCCCGCTCCCGCTGATCAGCGTCGGCGGCTCGGCGATGATCGCGAACCTCCTCGCGATCGGCGTGCTCGAAGCGATTTACGTTCGGGGGAATGCAGCGCGGCGGCGCCGTTAGCGACGCCCAACGCGGGTTTAGACGGTCGCGGCGGCAAAGCCGCCACGACCTCCAGCGGGCATCGCAAGCGACGCCCGTGTTCGGGGGAATACAGCCCGGCGGCGCCGGTAGCCGCGTCGTTCGCGGCACGCGCCACGAAGTCCTCGCTTATAGTGCCCGCCGTCAGGTAGGCAAAAAAGGGGGGAGAGCGGTGAGAAACCACTTGCTCGCGCGGGCTGGAATCGTGCTCGCGGCTTGTCTTGTCGCGTCCGCGGCGCTTGCGGCGACCGCGCACGCACAGAACTACATCGTGCTCTACAAACAGAACGCCGTCGCGTCGGACGTTGCGACGAAGGTGCAGAAGGCGGGTGGATCGGTCGTCTACGCGTATCCGCAGATCGGCGTCGCGATCGCGAAGTCGGACAGCGCGTCCTTCCGGGCGAACATGCTCAAGGACAGCCGGATCGACAACGTCTCGGGCACCGGGGGCTTCGCGACGAGGCTCGACAACAGCGGGCTGGACTCGACCGACGCGAGCGGCGCATCGCCCGGTGATTTGCCGAACGCGCCGGCGACCGACGCGGACTCGTTGTCGCCGCTGCAGTGGGACATGCGGCAGATCCACACGCCGCAGGCGCACGCGATCACCGGCGGAAGTCCGTCGGTGCTCGTCGGCGACATCGACACCGGTATCGACTTCACGCACCCTGATCTGGCGGCGAACATCGACGTCGCGAACAGCGCCAACTGCGTCAGCGGCGCGCCCGTGCCAGGGCTCGCCGCGCAGGACGACAACGGCCACGGCACGCACACCGCGGGGACGATTGCGGCGGCGAGCAACGGGATCGGCATCGTCGGCGTGGCGCCGAACGTGAAGATCGCCGGGATCAAGGCCGGCAACGCCGCCGGGTTCTTCTTCCCCGAGGCCGTGGTCTGCGCGTTCGTCTGGGCCGCCACGCACCACGTCGACGTCACGAACAACAGCTACTTCGCCGACCCATGGGAATACAACTGCCGGAACGACCCGGTTCAGCGGGCGATCTGGAAGGCGGAGCAGCGCGCGATCCGCTACGCCGAGCAGAACGGCGTCACGGTCGTGGCTGCTGAAGGCAACGACTCGGACGACACGGCGCACCCGACGTTCGACCGCACGAGCCCTGATGACACCACGCCTCAAGTACGGGCGATCACGAACGCCTGTGTGATCGTTCCGGTCGAGGTGCCGGGCGTGATCGGCGTCACGGCGACGAGCAGCTTCAATCAGGGTACGAACGCCGGGCAGTACCCGGACCACCTGAAGTCGTTCTATTCGAGCTTCGGTGTCGGCGTGACCGAGGTCACGGCCCCCGGCGGCGACTCGCGCTTCGGCACGCCGCCCTTCCAGGGCGCCGCCGTCGGCCGTGTGCTGTCGACGTGGCCGGCAGCCTTGGCGGGCGGGAGCGGCTGCGCGTTGCCGGGCCGCTCGATGGTCGAGCCTGGCGTTCCTGGCGCTTTCTACTGCTACCAGCAGGGAACGTCGATGGCCTCGCCGCACGCTGCGGGGGTGGCCGCGCTGATCATCAGCCGCTACGGCCACGCCGGCACACCGCAGAACGGCAAGATGCGGCCGAACCAAGTCGCCGCGTACCTACAGCAGACAGCCGATCCGCAGGCGTGCCCGACGTCGCTGCCGACGACGAACCCCACCAACGGCATCGCCTACCTGGCGGTGCTCGGCGTGAACAGCGGCGCCGTCCAGCATTGCCAGGGCGGCCCCGGCAACAACAGCTGGTATGGCAACGGCGAGGTGGACGCGCTCAACGCGGTCACCAAGGCGTCCGGCAACCACTAACAGCACCAATTGCAGGACCTTCGGAAGGGCCGGCGAGAGCCGGCCCTTCTGCTGTCCGACGGCGGTCCTACCCTTGCCGCATCGACCCGGAGGTGGACGCATGGCCGCCACGAACGAAGCCGAAGAACTGCTGCTGATCGAGGAGGCGGACGCCTGGTTCGAGTACCTGGAGGCGACCCGGGGACAATCCGAGGTCCGCTACCAGGAAGTGGAGCCGTGGGCGTGGGCTCGACTTTCGCAGCGGCTCCGCGCCGTCAGGGCGCGGATGGCACGTTTGCGGCCTGCTGCGGCCGCATAAAGAGGGTCTCGGGCGACCGGTAAACCCCGCTCGAGCCCGCGCAAACCGGGCCGACAGGCGGCACTGCTAGGCTGAGACCACGCCTATGGCACGGCTTTTTCATTCGTATCCGCAGCGCGCGCTCCGCCCGGAGCCGGGTGACGCCAGCGCGCGCGCACGAGAAGGAGATTTCTTTTGCTGCAGTTCTTCCGGCGCAAGAAGCGCCAGAAAGACGCGCCCGCAGAGGGCGCTGCCCAGCCCGAATCAGTAGTCACACCGGCGCCCGCCCCGACACCGGCGGGCGAACAAGTCAAGCCGAAGCGCCGACGCGGTAGCCGCGGCGGCCGCGGTCGCAAGAAGAAGACAGAGACGACGGCAACGGCCGAGACGAAGGCCGTGCCGGCCAAGAAGCAAACAAGCCGTCCCGAGCGTAAACCGGCGCAACGCTCGAGCCGCAGCAGCAGCGCGCAGCGCCGGCGCACACCGCCGCGCCGCGCGCCGCTGCCGGCCGCGAAGCGCGAGCTGCTCGTCTCGGTCGACGTCGGCGAACAGCGGGTCGCCGTACTCGAGGACGACGAGGTCGCCGAGGTCTATCTCGAGCGCCCCGAGCGGCGCTCGATCGCCGGCAACGTCTACAAGGGCGCCGTCGACAACGTCCTGCCGGGCATGGAGGCCGCATTCGTTGAGATCGGACTCGAGAAGAACGGTTTCCTCTATGTCGACGAGATCGTCGTCCCCGAGCTCGAGGGCCGCCGTCAGGGGAAGAAAATCCAGGACCTGATCAGCCGCGGCCAGGACGTCCTCGTCCAGGCGGTCAAGGACCCGATGAAGTCGAAGGGAGCGCGACTGACGACGGAGATCTCGCTGCCGGGCCGTTTCGTGGTCTACGTCCCGAGCGGCGAGGGGCTCGGCGTCTCGCGCCGGCTCGAGGACAGCGAGCGGATCCGTCTGCGCGACATCGTCAAGGCGCTCGAGGTCAAGAAGGGGGGCGTCATCGTCCGCACCGCCGCCGAGGGCGCATCCGCGGAAGACGTCGAACGCGACCTCGTCTTCCTGCAGCGTCTCTGGAAGGAGATCGAGTCGCGCGCAAAGGCCGCGAAGGCCCCGGCGCTCCTCTACCAGGAGGCCGAGCTGCCTCTGCGCGTCGTCCGCGACCTCTTCACCGACGACTTCGGGCGGCTGCTCGTCGACGACGAGCGCACGCAGAAGCGGATCGTCGGTTACCTGAAGAAGACCTCGCCACACATGGCCGAGCGCGTCGTCCGCCACCGCGAGAAGACGCCGCTGATGGACGCCTACGGTGTCGACGCGGAGATCCGCTCGACGCTCTCGCGCCGGGTCGATCTGCCTTCCGGCGGCTACCTCGTGTTCGACTACGCCGAGGCGTTTACGGTCATCGACGTCAACACCGGCCGCTTCGTGGGCTCGCGCGGCAAGGGCTCAGGCGCCCGGCTCGAGGACACGATCACGAAGAACAACCTCGAGGCCGTCAAGGAGGTCGTCCGCCAGCTCCGGCTGCGCGACATCGGCGGGATCATCGTCATCGACTTCATCGACATGGCGAATCCGAAGAATCGCGCCACGGTCGAGGAGGCGTTGAAGAACGAGCTCGAGCGCGACCGCACCAAGACCTACGTCGTCGAGATCTCGCCGCTCGGCCTGGTCGAGATGACCCGCCAGAACGTCACGGACGGGCCTCGCGAGATCCTGACGCGCAAGTGCCCCGTCTGCGAGGGCGACGGCATCGTCGTCTCCGACGCGTCGGTGGCGATCGACATCGAGCGCAAGCTGCGCGGGCTGGCCGCCAGGTCCCGCCACAAGGCGTTCAAGGTCGCGGTGAACGACCACGTCGCCGACGTCCTGATCGGCCCGGGCGCGAGCCGGCTGACCGAGATCGAGGCCCACGCGCGGCGCCGTTTCGTGCTCGAGCCGCGGGAAGGCGTGCCGCACGACTTCTTCGAGGTCCTCGACCAGGGAACGTTCGAGAAGCTCCAGGGCGCGACGCCCGTGGGCGAGGGCACCGAAATGCAGGTCAAGCTCGTCGAGGTCGGCAAGCACGACCTCCACGCGGCGATGGCATCCAGCAACGGCTACACGGTCTGCGTCGGCGGCGCTGCCGGAATGGTCGGCAAGACCGTGCGTGTCCGCATCGAGCGCTTCGTGGACGGAACTGCCTATGCGACCCTCGTCTCGAAGGCGAAGGCGGGTCCCGAGCCGATCACGGCGGAAGGTCAGGCGGAGAAGCCGACGCGGCAGCCTCGCACAAAGCGTGCCGCCGCTCCCTCTGCGCCTCCGGCAAAGACCGAGGTCGAGACGGTGGGCGAGCCGGTGTCCGAGGAACCCGCTGCCGACGCTGTGGCCGAAGCGCCGCTGGCCGACGAGAGCACCGAGGAGCCGAAGCCGAAAAAGAAGACGAGGCGCGGCTCGCGTGGCGGGCGCGGGCGGAAGAAGAAGCCGATCGGCGAGACACCGGCTGCGCCGGACGGCGACGGCACCGTTCCCGCGGCGAGGATCCATGTGCCCGAGCCCACGCTCGGCGAGGAGCCGGAGCCGGAGCCGGAGGCGGCGGAGGCGAGCCCCGCGGACGGCGAGGTGCAAGCCGAGGACGGGGCCGCCCCAAAGCCGCGCAAGAAGACGAGGCGCGGCAGCCGCGGCGGCCGCAACCGGCGCAAGAAGCCGACCGCGGCGAACGGAAACGGGGATGAAGAGCGAGCCTCGACTACGGAAGAGGCCGAGCCGATTTCCGACGAGTACGTGCCGATGTCGGAGTGGATCGACGAAGTAGAAACGCGCTAACGAGCCGCCGCCGCGGCCGTAGGAAGAGCGCAAAGATCACCAGCCCGCAGGCGATCATCGCCGCCCAGGCTGCCGACAGCGAGGGATGCAGCACGTTGGGGATGTCCCAGTTCGTCCAGCCTCGCTTGGCGATCTGCTCCGTCCACAGATCCTGGACCTGATTCGTCAGGCCGTAGACGAGCAGCAGCGCCAGATAGATCGCGGTCAGCGTGCGCAGGACCGGCCGCCTGATCGAGCCGACGAGCCGCGAGAGCAGCAGCGCTGTCACGGCGAGGAGGAAGCCATCCATCCCGTGGTGGTGACCGTGGTGCACGGCCGCATGCGAGTAGCCGGCGCCGGGTTCCGGCCGGATCGCGCCGGTCAGGAAGATCGAGCCCAGGACCGGGACGCCGTCGAGGAAAAAGCCGAGCTCGGCGGCGATGTACGGCGCTGCGAAGAAGAACGAAAGGCCGCCGACCGCAAGGCGCGCGATGTCACCCTTGCGGCTCGTCCTCGGGAAGTCCCGCCGTCCGGCCCGGCTCGCCAGGAGGGTGAGGCAGAAGGCCAGTGCGACGCCGAGAACGGCGGGCAGGTTCGGCCACTTCGGGTCGAGGTGGCTCTCGGTCTGGACTCCGGGCAGCGCGACGGTCGCGCAGAGGACGAAGGCGACCAGACCCGCGAGGTCGGCGCGCCGGTCCTCGAGCCGGTCGAGGATGATCGGCAGGATTCCGATCGCCGCCAGGGCAGCGGAGAAGCTAAGGAAGACGTAGGCGCGGCCGGCTCCGCCGATGAAGCCGGTGTTGTGAACCTTCCAGAGCACGGTCGGCGGCAGCCGCCAATAGGTCACGAAGACGGCCACGGCGGCGAGGAAGAACAGCAGCCAAGTTACGTAGACCTCGCCTAGGGACCGTGCTCGACGGACGTACGAAAGTCTCATCTCGCGAACGGGTTAAGACGGGCGCGGCGGCAAAGCCGCCGCACCCTCCAAATCGGCATCGCAAGCGACGTCTCGCGCAGTCGCGCGCTTTGCGGCCGGGCGGGGATCACGGCTAAACTGCCTCCTCGCGGGCGAAAGCGCCCGCGTTTCTATGGCTGATTACGCGATCATCTCACTCGGCGGCAAGCAGTACCGCGTTCGCGAGGGCGACCGGTTGCTCGTCGATCGCCTTCCCACCGGCGAGGGCAAGACGTTTCACCCGGACGTCCTGTTCACGGGCGGAAACGGCAAGCCGAACCTCTCGCCCCGCGTCCAGGTGACGGCGAAGGTGGTCGGCTCGCCGCTCGGCCAGAAAATCCGGATCGGCAAGTACAAGCCGAAGAAGGGCTACCGCCGGCATACGGGCTTCCGCGCGAAGCTGTCCGAGATCGAGATCGAGTCGATCGGGGCTCGCTCGAGCTCGGCCGCCGCCAAGAAGGAGGAGCCCAGGGCGGAGCCGAAGCCCAAGCCCAAGGTCGCGGCAAAGCCCAGGGCGGCGGCGAAGAAGCCCGCGGCCCGGAAGGCTCCAGCAAGAAAACCTGCAACCCGTACGACGTCACCGGAGAAGAAGTAATGGCTCACAAGAAAGGTCTTGGCTCCTCCCGCAACGGCCGCGACTCGAACGCCCAGCGCCTCGGCGTCAAGCTGTTCGACGGGCACGCCGTGAAGGCCGGGATGATCATCGTTCGTCAACGCGGCACGCGCTTCCGCCCGGGCCCCGGCACGGGGATCGGCAAGGACGACACGATCTTCGCCAAACGGGACGGCACGCTCACATTCAGGACGAGTGGCGAACGACGGCTCATTTCGGTCGTCGGTGATCCCGAGATCGGGGATTAGCGGTCGTCCGACAAAGCCGGCCGACCTCTTGAGCGGCGTCGCAAGGGACGCCTTGGGCGAGCGCCGGACCGTCTGCTAGCGAGATGTTCAGCGACCGCGCCCGCATTCACGTGCAGGCGGGGCGCGGCGGCGACGGCGCGCTGAGCTTTCGGCGCGAGAAGTACGTTCCGAAGGGCGGCCCCGACGGCGGCGACGGCGGCCGCGGCGGCGACGTCGTCCTCGTCGCCAACTCCGACCTTCGAGATCTGTCGCGTTTTCGCCGCGAGCGCTGGTTCAAGGGCGGCCGCGGCGGCCACGGCGGCGGCTCCGGTAAGCACGGCGCCGACGGCGAGCGCATCGAGCTGCCCGTTCCCGTCGGCACGCAGGTCTTCGACGCCGACGGGAACCTGATCGTCGACCTGGCGCACCCCGGCGCGCAGGCCGTGCTCGGCCGAGGCGGACAGGGCGGCCGCGGCAACCGCCGGTTCGCGACGCCGACGCGCCAGACGCCGCGCTTCGCCGAGGTGGGCTCGCCCGGCGACGAGGCCGATTTCGACCTCAGGCTGAAGCTCCTGGCCGACGCCGCGCTCGTCGGCCTGCCGAATGCGGGCAAGTCGTCCCTGCTCGACAGGATCTCGAACGCGAAGCCGAAGGTCGCGGACTACCCGTTCACGACGCTCGAGCCCGTGCTCGGCACGGTCGACGCCCCGGACGGCCGCCAGCTCGTCGCCGCGGAGGTGCCGGGGCTAATCGAGGGAGCGAGCGAGGGGGTCGGTCTCGGCCACGAGTTCCTCGCGCATCTGGAGCGGGCCCGGCTGCTCGTACATGTGATCGACGCGGCGGCCGGCGATCCGGCGGAGCAGTTCCGGACGATCGACCGGGAGCTCGCAGCCTACGGCGCCGGCCTCGAGACGAGGCCGCAGGTGATCGTGCTGAACAAGCTCGACCTCCTGCCCGAGGAGCCCACATTCGAGCTCGCCGACGAGCGCGTCCAGCGCGTTTTCGGCCTCTCGTGCGCGACGGGCGCCGGCGTCGACGAGTTCCGCCGCGCCCTGTTCGGGCTCGTCCCCGAGGCCGACGAGCGTCCAAGCGAGGACGATGCTCTCGCCGACTTCCTCGTCTACCGTCCGAGGCCGAGCGCGCGGCCGTTCAAGATCCTCAAAACCGACCGAGGCTTTCGCGTCACCGGCCGTGCTCCCGCGGGGGACGAGCTGGAGGAGGCCCTGCGAGCCGCCGGCGCCAAGAGCGGCGACGAGGTCGAGCTCGGCAACGAAGTGCTGGAATTCCAGTGATCGGCATCCTCGGCGGCACCTTCGACCCGCCGCACAACGGCCACCTCGCGCTCGCCGGAGCGGCTCAGCGCGAGCTCGGTCTCGACGAGCTCGTCGTCCTGCTCGTCGCCAACCCCGGCCACCGCTCCTGCGACGAGGACGCCGAGACCCGGCTGCAACTAGCCGGGGCGGCGTTCGCAGGCATGCCTCGCACCCGGATCGAGCGTGACGAAAACCCCTTCACCGTAGACGCCGTCAAAGGCGGGCGCTTCGGCGACGCGGTCTTCATCGTCGGCGCCGACGAAGGAGAGGCATTTCCCCGTTGGAAGGAGCCGGACGAGATCCTCCGCTGGGTCAGGCTCGCGGTCGGGACCCGGTCCGGCTACCCGCCGCCCGATCTAGAACGCTACGGCGAGCGCGTGATCCCGTTCGGGCTCGGCTCGCCGCCGATCTCCTCCAGCGCCGTCCGCGAGCGGATCCGCGCGGGGGAGCCGATCGACGACCTCGTGCCGTCCGATGTGGCTCGTCTAATCGAGGAACGTGGCCTCTACCGAAACCGTGGCTAGACTGAGAACGCTGAGCAACGCACCCGACCAAACCCTGACGCCTATCGAGCAAGCCCGTCGCATCGCCGGCCTCGCCCAGGAGAAGCTGGCGGAGGACGTTGTGATTCTCGACATGCGGCCCGCGTGCAGCTACACCGATTTCTTCGTCATCTGCACCGGCCGGAACGCCCGCCAGACGAAGGCGATCTGGGACGAGGTGCACGAGCGGCTGAAGCACGACGAGCGCGTCCTCCCGCAACACGTCGAGGGCGCGAGCGAGGGTTCCTGGATCGTGGGCGACTACCTCGACACCGTCCTGCACGTCTTCACGCCGGAGGCGCGTGACTACTACCGGCTCGAGGAGCTGTGGGGCGACGTTCCCTCAGTGTCGGTCGGGGCCGCGTCCGCCACGGCGTAGTCTGTTTCGGCAACGAAGGTCGTCCGGCTTGGCAACTACGCTTTGTGCATGCTCACGACGGATCAGAAAGGCGCAGTCGCCGAGACCGCGGTTGTTCACGCCGCGACTAAGCTCGGGATCGGCGTCTACAAGCCGGTTTCCGACGGCGAGCGTTACGACTTGATTTTCGACCTTGGTGCAGAGCTCGTTCGTGTTCAGTGCAAATGGGCGAGTCGCAACGGAAATGTGCTCGTTGTCCCTTGTTACTCGTGCCGACGCGCGCGAGAGGGAATGCGAAAGCGGGCCTACACCCCTGACGAGATCGACGCGTTCGCTGCGTATTCGATCAATGTCGACCGGTGCTACTTCCTGCCGCTGAGCGACATCTATCGCCAGACAGCTATTCAGCTCCGCCTCGGCCCGACTGCGAACAATCAGCGCCACGGCATCAACTGGGCGGCTGATTACGAGTTCGCGGCTAAACTGGGGGTCGACCGCCAGGGGCCATAGCTCAGTTGGGAGAGCGCGTGCATGGCATGCACGAGGTCGCCGGTTCGAGCCCGGCTGGCTCCACTTTCACGTCGCCCGCGCGTCAGTTCCCCTGAGCGACGACGGGTAGTAGTCGTAGGTGACCCAATCGACGACGCCGATCCGGACGCCGGCGCGGACCATCCGCTCGCCGCGGAACCAGTCGCCGGGCACGCCGAACGCGGAAGCCAGGTGCTCGCGGTCGAAAAACCGCAGATGCGCGTGTACGACCGCACCCTTCAGGGGCAACTGCGTGACCGTGGAGACGATCGGGCGCGAACCGCCTTCCGGCAGGTGCTCGCGAATCGTTCCTTGGACGGCTTCGAGTCGCTCCTTGCGGGCATGTGCCAGCAGGCGCTCGATCGCGTCTTCGGGCACGCGGTCGTCGTCGTCCGCGTCGAAGAGCCAGCGGCCGCGTGCACGGCGATAGCCCTCGTTTCGAGCGAGCGTGGTGGCGGCCAACCAGTGCCGGTGCCGATCGGGATACTCGTAGCGCTGGGTCAGCTCCACGTACTCGACGCGCGGGTCCTCGAACTGGCTGACTACAGCGGCCGTGTCGGGTCCAGCCGAGTCGCCGATCACGAGCACCTCGATTCGGGCGTGTGTCTGAGCCAGCACGGCCGGCAAGGCTCGTTCAGCGAGCAGTTTGCTGCGGCCGTGGGTCGGGATGATCACGCTGACGAGCGGGTCGGGGTCCTCATATGCGAGCTCGTAGTCGGCCGCCTGCCTCGCCGTAGCCAGCCGGCGACGGGCCCCCGCGTCGTCCGCCGCCATCAACCGTAGGGCCGGGACGAGCTCGTCGTTCACGCGCGCGCTCAGCGCCGCGAGGAGTCGCCGCGTTTCATCGTCCCGACTCGCCTCGGCGGCCGTCACCGCCTTGAGACCCGCCGCGATCTCGTCCAACCGGGCGTGGACGGCGGCAAACCGGCGGTCGAGAGCGTGGGCTAGCCGCTGTCTCAGCGTTCTCATCGCCGCTGCTCGAAGACGCGTGCGGGCACGCCTTGCACGCGAGCGCCCGCCTCCACGTCGTGGACGACGACCGCTCCCGCCGCGACCATCGCTCGAGCTCCGATCTCGAGCCCGTTGGCGACCACCGCTCCCATGCCGATGACGGCGCGCTCGCCGATCCGCACATTGCCTGCGACGTTCGACCCGGGGTTGAGCGTGGCGGCCGGCGCGACCGAAACATGGTGGCCGACGAGCGAGCCGCGGCCGACGAGGACATGCGCCCCGAGCTCGCTCTCGGCTCCGAGGACGACTGCCGGCCCGACGACCGTGCCGCTCGCCACGGACGCACGTGCGCTGAGATGAGCCGTCGGATGGATAACGGTTGCCGGATCCCAGCCGCCGACCTCGAGGCGCCTCGCGTGCTCCTGCCGGTCTCCCCCCGCACCGACCACGAACGCGCCGCGGCCGGGACCGTCGAGGGCGACCACCTCCAGGTCGTGGACCCGGCTACCGACCCGAGCCTCGTCGACGAGCTCGATCAGGCCGCGGACGGTAAAGCCGGCGTCACGCGCGTACTCGACGATCTCGAGCGCGAACGAGCCCGTACCTGCGACGTAGATCTGCCCTCGATCGCCGGCCACGCGTGCCGACCATATCGGCGCCTCGCCTTAGGTTGATGCGGAGGAGGTCTCTGATCAGACGACCTCGCTCAAGCCGGGGCGTCGCCGCAGCCTCTGAAAGAAACCGCGGCGCTCCCACCTGGCAGGACGCACGGCGTCATGGACGTGCTTGTCCTCGCCGGCGGAGACCGCCCGTCGCGTCATCTCCATCTGCTCGCGGATGCCGCGGTCGAACGCCGGTGATTCGCTCACGAGGGGGGTGGCAGGCTGGTTCATGGTCTCGCTCCTTTGTCGTCGAGCGCCGGATTGCGCTCACGAGACCACCCAATCGCAGGCCCTTAAAGCCGACCTGAGAGCTCCGTGAAAATCAGCTAAGAGTCGCGCCCGCGCCGCGGGCGGTCGCGGACTGGAGCGACGGCGAGGCGACCGTGAAGCCCGGCAG